>OLQI01000173.1_pt1 | contig 68534 bp, 80 predicted proteins | sample 1672171 | NCBI WGS metagenome assembly OLQI01 (sample SAMEA3136655, study PRJEB25190) | human gut metagenome
AAATCCTGCGAATGTGCTTGTATTTCAAGGGTTTTTCGGGATAATCAAAATTTTTCATTTGAATAGTTGATATGCAACAATCATCGTTCCATAATATTTTTTTTCATTTTCACATGATTTGTTTTTCATTTTTATCACCTCCGAATCTTTCGCGAATATAGCAATTGTGCGAACAATATTTCCTTTCTTTGTTCCCATAAGAGATAAATTCCTTTTTGCAATGTCTGCATATTAAATGATAGTATGCTTTACGCCTTACTTTATCTGGATGTTCATTCCACCATTTGTTTCTACATATATCTGAGCAAAATTTTTTTGGTTTTCTTCCTAATTGCTGCTGGATATCTGTTCCACAATACAAACACTGATGAAAGGGTTCATTAATAGAAGCTGGTGCTTTTGCAATACCCCCAAGTCCATGTCTCTTACAATATGTCTTAACGGTATTTTCATTTATTTCTAGCTTTTGAGCTATCTTTTTATAACTATATCCAGCATTTCTAAGGTCATGAATTTGTTGACGTTGAATATCATTCATTAAAATTTAGGTGAAAAATATCTTGAATTTTTAATCCAAAGAAAAATTCACCACCGTCTTTAAACGGTCCTCCTTTTTGTAATGTAATTCTATGGTTATTATTTAGATACCGCTTTTTTATTTAACATAAGAACCTTATATCTTCCACCTTTATGTTCTAACACTTTGTATGTTACTCCCTTTTCTGTCCATGTATAATCGGTCAAGTTTACTTCCTGTCCAAACGGAGCATAAGATTTTTCATTAAGATGATTGAGCATCCGTTCAAAATCAACTAATGTTAACCTGTTGTTACAAGAACGACCCTCATGATTTGTCCCATAAATAGATTTATATTCGGGACAAGAATAAAATAAGGAATGCGGTCCTTCTTTTAATTGCATTTTATGACTGAAATCTTCTCCATGATTACCACAAAGTAAAGTTACAGTGTTCCAACTATCTGTTTTTATCATTATTTTCACATCCTTTCATTAATAGTATGATAGAATGTAAAAAGACCCATTGAATTTTCTTCAATAGGTCTTCATTATAATTAATGTATTGTAGGTGTATTATTTTTTGGATGCGGCCAATTTATAGAAAAGAATATTTTTTTCTTTTTTATAAACATAAATGTTAGTCGCTTTTTTTAGACGTATTGCCTCCTGTAAGGCGTTAGTTATATATTGCGGATAAAAATAGATAAGATATTCCTTATTGTTAATCAAACAATTAGACAGGAAATAATCTTCGTATCCCTGCAGTTCTCCAATGATAGCAACAACCTCATACAATTGAGGTCTTTTATTGGATTGTGTAGCAGAGTTTGTTGATACTGGAGCATTAGAAGATTTTGAAAAATTTTCTTCTGGTTGTTCTGAGCTAACTAGCCCTGGACTTTCTGGTATATACTCCTCTGGCGGAACAGTATTATATGTATTTCCTCTTCGTTTTTGCATTTCGTCCAGTATTTTCTCTCCTCTTGGAACAATATCCTGAGCAATAATATGACGGTATTCCTCCATATAAGTATATGCCTTATCAATAAAATCTAAGAAATCGATATCATTTATTCGCATATATCCTCTTACTCTGCATTGATAAGAGTTTGGTTCTATTTCTACTGAACTGCGTCCACCATTTTTCGGTCTGGACACTCCATTTTCTATTTGGATTGCCCATGGAGAGCGCATTGGTTTTCCAGTTTTTTCATCTACCGAAGTTCTACTGATAAAAATCTTTTTTGTTTTTGCCTTTCCTTTATCTGGACCATCCTTTATAATAGCCTCTGGCATGGTATAATTTTTAATAATATTATAAGGCATGGGCATATCAAACATTTTCGCTCTTGCATATTGACAAAGATCTCGCGCCATCATCATATCGCTATAAAGCTGCAGAATATTTTCTTTATTTTCTTGTTCTTCAGTCTGTCTATATAAAGCATTACATATGCCTACAAGATCATCCTTACTTAACCTTACAAGAACTTCACCTTTTTCTTTTGATATATTTTCTATATTCATTCTTATTTCTCCTTTTCTTCTGTGATAGTAACTTCCACGATTTGTTTTAATCCACAGTTGCTATAAAAATAACGACTGACATGTCGTATTTATGGCGACATGACTTAACCTCTTGTCAGTAGGGGATACCGTTTCCTCCGCCTGCCACTGCCGTTAGTTAATTACTCAATTCATCTCACTGCCTAAGAGGCAGGAGAATCCTTGCTTTTTATAAAATCCTTTTACCTTTCATATATAGTATGTCAGGAATTTGGCTGGTTCGATTTTTCTGTATAAGTATTTCTAATTTCTTACCGGTCGGTCGGATTTTATGAAAAGATTTTCTGTTAAACTTTCCTTTTTCTTATATAATCCCTTCTTCCTTGATTGATTCGAGATATTGACATGAAATATTTTCCCTCCTTTTCGTCAATAAATTATCTCAAAAATAGAATGTCAGACTGTGGAACATAATAAAAAATACCCCTATGCTTTTGCATAGAGGTATTTTCAAATGATCTCAAGATATCTACTATTATTTTTTTATGATACGATATGCAGTTTCCAGATATGAACAACCAGTTTCTGTGCCCCTGCGCAGCGGGGCACGATTGTAAGATTGTGCTACGCTGAGATTACACAAGCCAGGGAGAAGCGATACGCCCAGATCGCATCGTAGTGGCCAACGGTGCCACTAGCACCCACATACCAAGTGTTACCAGCGGGGCCAAGATTCGCGCTACGCGTCCAGTGCCAGTCTGTTTCTCCTTTTTTGTTCGCTTTCACGCAATCACGCTCGGTTTTAACAAATTCATAATAGCCGTCTTCCAGTTCTTCTTTTGACAGCAAGAAGAAGATATCTTCTGTATCTGCTCTATCGCCGTTTCTTTTGTAAACCGGGCTAAGTAATTCTCTAAATCCTGGCTCAAAGCGCTCAACGAATGCATCGCTGTTGATATGCTTGCGAAGGCTTGAGTTTTCCCATCTATTGCTGTCCTCTTCGTCAAATGCCATTTCATCAAAGAGCAAATCGCGCATCCATAGCGTCATGCTGTGCTTGCTATCTTTGTCTACAAGCTTCTCGCTGTCGTATCCGATGATGTCAAAGATAACTGTTCCTATTTCTTCTACTTCGACAGAGATGCTTCCAACTCCACCAAAAAGTTCTCTTGCTGTTCCGTTTGAAAGAGCTTTTTTGATTTCTGTAAATGTAGTTTCTTTTTCCAAAGTTGTTATAATTTTCATTTCTTAACTCCTCTTTGTGTTCTATTAATAGATTTCTTTTATTTTTTTATAATAGTTTCTCTTTTTATTGCTAATTCTTTTTCCTGCATTTTTATCTCCTTTTATCATTAATATTTTCTACTTCCTATACAGTTTTCGGATACTTCGATATCCACCTTTACTTTCTTAATTGCGTCGTTTATCGTTAACCCTCTGGCACACCACCGCAGGCACATCATCTGGTATTTGGCATCAATAAAGTTATCGCAGATTAAATGCCATACATCGTCTGGATATTCTCTTTCATTCATGATATATTCCTTTTTCTTCCTAGACCAGAAATTCTATCCGTCCGTGCGAAGCTCAATATAATCCCGGAATATTACATGATATCCTTTCGTTTTTTGTTTTGTTTTAATCCGCTGTCAGTCATTTCCTCCATTTTCCTATATTTTGCAGCCATATAAGCGATATCTTTTTCATCAAATACACTTGTATTTATCGCAAAATTCAAAGAAACGATCGCATCTAAAAGCCGGCTTTTTGCTTCTCTCGTTTTAAGGTAGCCGTTTGCTTGTGCCATTTGCAGTGCTGCAATGGATACCTCGCTCGCATCCATCGCAATTTTCATTAATCTACATTCCTTGTCCGTCATCATCTTATTCCCCTCCTACACATAAAAGCGTATCTGTTGGTATATCTAATACTTTTGCGATAGTTGTTTTAATCCACAGCCGGTATCCTTTATGCAGAGGCTGAATGCCGGTATTTCTTCCGGCAGGGATTAACTTCATGTCAGTGGGAGATACCGTTTTTCCGCCCACCACTGACGTTACACGAATTTTGTAATTCATCCCACAGCCTAAAGAGGCAGGGGAATTCTTGTTTTTTTATAAAGTCTGTCCTCCTTTCTTATATAGTATGACAGAAATCTCGCTTATTCGATTTTTCTGTAGAAATATTTTTTATCTAATTATTGATATATCGTTGATACAGAAATACCGGTCTGAAGAGCCAGTTCTTTTTCTTTCATATTCCTTTTAATCATTACCTGTTTTAATTTTTGCGGGAATATATCTACACTCGTATTCGTTTTTCTTTTAGGCTCATTTGTTAAGTTAAACAAATAATCTGTTGATACATCCAGTGCTGTTGCAATGCTTACGGCAGCATTGAGACGAAGAGAATGCTTGCCATGTAAAAAATTACTGATCGTCTGTCTCGTTATACCGGTTTCATCCGCTAATTTTGTTTGAGACATATTCTTTTCTCTAAGACATTCAAATACCCTTACTCTCATACCCATCTTTTTTCTCCTACTCAACCTCTCGCGTTTCTGCAATCAGAGCATCTAAATCCTCTAAAGAGTGCTTCTGTACATACTCTTCCGTTTTCTTTCCATATCTTCGATAAAGCCTCTCTGCTCCATCATCCGGAAATGTACAAAAATGGAAATACTTTTTGATATTCTCTATTTCTATCTGTTCTTTTGCTGAGAAAGGACTGATATTAACATAGAGTTTTAACAGATCGGTTCCATTCATAACTGTTAAATATTCTACCTTTTGATGTCCATACGGTGGAAATACAGAATTATAATCATCTACAAATCCCTTCCAGAGAGAATGGTTATTTTCACTAATAGAAAGATGGTCATAGTTGTCAATCCCGATAATCTCTACTTTTGTATTTCCACCAGTGCGATATAAGAGGTCTTTTACTGTTAGTGCTTTATGCTCATCTTTTCCCATATCATCTGTTTTATCAGGCTTTGCATAGATGAGTCTTCTTGTTAATACTTCCCACTTATTATTTTCTTCGTTATACAGATATTTCAAATGGGAATGATCTTCATCAACATAAGCTAGCTCACCTTCTTTTATATAGGGAAGGATTGTATTAAGGATATCCAACAGATCCGACTCACTCCAATACGATGTTTTTTCATGTAAATACAAAGTAGTATCATTTACAATCTCATATGTTAAATTCATATCCTTGCTCGATACTTGCCTTGAAATCAGACTTTCCACTTCATTTACCATATCTTTTTCTTTAACAGTTACCGTTCCTTCTACATTAACAATAGCTCTCATTTCATTTCCTCCTCGTTTGTCATTCTGCTTCTGTTTTGTCTCCATAAAGCGTGTATATTTTTCTTCTACAAATCTTATGTTTGGCTAAATCGTACACATGAGAATTTGCGATAGATAGATATACTTCAGCCAATTGCTTACATTGCTCTAGTGTTTTTTGACATTGCCCCACAGGACTATATTCTTCTTTTTCCTTATTCCAGATAAGAAGCTGATATTCGTCAGTTACGTTGTCTATATCTGAGTTTTCCAGATCATGACATTCATCCAGGATAATACCAGAGTCATGCAGCCATGCAAACTCTGAGACCACTTTAGTAGTCTCATCACCCTCTTTAACTTCATTTAATACATCTTCATCAACGGAGAGTATTGCTATAACTTTCATTTTTTCCTTCTTTCTTTATTTTGTTTTTTTCAGAGATAATCTTGATCTTTAAACCTCCTTCTCATCATTTTTTTATCTCGGTAGTAGAATGATATTTTTGTTGACAACATAAAAAACTCCATATCAAAATGATATGGAGTCTTAAAATATAGAGCTATTTGGTGGCAATAGATTCAGCCCGAACTTAGTCTCTCTCTCCGCAGAAAGAGAAACTACATTCAGGTCAACGATAGACAGGTGTGGGGGCATCGCCGCCACGGACAGGAATTTTGCCTGGGAGTTTTTCTCTTAGTTTCCAACGGTCATACTCTCGGGTTGTCGTATGAATATTTATCATATTGCTAACATTATTTTTTAATATTTTTGGCATTTTTTCTTTCTACCTTTTTACATCTGTTGCAAATGCGTACAGCTTTAGTGTTCTTGTTAAATAATGTTTTTGTATCAATTTTCCACTTCGACCATTTATGACCTAAAGGCTTACCAACTCTTTCTGTGTAAGACTTACCGCAATATTTACACTTGTGATATACAAACTGGGGCGTTGTACAAGTAGGCTTGTAATTTGTTAAATAATAAAGATGGTCAGTTTTTTTGATCTTCTTTGTTTTTAAACTCTTCCCACAATTTTTACAGACTTTAATCTTTTTACCCTCTTTTTTACATGTTGCCTTTTGAATAGTTTTCCATGTAGTGTTTTTGTGAGAACATTTAGCAAAAGTCGATACTGGGGTAAAAAGACTAAGACACATCATAAAACACAAAAATACCACAAATGTCTGTTTAAAATTTTTTAACTTTGACTTTAACATTTTCATTTTCTCCTTTTCTTGATGATTGTTGATTTGTTGTAAGATACCAAACAGGAATTCTCATCCATTCGATGACCGAGATGAAAGCGTTTAAGGTGATATCTTTTCCTTTTGCTTATCTCACTGAGTAACTGTTTGTTTTTAGAATTACAAAATCCTATACACTATTAGGATGACAGAATCAAAAAATTTTTGCAGAAAAAAAAGATCAGATAAAACTGACCTTTCTTTTACTTATTTTGTTATTTAAATTTCCTTTCCTACTTTCATTGCATTATTAGAAAAATATTCTGCAAATCGAACATGCTAGGTGATTGTAGGAATATCTAATCCGCCATATCGTTCATATTCTTCAAATACTTCTAGCACAACCGGTCCAAAATCCCATGCCTCTATCGGTTCTTCCCAAAGAAAAAAGATGCTTTCCCTAATATATAAATTCTGCTGTTGCAGTCAGTAATACGTCAGAAGATGAGTTCAGGGCTGTCTTACAAGAATCCTGAATTACACCGATGATAAATCCTACACCTACTACCTGCATGGCAATATCATTGGAGATTCCGAAAAGGGAACATGCTACAGGGATTAACAGGAGGGAACCTCCGGCGATTCCTGATGCTCCACATGCGGAAAGTGTTGCTAAGATACTTAATACGATTGCTGTTGGAATGCTTACGCTGATTCCAAGTGTATGTGCGGCTGCTAATGTCATTACTGTGATTGTGATTGCTGCTTCATCCATGTTGATCGTAGAACCAAGTGGAATGGATACGGAATAGTTGTCTTTATCCAAGCCCATTTTTTCGCAAAGTTCCATGTTTACAGGAATGTTTACTGCTGAACTTCTTGTAAAGAATTAAGTATATTATTGTGTTACTTTTATCGTATACATTCAAACACAAAATTTTACCTTCTTCCTGCTTTATAGTCCCCCCGTCTCCATCTATAAATATAAACAGTGAACCTCTCCACCTGAATTCCGAAGAATTCAGATGGAGCTTCTAAAAAGCTTCCGAAGAATCTTCAAAGAATCATTACACACATTGCACTTTGGCACGAAACAGACCTGCCAGGTTGCCCAGACAGCATATGCAAAACGCATACCGAATCCATCAGCCGCACCTGCTGCAAAGGTGCTTTTTCTGCAGTTACGTAGCTGCTTCTGCCACACGTGTTATTTTATGCAGCTTCCACAGCGTTGATAACGTACAGTCGGTTCTCTTCGCAAGTGCAGGAACTTTAGCCACGCACTGCGACCAATCGGTTTCCGTCATGGATTTTTTGACCGCACGGATAAAATACCGTGCAGCGATATTATAAGATGCACTCAGGTCACAGTCATACCGCTTCCCAGATGCAAATGTACATAATGAAAAATTATCTTCATCCCTGGTTACTTTACCAGAACCATCGAATGCAAGTGCAGATGTATTTCTTGGATTGATCTCGAATACGCGGATACCTAAGCGCAGAGCCATCCCTTTGACTAAGGACTGGATCTGTTTTTTGCACCAGTGATGAATGCGGTCTTTTTTACGGCCACGGCCATGCATTTTTCCGAGATGCTCCATAACGATCCCATACACATTATATTCGACCGCACGGTCTACGATCCAGCGTGCCAGCTTCCTTGTGTAGTTCTTCTTTAAACCATCCAGTTTTGTATAAAAAGCAGACAGGGATTGCCCGTTGCCAGACTGCCGACTGATCTTTCTAAGTTTGTTTAACATGTGGCCGATCCGGTCTCTTTCACTTGTAAACGGATCGAAACATCGTCCGTGGATAGTGCCGGATGCACTCACAACAGAGCAGACTGCTCCCCTGTTGATGCCAAGATCTACACCAAGTACGGTCTGTCCCCACACATCAGTTTTTGGAAAATTCCCCCTTTTAAACAATACCGGGAACTGAAGATAAAACTTATTATTCCGAATCAGAAACTTTAGAGAACGGAACCTGCCACCGTCTGCGATCGCACGATCCAGGCTTTTACGGTCACGCATTGGCATAGACACGAAGACCCAGTCCCAAGTGTTACGGATAAACAGCTTGAGCTGTATATCGCAGCCATCCATTTTGTACATCTGCTTGTTATACATGCTTGGAAACATGGATGTCTCAAAGTTTAAGGTCGGTACTTTTTCTTTGAATCGGCGTCCGTTTGAGATATGATCATAACGTTTTTCTTCATACTGTTTCAGACGGGTAAGATAAGACGATACCTGTCCACAGGCAGCATGTGCTGCGCTTCGGCGATAGTAGGAAGGAAATTTATGGAACGTCTGGTCGAACTGGGGATACTTTGCCTGGTGATGCTTCGTTGAATGAACGAGTTCTTCCATATAGGTGAGCTGATCCTGACTATTCAGGTCTTTCAGCCCATCCCATTCTATTATAGCGATATCAGAGAGCATTTTTACAGCATCACGAAAAATCCTAAGCGTATCTTTTACGATACGTTTAAGTCCGGGTGTCATATGATTCAGTTCTACTTCTCTGATAGCATAGTTCATAACCTCGAATCTCCTTGATTTTAGTGTATTTCTGATTTATAATTATTATAACATAAAACAATCAGTTATGCAATCAAAATCAAAACATTTGTTTGTATTCTTAGGAGGCCTTTATGGAACTGAAATGCAATAAAAACTGTCACAGCCAATACCGTCTGGAGTATCATCTGATTCTTGTGACAAAATACCGGAAACAATGCATCACACCAGAGATCCTTGCATATTTAACACAAGAATGTCGGCGAATACTTGCTTTATCAGGAACGGAACTTTTAGAAATAAATGGAGAAGCTGACCACATTCATTTGCTAATATCAGCCCCGCCACAGATCTGTCTTGCCAATGTGATAAACTCATTGAAATCAGCTACATCCCGGCTTGTACGTAAGAAATACGCAGAACATCTGGCAAAATTTTATTGGAAACCATATTTCTGGAACAGAAGCTATCTGATCTTAAGTTCTGGCGGTGCACCGATCGAGGTTATCCGAAAATATATCCAGAGCCAAGGGCAAAAATAAAAAAGCGGCTATCTCCACCTGAGCCGTAGTTCAGATGGAGCTTACGCCGCATAATTATTTCAGTCAAAGTAATTAAAAAAATTCCTCCTTTTATTGCATTATCGATTTTAATTATTGACATAAAATCCAATATTAAAAATACTATACATACAATTAGAAAAAAATAAAATAAAAATGTTATTAATCTATTATTCTTCATAAATAAATCTCCTATTTTACTTACAAATTAATTAGATCCCCATGCATAACTACCAGTTTGATACCTTAAAATATACTGCATTTTTATATTTAGTATTTTTCTTAATTTTACTCTTTTTCGCATAAAAATTTTCCTTTTTGTGGAAGAAAATTCGCTGCTACCGTTTCCGAATTTTCTACTTCTGAGATGATTTTCTTACTATTTTCATCATATTTTGCAATTATTAATTTTTTTCCAATAGCCTGTCGATAAACAGCTTCCATAGGTATTTTGTTTTGCTGCATGGCACTTAATGTTGCCTCACTGATTTCTGCAATTACTGTTGTTCCATCCTCATCATCGATATTTAAACACAAATATTTTTTATTTTTACCATTACTGCATACGAACAAGATAGGAATGTCGAATGTAACCAATATCTTTTCAAGATACAATTGTCCAATTTCTTCCACATTTATCCATTTTTTCACTTAACATCCTACTCCTTTTAACCTATAATCTTCCCAATAAGAATTCCCAACAACACGCAAATTCCAACAGCAACTCCTCCCCCATTCAATATGTCCAAGGCATGACAAAATTATCATGAAAATTGTTTCACAAAACATTCCTGTTAGTTTTTCTTCCACGTTAATTCTGATTTCGTTCTGTTTCATCCATCTTTTCCTTCCCATATACTATATCAATAAGACCTACCTAACATACTGAAAAGACTGCGGAGCTCTACTTATCCTATAATCTTTCAATTCTTTTGGCATTTCATATTCAGTGATATTTTTTAATTTATAAGCGACTGCCTGGTTTCTGCCTGCGTAATATCGATCAAAGAATCTCTTATCAATTCCTGCTTTTTCCTTTGTTCTTTCCCAGATGATTTCTGGAGTATCAACAAGAATATCCTCAATTTCAGCTTCTCCCATCACTTTCATAACGGGAGACGTAGAGTAGATTAATATCCTATCCACAGGTTTTTTACATATTCTTTTTCTGAATTCATATCGTTTTGTTCCATTAAATATATTTTTTACATAATCCGGATGAATTGGTAGTAGTATTGTATACATCATTTTCACCTCATTCCATATTTTGCTTGACTAATAAGCGATGAATCCCTGCTATTTTTTCACTGTTCCACTACAACATAAACCGTTTTTGAACAATCGCAAATATTTTCATAAAACTTTATAAATTTTTTCGACCGAAATGGGTCTTTTGCATGATTATTGTTTAACCCAAGAGCATTATATATCGCAAAACAATGATGTACTGCTTTTGCTCTGGCAACTACTTGATTTTGTGTGTTTTCTTCTTTCTGATAATCTACTTTGTAGATGGATATTGCTTTGCATTTTTTATTATCATCATACCAGATTGCGACATCCGATGCACATCCTTCAGCCGGCAAACAGACATCCAGAAATATATTTGGTTCATTAATGGCAATGATGCCATATTCAGATTGTTCCAGTAGTTCAATTATTTCATTTGTCATTTTTGTTTCCTTTCTTTTGAAGTTCCCACCACCAACTTGCGTCGGAGGGAATTCTATGTCACCTGTGCATAATTTCTATTTTCCCCATTAAAAACACTACATTTTCTTTAATTGGATTATTACGGAATGTACCCATTACAGTATTATTTAAAGTGCTTAATACAAAAACCGAAATCAAAAAGTATACGTATGAAATATTAAAAAATCTTCCAATCCACAGCATCAGATATCCGGTCCAAATAATGGAAAGAATAAGATCTGTATATTTTTTAAATGTTTTTTTCAATTGTCGGTATAATACAACAAAACCTACTCGAATTGCTGTAATAAGTAACATACAGCCCACACTTTCAATTAAGGGCTAAAAAAAGAAAGCTACCGGGTGAGATAGCCTCCTTTTGCAAGAGGATGGAAACAACAATATGACAATTTTATGGACAAATTTATTTTTCACGGAGGTACTTTTCTTATGTTTACGAGTTATGCCTGGCTTTAGCAAATATAAAATAAACATTCCACCCTCTTATTTATAGTATGACAGATTAGAAAAATAACTTTTTAACGCATCTAATGTACTTTGGTTGTATTCTCCTTTTTTTATAAGCATTGATTCATGGTTCTTGTGAAACCGTAACGTTAGTTAATTCCGACAGAAAGTAATCGGAAAAATAATCGACAATATCGCGGATTATGTCTTTATCAGCAGAAGATATTTCATGTATTTTAATTTTCCATGCCAATCGTTTTTCCTTCAAAGGAAGAATCTCTAATCCTGGGACGGGAAAACAAGCATATACTGCCGGAACTACTGGTCCAAAACTCCAAGCTTCGATTGGATGATAAAAACAGGGTGGAAAATCGTATGATGCATTTTATCCTGTTCCTCTTTCCATGCTTTTTTCTTTTCCAGTAAAAGTTCTTTTTCTTTCGTATGTTTTTTCTTTAAATACAATGCAACCAAAATACCATTGGTTACATTAGATAAAAAGAGAAATGTAATGGTAATTAAAAGAAAAATTATCATAAAATCCCGTCCTATTTCCGTTAACTCATCTCCGAAACAATATTAGAAGGAGTAATCAGATCCACAACATTACGTTCTCTTCCCTGCAAATCCGATCTTATATGAACATACCAGATTTCATACTCTTCAATCCCTTTTATAATGTGAACAACATAGTATCTTTGATTAGAATTCCAAGGACGATATTTCTGAATATCTTCAATCATTAAGTTGTTTCGTTTACAATAATCGTTAAAATCCTGTACTGCTTTATTGATTTTTTTCAGTTCAAGTCCATCCATATAGGATACTCGATCCATTCCTTACTCTCCAAATATTTAGAAAGAACATAAGGATTTATATCTATTACTACCTCCTCATGATCCAAACTCATGTCCATTACCACCTCTTTACAATCCGAACCTATATTAGCTTTTCCTCTTAACAATACAAGCATATTTTCACAGTCAGAATCCGAAAGAGCATAAATACTTTCTACTGCAAAATACAATAATTTCTTTTTGGCCTCTGTTTCATTTTCCGCCATATACCCAAAATGGTTATATATTTTATCCCAATCTCCTTCCTGTTCCATTAAATCATCCAAGACTGCTTTCAAACTTTTTAACGTACCTAACATATTCCAATCTTTTTCTTCTGATAAATTTTCAACAGACATACTATTCCTTTCTCTGGTTATCCCAGTAATTACCCGTTTCTATTGTCTTATTTCACAGTCGCTATAAAAATAGCGACCGTGATAGCAATTTTAATGCCGATATTAGGAAGGAATACCTTTTTTATTACCTTCCAGGAGACTTATTTAGTTTTAACACTCTATTTTTTGCCACTTATCACTAATCTGTTGTCAGGTCAATAATCGGCATTCCATATGCCTCTGTAACATTTTTGATTGTTTCATATAATTTTCTTACAGCTACCGGATAACATTCCTCCTGCGCTTTTACTAAGTCTACTTCTGTTTTATTGCCAGTGTATTCAAAGACTGTGTGTGTTTTTAAGCACATATATACACTTTCTCCCGGCTTTCCGAGTTTAAATTCCTGTCTAAAAATAACGATTTTATTATTTTCCCCTTTTGGAACAGCTACATCACCGGAAAAATCAGTGCTTGATTCTCCCCCTTTTTTACCCCCATTATCTTTAAAATTTGTTTCTACTACCATATGTTTTCTAAATTCAAAATTCTGCATGTTATTCTCCTTTTCTTAGTTATATTTATATCATCTTCCCCATCCACTTTGTCTTATCCTCCCATAAAATATCTCCTTTCTTTTTCTTATCTATAGTATGCCATATTTAGAGATGAAACGATTTTTCTGTAGAAGTTATTTTTAATTCCAATATTCATCCTCAAAATCCTCATAAAAACTCTCATATAGACATGGACGATATCGGCTATACAGTAAAATCAGAGTCATTCAGATATCCAATTGTGAAACCCGAAAAATCTTCCATATTGATATATACGTTATCCAATGTTTTAATCATCATAATTGTTTTCCTCCCAAAATCTTGTCTTGCATATAAAACAGAACTGACTATAAATTTTATACCTCCTTTTCGTCATTACTTCTGTTCAAAAAAAGTATGACTGATTGATGCATCTAATAAAAAATATAGTAATCCTTAGATGTCTTCCGTTCATGACATTTTTGACACATGCTGTACGGATAATTCCATTTTAATTCTCTTCCGCAATATTTGCATTTCTTCGGATTTAATGCTTGCGCAGCAAGTATCTTAGAAATCTTTGCCGAAATATCTTTTTTTCTTTTTGTAATCTCTGGCAACTCTTTTCCATCTGAAAATTTCCGGAAAATATTATATAAAAGATCATAAATTTTATAATTATACTCCAGTATATCTATCTTAGAATCCTCATCCACATATAACCACTTTCCATGTTCCACATATTTCGATAACTGCAATTTCTTTCCTGTCAAAATATCACGAGCCATACACTGAAACAGACTTATCAGATTATCATTTTTATCATCAACAGGTGTTGTTGCAAGACGATAAACAAGTTTTTTGTCGTTAGTAAAGTTTTCACAATATTTAGCCAAACTCCACATTGTATTTAGATTCTGTTTCCAGAATATTTCAGATAATTTGATATTTTTCCATTCGTTTATGATCTCAGTAAGTCTTCCTTTCACCGATAAAAGCCTTGTTGGAAAGTCAATAGAAGCCTGTTTTAATGCCAGGACTTCTCTTTCCATTTTTTCTCTTACTCTGAAGCTGCCAAATTCTGCATTGTAGTATCCTTTTTCATACCGCCCAAATCTTCCTGCACGGCCAGCAATCTGTTTGATTTCTGCTGGAAACAATGGGCGACGAATGACACCATCGTACTTATTATTTTCAAGAAATACAATCCGTTCAACAGGGATATTCATTCCCATGCCAATAGCGTCTGTACTTACAACAATATCCGTCTCTCCATTTACAAATTTTTTAACTTCATTATGTCTAGTCTCGTAAGGAAGGCTTCCATAAATAACGCTACACTTAATACCTTTCTTTTGCAATTCTGCGGCACAAGCAATTACTTTCGCTTTAGAAAAAACAATAAGAGCATCATTTTTTCTCACACTTTCCGGAAAGTGAAATATCTCTTCATCACAGACAAGAGGAGTCTTCCTCTTATAATGATGTATCTCATAAGTATCGTTTGCGCACATCTCAATCAGAGTACAGGTCAGTTTTTCTGCCTCTGGAGCCATACATATATGAATTTCTTTAGCAGCAAGCCCCAAGATAGCATTTGTCCATGCTCCACCTCTACGGGTATCAGATAGCATTTGTGCTTCATCAATGACCGCTACATTAAATTGCTTATCAAGATTCAGTAATTCGATCGTCATTGACACTATTTTTGCTTCTTGTACAGAGATTTTTTCTTCTCCGGTTAACATACTGCATAAAATCCCATTTTCATTCATTGTCTCATAAGTCTCATACGCCATAAGACGCAAAGGTGCAAGATAAACTCCAGAATTCGCATTTTTCAATGCCTTTAATGCATTATGAGTCTTGCCTGAATTTGTGGGGCCAATATGCAAGATAAAATGTCTTTTCATCATTCGGGCGAGAGGATACAATTCTGTAATATCTTTCGGTATAGAACGAAATACCTCTTCTTTTAAATATTTTTTTCTTTTCTCCATCTCGATCACTCTCTTCTGAATTTCCTTTGCTTTTTCTGCAATATCCACATATTTTGGATTTTCATTCAGTAAAGACACAACTTTTGTAATAGAAAGTCTTTTTTCTACTTCTTCAAAAATATCTTCCGGAACATCATCTGAAGGCAAATCGTCAAAAAGTTCATCATAAATATCTAATGTTTCATTTAAATCGGAGAGTTTAGAAGATTTACTGAGCATACGGTTAACTGTCTCATAACTATACTCATCACCACAGAAATCTTCTAACATAAGAAAATTCGATAATCTAATCCAGTCAGAATAAAAATTACGAAGAAAATCTTCAAAATTGTTTTCATCTAAAGGTTCCTCTTCTATGTCCTCAAAATACTCAAAATTTTCTGTTTTTTTATAGATAATTTTTTCATTCCTTAATGCTTTTTCTGCACAAGAAACGATTTCATCAATCATATCAAGAAGAACTTCTTGGTACACTTCTTTTAATTCATCACTGTTTTTCCACTTTTTCCATTCTTCCTTCATTTCCTCTTTTTTAGTTTCTCTTTGTTTTTCTTCCTCTATTTTTTGTGCATAGACATCATACTGCCTTCTAAATTTCGCATTCTCCATACATGTCCCATTCATATAGGACTGGTATATGGTATCCTGTTTTAATTTTTCCTGTAACATTTTCTGAATTTCAGGTTCTTTTCGCTTTGCTTTTCTCAGTTTTTTTCCACGAATTTTCAGACTGTCTAGCAAGTCTCTAGCAACAATTCCTTCTCGTTCCTTTTTCTTCAGTTCAACAAATTCTTGTTCATGTATCACGATAACTTCCTCCTATTTCTATTTCTCATATGTTTTAGATATATCCATTATAGCAGGAAAGGTAATGAAACGATTTTTCTGTAGAAACTGTTTTGTGATATTGTAAAAGGAGCAAATATGCACTAAAATATACATATTTACTCCCTTATATTCCTGAAAATTTTTCCTTAATTTCCGCTTATCATCCTAAAATTCGTCATAATCTCCATCTACCATAAGTCCCATGTCTTCTCTATATTTGGCATCACAAACAACATGATTCTCATATATACGATATCCCTTTTCCAGAACATATTTTACAGGAAACGGACATACAAATAAATCCAAATTACCATTTTTTATTGCCTTTTCTAAAATACACTCTGGGATTGCCATAATAGAATGACCGCAATCAGGCAAGTAATCATAAAATTCCTCCAATTCTTCTGGCAGTTTCTTATAATATCTTTTTCCAAGGTTCGAGACTTTCTTTTTTCGTTTTTTATCAGTATCTGCTGATCTTGCAGCATCGTCATCAAGAAAAAACCAGCCCATACATCTGCTAAAGTCTCCAGTCCATTCAGCAATTTTCATAAAATCAAGACTAGGTATCGGTATATCTACAATAAAAGGTAATAGCGGAGCAAAACCAGCCAATTTTGTTCCTGTTATAGATTCATAAATCATTTTAATTAAATTCATTGCATTGGATAATTCGCTTTTATCCCTGCATCCACAGGTCATGAATAATGGAACCTTTTCCCCTTGAATGTTTTTTGTTATGGTTGCATCATAGAAACCAGACCTTATTCCCAGTTTTAAATCAGTTCCATCCATAAAAGGAACTTCGTAAGACCTACACATTCCTGGTTCAGAAGGTTTTCTTCCATCAAATTTAATATATTCTCTTATCATCTTTCTTGATTCTTCACTTACTTCATCCCTATATGTTCTTCTCATATGATTTGTCCATAATGTATAGTGATTTATATATTCCATCTTTACTTTCTATCCTTTCTCATTTTTGTAGTTTAGAATATCTTATTTAATTGATCTTACAGTAGTCATTACTCATCTTAACCAGTTTTTTAGTAGGATACTGAGAATAAATCTTTGCAATATTCATATTATAAGAATTTATATTAAATGGTTTTTCTGCATTTTTAATTACTGTTCCTAATAGTTTTCTTGTAAAATTCTCCGATAATCCAAGTAAACGGATACTTTTAATTTGTCCAGTTGTAGCGTCTACTAAAATTAATGTTAGCCCTAATCCCTGTCCTTCTGTTGGGATTGCAAACTGTGTTAAATCTGGAAATAAATGTGGAGTGTATGGAGCATCCATCCAGTCTAAATCCCCAATTTTAGCCATAAGCATTATGACATCATACAGTTCTACAAACCTAATCTGAAATTCTTTTCCAGACTTAAATTGTTCTATTTCTTTCATCGTTGGTGATTGGAAGAAAACAAACATTGTAGCTCCTCCATTGTCCATATTAAAATATACATTTTCAGCATGTCCCATAAATGCTGGGATTATTTGTCCAACTTCATACTTATACATATAATACCTCTTTTCTCAGATAGTTTTAATCTACAGTCGATATAATATATTCTATCATCATACCTCCAATGCAAGTGATACAATTAAGAATAACTCAATAATGTTTTTATCGTTTCTTCCTTCCCCGACATAACAACATGGAAAAATGCTGCTGAAATCGGACAGATAATATCATATATCCTTTCTTCATCTTCTGTATCCTCGTACCACAATTCTTCTATTACAATCTTACCAAAGCTATAAAAGTCTCTATTTTGATATAAACGTGGTATCGTATTTTCTGATGCATGTATGATTAATGTACAATCATCTTTAGGATTTTCATTATATATCTCTTCAAGACTTTGTTTTACAAATTTAAGCTGACAATATCGAATGATTCCATAAATATCTGTTTTTCTAGTTCCCAGTACACTAAAGATTTGTTCTTTCTTTATATTCCAGAGATATTCATCGTATTTTTCATGCATAAAAATAACTGGATCAATAAAACATGCTGTTGGTGCTGGAGATAATATCTTGTAACCAATTTCCAATTCCTTATCCGTTGCTTTTGTTTTCTTCCTTATTTTTTCAATTTCTCTATCAATCTCATTTAGAAATTTTTCATACTCAAAAGCAGTCCATCCTTTGATTCTTTCCTCAATTATCTTATTTTCTCTATCTTCTGTCATGATACCCCCCTCATCAATATTTCTTTCGTAAAATAAAATCATCATTAAAAGAGATTTTTATTTCATTTTTAAAAGATATTTCTCCCTGTCTTCTTCTGTTTCGACATATTTAATTATATCGCGCGGCTGCATTTCTAATACTGCACACAGACGGTTAAGATTATCTAATGTTATTGATGTATCACTATTTTTAAATTTTTTCATGACACTTTGACTAAATAGCCCTGTTCTCTTGGCTGTTGTTGTTGTTATTCCTAAACTTTTTAACTCTTGAAATACATTAATTTTGTATTCTAACACTTTTATCACCTCTTTTTCTAACATTATAATATATCCTTATTTGAAATGCAATCAAAACTTTCACTAAAAAAAATGATTTTTATATTGATAATCACTCTTTTAAGTGATATACTATAATTACAAGTAACTCAATATTTTCTCACTTCTAATGAAAAGTAAATCCACAGAAAGAAGGTATAAAAATATGAGAAATAATAAATTAAATATCGCTAAAGAAGAACTTGTTTTTCCGGAACTTACAGGAACTCCTGCAGAGATTAAGTTTGCAGAAGAATTTCGCGAAGCTTTTTATAATTCTTTTCGTTTAAAGAATAGATCTCTCAAAAAAATGATCTTGAATGAAACATCTGCTTCGTTTTGGTTGAATATTGATAGTAAAATTGACATTTTCATTGAAAAAAAGCAATTTCTTTATCAATATACTGAATTGCACAGAAGAAAGGAAAGACGGAAACAAATCATTGATGCAGATGCTGTCGCTCCAGAGCAAGAAAAATATGAAGGTATCGTAGAAATTATAAATTTTCTTTCACAAATTCAATTACGTTTTAGAAAAAATGAGGATTTTATTAGTCTAGTAAAATCAAAACATTATAAATGGGATTCTGAAGACAAATGCTGGTGCAGAAATCTTACTGAACAAACCGGTACCTATTCAGACAGAGCAGCTGAAATCGGACATGAATTGTTAAAAAATGGATTTTGTATTTGTATTCATGATCCTGATATTACAGAAAAAGCTATCAATGGCGATTATAAAAAAGAGATATCGAAATGGGTTAAATGGAACGAAAAAACTCAATCTCTTGCATTATACTGGTTGGTAAAAGATGAAAGTTATGACGCTTCAAGAAAGATTGTGGACAATCGGTATAATTTTGATACCCAATGCATTGATATTCATATTTCACACTATAGAGCAGTTAATAATTTCGCTAAAAAATATGACTTCCAATTCTCTGAGGCAGCAATAGCTGCAATTGAACAGTACAAAGACGAAAAGCGAAATATGAGAAAAGTAAAAGTAAAGGATGTGTAAGGAATGGCTATTGGGGAAGTAACGGGAATCTGCAGAGTGTGTGGTGAAAAATTTACTATCCGAAAAAAATTTTATAAAAGAAAAGAGGCAGACTCCTTTGAGAGGAATGCACAAGAACAATATGATTTATGTCCAACATGTTATAGAGAACAAAAAACTCAAGAAAAGCATGAAGAAAAAGCTGCAGAACCCATTATTGCTACAGTGAGAATATCAAAAACCGAAGAAATTCTTCCAATTACTATCTATTTGAGTGGGGGAACTTATCCCGTTAAAGAACAATTAAAAGAACAAGGATATAAATGGAATTGTGATGATTATGTATGGATTAAATCTATCCAAAGAGAAAATGTAAAGGCTGAGATTCTTTCTCTGAAAGCAATAAAAGAAACAATAGCCTATAATCGTATGTATCAGGAAGCTTATGAGAAATGGCTAAATGCTCATAAAAAAGAAAATTGTGATAAAAAATGATAGGATCTTTATGAAAATCCCACTGACACAAGATTAAGCCCCGCCAGAAAAAGCATCGGTATTCAGCCTCTGCAAGAGAATACCGGCTGGAATTACGATAACATCCTAGACTAAAAAAACCCATCAAGATTCCTGAAACGAGTTTTTGATGGGTTTTCTTTTATTTGCAGCCATTTATAACACAACTTGCACAAGCCGCACTATTCATTAACATTGCTTGTTTCTTTTTATTCTGTTCCTCTATTTCTTTTTGTTCTTCTATTTTTTGTTGTAACACAGAAATAAGATATTCCTGACTTCCTGGAATTTTTTCATAGCTAGTATCACTCTTAAATATCAGCAAAATTTCTTCTAATTCTGCGGATGTAAAATGAATTTCTCCAGCCTGTTGTGAGTATTGTACTTCTGGTATAGTATTTTCAATAATGTTGTCAGGTTCTTGAGATGTGGCCTTATCAAAAACACCTATCAGCGAAAAAAGAAATACAAAATCAATTAGAATAAAAACTGCCACCACTACTCCTATCCCTTGTTTTGGAAAATCCATCTTCCATAATAATATCGGTAAAGCTATGGTTGTCGTTATAAAGATAAGAGTACATAAAATAGTATTTTTTTGTAGTTCCTTTTCTTTTTCCGATTTTTTTCCTTTTTCCTCCATTTTTTCTTTAATATTCGAACTAACAGCGGCAAAACCCACTATTGCGATAACGCTTAATATAACTACATCGAATGAATCCATAAATAATCACTCCTGTTTTTATTTCTATATTTTTCAGTCCAGTATGTCTAAAACCATCATTTTTTTTCATGATAATGCATACACTGGAATAATATCTTCTTTCTCCAGTGTTATTTTTCTCTCACAGACATAACATTCTTTGATAGTAAGTAGTTTTTCCTTATTTTTATCCATTTTAATTGCACTTCCACAATGTGGACAATGAGCAACATATGTATTCTCTAGCAATCCGGATTCTTTGCATTTTGCAATTATTTTTTCAGCATCTTCTACCGAGATTTTCATTTTGGAAGCGGTCTTTTTAACTGTGATATATGGCATATCCGGAGCATATACTTGCAAGAATTTCTGTAAATTACAGGAATCATCTTTTTCTTTGGATTCACTTTTACTCTCTTTCATACAAGCCTGAGGTTGCAATACCGCATCAATCTCAACTTCTGCCATACTCCCAGGTTTTAAGTTATGAAACATCGAACTTTCTTTCCCTTTTTCGGGTCCTTGTTCCACTACTTTTACAATACGAACAGTTCCATTTAACTCATGATAAATTCTAATTTTCATTTATTTCTCCTTTCTCCTAATTCATCTCACATAGATGTAAATAGGCTTTACTAAAGTTTTGTAATGGTCTGCAGAAATTACACATTCTACTATGTATGTTTCTTTTTCTGTGGATTTTATTGTTACTTTACCATCGGAAGAAACAGAAATTTTTTCTTCAGTGCTATTACTTGCAATTATTCCAGTTGCTGGATCTATAGAAATTGTTTTAGAGTTTTCTTTGGATAAACGAAATTTACACTTTAAAGTTGGAAGCGATTCATCTAACATTCCAAGTACTTTTGGAGTATAGAGCTGCTTTATACATTTTCCATAAAGGAAGCCATGTTCCGATGTTAAAATTGATTTATAACGGGCTACAAAGTTTTTGTTTTTCTGCGTGGTGTCTTCATTAAGGGCACCTAAAGCCCCCTGTCTAGCTTTAAGTATATTGTTTGTTGCGATTCCCCGTATCATCTCTTTTTGTATTTCTGTTAAACCCATAATTTACCTCGCTTTATTTTCAGTGTCGTTGTCATCATTATAATCCTGCTAACCAAAGTGTAATAACAAGATATACGCCTACAGTACAGATAACCTTTTTAGTGATATCAATGATTCTTTTTAAATCAGAATAAAATTTCTTATGAGTCATAAAAACCTCCTGTGATTTTCTTTATTCGTATACAGGGTCAATCCCTTGTAATCGCAATCAATGCGTTCTCTTTAATTCTCATATATCTTTCTTCATTTCTTAATACATTTATCATACAGTGTAAAACATATAGCTTCACTGAATAATCCAATCAAAATAAGTCCTGTTACAGCTCCACTGGATAATACAATCAAAATAGGTCCTGTTGCGAGCGAATCAATGTACGCTTTATAATTTGCTGCCATTTCTTCATCTGCTTTAATTGATAATACTTCACTCCAATCTGTATATCTTTTATTTCCGGATAGCTGGGCTCGGATACGGACATATTCGGGATGTCCGGCTTTCCATCTGCTTTGTTCGATACGAAACACAATGTTTTTTGTATTATCAGGTTCGCCTGATATTTCTGTGTAATCTGTATAATTTCTGTTAGAACTCATAGCTATATAATATCTTTTTGCACCCTTAATTGGCTCAAACTCACAATCAACAAATCGTTTTTTCCCAACCCATTCTGTTTTTTTAAGAGATATTTTAGGAACAGCAACTGTATGGATGATTGTTTCCGAAGCCGCTTCTTTTTTTCTTTGCATGGACTTCACGCCAGCATAAACACCTGTGAGTACAATCACAAGAATTCCAATTATGAAATAAACTTTTAGAAATTTTTCGAATTTTGTTTTGGGTTTATATCTTTTTTGATATTTCATAAAATCTCCTTTCGCTCATACTTAGCTCTTTCATTTTTGTATCAAATTACTCCAATCGCTCGGCAATAGGCGTAAAAAGTCCGAATGGAAGGGTTACCATTTTCGATTTTAGAAACAACTTGCTGTGTTGTCCCCATTTTTTCAGCAACGTCTTTTTGAGAAAGATGTTTTTTTCTTCGGATTCTTCGCAAATTATACAAAATTTCCGTGATATCTTTTTCAATAGTATCCATATTTTTCCTTTCTATATTTTTGGTGCTGCTCGTTGATTTAGGATTCTTCTTCCTTAATCGGTGTATCTGTGAGCCATAAGCGCCCCGGACCTATTATCTTTTCTTCATATCTTTTTCTTATACCCAGCATCTGGTAAAGTGTCTGAAGAAACTTTCCCTCACAGATTAAGGACGATGAAGCTGCTGCAAGTTTTCTGTTATCTATGATCATAGATTCTCCTACCGCTAACTCGTAGGCAGCAATAGGGCTTTTTGCTTGAAGCAAGATTATGTTCGAACTTTCTGTTAACATACAATAAAGCTTTTCGTGTACAGCAATAAATTCGCCTGCCCGTATTTTTATAGCGTAAAATGTGCCATCAAAACTAGAAGGAAATGTCACTAAACCGCTACCTATCTTTTGCATCTCAATATCGTCTGGAATTCGCTGTACCTTTTTTACATTTTCCAAACACTCTGCAAATGAGTTGATGTCTTTTTTTTGTTGTCTATATCTCTTTACTTCGTATATTATGGTGTAGACATACCAGATGGCTAATGCGATATAAAGTCCTGCTACTAATTGTTGTAACTGTTTATTTCCACAAAATATCGTTAACATTCCTAATAAAATAAATGCTATGTAATCCATCTTTTCCCATTTGATTTCCATTTTCTTTTTCCCCTTACTTTTTTAATACTATTCGTTCTTTCTCAACGGCAATTAATGCAGTATGTAGATTTTGTAATGCCTGATCGCTAATTCCGTCAAATGTAGACCAACTCATATCGTGTAAACTTTTTTCGATAGCTTTGATAAGATATCTTCTTTCTAAAACTTTTTTGGCATCTTCTTTTGATAGATACAATTCGCTTCGAGTGTAGGAAAATGAATCATCTACTTCTTCAAAATTATTTTCCATGTCAAAACGAATCTCCCATCCATGACTATCTTCTACTGTGATATATTTACGACCGACTTTTACGACCGTACATTCTCCTGTTGCAGCATCAATATCCATTGTTTTACGAAAGTCTACGTTTTTCAAAGAAAGTAAAATTGCTTTCTGTCCTTTCTTAAAATCTTTCTTTTCCATTTTAGAGTCTCCTTTCTTGTGTTCTGTCTTTGTGATTCTTGTTTTAATCCTCTTCTTTTTCCGGTGCGAAATGCTGTTCCATAAAATCTGCGATTGTAAGATATTCTTTCTGATTTTTCCCATCGAATGTTTTCTTTGCCCATTCTCTAAATCCTTCAAGATTTCCATTAAAATCTCCGCAACAAACCATCACTTTTTCATCTTTTGTTCTATAAAATGTTGCAAATTTAAATTTCGTTCTAAAACCTTGCACCGCTGCATAATCTTCATCACTGCAAATTCTTGCATCTTGAGAAATATTTACAACTCCCTGTATCTGTGCATCTCCCAAAATTTTTGCATTATCTCTAATCTCTGCATTGTCACAAACTTCTGCATCTCCATAAACTTCTGCCTCATCTTTTACTTTAGCGTTACCGCCGATTTCAGCATTTCCTTGTTTTAATCCACAGTCGGTAAGTTTAACGGAGCCTGAATATCGGAAAAATCCGACTGTTGCTTAAGTCTCTTGTCAGTGGGGGATACCAATCTCTCTCCGCCCGCCACTGACGCTTAGTGAATTTTAGATAATTCCTCCCCTACCTACTGATGTTGAGGAAGGGGAATCCTTATATTATTTTGTTAAAACTGCACCTATGATCCCTAAATGGTGTATCCGTATTTTTTACATTCTCTTTCTCAAAATAATTCTAAATATCCCAGATATACCCCTCGCATTATGGCGGACATTTCTGGAACATGAAAATATTCCGCAATTTTCTTAGTATCTGTTACATTTCCCTTTGTTGCAGCCAATAACACCTGTAAATATTCATGACACGGCATCATAAAAGAAAGGGCAAAGATATAAATATTGTGCATTTTCATAGCATCATTAACATCATATTTTTTATTATTATCCATATAATTACTATATAGATAAATGTATCCTATTCCTTTTGCCAGATGCATATTTTTTTGTTCTCTTGCTATATATCCAGGTATTACAATCTGAACTCCATTTTGACAGACTAAAATATCCATATTATCTGTTTGAGAATTTTCGATTACTTTTCCACCTAATACATCAATAACCGTTCTCACATCCTTTATTGGCCCTTTAATTTTATAAATCTCACGTACAGTACTTGTGATGTCTTCCAATAGCTCTAACTTCTTACTTTGCAGTTCATCACCCCTTTTAGTCACTTTTGCCAATATTTATCCCTCCTTTTTTATTTTTCTTACTAATAGTATGTCAGAAATCTCGTTTATTCGATTTTTCTGTACAAATATTTTTTATTTATCTTTCTTAGAAAGTTAGACAGGTTTTACAAAAAAATTTTCTGTTAAAAAAAGCCCCAGATTTAAATCTGAGACTTTTTCGGTAAACAGGTTCTTTAACTGTTATTTTGATTCACTTCTCTGCGGTCCTTGGCACACTGAAGACAGCGTAAGCTGCCGCGTGACCAAGTGACTGAGGAAAAGCGGTATCTATAGTCGGGCAGCCCATACCACCTAAAGTGGTAGTCAGACACCTTCTAATATTTGTGACATCTATGGTCTGATACGATGGGGAGGGTTCACTCTAATCCTTATTACTTACATTTCGTCAGTTCTTTTCTTTCTTCTAAACGTTCATTTATTTCCATCTGCAGCATATATTCCGCTAAAATCCTTAAATTATCCACTATTTTTTCTGTATTCAGATATTTTCCACACTTCTTGCACTGTATAAATTCAATATCTTTTACATCGATTACTTTTCCTCTTCTTTTAACGATTCCTCTTCCATGTTTTTTAATATATACTTCACATCCACAATCTGGACATTTCATTGCCTAGCACCTCTTTCTGTTTTTTTATAATATTCGATTTTTTGATTTTATACTGTTTGTAAAAGCAAAAAGGATGTTACCGGCAAAATCCATTTTCTGCTCTCATAGTTAGTATGATAGATTCGCTTTTATAAAATTTTTAGAAAGGTATTCTAATACTTTTCTAACAATTTTCGCAAATTAACCTTCTGCCTTCTTTTTCTTTTTTTAGCTCTCTGTCTTTTTAATAATTTACATCCATTACAATTATTTCGATTCTTACAGAACCAGCAGTTATCATTATCTAATTCCCATCACCATGGCGACTGAGGTCTCATTTTTCTCTTAGCTTTTCCCATTTTTTCTCCTATTATTTTATCGTTCTTTTCACTTATAGTATGTCAGAATTTTATTTCTCTTAATTTTTCTGTATAACTTTTTATTATGTATGAACTACTATGGCTATTGTTTTAATCCACAGTTGGTAAGTTTATTAGATAATTCCTCCCCTACCTACTGATGTTGAGGAAGGGGAATCCTTATGTTTTTTCAAAATCGGCGTATCTGTTACTTCTGGTTCTGCAAAACATCTACTCCCTTTCAATTGCATGACCATCTGCGATATAGTATGCATCGGTGATACCAACATCCACACTGATGATAGCAGAATACTCTCTGGTATCTACGTCTTTTCTCAAAAGACAGGTCAGCTTCAGAAATCCTCGGCTGTGATTGAATTACCGAAGATTTCCACTTATCATCCTAAAATTGACTATATTTTGTGTATAAAAGAGCTTAACGGGGGCTAAAAGGACTTAAATGGTATCTTAACTTATCTTTAGTTACGTTTATCTTTTTCGTCCATTTTCTTCAATTGATCCACTTTTACGTCCATTTTTCACTTTTTCTCCAGTACAATCCTTATTTTTAGTCAGTATACTGAAACCTACTGGTCCTTATTAAGATTTTTAAAAGGGATTTTTTTGGATATTAGAATATAATTTTTAAAAGATAATTAAGAGGACTTTTCGAGAGATACTTGGATTTTCTTAGATTTTAAAAGGATTTTACATGGAATATGAAAAGAAAATTATAAGAGGATGAAAGAGGATTTGAATAGGTTAGTCAGATTACTGACTACTTATTCTAATAATTATTTTTTTAGTCAGTATACTGTAGTTTTATCTTGGGATAATGTTCTTCGATTTTAGTCAGAATACTGGATAATAATATTTTTCCGGCGTTATAGAGAATTTTATTGAACATGGTCAGGGTGCTTAAGGTAGGCTGGGGAGGTTTCCCGATACGGAAAACCATAGTTCAGGTAGGTATTTGGTGCAAAATTGATATGTTTTTATAGAAATATGATAGGAATTCTATAAGGTCCAATATATATCCTCTAAAGAGGGTGGGTTTCCCAAAACCTTCACTTTCTAAAAAATTAGTCAGTTTACTGTATATCATTTTCTCAATACAGTGATAGCCTTAAACATAACAAAAAAAAGGCCGGATAAACCAGCCTTTTCTCATTGTTTCTAAATTTACTTTTTACAACATAAATGATCTTACAACATCAATAGATTTGTTCAGATACTGTGCAATCGTCTCAGCAGACAAACCATTTTTTTGCATACTACGGATATTTGCCTGCATTTCTTCAGTTTTACCTTCTGCCTTGCCCCGAGCTTCACCACGGGCTTCACCCCGAGCCTCACCTTGAGCTTCACTTTCTGCTCTTGCCTGTCTAAGCAAACTGTCTGCAAATCCTAACATGTAGTCTCCCTCCTTCTCTAATTCTTCTGGCCACTCAATATTGGAGTAAGTACGTATCCCTGACAGATCTGCTTTCATCAGATTATTCAGATAATCCAGAATCTGCTCATCTGATGATTCATCTCCCCTTCGTATCATGATGATATCGATCAGGTCATAATCTTCCTTTGGTTCTTCCACATGCCCAATAAGGTCTCTCTTTGCAATATAATATTCTGACACTGTATTTTGCAACTTTTTAGGCATTTTCTTATTGTTGCATATCCAGATGCAGTATACCTTCTCGACACTGGAATAATCCGTTATCTCAGTCAGGATACCAAGCTGTTCGCTAATCTCCCTTGCAGCATAGTATATGCTCCGTTTAGGAATAGGATACCCTGGACGATAATCATTCTGTAGTTCTACATCAAAATGAAGATAGATACTGATATTTGTCGATAGTTTGGGATTTCTTGCTTTAAAATGCAGGTCATATCGTATGACTTTTTCCTCGATCGAACTTAATTCTGTGTCTTCTCCCTTAATCTGCATACTCTTGATATCGGACACGGGGATTTCCTCAAATGCGATATCATCCATACAAGCGATGATTTCTTCTAAGCTACAGTCCTTATACTCTGGCACGACCATTTTCAGAATCGGTGCCATGATCTCTTTGTTTCGAAACATCTGTTTTACAAGATTGTCGTACATCTTTTCGGCTTCTTCTGTCGAAATAGATGCGATTAATTGTTCTGTCTCACTTCGCATTGAATCCCTCCTTTTTAAACAATCGTAGTTTATCAGTTGGGAAGAATTTTCTTTATTATACCACAAGATTCATCTCATTCTCAATAAGACCAATCTATTTTTGATGATTTTCCTCCCCATTTAGAAACAATGACTATCATTTATCCCTCCTTCTCGTCAATATTTGCTTCTACAGATAGGATGATTTTTCGACTACCAAACAAAAAAGGCCGGATAAACCGACCTTTTATCACATCATTATAAATTGATTCCATGTATCGCATTTTCATATATAAATTGTTTTAATTCATCAGGCTTTCCAGTGTTATAGTATTTAAGTAGAACAGCATTAAATTGCTCCATATACTTATCTGTAATCGTCATGATACCTGCTCCTGCTGAAACCAAAATTTTGTTTGCCAACATTAAACTGGTGCGTTTATTTCCGTCCCAAAAAAATTGTCCTCTGGTTCCCCATACAAAAACTTCTAAAGCCTTGTCCGTAGCAGACATATCGCTATTAGATAAGATATGATTTAATTCCTTTATAACAGTTTCTTTTTCTGGAATAGGTGGTATATAATCTGTACCAGATATGCCTACCGTTCCTGTTCTCAGTTTTCCCCATTCCAAAGCCTCATTTCTGGCAATATATTCATTTAATTTACACCAATACGCGAATGTAATTAGTTCTTCTACCGTATGGAGCAGATATTTCCAAGCGTCACGCATATTTAAGATTGCCTGAATATCATCCAACTGTACGTTTGGGACATTAACTCCATTCAGGATTGTTTGTGTCTGTGGAAAAGTGACTGCTCTATTCTCCATTTTCATTCCACAATACACGTTCTCATCCCATTTTTTCTTAGCCAGAAATATACTTTGTTCAGATGTTAGATGATATTTATCCTCAAAACTTGACATAACAATTTCCTCTTTTCTATTTTCTTATAAACATTATAACATTCCTGCATCAGATTGTCATGTTTTACCTATGACGAAAGAAATCACATCTGGCTTCTTTATGGAAATCCTCTTCTGCCAGGTCATATTCTTTTTTACAATTTTTTGAATTAGGATAGCATTTCATCTTTTTGCGGTTTGCATGAACGCAATACCTACAACCAGCACATTTTCTACCTTTAAAATCATTTTCCATTATACTTCTTCCCTTCTTATAAATTATTATTCAGTCTTAAGCAATTCCTTAATATTGATATTATTCTTATGAGCCAGAACAATATATTTAAGATTAGAATTATCTTCGATCCAAAGAAAGTATTCTTCTTCTGTCATTCCAAGATATTCGGACACACTACAATGTGAATCTGAATTATGCCATTTTTCCGCATAATCATCAATCTCATCCAATTTGGTTTTTCCATCAATAACATCATCAATAAAATTAGTCATCCCATAACTTCCTTTCCTATTTCTACAATTATACCTCGCAAATGATATTTTCTTGCCATCTGAATCATATTTCTCGTTCCTTTTGTCCCTTTATCGAACGCTAACAGGGCATTAGCGTATTCTGCCATTTTCCGGTTCCGTATTGGTCCAGCAGCTTTTCCGTATTTTTCCCAATCTGCTTGGAAAAGCTTGAATGGGATCTGGTGCAAAAAAGCATATTCTTCCGCTAATTTATCTACTCCAGATGCTCCGCCGGATATAATCTCATCGATTCCAAACTTCCCTTGAAACGTATGGATATCGCGAAATACTTTTTCTTGGTCATAGTAATCTCTTGGTCCTGCAATGATTAAACGTATCATGATTTCCTCCTAGTTATTAATCCGTTTTTCCAATTTTCCAGCTCAAATCAGCCCAACCACTTAGCCAATGTTTGCACTCAGCACAATGACACACTTTGATGTTGTTCATACTTTTTATGATATCTTGCAGATTTTTCTTTTCAAGGTGTTTTTTAATAGCATCGTCTACATATAGCCACATTTTATCTGCATAACCGATTGTACGGTATCCTTTATGCGGAGGCTGAATGCCGGTATTTCTTCCGGCAGGGCTTAACTTCATGTCAGTGGGGGATACTGTTTTTTCCGTCCTCCACTGACGTTACACGAATTTTACAATTCTTCAAGTGCAATTTTATTGCCTTTGTCTATTTCCATACCCCATCATTTAAGAGCTCTTTTACTTGTTCTTTTTGAATTATAGCAAACTCTCTATAGCAGGCATTACATGCACAAAAGATTTTGTTTCCGTCATATTCTAAGTGATAACAATTTGAATCACAACCGCAAGGGTTATTTCGGTTTGTAAAATAATAATTATGTATCCACTTACCATCTTTCCCATACTGTATCTTTCTTTTTATCATTTACCTAAATTCTCCTCTTTTTTGTCTTAATTTATCAAGATAACTAATTATTGTTTTAACAGAAACTCTTTTTCATATTCGGACAGTTTTATAAAAAATTTCTACTGAAGTACCTTCGTGCAACTTCTTTATAGAACAATTCTTTTGTAAAATTAGTTGTTTGCGAAAACATTTCAAATTTACAAATTTTTTGTATTTTTTACATAAGAATCTAAAGATTTTGGACGTAATCCGTTTTCTTCACTCTTTAGAATATCCTTGTATATGCTATACAATTCACAATCTGAAATTTTCTTTCTGTAGTTAGCAAGATAATACCATAGCTCCGTGAAATACCCCGTCTGGATCATTTATGGGTTTAAACCCAATATTTTCATAAAAATACTTTACTTTCTAACAGAGTCGGTTGAATTATTATTTACATCCCTATATATGGATTTGTCGATATTTTTTCTTTTCTCATAGTTTCTTGTTTGATATAGCATCCATAGTAAACATAAGAATTATGAATCCAATCTGATGGCAAAAAAGAAATGTCTCTTAATTTCTTCATAACCTGTCCTGAATCTTCAAATCCATGGTTTATCATATCTATCTTATGCTGTTCTTTTTCACTTTCTGATGCATAATAATAGTGTTCTTTTGTTGTGACGACCACCGCGTCATTAAAAATATCCCGGATAATCTCTTCCTTAAAATGTTTCATCACTGACCCTCCTCTTTTTTTGCTATAATATCTCTCCTTGTTCTTCCTATCTCTTTTTAATGCTTCTTCTAATCCAACACTTCAAAAACATAAATATTGTTTTCCGTTATTACTGAGCAAGCATCCTTTCTCCATGTGCTGCTGATTGCAGAGATACATAAACTTTTTCCATTTTCTGTGGTGAACATCATTTGTCCTGTCCCATAAGCAAGATCAGCACTCATTAAAGGGGTATCAATAGGTACAAACTGATTTTTCTCATGTGAAAAGCCTAGTTTCCGTCCAATTTTCTCCATTATTTCCTTATTTGTACTGTAGATAAGTGTTACTTTTTTGAAATTATAATACATTTTTTTATTCTCCATTCTTTCCTATTTTTTTGAAACAATGATGTGATAAATTATTTTCCTCCTTTCCATCACTAAAACTGTTTCATTAATAGGATGCTATTTTTACTAAAAAACAAAAAAGGTGCCACAGTATTCTGTGACACCTAAATTCATTATCTGAAACAAAAACGTTTCATCAAACGGACTAATTCTGCATCAATCCCTTCTGGTTCAGTTATAATACAGTTCTTTTCGTACATTTTAACAAATGCACTTCTTTCTGAATCATCTCCAAAAAATATGCTGATAACAGAAATACCTGCTTTTCTTGCTTTTCTTACTGCATCATTCACATCTTTTTCTCCATCATTCTTCTCATAAGCACTTGGAAGCCCATCAGATAAAACAATCAATATCTTTTTTCTTTCTGGCCGGTGTAACAATTCCTCTGTAGCAACACGAATAGAATAACCATCTTTATTTCCGCCATTTGCATAACAATGAGTCAAAAAATTATAACTTCCGTTACTGCTTACCTTTTCAGACCAGTTTTTTAAAACTTGATGTCTGACTGAGCAACAATCATCTGCATTAAAAGCAACAATCTTCAATGGCATAACATCCTGAAAAGCATGTTCAATCTTTGCAAGAGCCTTGCAGCAATTTTCTTGCCGATTTCCTTGCATAGAACCTGAATTATCTGCCAGAAAATATGCACACCCATCAAACTCTGATACTTCTCCTTTTTTCATAAAACAATCCATTTGATTCATTGCTAATTTATATGCCATGGCAGCATCTAACTGTCCGGTACGCCTACCCCGAAGAATCGGTTTTTGCATGTTATGAAAAATTTTTTCTACTTTTCTCTTTAAAACATTCGCTTGTCCTTTTAATTCAAACGGCATTCGTTCGTTTGCTGGATAGGTTCGAGCTTCTTCATTTAGATTTATTTGTGTATCATAATGAGTATTTACATCTTCTAAGTCTGGCAGTGAATCATCATCTACTGCTTTTTCCTTATCAATAAAATCTTCTTTTCTTTTTTTATTTAATCTTTCACCAATATACACATCTCTCACAGCATCTGCTATCTCATCATCAGAGGCAGCTTTAGCTGCAGTGATTAAACCATCCATGCATTCTTCTTTTTCCGGGCTATCTCCAGTTGAATGATTTTTCTGATTTATAGAATTTTTTTCATCTTCTTGTGAAGAATTTAATTCTCCCTCAAGTTCACTTTTTCCAAATAGAACTCCTGAACTTCCAGAGGAAGTTTCCTCATTTCTGGAATCCGTTCCCTCAAAAGAAGAAGAACCACATTCTTCTATTAGAAAAGATAAAATTTCAGACAGAAGTTCTTCTAATGGAGTAAGTTTGCTGGCCTCGATAATTTCGACAGCAAGTTTTTTACATATAGCTATCGCACATTCCATACATCCACGACAGTTTGCTGATGCAACACCAGCCGCGATATCACTCATTAAAGAATGAATTAATATCTGCGGACGGGAATCGATTGGACAGATTTTTGTGAACCCTTTCTGATAAATAGACATTGTTGCCAGATTTAAAATCTGATTTAATACTAATAGCAGATATGTTCTTGGGTCATCAAGATTCTGAACAAATGACGGCTCTACTTCATTCTTTTTCCAATCTCTTCCACGAAAAGCGATCATATAATCTTTAAATCCTGGACGTTTCACACATCGAATACGCTCAATTCTGCCATCTTCCAATGAATTGGCAATGAAATGTACAAATTGTTGCAAAGAATTTGTACTGATATGAAAACCTTTGGCAGCCAATTCCTTAATATATACTTCATAGTCCGCTTCTTTACGAAATACCTTCCTTTTGGTTTCTGTTTTATCCGCATACTCTTCTAAGATTACCTGAAATCCTCTGTTCATTCCATACATCCAGGCTCGCTGTGAAGTTGAACGTACATGTTGGACTTCATGCCCTATAAGGAATAAAACGGAACGTAACAGGGATTCTTCATCATTTTCTTCAAGTTCGCTAATACCGATATGGATGATGGAATGATCCGTATATGAACCCTTATCTAATCGTATCTCTAACTGCGGGATTTTATTCCTGTCAGCCAAAGCCATTTTCATATAGGATTCACAAAATGGATAATATCTCCGTATCCACGCTTCTTTTTCTTCTAATGTAATCATATATTTCCCTCTTCATTATCATAAAAGTAACCTTTTATTTAATCTTTCTTTTGTTTAGTCCTCTGTCTGGGAATAACTTTATCATCTACGATTTCGTAATCTCTATGGATCTCGTGAATTTTTCTTAATGCTTTCTCTTTAGAAAAGAATATGCTTTTCCCTATTTCTGTAGCTTCTATTAATACAGTTGAATAAGGTCCATCTGAAACACTAAGATACAGCTGTGAGTCTTTGTAAATATACTCAAACAAATGACGTTCTTCTATATCCTCTTCCTCTGGATAGGGAACATTATAAAAATGATAAACCATTGGGTAAGAAACATCATCTCGGATGATTTTAGTCGGAAGTTCAATGAGTCTTTCTTCACTCTTTGCTCTCTGATACGCCTCCCATTCATCGACAGTCTCATTTGTAAGCAAACGAGCCTTAAAAGGATGTTCTTCCTGTTGAGAATTATACTGTTCTAATCCAGAAACAAAGGTCTCTAAAAGTTCTTCACCTTCGCCATATATTTCTTTCATACGAGTTTGCAGCTCATCTAATTTTTCTGCTTTTTTCAGCAGATTCTTAAAATTTTCTTCTGTAATCCCTACAAGCTTTTTGTCTTCATCTAATACACCAATTGTTATAATATTATATGTTTCTATCATTATTTTAATTCTCCTCTTATTGCTTCTATAAAGTAATCTTTTCCCGGACTAACTGCATGAGCTGCAACCGGTCATCTACAGGGCAGGTATCAATAACATGAATCTCAATCTGTCTTTTCAAGGTAGATAAACCCGGTACCTGTGCAACACCTTTTAACCCCCGGATAAATCCACGGATATTTAAGCAGGAATTCTCAACCATTCCTTTTGTAACAGCAGCGTATAGCGTTTTATACAACTCATCTGTCTGTTTAAAATATGCTTTATCCAGTCGATCTTTTCCAACCGTTGCTTCTAATTGTGCCTTTATACTCTTTGGATATGGGAATTGGATACAGCCAAATCGAGACATTGTTGCATCATTTTGTTCGCATACCCCTGTATAATCAGCGTTTTGTGTACCAATCAAGATACAATCTGGATTAATTTCCAGGTGTCCATAACCAGGAATATCAATAAATCCTGTGTTATCCGTTAATTGATTTGTAAACGAGGCGAAGAAATTTGCTTCAGCCATATTCATTTCATTAAAGCACATAACACCTCCATTTTTTATCCATTCCACAAGGCAAGATTCTTCTTGTACAATAGAAACGGACGAAGCTTTTGCTCTAAGATATTCATATTTTGCAGCTTTTTCTACAGTGGCAGGAATCTCCCGATTTCCTGCAGCGACCTGTAAATATGCATCTGCAAGTTCTTCCGTTAACAATTCTGCTGCACTATTGTCTGTGCTTTTTGTGCCATAGATATCATCTGCCGTCATGCCTCTGTTGAAAGTTATCATGTAATATGGCATATTAAGGCACATTGCCAATGTTTCTGCACATACATTCTTACCTACAGATTTATCCCCCTCAAAGATTGTTGCTGAATTTGTTAAAGTATTCAGCAGTGCCAATGCAAAAATAGATGCATCTTTCGATTTCGGGTCAGGGTCAATATAGAATGTTTTTGGTACAGAAATTGATTTTTCAAATTTCCGATACCGTAAAAGTATCTGCCGGATCAATTCTTCTGGGCAGCGGTGTGCTTTCATCACATCAATATTCCTTTTTAAATCTTCCTTTGAGCAAATACCTTTTTTAATGATTTTCTTTTTTATTTCTTCCAATGTATCTGAATCCTTTACTTCTACCGGAGTTACCATCTCTTTTTCTGTTACCTCAATCACTGCATGAAAAAGATTGTTCTCGCAGCTTTTTAGCTGGATTTTGTAGGATACGTCTGGATCTGATAAATGTTCTAGCAAATCCATATCTCCTTTCTCCAACATACCGATTCCATTTTCTTTCTTTTGTTCTTCTGCAAAAAACTCCCATTTTCCGAGTTCATCATTGAATGCTGGAATAATCGGAAGCGGTAAAAGTTCTTCTTTCGGGCAGTTTTCTAATGCTTTAATCATTTCCGCTCCCCTTTTATACATCATTGTTTTACGGATTGTGATTTCTTCTGTTATTTGTTTCGTCTTCATTTGTTTTCCTCCTGGTATATCCTCTGTTTCATTGTTTGATTGCAAAAATCTTTTTTTCTCTCCTTTTTTTCTTATATTTCAGATAATTTTTCTCCATACATCTTTGATCATCTGATAATAATAAGATGACCGTTTCAAATACCAGATAAAAAAAATGCACCCGCTGATTGCGGATGCATCCTAAATACTATCTTATTTTTGTTCTACTGCCCAGACCGCTTCTCTTAAGAAAATATTTTGAACCCGGGTATCAGGGATACTTTTTCCATTTCCTTTAGAACCATAAGCATATCTTTGTGCTACAACATAAAGCTCATCTCTTGCTCTTGTGGCAGATACAAAAAATAAACGTCTCTTTTCTTCTATATCCTTTTCATCTCTAAGATTTTTATCATGATACTTACTGATCTCATCAATGACGATTGGCCACTCCATTCCTTTGGAAGAATGAGCAGTCGTCAGAACAACACCAGGATAATCTTTACATCTCTTGGCTGCCTCTCTTTCTCCATACACTCCGAAATCCAGCATATATTCCAGCATCTCTTCATAAGTATCCCAGACAAGCACTTTTTTCAAGAAAGCTTCATATACCTCATCACTTACCTCTTTATGCCCTTTAAGATATTCAAGATAATTTATCAACCAATTTCTCTTCACTGCATCATCTACATCTGAATAAAAAGATGAAAGTGCTGTTTTTTGCTTTTCTATAAATGAAAGAATCTCTTCATCCGTTTTCTTCTCCAAAATCTCTGAATTATTCACAGCATTTAGATAAACAAACAGATCCTTCGTAGCTGTATTATCCGCCAGATATCTTGCCAGTGATAAAGCTCCCTCAATACGGGAATTACTGAACATCGGCTCTGGATTTAACATGATCCACTGAATACCTTCTTCAGTCAATCTTGTTCCCATTTTTAAAAGCTGGCTTCTGGTTGAGGCGATATAGGCAATATCCTCTAAAGGATGTCCTTCATCTATCTTTTCCTTAATGATAGAAACGATATGATCCTCTTCTTCATTTTTCTTTTCAAAAGCTTCCACAATAACAGACTCGCCTTTTTCCCTGGTAGGGATTAAGTCTTTAACTACCCTGTTTTTGTTTAATGAATTGATCTTATTTGCAAAATCAATAATACTTTTTGTGGAACGATGATTTTCAAGCAGATAAAAATCCTGCACTCTTTCTCCTAATTTTTCTTCAAATTCAATAATAAACTGCGGGTTAGAGCCACGAAAACCAAAAATACTCTGTGAATCATCTCCTACAACAAGGAAACTTTTGAATTCCAAAGAAGAATTGATGATATTTTTTAATATCTCAAACTGTAACTGTGAGGTATCCTGAAACTCATCTACAATAATATGCTCAAACCCATAATCCTCAAAATAAAACGGGTTCTTTTTCAAGAGTTCAAAGATAAGAAGTTCCTGATCAGCATATTCGATCAGACTACGTTCTCGTAACTGGTCATCGTATTCTCCATACAGTTCAATCAATGCGGCGGCAGCAGTTTTCGCAATATCATAGCTCTCATTTTTCATTTTTTCCCAAAGAACATCCACGTCAGATTCATTGGAGAGATTTTCTCTTTTAATGATTTCAAATGCTTTTTTTGCAGTAGGCAATGCGCCTTTTACAAATGGCATGTTCATGTTAAAGTTACGATAATCGAGATCAGCTACAACATTATCTTTTAACATCTCTGCTACGATCTTTGACTGTTCGATATCATCGATCAGACGAGGTTCTTTCTCAAATCCTAATTCTTCGTAATTTTTATGTATGATCTTATCACCAAAAGAATTAAAAGTAGTAACTGTTAAGGTATCCAGATTTATATTTAATCCGAAATCTTCACAGTATAAACCAATTCGTTCCTTCATCTCTGCCGCTCCCGTATTTGTAAACGTCAATAAACAGATTTTTGCTGGATCTACTCCTTCTGAAAGCAAAAACGCTGTTCTTAACGCAACACACATTGTTTTTCCAGCTCCTGCTCCGGCATTCACCCGAGCAAATCCTTTACGGAATCCAATGACTTTTTCCTGTGCCTCTGTCAACGAGATGCTGTCGAGACTTTTCTGAGTCAATTCTTTTTCAATATATTCTGGGGGTTTTGTAAAGTTACATACTGCATTTAATGTACAATGTTCACAACTTTCTGGATCACACTCCTGCGACTGAAAAAATTCCAAAAACTCCTTTTTAAAGTTAGCATCAACTTCTGTTTTTCTGTTTGGATCAGCCGTATAGTATACATCTGAGAGAGTAAGTACATTCTTTGATTTATTATCAAAAAAATCATCCTCTCTTATATCTTCTACTTTGTCTCCATTTCTGCGTAGATAATAATAAGAAGCTTCCACATTGATCACTTTTTCATCACGTAAAAAAGCCATTGTCTCTGCCACTTCTTTTGCATACATTAACATACAGTACAGTTCCAGGCAGGTCATAACACCTTTATCTTTCTTCTTCGATCCCTTTGAAACATCAGGCTTACCCGGACGTATACGGACAACTTCTACATATGGTTCTGTTGTATGATACGTTTCTACTTTTCTTCCTACTTTTGTTTTTCTGACATAGGCTTTATATCCGGAAAAAAGATAATCTGCTTTAAAAGAAACATTCATAAGCTGAAACGGACTGACCATTTTTCGTGCGAGATGTTCTGGCTGCCTCGTCTCCGAATGAACATATCGTAATATCTGTCTCCACGATTCTTCCAAATGTCGTCTTTCTGTCTCCGGAGTAGCATAACCAACTTTATCAAAGGCTTCTTTCAATTCTACTAAAGCCTCATCTTCCGTTTTCTTCTGAAATAACATATCATTAATCGCCTTTTTTATTGCAACGGATTTCTGATATATGAGAGAACTGTTTTTCCCTTCATCTAATCCTGCAATCAATTTTTCATGATCATGATAAAACTGGCACCGATATGTTCCTTTTAACTTTTTACTTTCAATCTCTAACATCTTATATATCCTCCTATAACAAAGGCATATCTCGATAGTATATTTCAAACCTCCTTCCATCTATATATTTGCCTTACAAGTAGGATGATGGTTCTTATGTGGTAATAAAAAATATATTGAAAAGAAAATCCGATTTAGTGATACCTCCCCGAACGACTGGCGTCGGACGGGGCTTCCCAACTTTTAGAGCCGGGAGTTCCATTATCCACCACAGGAGAGAGCATCTTCCTTGTCTTCCACAGATGCATCAGATATCCCGCATCAGAAGCACTGATGTAGAATTTTTATTGCTCTTACCATACGACCCTCCTTATTTCATTATGCAAGCAAAAATAAATCCTCTAATTTTTGTGGAGCAAGTTTTATGATTTCTTCAAAAGACCATGTTTTCGTATCCTTATTGAAAGTCGGATTTTTCATCATTTTTGCATAATTTATTCCGGTTTCCATTCGTTTATCACCATTTTCATTCATAATACCCCTCCAACGATAAGTCATCCAGCTTCCATCGTCTGTTCTTTCGTTACTCGTTAAAATGAGTTCACCGTTTTCAGGTATATATCGAATCCCCAGTCCACACACTGGATTCATTTCTGTAAGATTTATCTCGATTGGAAACTTAATATTAATCAGTGTATCAAGAAGGCTATAATGTATGGAAATCAATAATTTCTGTTTTCCATCCTGTAAATCCAAAAAGTATGGATAACCAATCTTACTCAATCGTCTGCCATATTTCCTTGAAATCGTATAGTATTCTTTATTAGGATACCGATGGTTAAGCTTACAATCCATAAATGGATATCCATCGATACCAAAGCTGAACTGAAAATTAGAATCACAGATATTTTCGAACGGGAGATAAACTATACTATCGAATACGATACAACCCTTATGATTATAAGTAACTTCGTCTCCCAATTCTTTCACTATTAATTCGTCATGCACAATACCAACCTCCTTATTCTATTGCTTCAATCGTTATTTTCTGATATAATCAAATTGTCATCTTATAGAGATGTGGATTGAAATTATCTTTTTATCTTAATTTCGTCTAAGGCAATTCCTCATTAGAATTGCCTTTTTTCTTTAGTGCTTTTCCATTTTTGATATCTTTCCTTTTTATTTCCGCAGCCCACTGCCCAGCATAAGCAAAGAATAAAATTAATATTAACAAAATATTAGTATCCAATACACTCATTAATTTCTTTAGGAGAACAAAATCTTTCAGATATGGAATCATTAAAATTATCAGCAATGCTAAAACTTTTGAAATGAATGAAATACTCTTTACAATCTTACTCTGTTTTGCGAAAGTATCAACAGCCTTTGGTATACTTAATATTAATACAATTAATGCAGCTACAAAACTAATCTCATCTTCCAAGGCTATCACATGGTTATACAGTAAACCGTGGCCGTTATTGACTATATACAGGAACAACATGACTATTAAAAGAAACATGATCAACAATCGCTGCTTATTTCTCATACATATATCTCCTGTTCATTTAATTTATGATTGATATTTAATCTCATAAGCGTCATACAGATCATCTCTACCCTCAATATAACGAGACAAGTCTCCTGGAATTGCCTTTCCATATTTTAATGCGATCTTAGGAACCATCATATATAATGTATTTTTTGCTCTCGTCACTGCCACATACATGCAACGTACATCCTCATTATCCTCTGGAGAACCAATATATCTGGCAGATGGCAGGATTTCATCGATACAATCCAATAAAATAACCGTATCATATTCCAATCCTTTTACGGAATGTATTGTCGATAAGACAAGTTTATCCTCTTCATTTTCTTTTGATTTTGCCGCATCTAACGTTGTTGCATCCAGAAAAGCCAGAGCAGAGTCATAATCTTTTGCCATTTCCTGAAGGATTGCGATATCCTCTTTATTCTTTTCAAGATCCTGTAAACTTTCTTCCCTGTCCGATTCAGAATCAACTTTTTTATTTCTAATAGCATTCTCTAAGGTTTTAGCATAATAAGCACAACTGCTTTTTAATATCTCTAAGAACTCTTTACCTTCCCAACTTTGGATCTCATCATACAATTTTCTGATATGCACTCCATATTTTTTTCGTTTATGACAATCATCTATTAAGTATTCCGGACCATATTCCAAACACTTTCGAGAGATGTTTCTTGCATATACCTTTCCAATACCAATATGTAACTGCAGAATACGGAACCATGCCAGTTCGTCAGATGGATTTGTATAGATTCTTAAAAATGCAAGAACATCTTTAATATGTGCCCTGTCCAGAAATCGGATTCCACCATATTTTTCAAAATCTAGTCCAGCTTTATTTAAAAGAACTTCTAATTCATAAGACTGGAATGAATTTCGATACAATACACAAATATCGTTATACGGGATACCTTCTGCATGTTTTGCTTTAATACGGTTTAACACAAACTCCGCTTCTGTTTTTGTATCATTAACACCGTACACTTTCGGAAGTTCTTGGCTGCTAAACTGTGCTCTTAAGTTTTTTTGATATCCTTCGGTTGCATTTGTCATAACATGATTTGCAAGGTTAAGGATTTCCTGACTGCTACGATAATTTTCTGTCAAATATATCACTTTGCAATTAGTATATCTTTTTGGGAATGATAGAATATTTTGTACATCCGCTCCTCGGAATTTATAGATAGACTGCATATCATCTCCAACGACCATAAGATTCTGATTGTCTTTACGGATTTTTTTAATGATACTATCTTGCAATGCATTCGTATCCTGATACTCGTCCACCATGATATATTGATATGTATCCTCAATCTTTTTAGCGACATTTGGATAGAAAGCAAGCATGGAATTGAATTTTAACAGGATATCATCATAATTGAGCAGATTATGTCCCTCTTTATATCTTGCCACTTCCTTTTTCAATGCAAGCAATTTTTTCTCATTTTGTCTGAATTTCCAGTAACGCTGTTCTGTTAATAAATCTTCTAATGAAATTCCTTTATTCACACAAGTAGACAGCATAGATGCAAACACTGTACCTGTTGGCATATTACTCAATCGCTGAAAATTTAATTCAGTTTTTGCAATATCGATGATATCCGCTTCGTCAGGGCTGGAAATGATCGAGAAATTTGGTGAGATACCAGCAAATGAAGCATAAAAGCGAAGCATCTTTACACAAAAAGAATGGTAAGTGCAGGCAGTGATCCCGCATTTTTCTTTTAACATCTTCCCTGCCCTCTCTTTCATTTCGGCAGCGGCTTTGTTAGTAAAGGTAAGAAGCAGGATACTTTCTGGACTGACAGCAGTTTCAATAAGATGTGCCACACGATAAATAAGTGTTCGTGTTTTTCCCGTGCCTGCACCGGCTAATAATAATGCTGGACCTTTATCGTGCATTACTGCTTCATATTGTTCTTTGTTTAATTCCTTTTTGTAGTCAATCATATGTTTTTCCTTTCATATTGTATCTATTTGATGATAAAAATTTTCCTCATATATAGTATGAAAGAATATTATGGAAACAGATTTTTCTGTACAAGATTTTATCTAATAAGATTATAAAAAAAACAGCAGAGGAATTTCCTCTGCTGTTTCCACCATCCACCATCTTGCAATCACTTTCCACCAAAATATTTTGCAAAAAATCCAATTCATTTTCTTTTAGTCTTTTACAAATTTCTGCATCCAGTTCTTCTTCTGTGACATCTGTCAGTTGTTCTGGAGAAGAAATTAATCCCCATGCACATTCTGTATCGTATACAATCTTTTTTGTTTTAATCCACAGTCGGTAAGTTTAACGGAGCCTGAATATCGGGAAAATCCGACTGTTGCTTAAGTCTCTTGTCAGTGGGGGATACCAATCTCTCTCCGCCCACCACTGACGCTTAGTGAATTTTAGATAATTCCTCCCTACCTACTAATGTTGAGGGAGAGGAAGCCTTATATTATTTTGTTAAAATTATCATCATATGGATATCCGTAATGTCCATACCTGCAATCATCATATTTCTTCATTTCAATTCTTTTCCTTTCTTTTTTCTACAATATCTTTCTTCCAGCATTAATGGGTAATTAGATTCTTCTGATTCTTCCCATAATAGGTATTCACACCAGTTTGATTCTTCTTTTTCCACCCAACTTACCATCTCAAAAATTTCAGAAAACGGTTCCCCATTATTTCCTTGATTCCTATTCTGTATAAGAGAATACTTAGCATGATCTTTAATTTCAACAAGAACCTCTTCCACTCCCAATCTTTTACTTAACCGAACTAACCATTTAACAAATTCTCGGTATGTCTGAGCAAATTTTCGATCTCTCAAATTTCCATCTACGACCAAAATATATTCGCTCTGCATTTTTGTAGAAAGTGTTTCAAACGGCTTTTGTTCTCCAAATTCTGTATAGGAACACGACTCAGAATATCCATTTTTCTGTATACAATATATATTCATATCACCCTCGGAACCAGTTACTTTCGGAAGGTGATCCAACACAGTATCTAACAAATACCTCTTTTCTGCCTGTGTTCTTCCAAAAGGAAGCACTGTTACCGTACCATGTACAAAACTCCAATATGACATTTTTTCACCTCTTATTTCCTTTTCATCCAAACAAAATGTTTTCACATAATCGCTCTCCGAAGCTCTTTTTGTCCTTTCTATTCCACACTCTAACAGCATCGCAACAAATTCTTCATCAGATAACGAATCAAAAAATTCTCGTATATACTTTTCTCGTTCTTCCAGCATACTTCCTCATTTCTTTCTAGCAGCCACTTTTCTTGATACAACACCATATGATTGTAATTTTTTCCTGCAATTAACTGTCCAATAGTCGGTCAAAGTTCTTTGTATCTTTCTGGAATTTGCCAGCACACAATATCTTCATTTACCGATGAGATAAAGTCATTGATTGCCTCCCAGTCTGGTTCTTTTGGTAGTGTCGTAATCTCTTTCGCATGAATAAATCTATCTTCATATTTTTGAACCATTTTAAAAAATTCTGACATTATATTTCCATTTTTATCAATATATTTTCCGTTTCGAATGTCCAAAAGTAAATCCCTTTCTTTTTCTCTATAAGTAATAATTTCTCCTTTTTCAATAATATCCAAACCAATAAGATACATCCGGATTAAAAGTGAACATTCTTTTCCAATATTCTTTGCTTTTCCACTACGGATCAGCTTTAATTGATTCGTTACGGCACCGCCAAAAGACTTAATAGCTTTTTGTGTAAGGAACATTTTCTTATTATCTAAGATCCTCTGTCCAACCTCTGATATATAGAGATAATATTCTTTTTTTAATCCCAAAAGTTCAATCACACCTGGACTGCATTTAGTTAAAAGGCGAACCAATTTAGGGAAAGAATAAACAATAGTATCTGTTGGTTTATCTTCAATTTTCTCAAAATCCTTTCCAAGTAAGATTTCTCTTTTTGAATTAGTTGCACAACCTCGAATATCTACATCCGAATTTTTCGTATTAACACCCGTTCCATGGCTACCTGTCACTCCAAGCAGAACAATATTTTTTCCAAGATGTTCATTATCGCGAAGAAAATTATACTGTTTCCCTTTTGTGAGCTGTTTTATTTCATTAATATTCATATTTATAAATCTCCTTACCATGATTTTATCGTTATATTTTGAGAAGTTTTATATTCTTTCATTCCACATACTGTACATTTTCTAATATAAATGCTTCCAAATTCATATGTTTTTGTATTTATCCAGTTACCCCAAATATGTACATCTGCGAGCAATTTCTGATCTGGATAGTCTCGTTTGTGCCGAAAAATATATGTTTGCATAGATGGAAAGATAACCAATTCTGATGATTTGTGTAATCTCTTTTCATATATAGTATGTCAGAAATCTTGCTTATTCGATTTTTCTGTAGAAATATTTTTTATCTAACCCCTTTAGATCATCGGACAGATTTTACGAAAAAGATTTTCTGTTAAATATCTGGATAAAAAGCTTTTAAGTAATCACTTTCTTCTAGTTTTTTGACTTTTCAATACCGCATTCTATCATCATCTGAACAAATTCTTCGTCAGATAACGAGGCAAAAAAAATCGTGAATATAAGCAAGCCTTTTTTCTAGTTCCAATGCTATGTTATTTTCTTCCTTTATCAGCCTTTTAGGGATAATTTTATGATCACCTTTCCCTCCATCATATACTTGATTCCATGCTTTTCCGGAGGTATTTATATCTTTGCTCCAATCCCAGGAATTCATCATCCGCTTTCTCTCGATTATTGGATTTATGATTGCCGCATAGTCAGAATCCATATCAACATCATATTTTATACAAATACCGAGAGCACCAAAACCACAATACCGATAATAAACTTCAGGGATAACCGGACCAAACGGCCACGCTTCAAAGTCATCATCAAACGCTAACATATCGTTTTGCAAAAAAATCTCGTTGAATGCAATAAAGTATCTTTTGTAACTGCAGGTTAGATATCGGGCATTGCTCAATGGTACATTTATTTATTATATACTTTGCAATATCAACAGCCATATACATTTGATTTTTCACGCTCCTCTTATTATTGGTTTCATAGCATAGGTTTAGGGCATACCCCTTCCAAGCCCTAGATCAATGAAATAGTTCTGGGTTCATGATACCTGAAAGTATTCCCGAATATATTTATATGGAAATGGAATAACCGTATACTGTTCATTTCTTACAAATGTTGCTGTTAGCATTGGCAGAATTTCTTCTGCTTTTAAGGTTTTTCCAATAATCTTTCGAATAGGATTGCTTCTTGCAACACTCCCATTGAGAGCTTTGGCGGAACCCACAAAATATTTGACAAGTTCACCAGACGAATCGCCAGAAATAGAATAATGGATATCTGTCATTGCATCCAGATCATATAGAGGAAGATTTTCTTTGCTTTTTGAAAAATTAAGCAGGATTCTATATTCTGCACGAAGATATTCATTGAAGCCTTCTCTTAATTTTCCTCTTCCAATATCTTTATAAAAAGCCTTTTTGTCTACATATTCTTCTTCTTTATTTTTCAGATTATTAAGAAATTTTTCGAAATCTTCTTTGTTTTTTTTGACTAACTCAGGAGAATCCTCTTTGAAATGCAGCAAGGCATCTATCATCTGTTCTTTATCTAATTCTTTGTCAGCTTTAAGTAAAAGAAGTTCCCCACCTATGCCGTCAAATCGTGGATACACGCAAGCATTTGTCTTGTAAATCGTACATATATCATTGATATCCGTATAGAAAAAACCTTCTATATTTTCATCATATCTCTTTTCAGATTTCCTTCTATCGATCAATTCCTGATGATACCCTATAATATTTTTCCATTCATCTTTCCTTCTCATCCAACTTCTTCCTGCACAAGAATCAAAAGAAAGTTTTCCGTCCGGTGCAATAAAAACACGGTAATATGTATATTGGTCTTTTTTCTTCGTATTCTTATCTGTATCATCTTTTTTAAAGGACACAAACGCCCATGTTTTTCCTGATTTACCTAATGTTTCTGACCAATTAAACGTGGTTAACTGTTTATTAACGATATCTTCTTTGATAAAAAGTTCTTGTATGATCGCATAAAATTCTGGATTTTTCTCTAAATCACATTTTTTATAGTTTTCAACTGTAATATGCTGAACAATACACTTGTTAAAGATCTCGTCATGCAGATCATTTATTCCTTTATAATAGTCTTTATTATGTATGATACGAAGATTATATGTGCCACTAGAAACAGAATCACCTAGCTTTGAGCCAACGCCATACACTTTTTTAAGAAATGCTTGAAAATCAACTGCAATTTTTTTTGATGTTTCCGTATTGCATTCATCTACAATTTCTATCTTATGTGAAGATAACCGCTTTGCAGCTTCTTTTTCATAAACTTTTGACTTATTTTCTTTGACTTTGATGCTGTATTTTTCCCATTTTTTATCATGAGACATCATTTCTTCCATTGTTTCAAAGTTTATTTCAATGTAATCCCGAAGATAAGTTCTCACATCTTCAACAAACTGTTTTAACACACCCATCTTACTAGCTTCAAACTTTTCCATGTTTTCTATATTTAAAAATGAAACAGTTGACTTTGTATTCTTATTTTTCTTTATATATTTTGTACCTTTGTCTGTTTTTAAAGCCCGGCGGAAGTTGCCTGTCGATTTATCGAAAACATAGCCACCTGAATCTCCTGTATCTTTTGTAAAAGTAACAATTTTTAGTATCAGATGAAATGAATAATCAAGATGTATCTGGACGAAATATACTGTATCTTTGCTTTTCCATTTTGGGTTCTGGTAAAAAAGTTTTCCCATGATATTATTCCTGTGAAATATCTCACTTTTGTAAGGACGGAGAGAATTAAATAGTAATCTTGCTAGTTGAATATCTCCTTCTCCAAAATACTTTTCCCTCACTTTTTCATCAAATAATCCTTTTATCTGGCAGACAGTTATATCCGGAAATCTTTCCCTCATTTTCTTTTTAAACGCATAGGTACTTATTTTATCTTTTTCTAATAAGACCAAAGCAGTATTTCCATATATCCATTGTACCGCAGTGATATACTGCTCTTCTGATACGTTGTCCAGAACCTCCTGACTGATATATTTCTTTCCTTCTGCTTTCTGTTTAATCTGGTAAATATCAAAATCACGCTCAATTGTTTCATAGTCAAATTTCAAGTACAACTTATTCGTTTGATATTCTCTCATCATTTGACCTCCTTTGCTAATTTTTCAATAGGTTTCGTGATAATATCACCGTTTTTTGTAATAAGTCCCGGTATCTCAATAATCCCGTCCGTGCTTTCTTTTATCTCATACTTTGTGCCATCTTCCACAACAATATTGATGATATAGACACGTTTTGCTCCAACCATTCTCATTTTTTGCCGTATCTTCTTTAATTCATTCTCCCGGTCTACCTGCATGGATTCATCCCAATTCTTAAAATCAACATATACTTCTTCGTTCAGCCGGAAATCAAATTTCTCAAACTTTTCTGGTTCCGTAATGTCTATCAGTTTGATACCCAACTCATTCTCAATTATAAACCGACCTGCAACCTCACCTAACGCACCTTTATAGATATTACGAAACATAACCGGGTTTAAAATTCTTGGCAGCATCTTAAAACTGGTTACATATCCTTTCTTTTTAAAATACTCTTTCATACCTTTATATTTAAGGATATATGGCAGTTTTGCTGCTTTTTCACTCATTTCACTCCAACCACGACAATTACTCTTATCCGCAAAACTGACTTCAACTCCATCCTGAAAATCGTTATATGCTTTAAAATAATATTTCTTTTTTCTGCCTGGAATATGGAAATAAAATTCGTTTAAAATATTGTCCGGCAATTTTGCTTCATCATAAAGAGTCGGATATTTTAATACCCATTCACGCATCTCAATCCAATTCCGTTGCTCTATAAGTTTCCAACAATTTTCTAAAAAATCATTAATCCAATCCAAACTACGGAAAGACGATTTATTCGCCTCTTCCCGTGCTTCTTCCCATGCCTCTTTTATAGAATCTTCTTTCGCTCTTTCTTTATCCCGGTTATATTCTTCTTTTAATTCTAGTATTTTTAGCATCTCTGGTGGAAAAAGGCACTGGCTTTCCTTTATATTTAGATCATCAACATTCATTTTCTTTAAAACATTCTCATTTACTAATATGTAAATATCTGGTGATTTAAGTGTGGTTCTGCAAAGCCGTCCAACAGCCTGCAGTACTGTCCGTGTAATAGAGACACCAATAGACTTAAGATTGTACTGCTTGCTTTTATTTTCTCCCAAAAAAGCTTCCTTAATCCATTTATCTTTATCTGTCTTTCCAATCTCTGATTGTACAAATAAATCTTCTGCTTGGAATATCTGCTCTGATATATTTTTATTTCGTTCATTTCTGTCAAAAGGCTGCCCAGAGTCAATACTTCTTCGAATGATATACGTAATTTCACCTAGATAGATTCCATCCAAATCTTTCTCTTTATCCTTTCTCTTACCTGGCAGCCGTATAAGTCCGTCCGTATCTTTTACGTTATATTGTAAATTTTGTCCTTCAGCAAGTGTCTTATAAGAGGATATGATAATCACTCTTTTATGTTTATTTAATTTTTCTTTGAATTCTTTTTTCTTGTTTTTAAAATTTTTCGAATTCATGACTATGATTTCAATATCATCACCTCTATAATCAGTATCTTTTTTAGCTAACTCTAAAAGTTTATTTAAAACTGTAGTATCCCACTTTTCTTTACCCTCTTCCGCTAAGATATTTTCGAGACACAAAAGAGTTCTCATATTACTTGTGCAAAATATGTGGAAAACATTGGCAATAGCCGAATACCGATTTTGTTTATAACTATCAGATGTTTCATTTTTTATTTTTTGAACCAATTTTTTTTCGCATTCCTTGTTTTCAAAATAATTTCTTTCTGCACTGATTCTAAAGCCATGACATTTTATTTCTTTATTTTTATAAGGGATATTACGCTTAACTAATTCCGCAGCTATTTCGGTCTTTAATGCAGATTCTGTCATATGATAATCTGGACCTAATTCTTCTTTTAGATAGTCAAGATTATAATTATTTAGTACTGTCTTAAATTCTGCACTGGCAGACATCCCAATAACAGAAGCCTTCCGTGCCATAGCGAGTAATATCTTTTCGGGTGTTGTTCTTATACTCACAAAATTAATATCTGTTTTATGGTTATGCCTATCCGCATCGACAAAACGATAATATTCAAAACCCGTCTGGTAAAAATCTTCTTTTTTAGATTTTAATTCTATTTTAATCTTATCTGCCTCATCGTACACCAGTTTCTGCTGATCCACATTCAACTTAAAACACCCCATCAATGAGCTAAGAGCATTATCTTCTTGTAAAATATCCATAGGAGTCTCAGTCTTTTGGCGGTATATATTGACTACTGTTGCATACTGTTCTGCCCACTTTAGCAAGAAAAAGCGAAAATCACGAAGAAAATCATGAATATCTTTCAATAATGCACTGATAGAAATTGCCCCATTGATTTCCTCTTTTTCATCTACCTGCTGAATATCTATCCTATTTTTAACCATGTTCTCTATTCCTACAACTAAAAAATTTTTCTTGCAGATCGTATTAATCTGTCCATCGTGGAAAATAAAAAGCTGTTTTAAATCATCCTGTTCCAATACTGTTTTATAATTTAGATTAAGTTTATAATCTTCCATGATTTTCTTCGCTCGATCACAAAACTTTTCATATTTTGTCCCATCCTCATCGATTCTTGTTTCTGCTTCCGTAACATAACGGTCAAAGTTTGTTAAATCCATATTGCTGGCAATCTGCCGAAATACATCCAGATAGTCATCATTAGACTTAAAAGAATTTTGAATAATATGATTTCTAACAAATTCCTTTGTCGAATCAAATTCATCCATAAAAATCACCGCATTCTTGCTAATATCTGAATCAAAAAATGTGACGCTCTTATCAACTAAAGATATGTTTTTAGACAAAAACTTGCTGATCGTCATAAGGATAATCTTCTTTTCCTTTATAAATACGACCGGATACAATTGTCCAATCCATTGATACTGTTTATCATTTTTTATCCTTTCTAATCGCTCTCTTGCTAGAATGACAGAAAGTGTATTTTTAATTTCTTTTCGAAATTTCCTTTCTTCTTCTTCCACCTTATCTTCCCATATCTTTTTAATCTCCGGACTAGACTCTCCATTATATGCCTTTACCTGCTTTTTCAATTCATCGTAATTAAATGGCTGCTTGTCCTGCGGTATTGTTACTTTCCCGAGATTTTCTATAATGTTATCTACATTCGATTTTATATGCAGCACTTCTTTTTCAAACAACTCTTCATTTTCATATGCCTTTTTAAGCTCTTCTTCCTCTTCTCCAACATTCTTTCTTAACGGGGTCAGATAAATAAGTTTTCGTCCATCTGTTATCGTTCTAGCACACTGCCTCATGGCTTTTGCATATTCTTCCCTTATCTCTTTTACATATTCTTCCATGGCATGGGCAGCTTGATAACTTTTTCCAATTCCAGTCGGCACTTCACAAAGATATAATCCATTGCACCCCTTCCTCATGATGTCTAAAAAATACTGTTTTAACACTTAGCATTCTCCTTTCAATATTCTTCACTTATAAGAATAAAAGAATATCCAATTCCTACTCCTTACCGTTCTGCAATAAATCAATGCAATCTTCTAAGTATACGATCTGCTCTTTCCAATGGTCTAAGAGCATACCTTCGAATTCTTGTTTTTTTTATAACCTTTTTTAATTCTGGATATTTAGAAATCCTTTCGCTCATCTCTCTCAGCAGCCGGTTTCTTTTCCATCCCTACATATTCCTCTTTTTGTTTGCCAGACAATTCTCTGCAACTTCCATATCAACCTGTACTTTTTTAATAGCATCTCCTAATGCTAATCCTCTGGCACACCATCGGATACACATCATCTGATATTTCGTTTCTGCAAAATGATCAACAATGATATCCCAGATATCCGTTGAGTATTCTTTTATATCCATAATCGCATTTTTCTTTTTTCGTGACCAAAAATCTGTTCCATCTGTTCTAAGACCGACATAATCTCGGAATTTCTTGCGATTTTGTTTATAAAATTGGCAAATCAATTTGGCACATATTGGATTCACGAGGTATTTTTCTTGATAACTTTCAACATCTGAACAATCTGGATACATATTATACTTCTCCAGACTCTGAGCCACAGTATTACTTTGTTCCGGAACGGAATCAGTATTCATATATCCCACGTCTTCCTCTAACTCTGGCAATGTCATTGCTTCTTGGCAAAGGGTATCGCATCTCTCATTATAAGTATTTCCGTTATGCCCCTTAACCCAGTTCCATTCTATTTTAAAGGCTACTGCAAGTTTATCGAGCTTTTTCCACAAATCTATGTTCTTCTTTTTGCGAAACATCCCATTCATTGTTTTAATGACATACTGCGAATCAGAAAAAAGTTGTATATGTGTGTCTTTTTCTATCTTTTCTAAAGCTTTTATGACAGCCATAACTTCCATACGATTATTTGTAGTGCTGCGAAAGCCTCCCGATATATCCGTTAATTCCCCAGTGTTATTATTTATGATAACAGCCCCATATCCACCTCTACCACCGGGGTTGCATTCACATCCTCCATCCGTATAAATGATATAATCATATATTGCTCTCATTTTTCATCCTCCTCTTTCACCGTTTTTTCGAAAACCTCTTATTGTAGAACATTTGTTTTTTACTCATTTTTTAATACTCACTTGGTATGTCTTAATAATCATCTCAGCCACTCCCGTATCCATATATTTTTTCGCATACTTTTGCAGCTCACTAAATAAATCCGGATATCTCATTGATAGTTCAACATAATAATTACTTCCAGATTGCTCTGTCCCTAAAATGTTTCCGGAACCTCGTAATGCATAATCGGCCTCTGCGATCTGGAATCCATTTTTATATTTACATAAAGCGATCAATCTTTTATTGTCCTTGTGCACAGAATTTAATATACAATATCCTGGACTATTTCCTCGTCCAACTCGTCCTCTTAGCTGATGTAAGCTTGCAAGTCCAAAACGCTCCGCATTGTTAATCACGATAACAGTAGCATTTGGGACGTTTACACCTACCTCAACAACAGTAGTACTTACAAGAATCTTAATCTCTCCATTTTTAAAGGATTGAATCACATTCTCTGTTTCATCTTCTTTCATTTTTCCATTTAGAACCGCTACAGCACCTTTGCCAAAAGCATCAGTATATTCCGCATATGTTTGCTCTACAGATAAAATTCCTTCCATAGCACCCTGTTTATCTTCAATAAGAGGACATACAACATATGCTTGATGTCCTTTTTCAATCTCTTTCTTAATAAATTGAAATATCGTATTCTGAGAGGCACATATCGCTGTTTGTATCGGTTTACGTCCATTGGGCATACTCTGAATATTAAATACTTCTGTAGTTGATAGCAGAACATCAGATAATGAACGGGGAATAGGGGTTGCAGACATCGTAACTGTGTGCATCCCCGCTTTCGCTTTTGTCGTAATTTCCTCCCTTTGCAGAACGCCAAAACGATGTTCCTCATCCGTTATTGATAGACCAAGATCATGAAATTTTACTTCTTTACTCAAAACGCTATGCGTTCCAACGATCATTAACGCAGAGCCATCTTCTATAGATTTAAGAATAGCTTCCCGTTCTTTTTTCTTTAATCCATTTGCAATGTACACTACGTCAATATCATATGGAGCAGCCATCTCTTTTAATTCATTGTAATGCTGGGAAGCTAAAACTTGTGTTGGTGCAAGTAAAACACTCTGAAATCCATTGTCAGCCATTACAAACATTAATAAAAAAGCTAAGATAGTCTTTCCACACCCTACGTCTCCTTGTATCAACGCATTTAACCTCTTTCCGCTTCTTATCCTATTTACCAACTCTTCATAAGCAGATTTCTGATCTTTTGTAAGCTGAAACGGCAGATTTTCGATTATTTTCGTTGTGGTTGCCAAGGAATGAATCCCATAGACAGAACCAGCAGGAAGATTTCTGTTTTTTTCTTCGAGTTGCAGGGCAAAATATAATAGATCATCCATATTTAACCGATATTTTGCCCTTTTTATCTGTTCAACGGATGACGGCTTATGCATTTCACGTATTGCCTCGTCTTTGGGTATCAAATTATATTTATGTAATAATTCTCTTGGAACCTTATCCGGTATTGTTGCATGTTCGAGGCAATCATTTATGATCCTTTCAAAATTACTTTCGGAAATCCCCCTTATTTTTTCATACGCAGTATAAATATGACAGTCAGATTCTTCATCATATTTTTTGAAGATAATCGGGTTGCTCATGAAAAATAGATTCTTTTTATTGGACGCTTTTAATTTTCCTCCAATGAAACATGTATCTCCTGGACGGTAATCTTTTTTGAGTACATTATACATCTCTGTAGTCCCGAACCAAGACACGCATAATTCATTTTGCGTATATATATCTTGAAGAGTGCAGCGAACAATATATATAGATGACTGTTTTTTTAACTCATAACTAACTAATTTGCATACAAAAGCATAATTTTTATCAAGTCTGCTCGTATTTAAAGGATTTATAAAAGAAAAATCATAGTATTTGGAAGGAAACAGCTGACAGACATCTTCGACAGTTTCCATTTTTCGCTTTTTTAAAATATTATAAGCTCTTGTTCCTGCTATTTCCTTTAACATAATCCTCCTCCTTTCTGGTAAGATTTTTTTGACTGAAAATCTTTGCGGCACAAGCTCCTTCTAAACTACAGATCAAGTAGAACAATTCGCAGTTCACCACAATCCTAATGCCATTCCTCTTACAGTTGCAGTTCGGTTAGATACATGAAAATATTCAGCAAGCTTATTTATTTTCCTAATAGATAAATCTTATCAGAACAAAATATTTTCATGTAATTATTTGCCAGTTCATACAATTCAGATACTTCCATTTCTCTTATAGACATATCAGATTCTTTTAATTTATTTGCTATATAGCGGTAAACATCGTATGTGATATGAACTCCCATGACTTCTTTTAAATAAAGCATTTCCTGAAATTCCTGAAAGGTTCCGCCATGGGATGCGCAATCCATAGATAAACCTAAATCTTTAAGAATACAATCTCCCATTGACTTATTACCATCTTCCATTGATTCTGTAATACGATGTATAAGTTCTGTCTTTCCCTGACAGGAAAACTGCCCCTTATATGTATTAACAATATAAGTCTGATACAGCCCAATCGTATTCTTTAATTCCTCTTCACTAACTTTTCCTTCCAGATACTGATTTACAATCTCTTTATGATTTCCTACCATTTTCATTAATTCTTTTTTATTCATTTTTCTTATACACAGGACAATATTCAATTAATATTCTATCGTTTTATCCAATAAATAGTCCGGTGTTTCTCCTTTCTTCCAATTTTACCAATTCTATATATGGTCATTATTAATACCTTTTGTTATGACGAGCAATACACCGGCAGGTGATACACCAACGGGCAACTGAAGCTGACAGCGGCTTCTTTACGAAACTTTCGCCTCGCTGGGGGAACACAACCCCTCTAACTCTTAAATTGCTCGTCTCAACTTCCGATAAATATTTTTCTTTGTAAATAGTATGACAGAAAACAGATTTCCTCTATTTTTCTGTATAAGCTTTTTCAATTTATTTTTTAGTTTATATACTGACTAATTAATTATTTTGCATTAGTTAGTCACTATACTGACTATAGTCTGTCTTGCTTTTTAGTCTGAATACTGACTATAAATCTTTATCCTGCATTCTTTTTTTATTCAGTCATCTAAAAACTCATATTATAGATAGACAAATATTACTGACGAACTGGAGGGATATAAAGAATAAGTCAGTGTCAGCATTCACAAAAAATGAAAGGAGAAAATTATGAAAGTAATACTCGATTACGATGATGTATTAAATGAATGTAACGAAGAAGCAATACGAAAATTAAATAAAGAATATGGATATTCTTATTGTTTAGAGGATATTACGAATTGGGGGATACTAGAGAATGAATTAGATAAACGAATCCCTTATTTTGTCCAACCGAAGTTTGTCAGAAATATTCCTATTAGAGAAGGAGCAAGGAAGCTTGTATGCGAACTTTTAAAAAGACATTGCGAGATTTTTATCGCAACCAGTGTACCAAGTCAGTGTGCAGGCGTAAGAATCGCAGATATTATTAGGAACTTTCCAGAAATTGATCCTGGGAACATTCTCATTGGCAGCCGGAAAGACATCTTAGTTGCAGACATCTTATTAGATGACTGTTATTTCAACATTGAACACTCAAATGTTCGTTATCCAGTATTGTTCCGCAAACCATGGAACGCACAGTATACTGGGGTGCCAGCAGTATCCGATTATAAGGAATTTTTAAAATTAGTAGATATGCTCTTGGATTCCAAAAACAAATTAAACCGTTTCCAAAATCCAAATATATTCATCTTAGTAGGGCCTTCTGCTTCAGGAAAATCTACTGTGCAAGAGGAATTATTAAAAACAGAAAAATTTATCCGTACAAAAAGCTGCACAACACGAGCTCCAAGAAAAAAGGATGATGACTACTATTTTCTCTCCATGGCAGATTTTAAAAAAATGGAAGAAAATGAAGATTTCTTAGAGACAACTTTCTATAAAGGAAATTATTATGGGACTTCGTATAAGGAATATAAGCGTTGTTCAGAAACAGGCAAAAAAATAATTTTTGTTATGGATATTAATGGAGCATTACGAATAAAAAAAATGTTTGGCAAAAAAGCCTGTACTATATTTTTAAAGAGAAAGCCCATTTATTGTATAAGAAGTATTTTGGATAGGTTACATACAGGAGAACTGACGAAAGAAGATGCAGCAAACCGGCTCAATTTTTTATCTGCTGAATATGAAAATGAAAAGTTTTGCGAGATTTCTATTGAAAACAATGCGATTGAAGATGTTGTCAAGCAGATTATGGATATCTGATCAGGAGGAGTAGACATGAAAAAAGTTATAAATGGAAGATCATACAACACAGAAACTGCAAAGGAATTAGGATATCAAACTAATGGATATGCTAACAACGATATTTATTTTACTGGAGAAACCCTGTATCGAAAAAAGACTGGAGAATTTTTCTTATATGGAGAAGGCGGAGCTTACAGCATATATGGAAGAGATTTCGGAATGTCACGAGGCGGCGGAGAAAAGATCATCCCTCTTTCAGAAGATGAAGCAAAAAATTGGGCAGAAAAATATCTGGATGCAGAGAAATACATTAAGATTTTTGGCGGAGATGAAGAGTTTTTTGAGATATTCTCTAAGACTCAGAAACTTGCACAATTCCCTTGTTTTGATGAAGATGAATATAATCGTATCACAGAGCATCTTCAATCTGAAAAGGTATTAATGGTTTTTAAAAAGGAAAAACCAGTTGCAGTTCTTTTATCCCTAGAAGAGTACCAGAATCGTTCTGAATAAAGTTTTCCTTCATACTCACCCATATTATCTACGAAACCAATTTTCAAAACAGGAGGAAAACAAAAATGGCAGGAAGGAAAAACACAAATAAGGAAAAGATAGAAAAAGCAAAAAAGGAATTAGAAACACTGTCTGCTATTCTTGGGGAGATATTAGATGATGCAATGACCCAGACAGAAGCAGCGAGAAAACTTGGCATTACACCACAGGAATTTCGGCATGAAACAATAGGAAATTTTACAAACTATGTAAAAAAGAAAAATATCTTAACAGAGGATGATATTCTGACGTATCTAAAGGATATGGAAACACCGCTTGACCGGATAGCAAAAGATATGTTTAATATCACAGATAAAAACAAACTGTTGATCATTGAGATTGACGATCCAGACGATTTTATATATGTCATGAAAGAGACCCTTACGGAAAAACAATTTTATGTGATGTCTTTGCGGTATGGTTTTGATGAGGAACCGATGACGTACCAAAAGATTGGTGAACGTATAGGAACACAAAAAGAATGGGTACGACAGATAATCAACAAATCTTTGAGGAAACTCCGTCATCCATCCTGTAGCAGAAGATTATTTCCAAATTATCCAAAGTATACAAAAGCGTTACAAACGTATAAGACAACGGAAAGAATTTATCTGACAATGGAGAACGAGTACATTAATGCTTCCACAGAATGCAAAAGGATGTTGCACAATATCGAACTGGCTAAAACCACACCGAAGTTAAAAGAACAGTTTGAAAAATTGTTTTATCTTGAAGATATCCCAGATATCCCAGATGAATGGATCGCTTCTTTCCATGACCTGCATATCACATCTGTTTATGATTACCTGAGTGCAGATGAGGAGAAAATCAAAGAAATGCAGGATATATGCCCTGGTTTTTCTATTACAGAGATGGAAAAAATCCTCAATATTAAGCCACCAATCACAAGAAAAAAACTGTGTTCTATGAGATTCCCACTAATAGAAACAGAGATCAGTACAAGGGCGTTCAATGCATTACGCAGAAGTGGAATCAACACATTGGGGCAGTTAACACAACTGACGGAAAGCGATTTAAAGAAAGTCCGAAACTTGGGACCAAAATGCTGTGAAGAGATTAAAGAACTTTTGGAAAAATACAATCTTCAATTATTAGAAAAATAGTATATCTCTTGCCAACCAAAGAAAAGGTATCCATATTAAGATTGTGAAAAATTTCAAAAACAAGGAGGATAAAAATGGAAACAAATGAAAGAGAAAACAGGTATAACACTTTACTGTGGGACAAATTAAAAAAAACACAGAGGACATCATGTAAGTATTGTTTCTTATGGAGGTTGGGATGATCCGAAAAATATCAGCTTGGAATGCGAGGATTGTAATGAGGTCATTTTGGATGCCGAACTGTATACTATCTGTGAAAGGGAAGATATATAAAGGAGCAAATATATGCGTATAAAAAAAAGAAAGAAAAAAGAATGCCAGTCAGTTTTACAATATGTTTATGAACGGATCTTGCGTATATGTATTTTGTAAAAGACTACCGCTTATTTGATAAAGTCAGATACCAGGGCAGGAAGAATTATCTAATAGAAAGGAGGACCGTCTGAAGACGGTGGCGAATACCTCCCCGGCTTAAAAACCTGGGGTATCCTTCGCCTAAATTTTCGATGAAAGTAAAAGATTTATTGGAAAATTATCAAGGAGATAATTATATAGAGATTTACGATTGTTTTTCATGGCAGACAAAAGGATTTAACAATAAAGAAGTGGCTATTAGAAAATATGGTCATTATACAGTGCAATCATGGACGGTATTAACCACGAAAAATAAAATAAAAATAACAATAAGAAGCCAAATGTAACGAAAAGGAAGTTATTAAAACAAAGGAAGCAGAAAATAAAGTACTGACTTTATTCAGAGAGCAACATGATGTTGCTCTCTTTTTATTTCATATTTCGACAAAAAATGTTATAATCAGTTTAGGAAGTTAGATATCGGCGGTCTCCCCTTCATTTTTTTATCATGGAGGGGCTACCCTCCAGAAAGGAGGGGATGCACATGGTGACATACACGGAGCTTTTCGAGTACACTGTTGTGTTGATTACTCTTGTGGGAATCTGTTATGAGATTTTCACAAGAAATAAATAAACCGCCAATCTGGACCATTGACGGTTTGTAAAAAATAAACCTTTTGGGGAGATTATTATCTAACTTCCCTTTTTCTATCTCAAATATAACACACTGATTCCATAAAATCAATCTCTTTCTACTATTAATATGATGTTTACTGATTTCACAAAAAAAGAGTAGCATACGCTACTCTTTTCTTTTTCTACCAGATTTTTAGTCTTATATCAGTAACAGCTTCATTACCTTAATGGCATCGTTATCCATTCCTGCACATCTTCTTTACTAGCATCCACTGCCTTTACAATCTGGTCAATCGTAAGCCCCATCTGAGCTAAACGTTTTGCGGTTTCCATCTTGGTTTTTTTCTGCATTTCTTCTTCTGCTTCTCTTAACTTAATTCCCATAAGCATATACTCCGCCCTCCATTCTTCGTGGGCGCGAACATTTTTCACTTCATCATCCAGCATCTGCGTAAACGTGTCAGAAATTGTCTTTTTTCGAAGATAGCCCAAAAATGATTTTAATTCCTCGCTGCAGCCTTCTGTCCGTCCAAATGGATTTACAACCACCTTATAGGCCTCATCTTTTAAACGAATTGATAAATCCTCTACACAGCGATTCTCAAAGGTATAGACAGCTCGATATTTACGAAATGGGTCTGTCAGGCAAAGGAAGATAACATAACATTTTCTTAATTCGCTATATTCGCATCCTCTGCTCATTGTTTCCAAGTCGATCATTCCCTGATAGTAGCGGCTTCTCTTTCCATATTCATTCTCTGGCGATGTCTGCATCTCAATGTTATAGATAGTTCCTTCATCATCATCCACAATAACATCCAGACGAACACCTTTGCCGTTCGCAGTAAGTTCGATTGCGTGCTGTGAGTCAAATGTACGAATTGATTTGATTTTCACGCCCAAAATAAGTTCGATGACTTTTTTGCAGATCTCTTCCCGTCTCATTACTTTACAAAAAACGAAATCATCTACAAATTCCAGCTCGTGATACCTCCCCGAACGACTGGCGTCGGACGGAGCTTCCCAACTTTTAGAGCCGGGAGTTCCATTATCTACCGATGCAGCCTGAACTTAGTCCCTCTCTCCGCAGAAAGAGAAACCACATTCAGGCCAACGGTAGACAGGTGCGGGGGCATCGCCGCCACGGACAGGAACTTTTGCCTTTTCCGTGACACCAGGTCCTTGACAGACTCTGGATTTTATTAACAGTTCCAATCTATAACTCAGGCCGCCACTGGCAGACCGTTGTTCACAAATTCCCGTAGCGTACTTAAGGTACGTAGCGGTGTGGAAGGAAATCCGGTTACTCCCTTCTTCTGATACTCCCTTAAGAAAAACCTGGCACCGATGTTCTGTGCTGCTGACAGGTCGCAGTTATAGATCTTTCCATTCTGAAATGTACACAGACTGTAGTTATATACTTTCTTTCCATGTTCAAAATGGTAGATGCTGTGCCGGTCTACCATCCCGGAGCCATCAAAGGCGTATTTAGAAGTTCCCCATGCACAGACACGGGAGAGCCTCATTCCCAGACGGTGTGCCTGTAATTCTACTCTTTTTTGCACGTCATTCTTTCTCCATAAGTGAATCCTTTCACGGAACTTCTTGCCCCGGATCTTCCCTTGGGAATCCAGATACTCAAATACGATACAGTCCACACTGTATAAGACAGCGACTTCTATCAGTTTTCTGGCTGTTTCGATCGACAGTGCACGGTTGGCGTTCCATATCCACCGGTAGACGCACTGGCTTTTCTTTCCTGCCTGCTGATACATACGCTTCCGGTTAATCCTATGATTAAGACGGTCTTCTTCACATGGAAGGTGGATAACACCTTTTGCATGGACAGTACCGTCTGCTTTCATGACGCACCAAGAGGCTGCGGCATTGATCCCCAGATCTACAGCAAGTATCCGGTAAGCAAGCTTATCTTTATCCTGCACGAGTTCCTGCATCTCCTTGAATGAAAAACGGATCTGGTATCTTCCATGGACTTTATCTACCACGGGAGAGAGCATCTTCCTTGTCTTGCACAGATGCATCAGATATCCCGCGTCAGAAGCACTGATCTCAAAATAATACCAGTCCCAGGTCTTTCCGTTATATAGTTTTAATCCGATCTGCCCCTCTGCCAGATTGGACATCTTCCGTTCCTGGTCGTAGAAAGTCAGCTCATATCGTGAAGGAAATCCTATCTTAGGTTCCACTCCCCGTACTGCGGGGGACAGAGCTTCCCAGTTCGCATGGTTGGAACGATACGACTTTACCATCCCGATTGCATCTGCGATCAGGGCTCTTCTCATATATGCTGGCATGTTTGGAAAGCGGATATCAAACTCTGGATATTTTGGAGCTTCTTTCTTACTCCCATGGAGCAGGATATCAAATGCCCGCCTGCGCTCCTGTGCTTTTACATGATCCCATTCTTTTAAGGCAACATCGACACAGAACCGTAACGCTTCAAGACAGATCTCTGCCGTCTGCTGCATTGATCTGTCATCGACTCTGCGTTTTCTGGAGATGTTCAGTTTCTTTGTTTTCCTGTCTGGCACCGCATCCAGCTGGTGTTTGATCTTTACCGTATAACAGGTATGAATCTCCATCTTTTTCGTATCTTTTGCTGCCATGGATTCTCCTTTCCATATATCTCATTTGACATATTGATTCTCTTTATATTATACTATATAATAGTACCAAACACAAGTACGATTTACAATTATATGGAGGGTATTTTTATGAAAGAGTATATCAGGACAAGACATTCCGTTTATCTGCTCACCTACCACATGGTCTTTGTCACAAAATGGAGAAAACCCGTGATCACAGATGAGATCGGGGATTTTATGGTCGCAACAGCAAAACGCTTATGCGATGGCTACGGTGGAGAACTGATCTCCGGAGAGACAGACAGAGACCACATCCATCTTCTTGTGTCTCTGCCACCATCTAAGAACATCACTGATATTGTCCGCAGCTTAAAGACACAGCTTTCCAAAGAGGTTCATGCACACCCGGAATACGATCGGATAGTAAAAAAACACATCTATGGAAATGCCCCGCTTTGGTCGCCTTCGTATTTTGTGGCAACAACGGGTTCCGTTTCTATGGATGTTGTAAAGCAATATATCGAGGGACAGCGCACCGATGAACATAAACGCAAATATGAAAAGCGTTCACTCGATTACTGGAATTCCCGGCTCTAAAAAAGAGACTCCCGAAAAATTCGGGAGTTTTTCTCTTAGTCTCCGACAGCCATACTCTCGGTTTCCCGAACCCCGAGCGACTTCGTCGGTCTGAGGTTTGCCGTATGGATATTTATCATTTGGCTCTTGTTAACACAATTTTTTTACTATTTCCTCTATGTTGCTTACGATAGTTTCATGATTATCATTCCAGTAAATTATAGAACCTGCATCTGACAATTTCTCTAATCCTTTCGCACTATTAATCTGAGTTACCATTTTATTACCTTGCTCTAATTGAAAAATATAATAAGATATACTTTTAATATTATGTTCCATTGTTTCTTCCACTAAGTCATTTTCCGAATTAGTTTCATCATTTTCTCGTAATTCTCTTATAAAATATTCTCTATCTCCTACTAGCAACCTTCTCTTTTCTTTATTCCACTCAATATCCTTATTTCTCCAAGTATTAGTTTTTATAACCCATTGTTTTACATTTTTTTGTTTATCTTCTTCTGTATTTTTTTTGTCATCTTCTTCATTTAGATAACTTGCTACATAATATGCCAATACTTGGTATAACTCTTCCATTTCCTCATTGATATTGACTTTTTTTGGTTTTAATTTATCACAAAAAAGAAGATTTTTTGTTGGTAAATTATGTGGAATTCCTACTACCATCTCTATGTAATGATTTAATGCAGTAAACAAATTTAATCGATATATAAATGACATACCATTATTATCTAAATAATAAATATTATAAAGCGGATCATTAGTAGAATTTAACCGATCAATTCTTCCATATCGCTGTTCAAGATAGCCTGGTATAGAAGGAATATGATAATTTACCACATAATTAAATGTTGGAAGATTAATCCCTACCTGAGCAACCTGCCATGTTACTATCAAAATGTCTGGAATTTTTTCATTTTCTTTTGAATAACTCTTCATTTCTAATGTATTATCAAATTTGTTCATAATAAATTGACAAGTTATACCGTTTTTATTTTTATAATAGTGTTTATTATCTTCTCTTATATCGAACCCTTTAGATTCTTCCGGAAATATTTTTTTAAAAACATGTGCTCCTTCCTGGCTATTAGACACAAATATAAGAAATCTATTTTTTACTTCTTCTTTTTTATCTAATTTACTAATAATGTTTTTTCGGAGTATATCCGTATCTTCTTTAGAATCCCAGATTTCTACAATCCTTCTTTTACCATTGATTATCTTTGTATCTTTGCTATCAAAAGGAATTGCCTGTGCTATTTCTTTAAACATAAAGGATGTATTGGCAGCTTCCATTTTTTGTTTTCCGCCTTCTGTTGCTGAATAAACATCCTGTACCCAATCCAATTCTGGCAAATAACGAGCTGCAAATATAGTATGGTCCGTTAATATATGAGCTGCTACAAATGCATAATTTATAAAATCCATTTCCCGACTATTTTTATATGGAGTTGCGGATAAAAACATAAGCTTATTTGATTTTAAATTTAGAAGTTCTCTAAACTTAACATTCTCCTTTGAACGAGATTCCGGAACAGATATCCTACCTGTCTGTAAATGTTCGTTTCTTTCTTCTACAGCAATTTGTTGCACAAATTGATATATTGCATTATAAAATGAACTTTCCTTATCAATATTGTTTAGATAATCTTTAATATATTTTTTTCTTTCAATAGAAAAATTTTTATCATTCAAATATTCATCATATGCTTTATTAATCTTATCTGTATAATATGCCTCTGTCTGTTTCTGGTTATTACAAATCAAATCATGTGCTTCATCAATAACAACTAAATCCCATCTTTTTTCTTTTCCATTTAAATAGCCGATTTTATGTGGATTTGACACGATAATGCAACTTTTTTCTTCTATATATGTAGGAATATTTTCCTTTAATGAATTTGTTGTATCATAGGCAACATTATATATGACATTACTATCTATTTTTAATTTTTCTTTTATTTCTTCTTCAAATTGCAAACAAACGGATTTTTGAGTCAATACAAGTATTTTATATCCTTCGTTTTCCATTTGTTTTTCTTTGATGACACTTGCTATTGCAATAATTGCAGATACCGTTTTTCCACATCCAACTTCATCAAAGACATAGACAACCCCCGTTTTTTCCGATCTTATCCTTTTTCCATTCAGCATTTGTGTATAGAGTAAATTAAAATTTTCTCCTACATTTAATAAATCCTTAAAATCATAATTTATATCACTCATAAATATTTCCTCTTATAAATAATCATTTGTTATTCTTCGATTTCCAAGTCTCTACCATTATATCACCTCCCACTGGATTCATCTATTTTTTCTTTTCGCTATAAGGACGGGTTCTTCCAAAACTCTTCGGTATATAAGACATGATCTGCCAATTTCTAATTCATCTCCTCTTCACCTTAGTTTGTAAAAATGTTCATTTCCCAAATTGCTTTCTTATAATTAATATGACAGAATTTCTGATTTTTCTGGTTTTCTGCATATTTTCGGCAAACAAAAAAAGACCGAATGAAGCAGTCTTTCAAAATTCGACAAAAAATGATATAATATTTGCGGGAAGTTGTATAAGGCGGTCTCCCTCCATTTCATTTGGAGGGGTAACCCTCCGGAAAGGAGGGGATTGCATGGTAACATATGAAAATCTTTTTCAATATACGATCATGTTGATCACTCTTGTTGGAATCTGTTATCATATTTTTACTAGAAAAAAATAAACCGCCAGCTTTCGACCCTTGGCGGTTTATTAATAAAACACATTGAGGGGAGACTGTTTCAACTTCCCTTTTTCTATCCTCAATATACCATATCTTTTTAACAAATGCAATCTTTTTTCCACACAATTAGTATGACAGAAAGTCAAAAAACACATTTTTATGTAGAAAAAGTTTTTCTCTCAAAAGCTGGAATATTTTTTATCTATTTTTGTTGATTTTCAGGTAATATTATGGTATTATACAATTGTTAATAAGCATTGTGGAACGTACTCCGGTGACCTTCGGGCCCGGGGTCTTTTCATTTCCCTACTTTCTTCATGAAGCCTCCACGCCCATGCGGTGCATAGCTCCTATGGACGTGGTATCCAAACCGGAGTATAGCTCCGAAAATACCATATCCGAAAGGTGTCACCGATGTTTGTAAAGTTCTTACCGTCGTACCACTTTCGTCTTTCGAACGTAGAGGGCAAATGAGCCCGCGCTGGCTGTACGAGTAAAGGGCTGTTCACGAAGCCCCCTATCCGTTGGCAGATGAAGCCTCGGGAATACTTAGGTCCGGATCTTTTCTACCTGCCTGACAGGGCGTGTCCAGATAACGCAAGTCTATCATAAATGTCTAATTCTTCTTATTTGCAGATTGCTGTCTCTGCCGGTCTGGAAATACAGCCGGGTTTAAGTCTTTAAATCCGATGACATCCGGGGCAGCCAGGAAATGGTAATCCTCGCAGGCTGCCCATGCGTCCGGGAATGCTTTCCGAAGGATATTCGCTGCTCCATTACAGTCGGCATTGATACAGTAGCCGTCTTTACACCGGTACAGCCCACGCTCAACACGCCTACCGGAGAAAACAGGATGTCCTTTTACTTTTCCATACACCGGGATAAAGTCACCGGCAGTACAGTCAGCTTTTGATGTATAACTCTCTTCCTGCCAGACCACATCAATCCCGGCAACCATGGCTTTATAGGAGAGCATCCAACGCAGCTTTTCATGCGGGATGGAGACAAACTTCTGGTTACTCTTCTTACTCATGGAAGCCCGCTGTTTCCAGAGACGGTTTGTACCCACAACAAGAACACCGATTCGATGGTCGATACAATACTGTATGATCGCTGCACTGAGTTTGTGCATCTGGTCTTTGATAAAACAGTCATGCTTTAAAGACAGATTGTTTAAGAACGCAGACGCTGCATGACTATAAGTTTTTCCTCTGGTGAGGATGGAGACTGCAGATGCTTTCTGTTTGGCAAAGAACTGATTGGCTGACAGGATTGCACCGCCCTTATATACAACAGACGAACCGTCTGTGCATGCGATAGCTGCGATGTTATCTGTGCCAAGATCCACTCCTGCCATGTTTGGCATATCCGGGTAACAGGGAGGCACGGCATCTTCAATGATAAACGTCATGATATATCTTCCATAGTAAGGCTTAAATACGATTTCTCTAAGGTCAGCCGTATCCTTGAGATAAGAAAGAGGGATTCGGTTTTCTGTCATATTTGGTAACTTTAACAGACAGCCTTTTCCATCTTCCGATGGATAAAGTACCGCATCCTGATTGGTCACCTTGAACGTTTTTTTATCCAGACGGCAGTATCTTGGCATCCGTGGTCTCCCTGTAAAAGAAGAGGGGTCTTTCTTATATACCTTTAATGCAGAAAGCCAGGCTTTAAAATCAATCGTTGCCTGCCGAACGATACTCTGCGCTGTCTGCATCGGCAGCCCGGCAAAGAAATCGGGATTCTTGTTTGCACGAAGGATCTTATCTAATGCCTTGTAAGAAAGGACACGGCGGCAGGTGAAACCTTTGTAGGTCTCTTTTGCACACTGGATCTCCTCAAAGACAGACTTCTCCAGATTGGTACGTTCTTCTTTATCCCAGCCGGTAAATACCTGACGGATGCGAAAAAGGGCAGCGTTATACAACAGCTTTGCAAGCCGGGAATACCGGTCTGCAAAAGCGAAGATCTGTTTGAAATTGTCTTCAGATAAGATCATTGGAACCGCCTTTTTCATAATACCTTTTCCTTTCTTTAAGATAAAAAGTGAATCTCCTCTATAGGTATTATGAAAGATTTACCAGACAAACGATTTTTCTGTATAAAAAAACTGGTTGCAAGGGCATTCACCCACGCCCATGCGGTGCCGTAGCTCCTATGGACGTGGTACTCTGCCTAAATTGATAGATAAAGCTCAGAAAAGAATTTCTCTTCTGAGCTTTATTATTTAAAGACGACCGGCTTTTTTCAGTACCAGTTTATATTCTGGTGCAGATTCTCTTGTAAGATTGTAATCAAGTTTTCCTTCGCGATTTAATTCTGGATACAGAGAAGCGTAATAAGTATTATATCCAATATAACAGTTATTTTCATCAAAATAATCACTATATAAGAAATAGCTACCCTCTTCTACAATATATGCTTTACCATCAATACAAGCCAGATTATTCTGGTGAGAAGGAGTCTGTCCATAGTATCGATCATATCCTGCCAATCTTACACAGCAATCTACTCCAGCAAAATTCAACATTTGTGCTACTGTTGCAGAAAAGCCTGTACAATCTGTATTAACATGGTAGGTACCAATATCATAAACATACTGTTCTGAACTATGTTGTGAAATATATTTCAATACAGCTGATACCTTTTCTTTATCTGTCATTGTATTATTTGTAATCTCATTAACTACTTTCTTGCACTGATATCTTAATGTGTTTACAGAATTATATCCCTGAACAACAATAGTAATTTTCTTCTTATTATATGTTGTTACTTGAGCTGTTCCATTTCCAACAATTCCCTGACCACCAGAAACCGTTTCTGTTCCTGGTTGATCATATTCTAAATTATTAATTACTTCCTGATTAGAAGAATATCTCACCTGCATTGTAATATGGCTTTGCCCATTAAAAACATATGTTAAGCCTTCTTTTATATCATTATTACGACAATAATATTTTCCCTCTGGCAGAACAATCTTTTTCGCTTTTGTAAAATCTGTTGGAAGATAGTATGACTCAAAAAAGCTATCATATGTTAAATCACTCTTAGAAAGGGTTAATACCCCATCTGCAGAAGTCTTCTTATCTAATGCAGTTTCATATGAAGGAGTTTCTTCTCCATTCT
>OLQI01000178.1_pt1 | contig 68143 bp, 66 predicted proteins | sample 1672171 | NCBI WGS metagenome assembly OLQI01 (sample SAMEA3136655, study PRJEB25190) | human gut metagenome
GCTTCCGCAGGGAAAAATATGTACCTGACGGCGGTCCGGATGGCGGCGACGGCGGTAAGGGCGGAGACGTAATTTTTGAGGTAGACGAGGGACAGAATACCCTCGGAGACTACCGTCATAAGAGAAAATATAAGGCAGAAGACGGCCAGGAGGGCGGCAAAAAGCGCTGCCACGGAGCCGATGGAGCTGATATTATATTAAAGGTACCGGAAGGCACCGTAATCATGGACGCAGCTTCCCGCAAGGTTATTGCAGATATGTCCGGCGACAATCGTCGTCAGGTCGTTCTGCGCGGCGGACGCGGCGGCAAGGGAAACCAGCACTATGCAACTCCAACTATGCAGGTTCCCAAATATGCACAGCCAGGTCAGCCTTTCCAGGAGCTTGAAGTTCTTCTGGAGCTTAAGGTGATCGCTGACGTTGGACTGGTAGGTTTTCCTAATGTAGGTAAATCCACCTTTCTTTCCCGTGTCACAAATGCAAAGCCAAAGATTGCCAACTATCACTTTACAACTCTTAGCCCGAATCTTGGAGTTGTGGATACTGAGAATGGCGGATTCATCATCGCAGATATCCCAGGTCTGATTGAGGGAGCTTCTGAGGGCGTAGGCCTTGGCCACGAATTCCTTCGCCACATCGAGCGTACCAGAGTTTTGGTACACATTGTAGACGCAGCTTCCACAGAGGGCCGCGATCCTATTGATGATATTTACAAGATCAACAAAGAGCTTGAGGAGTACAATCCGGAGATTGCAAAGCGTCCTCAGGTAATTGCAGCCAACAAAGTGGACTGTATTTTTGACGATGGTCAGGAGAATCCCGTTGACAGACTCCGTAAGGAATTTGAGCCTAAGGGAATCAAGGTATATCCCATTTCCGCAGTTACCGGACAAGGTGTGCGTGAGCTCCTTTTCCACATTAAGGAACTTTTGGATAGCTGTCCGAAGAAGGCTATCGTATTTGAGCAGGAATTCTTCCCGGAGGATGCACTGATCAATGAGACCCTTCCATTTACCGTGGAGATCGATGAGGAGGATCCCTCCGTATTTGTTGTGGAAGGACCCCGCATTGAGAAAATGCTGGGCTACACCAATCTGGATTCTGAGAAGGGCTTTGCCTTCTTCCAGCGCTTCCTCAAAGAGGGCGGCATTCTGGAGGAACTGGAAGCAGCCGGAATTCAGGAAGGCGATACCGTCCGCATGTATGGATTTGAATTTGATTATTACAAATAAACCATTGATTTTATGTATTTTGCAGCCTGTGATGTATAATCGGCTGCAGTTCAGGAGATAAATTATGACAAGCAAGCAGAGAGCATATTTAAAAGGTCTTGCCATGAAAATGGATGCCATCATCCAGCTTGGCAAGGGCGGTCTTACACCGGAAAATACAAAAGCTGTTGACGAAGCTCTTGCAGCCAGAGAGCTGATCAAGATCAGCGTGCTGCAGAACTGTCTGGAGGATCCGAAGGAAATGGCACAGGTTCTTGCAGAGCGCACTCATTCCCAGGTTGTACAGGTAATCGGCAAAAAGATCGTATTATACCGTGAAGGTAAAAAAGAGAAGAAGAAAATTGAACTGCCAAAATAATCACAGAAAAATCGGGATTATGGGCGGAACCTTTGATCCCATCCATATGGGACATCTGATACTTGGCGAGCAAAGCTATGAGCAGCTGAAGCTGGATAAGGTATTGTTTATGCCAGCCGGAAATCCTCCGCACAAGAAGAACCGAATTGGCAGAGCAGCTGATGAGCAGCGTGTAGATATGGTCCGCCTTGCCATTTCAGATAATCCTCACTTTGAACTGTCTCTTGCGGAAATGAACGAGACCGGTTACACTTATACCTACCGCACTCTGGAGGAATTAAAGGAATCAAATCCCGATACGGATTATTATTTTATCATCGGAGCCGATTCTTTATTTGCCTTTGAAGAGTGGCGTGAGCCCGAACGTATCTGTGCAGCCTGCACTCTTGTAGTTGCTGTGCGTGATCACGCTTCCAGGGAGCAGCTTCGCGAGAGGATCCAGTATCTCTCAGAGAAGTATCATGGACATTTTGTTATTCTGGATACTATGAACATTGATGTATCCAGTCACCTGATACGCCAGTGGATAGCCAAAGATAAAAGTCTGAAATACTACGTTCCGGATCTTGTAATCTCTTACATGAAGGAAAATGGAATCTACAGAAAGAAGGAAGTCTGACCATGGCAGATTATGATTTTGCGAAAATAGAAAAAAAGCTTTCCAAGTATCTGGATGAAGATCGTTTTCAGCATACCATGGGAGTCATGTACACCAGTGCCTGCCTGGCTATGGTACACGGATATGATGTGAAGGATGCACAGGTTGCCGGTCTTCTTCATGACTGTGCCAAATGCATCCCAAATAAAAAGAAACTGAAAATGTGCAGTGAGCATAATATCCCGGTGTCTGATTTTGAACTGGGGCATCCTTTTCTTCTCCATGCAAGATTAGGGGCATATATTGCTCATGAAAAATACGGAATTGACAATCAGGAGATTCTTTCTGCCATTAATTACCATACTACAGGCAGATGTGATATGAGTCTTCTGGAAAAGATTATTTATATTGCGGATTACATTGAGCCTATGCGCTATAAGGCAAGCCGTTTGCCTGAAATCCGTAAAATCGCATTCCAGGATCTGGATGAGTGTATGTATGAGATTCTTAAAGATACGCTGGAATATCTGGAAGAGGATTCAGCTGAGGATATCGAGCCAACTTCCAGAGAAGCTTATATTTATTATAAAGAATTACATAATAAACGCAGCAATGTTACCAATAGCTGACAGCGAAATGAAAGTTTCTGCCGCATAGCAGAAACCGCTGTACTGTTACTACTATACCGAAAGGAGCAGAACATGAGTACAGTAAGCACAGAGAAAATGATGGCACAGATTGCCTGCAAGGCAATTGATGATAAAAAAGGACAGGATATCAAGGTAATCGATATTCATACTGTTTCCGTAATTGCAGATTACTTTGTAATCGCAAGCGGTACCAACTCCAACCAGGTTCAGGCGATCGTAGACAATGTTGAGGAACAGCTTGGACGTGCTGGATTTGAAGCAAAGCAGATCGAGGGAAACCGCAATTCCAGCTGGATTCTCATGGATTACGGCGATGTGATCGTGCATGTATTTGATGAAGAGAACCGGCTTTTCTATGATCTGGAGAGAATCTGGAGAGATGGAAAAGTGCTGGAAATGGATGAATTTCTGGAGAAATAATGTATGATAAAAGCCGTATGGGCAAACTCGTCTCAAACCTAAGAGACAGAAGATGCTCATGCGGCTTTTATTTTACTCACAAATCCTGTATTCTTTCAGACATAAGCTCTTTCACTTCTGATTCATCGGCTGACAATTCTACGCATCCTGACATATATCGTTCTATAAGTTGTCAATAATAATATTATGTAAATAAAGCACTTAAAAAATTAATCTCTTATATTTTGGTACCTTTCAAAATATAAGAGATTAAGAGTCCCTGCATACTACGAACGGCTTTCTGCAGGATTTGCATCATACTTTACGGAAATGAGTATGGGGCGCACTTTAAAACTTACTGATAAAAGCGCATCACACCGAATACTTTCCCCAGAATCTTTACTTCGCCTGTGACGATGATCGGATCCATGGCGTCATTCTCCGGCTGAAGACGGTAGTAGCCTTTTTCTTTATAGAAGGTCTTCACTGTGGCGGAATCCTCTACCATGGCAACTACAATATCTCCATTATCAGCCGTAGGCTGCTGCTTCACAAGCACCTGGTCGCCGTCGAAGATTCCGGCATTGATCATGCTGTCACCCTTAACCTTAAGCATGAAGCTCTGCTCATTAGGCATGAACTCTGATGGGATCGGGAAATAGCCTTCTACGTTCTCCACGGCAAGAATAGGCTGTCCGGCAGCTACCGTTCCTACCAGGGGAACGTTCACCACTTCACGGCGGACCAGATTAAAATTGTCGTCAATAATCTCAATGGCTCTCGGCTTGGTGGCATCGCGGCGGATGTAGCCGTTCTTCTCAAGGGCTTCTAAGTGCGCGTGAACAGAAGAGGTGGATTTCAGATTTACGGCCTCACAGATTTCACGGACTGCCGGTGGGAAGCCGCGGTTCAAGATTTCACTTTTTATATAATCCAGGATTTCCTGCTGTTTTTTACTGATTTTACCATATGTCATAAGAGTTTTCCTCCGAAATTCATTCAACTTTTTTCTATCATATCATATTTTTCTTTATTAAGCAAACAGATATTCTGAAAATATGTTCGTTTTCCTCTTTTTTGTTCACAGACTTTTCTTCTTGTTTTCCTTGTGTTCAAAGGCAAAAAATGGTACAATTGTTTGGCACGAATTGAACGATTACAAAACAGATATGTTGCCGGCAGGCGACATGATCAAAAACAAAGGGGGAATCTGCTTGTCCGAAAAGAAAACGAACAAACCGGGGCATATGGCCGGGCTTCTTGTACAGTTGAAGAAAATATTCGGACTCAACATCGCCACCATTGCTTTTGGTGTTTTGCTGATTTATATGGTATTTACAGCAGTCCTTTTGATCACCTCCACACATATAGAGTCCTATCAGGTAACCACAGGACCCCTTTCCCGGAATGAAACCTATACCGGCCTTTCCATTCGGGAGGAGAGTGTATTTAAGGCAGAGTCATCCGGTTATGTGAATTATTACGCAAGAGAAGGCAGCAAGATCAATGCCGGCGGAGCGGTCTACGGCTTAAGCTCTGGCAAGACCTCCGAGACTTCCGCGGCACTTAGCTCGGAAGACCTGGCGAAAATCCGCAGCTCCATGCTCAGCTTTTCCAAAAGCTTTTCCGGAAGCAAGTTTAACAATACCTACAGTTTCAAGAACCAGCTGGAGGGCAGCATTCTTCAGTACGAGGGAATCTCCACAGACGGGAATGCCAGTTCCCAGGTAGTTTCCATTGGGGGACAAAACGTATGCAAGGCCCAGGAGGACGGAATTATCCTGTATTCCATGGACGGCTATGAGAATAAAACGGTTGATACCCTCACAGCAGAGGATTTTGACCAAACCTCGTACCATGAAACAGATCTGAAAACGGATGCCCAGATACAGACGGGAGATAATATTTATACCAATATCACCAGTGAGCTGTGGAGCCTGATCATTCCGCTCAGCGATAAGCAGGCTGCCAAGCTGCAGGGACGCACCACCATCCGTGTGAAATTTCTCAAGGATGGCATGACCCAGAGCGGTGATTTTTCCATTGTCAAAATAGACGAGGCCAAATACGGCAAGATTGATTTCAGCCGCGGCCTGATCCGGTACGCATCAGAGCGTTTCCTGGATATTGAGCTTGTTACCAACACGGTAACCGGGCTTAAGATTCCCCTTTCCGCTAACACTTACCGGGATTTTTACGTGATCTCTTCCGAGTATTCCACCACAGATGCCAACGGCGTCATCGGCTTTAACAAGGTTTCCAAGGATTCCGACGGAAACACAGTCAAAACCTTCATCAAAGCTGGAATTTACGGAAAGCTGGTCACCGGCTATGATTCCTCGGGTAAAAAGGAAATCTGCGATTATTATGTAGATAAAAGCGCATTCAAGGAAGGAGATGCACTGGTAAAGAATAATTCCAACCAGCGCTTCATTGTCAGCGAGACCATATCCCTGGAAGGCGTATACTGCATTAATCAGGGCTACCCTGTTTTCCGTTTGGTTGAGATTCTGGATCAGAATGAGGAATATGCCATCATTTCCAGTTCCACTTCCTACGGCCTTTCCAGATATGACCGCATTGCCAGGGATTCTTCCCAGGTGAAGGAATAAGATTTTTCTATTTCTATTGATTGATATACCATTTTTAAGGAGGCTTATAAAAATGTTAGCTGAAAATTTACAGCAGGTAAATGCAAATATTGAAAAAGCCTGTGCTGCTGTGGGGCGTGCTCCCAGTGAGATCACACTTGTTGCCGTAAGCAAGACCAAACCCGTATCCATGCTTCAGGAAGCTTATGATGCCGGAGCCCGTGTTTTCGGGGAAAATAAAGTCCAGGAGATCATGGACAAATACGATCAGCTGCCCTCTGATATCCAGTGGCACATGATCGGCCATCTCCAGCGCAACAAGGTGAAATACATCATTGACAAGGTTGCCATGATCCATTCCGTGGATTCCCTGCGTCTTGCACAGACCATTGAGCAGGAGGCTGCCAAGAAGGAGCTGGTGATGCCGATTCTTCTGGAAGTAAACGTAGCAGAAGAGGATACCAAATTTGGTCTTAAAGTAGAAGAAGTGCTTCCGCTTCTGGAGCAGACCAGCAGTTTTTCTCACATTCAGGTCAAAGGACTTATGACAATTGCGCCTTTTGTAGAAAATCCAGAGGAAAATCGCGAAGTTTTTCGTACATTAAAAAAATTAAGTGTTGACATTAGTGCCAAAAACATTAATAATGTTACTATGAGTGTTCTGAGTATGGGTATGACCGGAGATTATCAGGTTGCTGTCCAGGAAGGCTCGACTATGGTACGCGTAGGTACTGGAATTTTTGGTGAGCGTAATTACGCCACAGTGTAAGAAGACTAAGATTGGAGATTGAAAATGAGCGTTTTTGATAAATTACTGGATACTATTAAGCTGAATGATGATGACTATGATGAAGATGGTTATTTGGATGAAGATTTAATGGATGATGACGAAGAGGGCGATTTCTTCGATGATGATCCTATGGATGACAAGCCTAAGAAGAAATTCTTCGAGAAATTCGGCCGCAAGAAAGAGGATGACTTCGCAGATGAGGAAGAGACCTTCAAGGAAGAGCCGATACATACTGCTGCCGCTCCGAAGCCAACAGCAGCCAAGGCTCCTGTGAAACAGCCGGCTGAGAAACAGCGTCCTGCCGCATCTTCCAAGATCACTCCTATGAGAAGCAGCCGCCGCGCCAACCAGGCTTCCTCTATGGAGGTTTGCGTGATCAAGCCAGCTTCCATGGAAGACACCCGCGAGATTGCAGACACACTCCTTGACAATGCAACTGTAATTCTGAACCTGGAGGGCATTGATGTAGAGCTGGCACAGCGTATCATTGACTTCGCATCCGGTGCATGCTATTCCTTAAATGGATCTCTTCAGAAGATTTCCAGCTATATTTTCGTACTTGGACCGTCTTCTGTTGACATTACAGGTGACCTTCAGAATATTCTTGGCGGATCTACACCGTCCGTAAGAGCTGGTTATTAATTTTTATGGATAAGGACGATTTTTTACTTAAGAGAATCCGGGAGCTGGCAAATCTCTCTTATCAGAGAGATATTGTCACCTTTACGGATTTTCTTAACTTAAATGAACAAAATATGCTTGCCACCCTGAAGCTCCGGCAGATGGGCGTAAGTGTGAAGCTTTTTGGCGGCTACGACCATGCCGAGCGGCAGATGGCGGCCTTTTATCCAGGTACTGTAGGCTTTTCCTGGGAGTATCCCATCGACTGCCTTAAGATCACCCCGAAAGCCCTTCGTTTTTCCGAAGAGCTGGGACACCGGGACTACCTGGGCGCGATTCTGAACCTGGGCGTTGACCGCAGTGTGGTTGGAGACATTCTCATTAAGGATAAAGAAGCCTGGGTTTTCTGCCTTCACAAAATGTCAGATTTTTTTATAGACAATCTGGTCCGCGTGCGGCACACCACTGTGCTTGTTACCAGGGTAGAGCAGGCAGAGGAAATTCCAGAACCGCAGTTTGAAGCTATCAGCGGCACCTGTGCTTCCGTTCGCCTGGATTCCCTGATCGGACTGGCTTTTCAGACGTCCAGAAGCAGTATGGTTTCCTTTATTGAAAGCGGTCTTGTGTTTGTAAACGGCAAGCTGATCACGTCCAATGGCTATGAGCCTAAGGAGGGAGACATTATTTCCGTCCGCGGAAAGGGGCGCTTTATCTACGACGGCGTTTCCAGACAGACCAAGAAGGGCAGGCTGGGCGTGCGGCTTCGCAAATATATCTGAAGAGAGGACGATTACTATGGCAGAAGAAAAATTACTGGTGAAACGCGACGGGGATTTCTGTTACCCCATTTATTTTGAAAACGACTTTCAAGCTCTTTCCGGTGCATTGAAAGAAGAGGGGCTTGCAGGCAAAAAAATGTGCATCGTCTCTGATTCCACCGTTGCTCCCCTTTATGCAGAGCAGGTGAAGGCAGAGCTTCTGAAAATAACCGATCATGTCTGCCAGTTCGTGTTCCCGGCTGGTGAAGCACATAAGAACCTGGACATAGTGGAAGACCTGTACCAGTGCCTGATTGAGAACGGACTTGACCGCAAGAGCCTTGTGGTTGCTCTTGGCGGCGGCGTAACAGGGGATCTTTCCGGATTTGGGGCCGCGACCTATCTTCGGGGAATTGATTTTATCCAGATTCCAACCACCCTTCTTGCGCAGGTAGACAGCAGTGTAGGCGGCAAAACCGGCGTAGATTTCAGACAGTTCAAGAATATGGTAGGTGCCTTCCACCAGCCCCGTCTGGTTTATATGAACATGGCCACCCTTCAGTCCCTTCCAGAGCGCGAATTTGGCTGCGGAATGGGCGAAATCTTAAAGACCGGACTGATTTGCGACAAAGAGTTTTTCGACTTCGTATGCGCCAATTACGAGGTAATACGCACAATGGATCCTGGAATGCTAGCTGTAATGATCCGCAGATGCTGTGCCATCAAGGCTGGCGTTGTAGAGCGTGACCCTAAGGAACAGGGCGAGCGTGCCCTTCTCAATCTTGGCCACACCATCGGACATGCTGTAGAAAAGCTGATGAATTTCCAGCTGCTTCACGGACAGTGCGTGGGAATCGGCCTGGTTGCCGCAGCTGCCATTTCCAAAGAGCGGGGACTGCTTACCCAGGAGGAATACCAGCAGGTATGCCATGCACTAGAGATTTACAATCTGCCTTTATATGTGGAGGGACTTTCCCCACAGGATATCCTTGCCGCTACCAAAAAGGACAAAAAAATGGAACAGGGACAGATCAAATTCATTCTCATGGACGGTCTTGGAAAGAGCTTCATTGACAAAACAGTTACAGATGAAGAGCTTCTTGTGGGAATCCATGCGATCTGCAGGTAATGCCCTATGAAAGAGCAGACACTGTCCCAGGACAGACGAACCAGGCCATTAAAGGCTCCCAGGCTAAAAGGCTTCCTGCTGATCCTGTTTCTGGTGCTTTTTGACCAGATTACAAAGCTTCTTGCAATCCGTGGCCTGAAGGACAACGCAGGCGTTACCCTGATTGACCGCGTTCTGGTGCTGCGGTACCTTGAGAACCGGGGCATGGCATTCGGGCTTCTTCAGGGCAGGCTTTTGTTTCTGGTGCTGATCTGTCTTGTATTTTTTGCATCCATTATCTACCTTTTTGTAAAGGCTCCGGCTACCGCCTATTACGGGCCCCTGCTTTTTACTGCAGCAGTTGTATTTTCCGGGGCTATGGGGAATTTTATTGACCGTGTTTTCCGCGGATATGTGGTGGATTTCATCTATTTTTCCCTGATTGATTTTCCCACCTTTAATGTAGCTGATATTTACGTTACCTGCGGCATTATTGCCCTGGTATTTCTCATCTTTTTCCGCTATAAGGAAGAGGATGACTTTGATTTTCTGAAACCGTGAACACCAGGCAGGAAGCTTCCTTTGACCGCTTCCATGCCGGAGAGGAGTTTTGAAATAATATGGAACTGTTAGAGTTCACCGCAGCAGATGAGGAGGCAGGGGTTCGCATAGACCGCTGCCTTTCTGATAAATATGAGGATCTTTCCCGCTCTTATCTTCAGAAGCTTCTGAAGGACCAGGGCGTAACCGTCAATGGGAAGATTGTAAAAGCAAATTACAAACTGCAGGCCGGGGATCTGGTGCAGACCACTGTGCCGGATTTAAGCGAGCCGGACATCCTTCCGGAAAACATTCCTCTTGATATTCTGTATGAGGATGATGACGTACTGGTGGTCAACAAACCCAAGGGAATGGTGGTGCATCCTGCAAACGGACACACCAGCGGAACCCTGGTAAATGCCATTATGTACCACTGCCAGGGAAATCTTTCCGGAATCAACGGAGTAATGCGTCCCGGCATTGTCCACCGCATTGACAAAGACACCACCGGGGCACTTCTTGTGTGCAAAAATGACACCGCACACCGGGATCTGGCCCAGCAGCTGAAGGACCATACCATCAAGCGCCGATACCGGGCTATTGTTTCCGGCAATCTGAAGGAGGATGAGGGAACCGTAGAGGGGCCAATCGGCCGTCACCCTGTTGACCGCAAGAAAATGGCCATCAACTACAAAAACGGCAAGGATGCCGTCACCCATTATAAGGTTCTGGAACGTTTCGGGAACGCCACCTATATAGAGTGCCGTCTTGAGACAGGCCGCACCCACCAGATCCGTGTACATATGACCAGCCTTGGGCATCCCCTTCTGGGCGATGAAATCTACGGCTCCGGCAAAAATCCCTACCATCTCCAGGGACAGACCCTTCATGCCATGGTCCTTGGGTTTGTACATCCCCGGACCGGAGAGTATATGGAATTTTCTGCACCTTTGCCAGAATATTTTCTTAATTTGTTAGAAAAATTAAGAAAATAGTTGTCATTTTACCCAGATGTAGTGTATAATAGTCTTACAATATTTCTGTGAAACGCCATTTACAGAAAAAACGTTGCTGCGCACGAAGTTGACAGTGACAAAGGAATTGCAGAAGGGAGTGGCAGCTATGAACAATACTACAAGTTCAATTATTACCATCGGACGTGAATACGGAAGTGCCGGAAGACAGATTGGCCAGGAAGTAGCCAGATATTTCGGAATCAAGTGCTACGACAAGGAGCTTCTGGAGCATGCAGCAAATGACAGCGGTATCTGCAAGGAATTATTCGAGAATCACGATGAGAAGCCTACCAACAGCTTTTTGTATTCTCTTGTAATGGATACCTATTCTTTTGGATATTCTTCTGCGGGATTTACAGACATGCCTATGAACCATAAGGTTTTCCTGGCACAGTTTGAGGCCATCAAGAAGCTGGCTGCAGAGGGACCGTGCGTTATGGTCGGCCGCTGTGCGGACTATGCACTTGCAGATAACAAGGACTGCTTCAGTGTGTTCGTCCATGCGGATCTGGACTGGAGAATCAATCGTATTGCAGGAAAATACAATAAAACTCCGAAGGAAGCCAAGGATATGATCACCAAGACGGATAAGAGCCGTGCAAGCTATTACAATTACTACACCAATAAGAAATGGGGCGCAGCTGCAGGCTACAGCCTTTGCGTTGACAGCGGAGTGCTTGGCATTGAGGGTGCTGCGCAGGCGATCATCAATACCATACATATTTTCGATGACCTGAAGAAATAATTCTTTTTCAGTAATGAAATAAACGGCGTCAGGCTCACCTTTTTCCTGAAGGCAGGAGAGAGGTGAGCCTCTTTATTATTTTATACTTTTTTAATAAGACAGTTCGGCGATAATATGATATAATGAAAGGAACCGCTGTTATGGTAAACGAAGCCATATATTTTCAGCAATTATGTTGCAGGAGGATGATCGAATAAGATGAAATTACGCTGGGACAATCAGCATGTTCGCTGGGGAGTGACTGCCTTCCTTGTAATTGCAGCCAGTATGCTTTTTTATTACGGTGTTTTCCATATGAAGACCCTGATCACAGGAATCCAGACCTTTCTTGGAATCCTTACACCTATTGTTTATGGAGTTGTGATCGCATTTCTTCTCACACCTCTTCTTAATTTTCTGGAGAAGACAATCATTTATCCCATTCTTCAGAAGAAAGAGGTCACAGTAGGAAAGAATGGACGCAAAGCGATCCGCTGGGCCTGTGTCCTTTTGTGCATGTTCCTTTTCTTGGCACTGATTTATGCCTTGATTATGATGGTTCTGCCGGAGTTGATCCGAAGCGTCATGAACCTGATCTACAGCTTTCCAACCTATATGAAAGCCAGCCAGAAATGGCTTCAGAGTGTTTTGGAGAAATGGAATCTGAACAGTCAGGCACTTGATACCCTGGATCAGTACACTTTAAATGCCCAGAATTACCTGACACAGAATATTCTTCCTCAGATGCAGGAGATGCTGAAGAATATTTCTGCCGGTGTTTTTGACCTGATCAATTTCCTGAAGAACTTCCTGATCGGAGCCATCGTTTCCCTTTATCTGATGGCAGACAAGGAAGGCTTTATCGCCAAGGCGAAAATGCTCACATATGCAGTATTTTCTCCGCAGCACGCGAATTTTATCATCCGTTCCATGCGCTTTACCAATAAGACCTTTATTGGCTTTTTCATTGGAAAAATACTGGATTCCGCCATCATCGGCGTGCTGTGCTATATTGGCATGAACCTTCTTAGCATGCCATACATCCTTCTGATCAGTGTGATCATTGGCGTAACCAACGTAATTCCGTTTTTCGGACCTTATCTGGGAGCGATTCCAAGTATCTTCCTGATTTTGCTGGTGGATCCGCTGCAAGCTGTTTATTTTGCGATCTTTATTCTGGCCCTTCAGCAGTTTGACGGCAATATCCTTGGACCGAAGATTCTGGGAGAGTCTACCGGATTGTCCAGTTTCCTTGTTATCGTTGCCATCCTGATCGGAGGCGGTATTTTCGGAATTCCTGGCATGATCATCGGTGTTCCGGTGTTTGCAGTTCTCTATGCAGCGCTGGATAAGCTGGTTCATTTTAGCCTGGTTTACAAGAAGGTTCCAGATCAGGAGCAGACTTACGTGAACATTGACTGCCTGGACCCTGAGACCCACGAGCCGGTTCTTTTCCCGGAGGAAGAGCCTAAGCACGCCCAGACTCCAAGGCGTACCGCAATGCTGGAATTTACCCTTACATTGCTGAAAACCATCCAGAAAATTCTTATTACCATCTGGACATTTATTAAGAAATATTCACTGATTATTTATGCAAAAGTCAGACAATTAATAGAAGAGTACAAACAGAAAAAAAACATCAAAAAGGACGGACAGTAATCATATGAGACTTTTAATACAGCGCGTCAGTCATGCCGATGTTAAGGTAGACGGGGAAACCGTTGGAAGCATCGGCAAAGGATTCCTTGTACTGGTTGGCGTTGGTCAGAATGACACCAGAGAAATCGCAGACAAATACCTGAAGAAAATGCTGGGGCTTCGGATCTTTGAAGATGCCAACGGCAAGACGAACCTTTCCCTGGCAGATGTAAATGGGGAGCTTTTGATGGTTTCACAGTTTACCTTGTATGCAAACTGCAAAAAGGGAAACCGGCCAAGCTTTATAGAAGCCGGCGCACCGGATCAGGCGAATGAGCTTTATGAGTATATGTTAAAGGAAGCTGCCAAGGTTGTTCCAGTTGTTCAGCACGGCGTGTTTGGCGCAGACATGAAGGTTTCCCTGGAAAACGACGGACCATTTACGGTGATGCTGGACGAATCCATTCTGTGAGCATGGCTGCATCATTGATTGTACAAATTACAAATACGGTAGAATTAGAATTGAAGCAGCTGATAAAATCATCAATTATTATGAAATAAAAATCTAATTTATTAATGCACATAAAATATGCTGGAAATTCATAAAAAACGCCGGAAAGGCAGGAAGAAGCGGCTGATCCGGCGTTATGTTCCTCATCTCAATCTATACGACAAACCCGAGTTTTTCATATAGATGGGCCTGGGAAGGAGCCACTTCTCTGGATAAACGGCTATTTGGCCGTTTAATGGCCATCTAGACTGTATTTTGGGGCTTTGTTTTTAATTGCATTTTTTGCTAATTATTTTATTGTTTACCCGTTGCTTTTTAGAATTTTATTTCTCATTGCCATGTACTTTATTACCTTACATATCATTGCCCGTTGTCTTAGTTGAAACGCAGCTATACATTTATCATCACATTCTATAAACAACGAACTTTATAAAGGAGAATTTTTCATGGATAAAAAAGTCACTTACCACGAACAAACTGACGTTGAAAATACCTTGCGGCTTCGTGACGTTCTGAAAACCTTGCCTCCATTTTGCAGGGATTTCTTTCGTGCCATTGAGCCACGTACCACAACCAAAACCAGAATTTCCTATGCCTATGACATCCGGATTTTCTTCCAGTTCCTCTTGGAGCAAAATCCAGTTTTCAAGGACTGGTCTATGGATGCCTTTACTGTAGATATTCTGGATCAGATCACAGCCATTGATCTTGAGGAATATGAAGAATATCTGAAGGTTTACCAGGCCGGCGACAAAACTGAAACCAACGGCGAACGCGGCCTGAAACGCAAAATGTCTTCCTTAAGAAGCTTTTATGCCTATTATTTCAAACGGGAAATGATCCATACCAATCCAACGGTCCTGGTAGACGTTCCGAAAATCCACCAGAAAAGCATCATCCGCCTGGAAGCCGATGAAGTTGCCCTGCTTCTTGATTATATCGAACACGGCGGCGATGACCTTACCGGACAGAAAAAGGTCTACTACGAGAAAACCAAGGACCGCGACCTCGCTCTCGTCACTCTCCTGCTGGGAACAGGTGTTCGTGTTTCGGAATGTGTCGGTCTTGACATTGAGGATGTAGATTTCAAAAATAACGGAATCAAGGTTACCCGAAAAGGCGGAAATGAAATGGTTGTATATTTCGGCCCTGAAGTAGAAAAAGCCCTGAAAAACTACCTGGAAGTGCGCAAAAATATCGTCCCTGTAGAAGGCCACGAGCACGCTCTCTTCTACTCTACCCAGCGCAAACGGATTGGCGTCCAGGCCGTCGAAAACCTGGTCAAGAAATACGCCCGCCAGGTTACCACCACCAAGAAAATCACCCCTCACAAGCTCCGCAGTACCTACGGTACCGCCCTGTACCAGGAAACAGGGGATATTTACCTTGTAGCCGATGTTTTGGGTCACAAGGACGTCAACACCACCAAGAAGCATTACGCTGCCCTGGACGACTCCAGACGCCGTCAGGCCGCCACCGCAGTGAAGCTGCGTGAGGACTGAACCATTGAAATACATATAAGGCCAACAGCCAGAAAAAGGACACGTCCCATAACGAGTCGTGTCCTTATGTACCTCTGGTTTGGTTTTACTGAATTTTATAGCTGCAATATCATATCATCTGTGATTATAATGCTACTGCAATCTTATCCTGTAATGCTTCTGGTAACTCTTCTTTATCAAGAGAAATACTTACAACTACGGAAATACCATATTTCTCGCTGATCTTGTTCAGCTGCTCAAGAGTATCTGTAACGTCTGCATCTTCCAGCTTGGAAACCTTCAGGAAGCTGTCCAGATAAATCTGCTCAAGATCGTGATCCTGAGAAATAATACCGCAGATAAAACCTACAAACTCGTCTGCATTCTTCAGCGGATAAGAGGAAACGTCGATAAGACGTACCTTGTTGTTAAGCTCATACATGTGCTTGGTACTCTTGTCAAGATAAACAATGCTTCCATTAGCTTCTTTCACTGCATTGTTTACTCTGTCTAAGAGCACTTTTGTTTTGCCTTTGCCTTTCTTTCCTACGATCAGTTCAACCATGATGTTTTCCTCCTTAGACAATATGATATTAAATTTTACCAAAAACCTTGTTTAATATAATTCATATTATAGTATAATTTTTCTAAAAAGACAAGAGTTTTTTTGAAATTTCTGTCTATTTTTCTCAATTGTGTAAAAACTGCACAATTCAGCAAACTGCGTCAATTGATGTTCTGCAGCAAAGAGGACATCTGCTGGTAAAGCTCATCCTTGGTAGAAGCTCCCATAACAATAGAGATATACGGCTTTCCGTATGCGTTCTGGCTTAACAGGGCAAGACAGTTGCCGGCATTGTCTGTGGTACCGGTCTTTCCTCCAAGAATAGTCACATTCTTAGGCGGAGTCGCCTCTCCGGTCAGATAATGGTCTGTGGCTGTCAGAGTCGTGCTTGCGCTGCTTCCGTCTGCATGGGTGTATTCTACCGTATAAGAGCCCATCTGGGTAATCTGGGTAAATTCCGGATAATTCAGTGCTTCCTTCAGCATCAGGTAAATATCATATGGCGTGGTATAATGATTTTCGTCCTGCAGTCCGTGTGGGTTGGTAAAATGGGTTCCCGTGCAGCCAAGCTCTTTCGCAAAGCTGTTCATCATCTCCACAAAGCCCTCTGTAGAGCCTCCTACATGGGTTGCAATGGCGGAAGCTGCATCATTTCCGGAATACACCAGAAGACAATGCAGAAGCTGATCCATGGTCACCTGATCCCCGGCCCAGAAGCCGCAGACCTGAGAACCGGATTCCAGATCCAGATTCTCCTGGGTAATGGTCACTACATCATCCATATTTCCATATTTCAGCGCCAGCATGGCAGTCATGATCTTGGTGATACTGGCTGGATATACCTTCTCAAGTGCCTGTTTGGAATAAAGCACCTGCCTGTCATCCAAATCCAGAAGAAGCCCTTTCTGGTTCTCTCCAAGGGAAACCCCATCCATAGGAACATCCGAAACCACCACACAAAGCTTCTTGGCAAAGCCATCCGCCCGCAGGCTGTCTGTCCCTGTAATTCCGCCGGAGAACTCCCGGGAGGCCATATAAGGCTCATCCAGCTTGCCAAACAGCGTTCCGTTTCTTAAAAGATAAATAGACCCGATTCCCGCTCCGCCAAGGAAAATCAAAAGGAGCACCAGCAAAATGGTTTTCTGGATCCTTTTTTTCCTGGATCTGCGAAATTTGGCGGACTTACGCCTGGAGTTGTTTTTTTTCGCCGCTGTCATAAGTATTCCTCTTTCTTATCAATTTCTTTTTTCTTCAGTTCTTTATTGTATGCGCTGCTCTGCAGACCTACATTCATCACCAGTCCCATACCGATAAACAGACTGATCAGAGATGTCAGGCCGTAGCTTACAAAGGGCAGCGGCGTACCTGTATTCGGTGCAAGTCCGGTGGCAACGCAGATATTCAGAAAGCTCTGTATGGCTACCACGCTGCCTACCCCGCAGCAAAGTATTTTCCCCGCAAGATCCTTGGCTCGAAGACTCATTCGTATGCACTCTATCGAAATCAGCAGAAGCAGAATCACAATGGCCGTGCACCCGATAAATCCATACTCCTCTCCCGCAACCGCAAAAATAAAGTCCGTCTGGTTCTCCGCAACGAAGTTTCCTTCATTTACAGAAGAAACATAGCCGTCACTGGTCAGTCTTTTTCCCACCAGCTCTCCGGATGCGATCGCAGTCTTGGAGTTGTTCTGCTGTTCAATATCTTCCTGATATTCCGCGTTCTCCGGGTATAAGAAAGACATGATACGGTCTCTCTGATAGCTCTTGATTAGAGTCTGATCCGGCTGCACCACTATGGAAAGGAAAATAACTGCCAGCGGCACTGCGATCAGGATTGCCCCGCCGATAACCTTGTAGCTTAAGCCCGCCACATACAGCAAAATACAGAAGATCACCGTTACAGTAATGGTATTTTTCATATCCGGCTGTGCATAGATCAGTGCAAGGGGAACCGCAAGAAGGATTGCCGACTCTGCAAGGATCTTAAACGTATTGATATCATCCTCATGGTCCATAAAAAACTTGGCAAAAAACAGGATAATGATAATCTTGGAAAGCTCGGTAGGCTGGAAACGGAAGCCTCCGATATCCAGCCATCTTGAAGCACCTCCTGCCTCGCTTCCGAACAATCGTACGCCAATAAGCATAAGCAGATTAAAGCCATACATGATCCACTGGAAATTCAGGATCCAGGAATAATCCATTAGCGATAAAATAATCAGGATCACAACTCCCGTCACAACTCCCAACAGCTGTTTGTTGCGAAGATCCGGGGACGCGCTTGCAACCAGCTGTACTCCAAACAAACTGATGGCAAGCAGCAGGGCTACCAGCTTAAAATTGTAAAAACGCAGCTTATACTGTCTAATCATATATCTATTTGTCCTTTTTCCTTTGCACAGGAATGTACGCCATAAGAACTGGCGGCTCCTGTGAAATCTGTATTTTCACTTTACTTTCTTCTATGGAAACATACTTTTTCACAGTATGTACCAGGTCACTTTTTAACATTTTCATCATCTGTGGGGAACATTCAATACGCTCGGAAATCAGAAGAAGCTTCATTCTGTCCCGGGCATATCCTGCTGAACGCCTTTTCTCATGTAAAAAGGTCTTCATAAGAATTCCTCCTCGCGGCTTGATGATTTACATAAAACTTTTATTGACAACTATCAGGATCCAGTCTGTCCTTCCTGCACTCTCTCAGTGTCTTTTAAATAGTCTGGAAAGCATGCCCTTCTTCTGACGGATCTGGGCAAAAGGAACTTCCTCCCCCATAAGCCGCCTGCAGATATTGCGGTACTCCTCCTCCGCCTGAGAGTTTCGGCCGGATAAGGGCTCTCCCTGATTGGTCGCCACCACGATCTGCTCATCATCCAAAAGGGTTCCGATCAGATCCACAGCCAGAATTTCCGTCACATCATCCACAGACATCATATCCCCTCTGGCAATCATATCCGGGCGAAGCCTGTTGATAATAAGATGAATGTCCCGCAAGTCATTGGCCTCCAGCAGGCCGATGATCCGGTCCGCGTCACGAATGGCAGAAACCTCTGGAGTGGTAACTACAAGGGCCTTGTCAGCACCTGCAATGGCGTTTTTGAACCCCTGCTCGATCCCGGCTGGACAATCCAGAAGAATATAGTCAAATTCTTCCCGCAGATCATCTGTCAGCTTGATCATCTGCTCCGGGGATACCGCCGTTTTATCCTTGGTCTGGGCAGATGGCAGCAGATACAGCTCCGGATGACGCTTGTCCCTGATCAGTGCCTGTTTCAACCGACAGCTTCCATGAACCACATCCACCAGGTTGTAAACGATCCGGTTCTCAAGTCCCAGCACAACGTCAAGGTTTCGAAGACCGATATCCGTGTCCACAACCACTGTTTTTTTGCCCATCATAGCCAGTCCGGTTCCAATGTTGGCAACGGTAGTTGTTTTTCCCACACCGCCTTTTCCGGATGTAATGACAATGACTTCACCCATTTTTTCTGATTCCTCCTAAACAAAATGTTCCAAAATCCTGGTATTCCTCTTATGGTTATGCCTGCGGAAATACTGCCGCAGGCATAGCTTAAGTTTAGTCATTCGATGTATCACTGGTGTCTGTAGAAGCGACTCCTGTGAGAATAGAATCTTTATCTGCAAGATTGTACATATATTTAAAAGTATCATTAGCTATCAGACACGCATTACCGGAACTGTAGCCATTGGCAATACGGATTGCCACCGCATATTCCGGATCGGATGCAGGCGCGTAGCCAACGAACAGACCATGGTTCGGGTGACGCAGATCCAGCTCGGCAGTACCGGTCTTACCAGCCACCTCAATGCCCAGTCCGTCGAACTGGCTGTGGGTCTGGATTACACGGCGCATACCATCATGGAGCACATCCCAGATATTTGAAGAAATATTCACTACATCCTGCAGTTCCGGCTCATATTCCTCAAGCACTTCTCCCTTTGGATCCGTTACTTTGTCGAGGAGGGTAAGTTTAAATACGTTACCGGAAGTTGCCACAGTTGTTGCATATCTGGCCAGCTGTGTTGTGGTAAACAGGTTGTTTCCCTGTCCCATGTAGGACGGAACTGCTTTCGCATCGGAAACCTTCGGAGAAGCCTCGGAAAGCTCGATTCCGGTCTTCTGATCAAGCCCGATCAAAGAAGCATACTCCTGAAGCTTGCTAAGGCTCTGCACCTCAGAAAACTCATTGTCCCCAACCTTTCCAAGCTGGAAACCGATCATATTAAAGAAATAGTTACAGGACTGCTCAATAGCGGTACGGATATCAAGACCGCCGTGACCTTCCTTGTTCCAGCAGTTGATCGGCGGATCTACATAATCGAAGGTACCGGTACATTCAATATAAGTGCCCTCGTCAATCACGCCCTCTTCCATACCTGCAATGGTGGAAAGAAGCTTCAGGGTAGAACCTGGCGCAGTTGTCTGCTGGGTGGCCTTATTAAAGAATGGGCTGGACTGATCCAGTGCCAGTTTGGCATAGTACTCTGTATCCATATCGTTGGTCAGTCGGTTATTGTCATATCCTGGATAAGATACCAGGGCTACCACATCTCCGTTCTTCACATCCACAACCACTGCGGAAGCAGAACAAGGCATAAGGGCAAGCTGTGCAGGTTCGATTTCCAGATTATAGATCTTATTGATCATAAAATCATAGGCACTTGTAGCTCCGGACGCCAAATTCTCATAAGATCCGTCCTCCTTATCCAGAACACCCTGCTCATACAGGGCCAGACAGATCTCCTGACCGGAAATGGTATCATTCAGAAGCATATACTTATACAGCAGCTTGGAAAATCCCGTATCTGTACTCAGATAATCAATGATATATGCAGTCAGTGCCTGATAGATCTCATCAGAATCCAGATATTCTCCTTCCGGAGAAAAGCTACTGATGTTGATCCAGCCCTGACTTGTGGCATAGGTCAGATAATCCTTCAGGCTGATGCTCTCATCTGTAGTCCATGCCTTGTAAGTAGCATCGGAAGTATCGATGGCATCACGGGAAATGATTCCAAGGGTATCCCGAAGAAGGTCATTGCAGATATAGGAAAGGTATTCCTGGGTCTCTGTATCCTCGTCCTTATAGGCCGGCGGGTTGGAGCCATTCAGCTTCGAGCTTATTGTATCAAAAACGCTCTGCTGCTTTTGCTGAAATTTGGCATATAAATTTTTTTCTGTATCAGAAGCATCTGTACGGTCAAATTTGTTAATATCGATCACACTGTTGGAAATCAGTGCGTTGTATACATCATAAATCGGAATACGGATCTGGCTGGCATCTGTCACAGCAGAATAGTCAAAGGTTTTTACCGCATCGATCTTGGTAAGGAGCACACCTGCCACACGCTGCTTCAGAATCTGGTAGATTGCGGACTGCCAGTCTGTATCAATGGTAAGCTGAACGTCATTACCTGCCACAGGCTCTACCTTGGTATCCTCATCAATTTTCAGAACCTTTCCAAGGTTATCCACGTAAACGGTTTCCTTACCGTCTGTTCCCTGAAGGGTAAGCTCCATATACTGCTCGATTCCAGCTTTACCTACAATGGCATCATTGGAGTAATCCGGGTTCTGCTTGCGAAGCTCTGTCAGTTCCTCAGAGGAAGCCCTTCCCGTGTAGCCAAGAATAGGCGCCATGCTTTCGTCGTCTATGTACTGGCGGATAGAATCCTCCACCACATCAATTCCCTGAAGTCCGGTCTTATTCTCCATAATGGCAGCCACAGACTTCTCGCTTACATTGGTCGCAATGGTCACCTGCATGTATTTCTTGAAGCTGTTGGTATTCAGTTCATATCGGATAGTGGCAATATCCAGCATTTCCTGTTTCGTCAAAGTCTGAGGCAGACCATGGGAGGAAAGCTCTTCTTCCGTGTACGCCCTGTCGCCCTCCAGAACAATGGAAAACTTCTCGGAACCGGTAAGGAATGCCATCATTTCATCCGCAGTTGCCGTTTTCTGCGCATCCTCCAGGTCATCGATCAGCGCCTGGCCGTAAATATCCGCACGGAAACGGTTCAGGGTAAATCCCTCTGATACATCAAAGGCATATTCCCCGCTGTCGTCTACCACAATATGAAAAGAATGGGTGATATCATCCCCATTGCTGTGCAGGATCTGAAGCACCTGATAAGCCACGCCGTTCAGGGTAAGGTTCTTCTCTCTGGTAGAAGTGTAGGTTCCGTTATCCTCAAAGGTCAGGGAATAGGACAGCACATTGGATGCCAGAATATCTCCGTTCCGGTCCAAAATGTTCCCCCTGGTGCTTTTGATCACACGTTCCTTGGTGGTTCTTGCTTCAAATTTACTGATATAGTCCTGTCCCTGGATGATCTGCAGGTCAAAAAGCCTGCGGACCAGCACAACAGACATCAGAACAAATGCCAGGACCAGGACGGTTGTTCTTTTTAAACTGATTTTTCGAAAAATACGTTTTATTTTAGTACCCAAATTGACTCACTTTCTTTCCTTGCAATATTCATGTAGCGATAGTTGATGTAACGGAAAAGCCGATATACAATCAAGGTAATAAATACCGTGTAAAACATCTCCGGAATAATGATCCTGTACAGGTATGTACGAAGTCCAAGACGTCCCCGGAGAAGGAACTGCAGTCCGTAGACTGCCAGATTATACAGAAGATCCGCACCTGCAGTAAGAAACATGGGAACCTTCACGTCATCATCATAATAAATTCTGTGGGCATATCCGCTCAGATAGCCGATGTACATATAGATCAAAGCATAAAATCCAAATATGGATCCGAAAAACAGATCCACCAGAAGCCCGGACAAAAAGCCTGTCCACAGCCCGCTCTTACGCCCCCGCATCAATCCCATAGACACACACAGGACCAGCATCAGGTTGGGCGTCACAGAGCCAATGGAGATCAGATCCATAACCGTGCTCTGCAGCAGAAAGCATACTACCACAGTGAGAAAAAAGACGACCTTACTCTTCATCCGCACCCTCCTGTACACTCTTCGCTGTATCTGCCGCGCTGTCATCTGTCATATCCTGCTTGTTGACTGTAATTACAAATACATCCTTCAGATGGAGGAAATCCACAGGCGTTACAATGGTACCGGTCTTGGTCAGGTTATTGCTGTCTACCTCCACCTCGCTTACATAGCCGATGAAAAGCCCTTCCACGAACTTCTCACTGATATTGGAGGTCACAATACGTTCCCCGACTGTCACCTTGTTTTCCTGATCATAAAGCTGCTCAAAACGAAGCTTGCCCTCATCGATCAGCTCCAGGTCACCGTTTACAATACAGTTGTCTGAGGTGCTTACGGTCATTGCGCTGACGCTGCTGCTGTCATCTATGATGGAGCGCACTGTTGCCCAGGAAGAACCGACTTCCGTAACGATTCCTACAAGTCCCTTGCCTGCGATTACATTATTGTCCACGCGGATTCCGTCCTTGGAGCCCTTGTTGATCATAAAGGTATCGTACCAGTTGCCCGGATCCTTGGAAATAATGGTGGCTGCAACCTTTGGATACTCCTCGTAGGTCTGGTCCAGGTCATAAAGCTCTTTCAGGCGCTGGTATTCTCCCTGATCCTGGATCAGCTTGTTGTTCTGCGTGGTAAGGCTGTCAATCTGTGCTTTGAGCTCTTCATTTTCAAAAATCAGGTCCTGCTTGTCCTGGAAGCTGTCCCCTGCAGAACGGATCATGGAGCCGATCTTCTCAATGCTTTTCTCAAATGGCACAATGACGATTCCTGCCGCCTCCTGAAGAGGAGCAGTGGAAATGCCCGATGCAAAGGTGGACACAATGCAGCACAGGCAGAAAAGCGTCATGATTGCCAGCAGATGCTTGCTTTTTAAATTAATTCGGAAACGAAATTTTTTCTTCAGGTTTTTCATGAAATGGCACCCCTAAAACTTATAATTTACGCTGTGTAATGGGTTGTGCCCACTTGCGCAGCTCCCTGTCGTGAATGATCTTCTCAAGTCCTGTGACCGAAGAGGTCTCATAAAGGTCGGACAGGTTAAAAGAATATCCGGTATAGCTTGCCAGATATGTATCTATGTGCGGAATCCTGGTACTTCCGCCCGTGAGGAAAATTCCCTCCTTGGCTATGTGGTAGGCAATCTGAGGCGGAATACGCTCCAGAAAAACCTTCATCTGGGCTCCGATCTCATTAACGCAGTTCATAATGCCTGCATTCACCACATAGGCAGAAATCACTTCTTCTCTTGGAAGTCCGGATACACTGTCGATTCCAACTACCTTGCGGGCCTGCTTGTGCTGGTCTGCAAGACGCCCCATTACAAGCTTCAGCCGCTTCCCTGTACGGGTTCCGATCTGAAGGTTATAGCGCTTGCGCACCTCGCTGCATACAGCTTCATTCATCTGCCGTCCCCCGATGGGGATCTTCTTGCTGATAATGATCCTGCCCCCTGTGATAATGGAAAAATTCGTGCTCTGGGCACCGATATTCACCACCATGCTTCCCTCATTGTTCTCCAGATCCACGCCCATGGCAATGGCATCTGCAATGGGTGCCTCCACCATATAGACACGGTTCTTGCGAAGCCAGTGGCCATTTGCCACCTGGTAATAAGCCCGTTTCTCAATGGCAGTCATGTCAAGAGGGACTGCAAAATACATAACAGAGCCTATTCCTAAAATTTTATCAATTTTTCTCATCATACTGTAAAGTACAATTTCCTGCAGTTCCAGATTGGCTATCATACCAAAAGCCATCGGCGAACTTACGGAAATGTTAGATGGTGCTTTTTCAAACATTTCATACGCTTCGTTGCCCACGGCTATGATTTTGCGGCCTTTCGCCGCAATCATGTTCTTCTCAATGTAGCTTTTATTTCGAATCATGGAATAGACCTTGACGGAACTGCTTCCAAGATCTATTCCATATGTTTTTTCAAACAGCATATACCTGTCCCTTCATCATTTTACCCTTCCCCAAAGGTGCACTTCCGAATTACACAGGAAGCATTCCCTGTTCCCGAAAGCTTACGTATTTCTGGTCACCGATCACAATGTGATCCAGAAGCTTCACCCCTATCAGCTCCCCTGACCGGTAGATCCGTTCCGTGATTTCCACATCACACTCACTGGGCGAAGGATCGCCGCTTGGGTGATTGTGAACCAGGATCAGGCTCACGGCGTGGAACTTCAGTGCCTCCACAAACACCTCTCTGGGCGTGATCAGTGTGGCTCCTACCGTCCCCTTTGAAATCGTCTGCTCCCCAAGAAGATGATTCCTTCCATCCAGCAGCATGACGATCAGCATCTCCTGCTCCTCGTGACGGAGATGTTCCATATAGTATCTTGCTATTGTGACGGGATCATTGAAAGAAAGTCTTGGTCTGGCAGCAGCAGACGCCATCCGCTTGGAAAGCTCCCCGATACATTTCAGCTGGACGGCTTTGACCTTCCCGATTCCGTTCACCTTCATCAGATCCGGCAGGGACATGTGAAGCAGTCCCAAAAGCCCCGGATATGAGGTATCTTTCGTAAGACTTAAGATTTGATTGGCAAGTGCAAGAGAATTGGCTCCCTGCACCCCGTTTCTTAAGATCACTGCCAGAAGCTCGCTGTCGCTTAACACCGACGGTCCCCACTTGAGACATTTCTCATAAGGCCGTGAAGACTCCGGCAGATCTCTGATGGTCTGCGTTATTTCATTCATATCTTTGTACCTGCAGTTCTCCAGGAGATAAATCGTTACTGTTCACATTTTGCCTGTAAGCAGTAAGGATGAATTACAACGCAGACTCATTTTAGCATAAAAAAGGAGAGATGTACACTCTCTCCTAAATTTTTTTAAACTTTTTCGAAATAGCCTCTGCCACTTTGATGCCATCCATGGCTGCAGAAGTGATTCCCCCTGCATATCCGGCACCTTCTCCGCAGGGATAGATTCCTTTATAATTTGCCTCCAGGGAGTCTTTCTCACGAACAATTCTTACTGGTGAAGAAGTACGGCTTTCCACACCGGAAAGGACGGCATCCGGTCTGTCAAAACCTTTGATCTTTTTTCCAAAGGCCAGAACGCCTTCTTCAATGGAATCTCCGATCTCTTTTGGGAAAATACTCCGCACATCCCCCGGGGTATATTCTCCTTTAATACAGGGCTCTACTTCTCCAAGTGCGGTGCTTGGCCTGTGATTCTGATAATCCTCAAACAGCTGTACCGGAACTTTTCCATTTCCAGCCTTCCATGCGGCACGCTCCAGACTGCGCTGGAATTCTACGCCCCCGAGAGGTCCTTCTTCCGGGAAATCCTCCGGGGTCACGGACACAATCAGGGCACTATTGGCATTGCGGCTGTCTCTTGCCTGGTAGCTCATGCCGTTGACTGCCAGTCCTCCCGGCTCAGAAGAAGCGTTGACCACGTATCCGCCCGGGCACATGCAGAAAGAATAGACGCCTCTGCCGTTTTCGCAGGTGTGCGTTACCTTGTAGGCAGCTGCTCCAAGCTTCTCGTTTTCTTCTTCCCCGTAGAGCGCCATGTTGATCATGGACTGGGGATGTTCCATTCGAACGCCTACTGCAAAGGATTTTGGCTCCATGTAGATTCCTTTTTTCTCAAACATGGCAAAGGAATCCCGGGCGCTGTGTCCCACTGCCAGCACACACACCTGAGCTGGAATCCTTTGTTCCCCGTTTATTTCAATTTCTTTTAACTGTCCCTTTTCCAAAACCAGGTCTGTTACTTTGGAACGGAAGTGGAAGGTTCCTCCCATCTCCTCGATCTCATGGCGCAAAGTCTCCACAACGCCTACCAGCACATCTGTGCCAAGATGAGGTTTCTGCTGGTAAATGATCTCCTCAGGCGCGCCAGCCTGTACAAACCGTTTCAGCACCTCATGGTTTCTTTCGGAAGGATCTTTCACAAGAGTATTCAGCTTTCCATCGGAAAAAGTTCCAGCTCCCCCTTCTCCAAATTGTACGTTGGAATCTGGATCCAGCACCCCGTTTTTCCAAAAGGCTTCCACCGTTTTCTGGCGGATATGGGCTTCCTCGCCGCGCTCTAACACAACCGGACGGTAACCCGCCTTTGCCAGATACCAGGCGCAGAAAATTCCTGCTGGACCGCTTCCCACGATCACAGGTGGATGTTTCAGTTCTTCATTGCCAGGTGTCGGGAAAATGTATTCTTTTTTGTCGGTTAACGTAATATTATTATCGTGAACTTTTCGGACAATCTTGCCTTCCTGATTTTTTTCCTGCAAAGAAACGTCCACAGTGTATACGAATTTTTTGTCATCCTTGTGGCGGCAGTCCAGGGACTGCTTCACGATTTCGTAAGAGAAACCTTCGTTTTTCAGACGAAGGGCCTTGCGGATCTTATGGGCAAGCTCTTCCGGCGTATGATTGATTGAAAGTTTTAACTGGGTAATTCGGATCATGTTGTTTCTCCTTGCTTTTTCTTATGATCTGCCGGCATTCATTCCTGCAGCGTACCCGCTGGACCACGCCCACTGCAGGTTGTAGCCGCCGCATTTTCCGTCGACGTCAAGCAGCTCGCCTGCAAAGTACAGGCCGGGGACCAATCTGGATTCCAGTGTTTTTGCATCCACTTCCCTGGTATCTACGCCGCCGGAGCACACCTGTGCCTGTTCAAAGGGCTGATAGCCTGTTACTTTAAGAGGGTAGCTGTAAATGGCTTCCTCCAGATTTTTGGACGCCAGAAGCACTTTGGCAAGCTTATCCGGGAAAAGTCCGGTAAAAAATTCTTTTTTGCCTTTATAGGGGCTGTCCTGTTTTCGTTTTTCCAGAAACGCAGCAAGTTGTTCCCTGGAAAATTCGGGCAGGAAATTCAGTCGCAGCTCTGTTTTTTGGCCCTTCCAGAAAGCACGGATGGCATAGCGGCTGATCTGAAATACAGGAATTCCAGACACGCCGTAGTCTGTGAGCTGCAGTTCTCCTGTTTCTTCTGCGATTTTTTTCCCGTCTGCGTACAGGGAAATCTTCCCTTCGGTGCGCACTCCGGCCCAGCCGGAAAAGCCTGTGTTTTTGCATTTCAGTGCAGTCAATGCCGGAAGAGGCGTAATTACAGAATGTCCCAAAGCGGCAGCGATTTCATAGCCGCTTCCGTCTGAACCGGAAATGGAAGATGCCCTGGAACCGTTTGCCAGAATCACAGCATACCCTTCGTAAGTCCAGCCCTGGGTATGGATTTTCCAGATGTTCTTTTCTTTGGAAATGCTTTTTACCTGCTCATTGGTTTTGATCTTCACCCCAAGGCTGCGGGCCTTCATGCACAGCACCTCCGCCACGCTGGAAGCCTGTCCGCTGTGGGGATAAAGATATCCGTTATTTTTATTTACCGGGTAAAGCCCAAGCTCTGTGAAAAAATCTACTGTATTTTCTACGGAAAACTGGTTCAGAACTTCCTCCCAGAAGCCCGGATTGTCGCTTCGGTAAGCGTCAGTCTGCTTCTGGAGATTGGTGAAATTGCATTTTCCGTTTCCGGTGGCGCAGATTTTTTTGCCTGGCTTTTCATTTTGTTCCAGAATGGTTACGGCTGCGCCGTTTTCCGCCGCTGCAATAGAAGCCATCAGGCCGGAGGCACCGCCGCCTATGATTACAACACGTTTTTTATCCATATAAACTCCTGCAAATGTCTGCGAGTGTGTCTGAAAAAGGCTCCAGCTTTACTGCGGCAGCTTCACCAGATCCTGTTCTACTAATTTCTGCAGAGACATCATAACGCCAAGCTTTGCGTGCTCCCAGGTAAGTCCGCCCTGGAAATATACGGCGTATGGTTCTTTCACCGGTCCGTCTGCGGAAAGTTCGATGGAAGAGCCCTGGACAAAGGCACCTGCAGCCATAATCACCTGGCTGTCATAGCCTGGCATATCCCAGGGTTCCGGATCTACATAGCTGTCAACCGGTGCTGCGGCCTGAATTCCTTTGCAGAAAGCGATCAGTCTTTCCGGGCTGTTTAAGGTGACGGCCTGGATAATATCCTGTCTTGGTTCCGTGGAGTTGGGAACAACGTCGAAGCCTAATTTTTCATAAATATTGGCTGCGAAAACAGCGCCTTTTAATGCGCCCTTTGTTACCATAGGTGCCAGGAAAAAGCCCTGATAGAAGGAGCGATTTACTCCAAGGGAAGCGCCTACCTCTGCGCCAAGTCCCGGGCAGGTCATGCGGTAGGAAGCATTTTCCACGCATTCTTTTGTTCCTGCAATGTAGCCGCCGATCGGGGCAAGTCCGCCGCCTGGGTTTTTGATCAGGGAACCGACTACCATATCTGCGCCAACGTCGCTTGGCTCGATGGTGTCTACGAATTCGCCGTAGCAGTTGTCTACCATGCAGATTACATCTGGTTTGATGCTTTTTACAAAGGAGATGAGCTCGCCGATCTGTTTTACGGAAAAGGATGGGCGGGTCATATAGCCTTTGGAGCGCTGGATTTCTACCAGTTTTGTTTTTTCGTTGATTGCTTTGCGGATGTTTTCGTAGTCAAAGGTGCCGTCTTCGAGAAGGTCTACCTGGCGGTAGGTGACGCCGTATTCTGCCAGGGAGCCTTTGGATGGGCGGATTCCAATGACTTCTTCCAAAGTGTCGTATGGTTTTCCGGCTGGTGCCAGCATTTCATCCCCTGGGCGGAGATTTCCGAAAAGGGCGATGGCAAGGGCGTGGGTTCCGCATGCGATCTGGGGACGTACCAGACAGGCTTCGGTGTGGAAGGTGTCTGCGTATACTTTTTCCAGGGTGTCGCGGCCGTAGTCGTTATAGCCATAACCTGATGAGGAGCCGAAGCATTCCTCGCTGACACGGTTTTTCTGCATTGCCAGAAGGACTTTCATCTGGTTGTATTCTGCAGTTTTGTCGAACTGTTCGAATCTTTCTTTTAAAGATTCCTCTATCCCATGGCAAAAATCATATACCTGGGATGAAATTCCAAGTTGTTCGTATAATTCTTTCATAATAATTCTCACCGTCTGTTTGACGGCATTCCTCCATTTTTTGTGTTATTTATAAGTGTATCGTTCTCCGGACGTGAGTTCACAAGGTATATTCATCGCAGGTCTCCGTTAAAACCGCTCCTGAAATGACCTGCTCACGAATATACCTTGCAAACTCACTGGTTTCTGGTAAACTGATAGTATTTTCAATAGCCAGATTAACCAAGTATCCCCTTTTCACGGCAAATGCTCAGCATATACTCCAGCATTTTCCCGTCGTCATACCCGAACTCGTCTTTGTTGATCCATAGGGTTTCCAGTTCTCTGCGGAACCAGGTGAGCTGGCGCTTGGCGAAGTGTCTGGTGTCGCGCTTCAGGATGCGCACGGCTTCTTCCAGGGGCATTTCTCTGTCCAGATAAGCCAGAATCTCTTTATATCCAAGCCCCTGCATGGAAACCATCCCTCTGTGATAGCCCATGCTCTTCAAAGCCTCCACTTCCTTTACAAGACCTCCAGCCAGCATCTCATCCACCCGTTTATCAATCCGCTGATAAAGCAGTTCCCTGGGCGCGTTCAGCACGAAATAGGCAAGATTATACGGGCTGACCCTTTCCTGCTGTTCTTCATTGTGAGCGGAAATCGGGCTGCCGTTTTGGTGGTAAAACTCCAGGGCGCGGATCACACGCTTCACATTATTCTCATGAATTTCCTCCGCACTTTTAGGATCCACCTTGGCCAGCATCTGGTGAAGATAAGCCACTCCCTTTTCCTGGGCAAGGGCTTCCAGGCTGGCCCGGTATCCGTCATCCTGTTCTGCCTGGGTAAAATCGATATCCCTGGTCACTGCCTGAATATAAAATCCCGTACCGCCCACCAGGATTGGAATATGCCCGTTGGCGTAAATCTTTTCCATGGCTTCCTTTGCCATTTGCTGGAAACGCACAATATGAAATTCCTCATCTGGCATCAGCGCATCCACAAGATAGTGAGGGACTCCCTGCATTTCTTCTGGCATAATCTTGGCTGAACCGATATCCATATATTTATAAACCTGCATGGAATCTGCAGAAATGATCTCACCGCCAACTGCTTTGGCAAGGGAAATAGACAATTTTGTTTTTCCCACTGCTGTTGGGCCGGTGAGGACAATAAGAGGTTTTTTCATGATTTCTCCTGTGTTACACAATTCGCTTAAATTTTTTCTCAATTTCCGTTTTGGTCATGGCAATGATCGTGGGGCGACCGTGAGGACAATTGTAAGGATTGTCCAGAGTCAGAAGCTCGTCGATCAGCTTGTCTGCCTCAAGGGCGGACATCTGGTGATTTCCCTTAACGGCTGCTTTGCATGCCATAGTCGCAAGTCTTGTGGTAAAAAGGTTAAACGCATCCTTCGAGCCTTCCCCACCCAGATTATCCAGCATTTCCAGAAACAGTTCTTCTTCGTGAAAGCCGTAGAGATTGGATGGAACTGCACTGATACAGTATTCCCGTCCTCCAAATGGTTCAATCTCAAAACCGTATTGCCTGAAGTACTCTTCGTTTGCCTTCAGCCGCGCCTGTTCCTCCATATTCAAGGTTACTACAAGAGGCGGACTTAAGTACTGGGATTCTATAGTTTGTTCTTTGAAGCGTTTTACAAAACGCTCATAATTTACTTTCTCGTGGGCCGCATGCTGGTCAATGATGTAAAACTGATTTTCAAATTCCACCAGCCAGTAAGTGTCAAACAGCTGTCCAATCAGCTTGTGGCGGCTTCTGGACTCCGGGGCAAGAAGCTTCTCATGAAAAAGTTCCAGCTGCTGCGGTGACTCCTGGGAAACAGGCTCCGCACCGGATTCTGTATCTGACACCTTGGAGGACGCCTCCGCAGATGACTCTGAATCTCGCAGAAGCAATACCGTGTCTGCTGCCTGGAAACCTGTTCCCTGTTCTGCAATTTGCCCCGGATTCTGTGCCTGTACGTCCTCCGGTTGGAAGTCTGCAGAATTCCCAGCTTCCAGACCAGACATCCCGCTCTTGTCCATATTCTGTCCAACAGGTGTCATGCCCTGACTTTCTAAATTTTTCCCGGTATACGCTTCACTTTGTGCTGTCTGTGCAGACTGCTCAGTTTCCAGATTTCCTAGCTGAGCTCCAGGTTTATCCTGCATATCATTTGGAGCACCGTCAGCCTGACTGCTGCCATCATTTGTTTTCCCGACATCAGCTGCCATCTCATCCGCCTGTGCAGCTGCCTTCAGGGTTCCCGCAAAAAGAGCTTCCTCTTCTTTGCTAAACGGCTTGGCCTGATAAACTGCCTGCTCCCGAAGCATACTGCCAAACGGATACCCGGAACTGCTGCCGTATCCCCCGGACATTTTTCCCCCATTTTGCAGAAATGGTTTTCCAGCCTGTACCAGGTTCCCAGCCATATTTCCATAGCCAGGCTCCGGCCTGCGGCTTTTCTCAAAAGGCTCCGGAACAGCTCCGCGGCTTACTGCTGCAGCCTTTGGAACCCGCTCTTCTTTTCCTACAGGGACTACCGGAATCAGCTCCCTGTGAAGCAGGGCATTATGCACCGCCTCATAAATGGCATCATATACCTCGGTGCCTCTTGCAAAACGCACCTCCAGCTTCCTGGGATGCACGTTTACGTCCAGGTCATTTCCCGTCATCTGAATATGCAGGGAAACAAAAGGAAATTTATGCTGCATCACAAAGCCCTTATACGCATCCTCGATGGCCTTTGTGATAATGTTATTTTTCACAAACCGGCCATTTACATAGTAATTTTCAAAGCTTCGATTGCCTCGTGACACCTCCGGCTTCCCGGCAAATCCCTCAATCTTCATGAAATCGTTCTCATAGGAAACATCCAGGAGCGCCTTTGCCATGTCGCGCCCATATACGTTATAGATGACATCTTTCACATTATAATTCCCGGAAGTATGCAGCTTCACCTGCTTGTTCTGAATATATTTAAAGGAAATTTCCGGGTGGGAAAGGGCAAGCTGCTCCATCATGGTTCCAATATAATTGGCCTCTGAAGTATCCGATTTCAGGAATTTGCTTCTGGCCGGCGTATTGTAAAAAAGGTTTCGCACCAGGAAAGTGGTTCCATCCGGCGCACCCATTTCCTCCATGCTCTGCTCCACGCCGCCCTCGATCACATAGCGCACGCCGCTGATAGCAGAAGGCGTCTTGGTGATCAGCTCCACCTGGGAAACAGCGGCAATACTGGACAAAGCCTCACCACGAAATCCCAGTGAGGCTATGTTTTCCAGATCTTCTACTTTTTCAATTTTGCTGGTGGCATGGCTCAAAAATGCAGTTGGCACTTGGGAGGCTTCGATGCCGCCTCCGTTGTCCGTAATGCGGATCAGCTTTTTGCCGCCGTCTGCAATCTCTACCGTCACAGCTGTGGCACCAGCGTCAATGGAGTTTTCTACAAGCTCCTTCACAACAGAGGAAGGACGTTCTACCACCTCGCCGGCCGCGATCTTATCAATGGTATGTTTGTCTAAAACTGCAATTTTTCTCAAATTATTTCTCCCGATGATTTACCATCTGTTTTTAATCTTGTTCTGAAGATTATAAAGGGTATTCAGCGCCTCCATGGGCGTCAGGTTTCCAATATCAATCCCCTTCAGTTCCTCAATGATATCATTATCCTGCACAGTGTCAAACAAAGACATCTGCGCCATGTCCATTTCTACTTTCGGTTTCTTCTTTGGAGAGGTGAGATCCTTCACGGCAGCTGTAATGTCCGCATCACTTAATTCCTCTACCAGCTCCTTTGCACGGCTGATAACCGTCTCCGGCACACCTGCCAGCTTGGCAACCTGGATTCCGTAGCTCTTATCTGCACCGCCCTGCACGATTTTACGAAGGAACACAATGTCATCCCCTTTTTCCTTAACCGCGATGCAGTAGTTGGTGACGCCTGAAAGCTTGCCTTCCAGCTCTGTCAGTTCATGATAATGAGTCGCAAACAATGTTTTTGCTCCGCAAAGCTTTGTATTACTGATATGCTCAATCACAGCCCAGGCAATAGCAAGTCCGTCAAAGGTGCTGGTTCCACGGCCGATCTCATCCAGAATCAGAAGACTTTTTGAGGTGGCATTACGAAGAATATTGGCAACCTCTGTCATTTCCACCATAAAGGTACTCTGTCCGCTTGCAAGGTCATCAGACGCACCTACACGGGTAAAGATTCTGTCTACAATTCCGATGGTGGCTTTATCTGCCGGGACAAAGCTTCCGACCTGTGCCATTAGCACGATTAAAGCTGTCTGGCGCATGTATGTGGATTTACCAGCCATATTCGGTCCGGTGATAATGGAAATACGTTTTTTGCTGCTATCCAGATATGTATCATTGGCAATAAACATATCGTTGTCGATCATCTGCTCCACAACCGGATGACGGCCGCCTTTAATGTCGATTACGCCGCCTTCATTTACCTTTGGGCGAACATAATGGTTTCTCTCTGCAACAAGTGCAAGAGATGCAAATACGTCCAGCCCTGCAATGGCTTTGGCTGTACGCTGGATTCTCACAACCTCCATGCCCACCTTGTCGCGCACATCGGAAAACAGCTGGTATTCCAATGCATAAAGCTTATCCTCTGCACCAAGGATCATATCCTCAAGGTTTTTCAGCTCCTCTGTAATATAACGCTCAGCATTCGCAAGCGTTTGCTTACGGATGTAGTTCTCCGGTACCAGCTCCCTGAATGTATTCGTAACCTCAAGGGCATAGCCAAACACACGGTTATATTTGATTTTCAGGGATTTGATTCCGGTGCGCTCACGCTCTCTGGCTTCTAACTCTGTCAGCCATTTTTTACCATCTGTACGGGCACTACGGAATTTGTCCACATCCTCATTAAAGCCTTCCCGGATAATGCCTCCGTCCTTTTGGGCAAGAGGCGGCTCATCCACAATAGCACTTTTTATCAGACCGGTAATATCCTCAAGGCTATCCATATCCTCATAAATTTCTTTCAAAATCGGAGCCTGAAAATCCTTCAGGATCTGTTTGATATATGGAATCATTTCCAAAGAAGAAGCAAAGGCTACCAGATCTCTTGGATTTGCCGATTTAAAGCTGATGCGGCTGACAAGACGCTCCAGGTCATAAATGGGATTCAGATATTCACGAAGCTCATCACGAAGCATTGGATTTTCATTCAATTCCTCCAGTGCAGTCAGTCTACGGTTGATTTCTGCAGAATCGATCAGCGGCTGTTCCACAAAGGAGCGGAGAGTGCGGGCACCCATTGCCGTCTTTGTTTTATCCAGAACCCAGAGAAGAGAACCCCGTTTTTGTTTCTCCCTTAGAGTCTCTACCAGCTCCAGGTTCCGTCTGCTTGAGCTGTCAATCAGCATGTAGCGCTCGGCAGTATACGGGCGAATGGTAGTCATCTGGGAAAGTGCTGTCTTCTGCGTCTCCTTCAGATAAAGAAACAGCGCACCGGCAGCAATAATACCGCTGTCGTAATCACTGATTCCAAGTCCCTCCAGATTACTTACATGAAAATGCTCTTTTAACTCTTTCCTGCAGGTATCATCATCAAAATACCATGCATCCAGAGAGAAAATACAGATTCCAAGACGATTCCTAAGATCATCTGTGTCCACACCGCTCATGAAAAAGGAATCATTACAGATAATCTCTGCAGGGCTGAATTTGTTGATCTCGTCAATCAGCTTCTGACTTCCCGGTACTTCTGTAAGAAAGCAGTCGCCTGTAGTAATATCCGCTATGGCACAACCAAAACGGTCTGCTATGGAGACAATGGACATCAGATAATTGTTCCTGGATTCGTCCAGCGAGGTGGCATCTAAGGTTGTTCCAGGCGTAACCACCCGAATAACCTCTCGTTTCACAAGTCCCTTTGCCTTCTTCGGATCCTCTACCTGCTCACAAATGGCAACCTTGTAGCCTTTCTCGATCAATCGGTTAATATAGGTATCTGCCGCATGGAACGGAATCCCACACATAGGAGCACGTTCTTCAAGGCCGCAATCCTTTCCCGTAAGTGTCAGTTCCAGTTCTTTAGATACCAGAAGGGCATCATCAAAAAACATTTCATAGAAATCTCCAAGACGATAAAAAAGAATACAATCCTTGTATTCTTCCTTGGTTTTCAGGTATTCGCACATCATGGGCGACATGTTCATACTTTTGCCAGAACCCCTTGATTTATCTGCATTTGCGCCGCTTTTGGAAGTGTTACTGCACGGTTTCTGCACGGTTTTTTTAATTTTCTCGTTATCAGTAGTATTATTCATATTTATCCTTTGTTGTATTCTCTTCAATTTGGGGAATATTTTCTTCTTCGTATGTTTCTATAAATTTATTGAACTCATCCGAAACATATTCCTTCTCCAAATGCGTATAATAGTTTGTCATATTTACGCTTGAATGTCCAGCAATTTTGCTTACAGTAAATGGCGACATATTTGACTGGTTCATTCTCGTAACAAACGTATGCCTAAATTTATGTGGATATACACTATAAAGATGTGGTTCCCTGTTTTCTATCTGTGCACGTTTTATCTCTTTTTTATCAATGATGTTTAATATACGTGAACATTCCTGAGAACCATACTGGGGAAGGAAGAGATTACCGGGCTTTGTTGTAAAAACAAGATCTGGGTATTCGTCTTTTAAAACGTTATTTGCGCCCCATTTCGAACCATATTTTTCCTTGTCCATATCCTGCTTTACCTTCCAAGTCAGAAAGGCATTTTCAACTTTTTTTGACATTGGAATCCAACGGTAACTTGCCTTCTTTTTAGGTGTTGTTATTTGTTTTGTATTGTATGGGTTTTCAACACGATTTTTTTTGTTATCATAAAAAATAGTTGTTTTATTAAGGGTTTTATAAACACGAATTCTGTGTGAATGAAAATCAATATCCTCCCATTGAAGAGCTGCAAGTTCTCCAATTCGCATACCTGTATTCAGGATAATATAGAACACTTCATAATATCTTGTATTTTTTGCAGCATTCAAAAAGGTTTCAATTTCTTCCTTGGTCAGAACTTTTTCTTCATCTTCCTGTAATGGATCGACTACAGCTTCTTCCGATTTCGCAATTAAAATCCCTTTACATGGATTCATGGGAATCATTCTGCTATCTACTGCACTGTTTAATAATAGATTTACAATCGTCAGCGAATGCTCCACTGACGTTTCTGCATAGCCATCTGCCTGTAATCTTTCCACCATATTACGAATATGGGCAGGGGTGAGACTTTCCAGTCTCACCGAGCCAATATAATCTGTAATTCGTTCAAATCCATCAACATAACCATTAATAGTCGTGTTTTTTAGGCGTCCTATATTATATAGCTTCATCCACTCATCAAACCACTCAGCAGTAGTATACTTTCGTGCTTCTGCATTAAGCCCCATAATATATCTTGCTTTTTCATGATCACGCTTCTTTTTGAGTTTGGCTAAATTGCTGTCATATAAGTAGATTGGTTTCGGGGAACCTTTCGTATATATTCTGGCCACATATAGCCCATCTGATCTTTGGTAAAGCCCACGTCCAAGTTCTTTACCTTTTAAAGATTTACCCATATGGCATTCATCCTTTCCAGACCAGATCTCAAGTACATCAGAATATTATCACGTTCTCACAAAATATTCAAGAGTACTGTTTGTCCAGCCATTTTTCAAATTTTTTCTTATGAACAAGCGTTCTTCTCCCGATCCGGACCGTAAACTCATTTTCCGCCATTATAGTTCGCACAGTTCTTTCTGATAAACCAGTTAATTCGCATGTTTCCTTTACTGAAAGAAGAAGTTTCTCTGGTTCTTCCTGTTTATTTCCTTTTCTTGTCATATTATCCCTCATCTTTCGTAATTAAGTTATCAACCAACAACGTACTTTTATTTTCTCTTTGCTCCAGTAGTTTTTCTATTGCCTCCTGTCTTGTTATTCGTTCCCTGTTGGCTTTTAATGCAACATATTCCTGTGCCACTCCATATGCTTTACAACAGGCGTTATAGCTTTTATATGTTTTCCCACGAAATTCAAATTGTTTTTTCCGTTTCTTTTCGTAACAATAAGCAGCCGCCTCTTCAAACAGACAATTTGTTTCCCGCATGTGTCTAAGAACCAGTTTTTTAGTGATCCCAAGGGCTTTGTAACATTTTTCTTTTGACTCATATTCCTGTCCCATAACAACAACTCTCTGTGGTTCCGGCATTTTCCCTTTCACTTTAAGTGCTGCTTTTCTCTGGGCTTTTAACTGTTTCTTTTCATTTTTGCGAATGTAATACTTGACTGCTTCAGAAGCTGTAATATTTTCACGCAGCATCTTATTACACACCCAGCGATAAAGAATTCCCTGTTCCTTACAACATTTCTGAAGATCTGTATACACCATTTCCCCAATTTGTATCATTTCTTTATCCACAGCTGCTTGTCTGCTTGCATAAAAATCTGCTGCCTCCTGCACGGAACAATCATGACGGTATATATACCCATAAATATCTGTTTGGCGTATCTTAAGAACCCGGCAAAAATCGTGAAGATTATCATATTTTGTTCCATCTTCCAGATAAATCGGCTCTTCTGACATCTTCTGCCATTTTTCTTTCTCTGTCTTGTAATAAAACAAAGTTTCATCCACTCCAGCATTTTTATATATAATCCTGTCACACACCCATCTGTAAGAAATTCCAAGTTTCCTGCAACATTCTCGGACATCTACATATTTAACGCCTTCAAATGTAATAGGCCCAGTTCCAATTTTGTTCTTAACAGCAATATAATACCTGATTGCTTCTTCCTTGGAACACTGATTGTCTTTTATATAATTGTAAACATCAGCTCTTTTAATTCCATATTGCCTACATGTTGCTGATACCGATTCAATAGAATAATTGTCATCAAAATTCTTTTTTCTCCTTACAGGGTGATCTAAGAGAAAGAAATCCAGTGCATCTTGTAACGAGCTATTCAGCGAAATGCTTTTTTGTCTGACCTTGTTTGGCTCCAGATTAAATTCACGACAGCACTCTGTAAACATTGAATATTCCTTTTCTCTATAAAAAAACGGGGACGGATTACTATATTTTCTTTCTTCCGCTTTTTTTATGCAATGGGTCAATGCAACAGCTCCGGTTTTTCCAGTTTCTGCCATGCATTTTCGTACTGTTGATTCTGGTATTCCCATTTCCCTGCAGCATTTTGCTAAAGAAGGATATGTTTTTCCCTTGTAAACGAATTTTATCTGTTTCGTATACTTAATTGCTTTTTCTAATGCTTCCTGAATGGTATCACCATAATCATATTGGTAATGTCGCACGGTAAATTTATTTACACCATAAAATTCACAGCAGTTGTCGAGATTCAACCAATTCCGATTGCGAAAAACAAATTGATTCTGCTCACGTATTTCCATGAAATGATCAAGTGCCTCCGTGAAAGAACAATTATTCGTATGTCTATACCCTAAAACAGAACCATACTCAAATCCAAGTTTCTCACAACAATTTTTTTTGCTTAGGTATAAAATACCTTCATATTCAAAATAGAATCTTTCAAAATATTTGGTTCTCCGCCTTGGTTTATGCATAATATCGTCTTCCTTTCAACATATGGAGTTGACACAGCACATACTTTCCCCCTTTCGTATTGGAGATTGGCATTTGGAAACAATAAAAGCGCCTAAAATCAATAATCTTCTTGATTTTGGGCGCTCTATTCACGCATATAATTTTTTTAATCTCAAACAAAATCGAGATAAGAATTTACGCAGTATCTGCTGCCAAATGCCATTTTTATTATATCATTCTGTAGTTTTGTGTCAATTTCACCGTAGTTCCATATACGTAGTATTTTAATTTCATCACCATGATAATTTACAAAATTATTTTCTAAGACTCGTATGAGCCAACAATATAGGAATAATACCATTTATGCAGCATTTTCCATTAAATCTTCCTCCAGAATATCCGCAAGCAGCTTTCCAGTAAAGCCAAATCCGTTCACCTTTATTTTCTTTTCCCGCAGATCCTCAATTTCTTTCTTTCGAAGATCACGGCTTTTTAGCGAAAGAATCTTATCTTCCTTATTAAGTTTACGCGAAAGCTGTTTCTGCCAGCGCAATAAAAATTTCTCGGCCTGCTTAATATCCGGGTTCTGCCTGTTAAAATATGTCCGTTTCTGGCGTACTGTCCCATCTGGTTCTACTTCCAATGTATAATATGGCTTTTGGGGTGCATTCTTTTTTCTCAGGAACAAAAGATAAGACTCCTGTTTTACCATGCGCGCAAAATAAGTATCTTTTCCGATGATGCAGTGCTGCAGTTCTTCTCCTTCTTCCAGAATATCCTTGATTTTCCGCGGTGCCACAATTTGGAAAGTATGATCGCTATATTCATATTTTCTCAGGTTCTCACAGACGTTTTCTATACCAGGAAATTTTTCTGCGATCTCTTCGGCTTTTATATCCATTTTCTTCTCTATCATCAATTGAACCAGTTCGTTATGCCGTTTTTCCAGTTTTCTCACACGGTATATAATTGGATCCTTCACGTCTATACCAAGCTTTGACGCCATGTCAAGATAGTCTTTCCAGGTACCAATAAGCTCCTTTGGTTTTTTTTCACTTTCTTTTGCCTGTTTTTCCAAATAATTTTTTATCTGCTCCGGTCTCATCCGATCCAGTACAAACAAAAGCTCTTCCGGACAGATCTGCCATTTCGAGAACCAGGAAATCACGTTATCTTTCATCACTTTTTTAAATCCTTTTTCATAAATCAACCATTGCAGAAATACTTTTCCACCATGATTATTGCGAAGGCGGTTCAGGCGGAACATATCAATCCCAAGAGCATGTCCAAGCGAATCTGCTTCCTTATAAAAAATAGAAGTGCTGTTTCCTATGATTTCCTTTGCAAGCTCATTCAGCCCGGCTTTTATCAGTTGCTCCAGATAAGGATATTGCTTTAACCGATGAAAATAGGCTACCGGCTCTACTGTTTCACTTTTTCTGGCCAGCTCATGGAATCCGCTTCTTTTAAGCTGATTATTTTTTATTCCATGGAGTGACTTTTTGTAGATATGTCCCGGATAGCGGAGTTCATATCTACAATTCCCCCAGCAATAAGGGTTGTATGTATTTAATGACCCATGGATCCATCTGTTCTCTTCTGTCCCATGATAATAGCCCCAGTAAAATTCTTTTTCGTTAAGGTCTTTATCAAATACATATCGTCGCAGCTCTCTCCAGTTATAAACTGGTTTTGTATAAGCAACCATGTCATATTTCACATCTGCCCTGAATTCACGAATAACAAAGTTATCACCGCATGTCTGCAAAAGATATGCAGTTTCTTCTTTTGACTTTACCATGCGCTGCCTTCCCACTGCCTTATATTGGATCTTATGCCTGCAGTTAGGACATTTTCCCGTCCTGTTGTGTTTTACTCCATTCACCACCACATTCTTTTCGCACCATGTACAGTAGCCTGTGATATTTTTCTTCCGGGAGTATTCATAAAAAATGTAATTCTGTGTAATTCCCACTTTTTTCAGCCATTTCTCCCAGTCCTTCGGAGTTTCCCTAACATATTTCATAATCTGATCCCAGGCGGTTGTTCGTTTTAAATGTTTCTGTATCTTTTGCCTTTCCCGTACCTGATCTTCAAAATGAAAAAGGCCATAACATACATTATCTTTTCTATATTCCTCACCCAGGGTTTCCCATATTTGACTGCGGCTGTTTAGATCACACCAGGCATGATCTCCCTTTACACCTTTGGGCAGTTCAATTTTATCCAGCATTTTATTAGTCCATTTCTTCAGCCGGTAATCATATCCTATGAAGCAATCTTTTTCCTTATCAATGAACAGGGTATATAATGGTCTTCTTCCGCCAGCAGTCAAAATATCTGTAACAAAAAAACCAATTTTTAAGATATTTTCGTCCATTTCTGCCTGAATGAACAAACCAATTGGATATTTCATTCTATCATAAGCCATATTTCCGATAACTGGAATATCACTTTCTGCCGCCAGAACCATCTCCTCCGATGGTTCCAATACCTTCATTTTTTTAAGCTTTCGTTTTTCCATCTAATTTGTCCTTTCCGAAGTTATTTTATAAGTCCAGGGTTAACTGCTCAGCCTCATCCTTATGCTCATTTGCCGTAACCCACTCCTGTTGCAAAGCTTCAATCTGTTCGGCAGAAAGTCTCTTCTTCATAAATCTTTGTTCTGTATCATTCAGAGACTCCCAGCCCTTTTTCACAACCTTTCTTTTTGCCTGCTCCAGGCGTTTCTCTTTTCGTTTCTGTTTCCACTTCTTCTTCGCTTTCGCAAAGTCTGCTTCATAGCCAATGTATATTCCGGCTTTCTCATCCTCAATATCCTGTGCCTTATCTCGCGTCAATCGCGTAGCAACTCTAACATTCAGAATTTCCATCTTCAAATCTGGATCGTACAAGGCCTGCATAGAATAGCCATTCCACCATTCCTTATTAAAAATATCCTCCTGTTTTCTTTTTACAATTTCTTCACAGATATCAACCGAAACCTTGCTTTGCAAAAATTTCTTCCCCCTTGTGATCGTCACTATAGGCTCCCCGGCAAAAAAGGTATCATCTTTTCGGATTGTAGATACCTTTAGATCGTAATATATATTCCCTGTCTTTTTGGAAAGAGGTCTGCCCCGCAGCATACAATACTCTCCTGGTCCGCACATGCACCTCATCGGATCATATTGCAGGCTCCATTCCTGCTTCTCGTAGTTATAAGACATATGCATCTTACAAATACAGTTTTTATGCTGTTCCTTAAATTTCTGAAACAATTCTTCCTTTTTCTGATCTGCCTGGTTTTCCAAATATTCTGCACTTTTTTCATACTGGTAATCTGATACCATATGGCAGGCACAGAAGCCGAAATTATCTTCCCTTAATAAGGGATGATTCTGTTCACAATTTTTCTTATGCCATGGACACCGAAAAACGACATTATCATTTTCAAAGCAGAATGTTTCCTCCAGATAATCTATATCGTTAATACATTTTTCCCAACTCACGTATAGACCACAGCCAGACATAAATGCTTTCTTTTCCAGATAATCTTTGGTATATATAAAACCGCCGCATGAATTTTCAAGTGGTGACTTTCCCAGCCTTCCGTTTCCGATTCGAACATAGTCCGGATAGTGTTCCGCCGTATATCCTTGAAGAAGCAGCTCCTGTGTCAACAAATTGTATTCGTATCCCTCGGACATTTTCTTCTCCTCTTAACAAAAGATACGGCAGGAAATTCCCGCCGCATCTCGTTCCTTATCATTTAATTTTCCTCATCCATACGGATTGTTGTAACTAACATTTTCAGCCTGCCTTGAAGCATAATAAATTTATCCTCTTCCCTGCAGTAATAATAGACCTTATCCGTTAAAAACTCCTTTTGGAATGTCATTCTCGAATTGGAAGTTCTTAATAAATTCTCAAGTTCTTCTAAGCTGCAAAGTTTTGAGCTGTGTATCAGGGCTTCATGCACACTGCTAAATACCACATAAAAATCCCCATCCATTAATTCCACCAGTTTTTTTATCACTTCTGGATACAGGACTGCCACAGCTCCATTTGTGAGTCCTTTTACACTAAGACAGATTACCTCCTTCTTTTTTTTATCTGAAATAAAATAGGGATCCACATTCATGAAGTCATCACCAGCATACCCCGGAGTGTACATCATTTTTTGAAATCATAGATTCTTGGAGACAATATACGATAACTGTTTAAAAGAGCATCGTGTAAAACATCGTCTTTTTCCAAGCCCCATGTTTCCAAATATTCCGATCTGACTTTCAAATATGTAATCCCATCCTTCAAGGTTCCTGCATGCACATATAACGTGATTGCAATGTCCCCCATTGTTTTATATACGGCATTTTTCAGTTCATGCCTGTGTTTTTCCAGGTTCAAAAGCCCCAGAAAGAGATGTTCCCTGACTTTTTCATAGTCATTCAGATATCTGGTATTTTCCATATTTCCCGCTCTATCCAGGTCACACTTCACCCTTGCTTCTATGTTTTCCATAGAAGTTCCTTCTACATAATCCTGGTAAAGTTCTTCCACAAAAATCCCGCAGATGTCTTTTCCGGAATCCGTTTCAGCGCAGACTACAAATAACCGGTCCCCATTTGCGGTTATTCCAGTCTTTTCTTTTTTCTTAAAGAAAACATAGTCCTCTGGAAGATGAGCAGCTTTTATGATCCATTTCCGTAATTTCTGGACAAATTCTTCATACGTTAAACGCTGACACATATAAAGTTTCCGTTTCCTTTCTTATAATCCGCAAAACATTATCATTGCTATTTACAACGGAAGCCTTTCAACACAGCTTGCCGGTAAAGTTACCTTTGATACCACCTTTTTCCATTTCATTATTTTCCGGGCACCTCTGTCATAGTAATATATTTCATCTGTCAGAAAATCTTCGTCCAGGGTAGCCTCTTTAAGTGTCTCTTTTAAAATTCTTTCAAGATCTTCCGGACAGAACATCCTCTTAGAATGAATCATTGCCTCATGGACGCTTGTAAATACAATGTAGAAATCATCATCCATAAGGTCTGCAATCCTTTGTGCCACATCCGGCAGAAAAACAGCCACAGCCCCATTGGTGCGAATACTTGTAGAAAGACAGCTTCCAGCATTTCTTTCCACAATATTTTCTTCATAATTCATGTCCATAAAGTCATCGCCCTCATAATCAGGATTAAAAAGCAGGCATTCCCACTTATAAATTCTTGGGGGAGTAAGGAAATATGTATTCGCCAAAGCATTTTCGTAGGCTTCGTCCTCGTCCATTCCCCAGTCTGCCAGACTGGCTTTGTGGATTTTCATGCTGGAGATACGGCCATCTTGCTGACCAACTTTCATATACAAAACACAGGCTATGCCATCCACTTCTTTATACACAGCATTTTCCAGTGCCTTTTCATGTTTCTTTTTGTTTAAAAGCCGTATAAACAGGTCTCCCTTTACTTTGGAATAATTATTTACATCCTGTACTTTTTTGAAAAGCCTTGCATCTTTTAATTTCAGGATTTCATTTGTAACAGTATCTCCAATTCTTTTTATGGAAATACCATCCAGATAATCCTCATATAACTCTTCCGTATGGATTCCACATACTTCTTTCCCTTCTGAACTTACACGACATTCCATAAATAAACGGTCTCCATTCGGAGCCATTCCCTCTTCATCTTTTGCTTCAAAATAAATTCGCTCTTCTTGCAGATTTAAAGTATCTAACAGATACGCTCTTAAGTTTTCGACAAACTTTTCATAACTTAAAATTTCATTCATAATTTTTTCATTTCCTTTCGTTAGGATTATACAGATACTGCTTACTACTTAACTATTACGCAGCCTTATCTACCTTTTCTAATAATCAGTGCACTTCCTTTAAATTAACCGTAGTAAAGTTAACCTTTACTTTTTCCATATATACAGAAATCTTATCTTCGATTCTGCTATAGTAGTAGAGTTCTTCTGACAATAATTTTTCTTCAAACACCATACCATTCCTACACTTAAACACCATAGCATTCCTATACTCAATCACCATTTCATTGAGTTCAGTCTTAATATCTTCTAAATTACTCTCATTTGCACTGTAAATTGTACTTTCATTCCCACTTGTAAATAAAATGTACAAATCACTTCCCATAAGCTGTGCCAGTCTTTGAAGGACACCAGGGTAAAATACGGAAATCGCTCCATATTCTTTTGTATTTGTGGAAAGTCGAACCCCCATAACTTTATCACTTTTCGATAAGCAGAATGCTCCATTCTCCATAAAGGATCCTCCCCACTTGTTCTCATCATTAGTACAAATGAGAGGGGGTGCCATCTGGCAGGTATTTTTAAGTGCCTCTTCCATAACAGCCTCTTTTGTCATTTTCCATTGCTTCAAATGCTGATTTTTTATCTTCACGCAAAAATACGCGTTCGTATTACTAAGCATCATATACACGACACAAGCGATATCTCCAACATCCTTATGCACTGCATCTTCCAACTCAAGCGAATGCGCTTTCTTGTTTAGCGGTTTTACAAAAAGGTATTTTCTGATTTTTTGGTAACTGTCTGGAGTCATCTCGCCCTCTAACATGCCAACCGTTTTTAGTTTCTCGATTTCATCTTGTACAGAATATGAAATTGACTCCATCGAACTCCCTTCCATATAACGCTCATATAAATCTTTCACGTCAATACCGCACAGTTGCTTTCCACTTAAATTTTCAAATGCGTCCACAAACAAGCGATCCTTATTATCTATGGCTTTCTTTTTGAAAAATATTTGCTGTTCCTGTAAATGCAAAGCATTTAAAAGCTGTTTTCTTAATACCTCAACAAATTCCAAATATCCTAACTTCATCGTAATAATCCTTTCTGCGGTTTCTCTATGACCGCTGATCCAGCATCCAATTTTCAATCTGCAATTCCGTACCATTCATTTTCCTTATGTCTTATGCCATCCACACAGAGCTGGTTTACATATATAATCTCATTGCTGTCAGGCTCTTCCTGGACAAGAATAAGAAGATCATTTTTCCTTCCTTTTGCTTTTGGTTGTTTGCCGCGTACAATTACGAATCCATTATTGCCCACACCTGTTTCTTTGCAAACCAGGCTGCACCATGGGCGGTCCGGATGTATTGCCATATACGCAGCTCCCCGTAGTAAAAGCATTGAAAAATCCAGTTCCTCCTTCAGTTCCATCTTGGTGCACGAGATTTTGGTATCCCGGTCATCTTCATCCAGATCTCCAAATGCTTTCACTACAAAATACCTGGAGTTTCTCCAATTCGGATAGTGAACAAGACAATCCAGCGGATTTTCCGCACAATGGAATCCATTTTGTCTGCAATTTGCCTCCGTTGTCTCATTGATCCCATATCGTTTGAATTGATAACCCCTGCAACTTAAATTTTTTTCAAACCCTTTGTATGCAATCATATTCAGGCTCCTAAATTAAATAAAGAAAGCTGCTCCGGTTCTTCTTTCTTTTGCGCTGCTGGCTTTGCTGCCACCTTTGCCTCTTCCGAAACATCTTTCTTCGTATCTGAATCTTTTGATTTTGCTGACACTGTCCTGATTGATTCCGCTCTTTTCCAGGCTTTCTTTATTGTATCTTTTTCTTCCTGTGCTTTTTTCTCCATGTCTTTACGGTCGTCCAACAGGTAATAGTCTATTCCCCAGGCAAATACCTCTGTAGAGCCAATCACTATACCAGCATTTTGCCCCACACCAGTTTTTCCCTCTTTCTTTGCCTTTTCCAGCGCCGTCTCATATGCTTTTTCATGGACATATTCGAGACAGTGTCTCAGCGTCTTATGAGGCTGGAGGATCACATCTTTCATAACAGGATCTTTTCTGGCAAGGTCTAAAAGATACGTGCCAAGCACGGTCGCATACCCGGAATCCTGCAAAAGAAGCATTTCTTCTGTCAGTTTTTCGGTTACTGAACCGGATTGCCCCATTAATGGAACTTTCAACAGGCAGCAGCTTTTTCCTGCTATAAATGCATCCGTGTCCTCCTTCGGAATAGCATGCTCTTTCGCAAGCCTTTCAATTGCCGCTACATTTTGACAGGTCCGGTAATGCTCAGCCAGAATATTTAATTCCTCTTTACTTTTTGCAAGTCTTTCCAGCATATAAAATTCCTCCTGCTACTATGCAGCTTTTTGTTTCAGGTTTTCCTGCATTTCACCTGTAGCAGCCTTTTGCACCTCCTGTGATTCCCTGTCAAGTTCATTCACCAGGTTCAGGATTACCCGGCGTACCCAAAGGTTTCCATTCCACTTCTTTTCAAGGGTCTCCGCACTCTCTACAATGTCTTTCCACACACTATCATCCAATGCACGATGTCTGTATTTCTTATAAATTGGATAGATTTCATGCATAACCTTTTCGGCATCCACGTATATGATAGAATTCATATTGGATAACAGCCCCATCAGAACCGGATGCCTGTCATATTTTTGAATCAGTTCCTGGATTCCAACAGGCTTCTTTCCTGTATACAATCCTAAAAAGTCATTAAATATAGGTCCGATTATATTACTATGTTCCATTCGTATCCTCCTCTGCTTTTTTGATTCTCGCTGTTACAGTTTCAGGTAAGCATCCAAACGCATCTGCAATCGCGTTTTTACTGTATCCCTGTGAAAACAGCTTTTTCATCATAGGTCCCTGATCTTTTTTCTTTAATTCTTTCAGGGAGGAATCCCTGATCTTATTTTTCAGAATTTTTTTGCTTAACGGATGACCTGGACCATACTGATAGATTTTCCATGCCTCCGCTGCATTTAATCTGCATACAATTGCCAGGACCAGGCAATAGTAACCAGCGTATTCTTCGTCCCTTATGCCTAATCGCCCTCTTCACAGATTCTTTCCTAGTCCAAAGTTTTCTGTTCCATGTTTATCCTCCGATTTCCATATTTTCTTTTTTGAATTATCCCGTTTCTCCTTTCTTTTGTATTTGCTCCCTTTGCTTGAATTCCAGATTTTTGCAACAAAAAAAGACACCAAAAATCCATTCCAGGTTTTTGATGTCTTTCTATGTTTTCCAGATATAGTTTCTCAAATGATTGCTCCTGGCTTTACACCAGAACAAAATTTTACTACATAGGGTGCTATGCATAAACGATAATTCAATTGTAGGATAGCACAATATATAGTACATGTCAACAGTTGCGTTCTTATATATTGTGTTTTTGCATTCTTATATATTGTATTTTATCCTGGAAGACGAATGGTCTTTCTATCTTTTTTTCAAAAATCATCTTACTTCAAGCCACTGATCCACATTTCCAAAATGCACAGCCTGAAGCTGATCTACATCTATCGCTTGTCCGAAGCTATTTCGAATCACCACAACACCATTTTTCTTGTCCTCTAGTTCACCACCACCTCCAATTCCGCCTAAAGCCGAATCAAAGTTTACGACTGTACCATCTTTATACCTCACAGCATCAATATGGGTTCTTGCATAAAGATCCATTCCGCAATCAGAACCATTGTACTCAAAGCGATTTCTTTCATCCTCATATACTTTCATTGCATCCTGATAGTCAAGATAAATTTTCCAGAAAAATGGGGATATCTCCATGCTTCTCACATTAATTTCATAGCCTCCAAAATCACATTTCTTGTTCACCTCCAGAAGCGTTTCTGGATCAAGTTCTCCAACAGTCCATTCAAAGTTCCAGGTTCCCTGTGCCACTACAGTTCCTTCCGATGCTTTGTCTCCGTCTTCTGTCAGATTTTCTAATGTGATCTCTACTTTTTTTCCACTTAAATTGTAATCGGAGTCATAAGAAAAAGTTGCCTCATAATACTGAAGATGCGCAGATGTATTTGCATCATCCTCTAAATATGCCAAACCTCCGCCTACACTGCATGATCCAAATTGTTCATCTCCAAACACTGATTTTCCGTCAATTTTTATATCCAAATGTTCGAAAGAAGTATTTTGATCCATGGAAATATCCGCTCCGGTCTTTATCTCAAAAACTGCATATAAAATACCCTGATCCTGAAGAGAATCTGACAGAGCAACTGTTACACCATTATGTGTTTCTGACTGGTTAACATTTTGGATATAATTCGTTTCTTCCAAAGATTTCTGTTGTTCCTCGGACGGATTTAATCGTTCTTTTAATACTACATTCCACTTAAGAAATTCTTTTGCGGCTACGGTAACAGTCATGCAGGCGCAAAGTGCAGCTGCTACTGTCAAAACACGAATCCGGATTTTTTTATTTTTCCTTTTGTTGTCCGATATCGTCGTTTCTTCAATCTGTCTCAACGTTTCTTCAAATCTTTCATGGAACTCCTGTGGTACCTTCGGTGCTGAGTCCTTCCAATTATTTTCTAACATGGCATATGCTCCTTTCTTGTCATTTTTTCGGATACTTTGCAAATACGTGTGTTTACAATAGATTTTCGTTCCGTTTCCTCGAGAAGCTGTTCCCTTAAAAGTTCTCTCGCCTTAGAGAGTCTGCTTTTGATTGTTCCCTCTGGGATATTAAAAATTGCACTGATTTCTTTCAGAGAAAAGCCCTCAATATAATACAAGGTTACCAGTATTCTCAGATTTTCCGGAAGTTCCATAATTGCCATATACAGGTGGTCGTAACGGTTCTCTTCAAACATTTGCGCATTTTCCATGTATTCTTCATAAGGAATGATATTTTTTCTTTTGCGAATGATTCCGTTACACTCGTTAATTAGTATTCGGGTGATCCAGGTTCGGAAAAATTTCTCTTTTTTTAATGTATCCAGCTTTTCATATGCTTTGAGAAGCAACGGTTTACAAGGGGCTACAAGCGGTATAAAGAAACAAGTGGTTTGATAGAGTGGAAAAAGTATCAGATTTTCCACTCTATTTTTACATAGTCGCTGGTTGCGCTGATTGATGAAATCAGGCCGTCAGCGGCTTTTCGTTTGTCCTCAAAGCTGATATGTTCCCAATCGTCCAGATACCCGGACAGCAATTCAATCTGCTGGGAGGACAGCGTTTCAACGGACAGGTCGGCAATCGCCTTGGACAGTTTTTTGCGGCGGTTGTCTAAATCCTCGATTTTCTTGTTGGCGTAAGCAAGCAAGGTGGCGTTGGCCCCGGTCAGCGTATCAAGCAGTTTTTCAATCTCGGCCTCCACCTGTGCAAGCTCCACCTGATAGGCAGTAATCTTGGGATTAACTTTTCCCTCGCCGCCACGGAGTAGCTTGAACTCCCGGAACTTTTCTCCCATAGCGGTGAAAATGAATTGTTCAAACTCATTCTTGCGGAGTGTACCGCACCCCGGACAGCCCTTGTGGTCAGCCCGTTTGGAACAGCGCAGGTATTCATAGCCGGAGGGGTTATGGGTCGTTTTGAGAGCATACCCGCATTTCCCACATTTGATTTTCCCGGCCAGCCAAGTGTTCCGGGCCTTGCGCCCGTTCTGGAAGGTGATGTTTGTCATCAGCTTCTTGCGGCACCTCAGCCAAATATCGGAGGATATGAAGCCCTCATGGGGAGCGAGCACAAGGATCTGATCTTTCAGGCTCTTGTCCTTGTCCTCCTTCACATCCCGCCCTTGGTAGAGATAGCAGCCGTTTGTCCCGGCGAAGTCGGCGGCGTCATTGACTACCACAGCACCCTGACTTTTGAAGAACTCATACATTTCCAAGTCGGCCTGTGCATAGACCGGGTTGCGTAGGAGCTGGGATAGGAAGGGGCGTGTCAATGACTTCCCATATACTTTGATACCCTTTTCCTCAAAGTACCGGGTAATGTCTCCGAAGGAAGTTTCGGGCTCGGCGTACATCTCAAACATCAGGCGCACATGGTTGGCGGCTATGGGGTCGGCTACCATCATCTTTGTGCGGATATTCTCTACTACCGTCGGCTCCAAGTCGAAGCCATAGGGGGCTTGGCCGCTCATGTGGAAGCCTTTCAGGCACCGGGAGTAGTAAGCGTCCGTGACACGCTTCTGGATTGTCTCCCGTTCAAGCTGGGCAAATACGATACAGATATTCAGCATGGCCCGGCCCATCGGGGTCGAGGTGTCAAACTTCTCTGTGGAGGAAACAAACTCCACATCGTATTCCTGAAACAGCTCCATCATGTTCGCAAAGTCCAGAATGGAGCGGCTTATTCTGTCCAGCTTATAGACAACTACCCGGCGTACCTTGCCTTTGCGTATCTCGCCAAGGAGCTTTTGAAACTCGGGCCTGTCGGTGTTCTTTCCCGAGTAGCCCTTGTCTTTGAAAACCCGGCAACTGCCTCCCTTCAACTCATACTTGCAGAAATCAATCTGGCTCTCAATGCTGATACTGTCCTTGCGGTCTACGGATTGTCTTGCATAAATTACATCTTCTCTGTTATTCATATTGGGCTCCTTTCCTGTGGAATGGAGCTACCAACCTACAAGTATATTATACCATTGATAGCCCCGCAGGACAATGTTGTGGATGGTCAGGCGGGGCTGTCCCCGGCCTTTCTGTACTTGCTGAACACCTCATACAGACAGCGTTCAATGTCTTTTTTCCGCTTCTCCTTTTCCTTCGGGGAGAGTACCGGCGTCAGACTTTCCAGCACAATGCTTTTTCCCTGAAAAGGAACGGTCTTGGTTTCACTCTGATAAGTAACGGATTGTACCATTAAAGCCTCCTTTGCATAGTTGGTTGACGGCCAGCGTTTTCCCGCATTGTCCCGGTGGGGAAACGCGAAAGGACAGCGCCCGGTAAAAGGCGCTGCCCTTTCGTTCTGCTCCACGCTTCGGGCCAAGTTGGCGCTGTTGACAAAGTCTCGCAACAGCCCTCGCGGTATGTTATAATGAGGAAAACGACCTGAGGTGATGGGATGCAGCTGGCGATGCACATGGTAACGATCGAGGATCTGATGCCCCGGGAGCACTTCCTCCGAAAGTTGGAAGCAGCGCTGGATCTGTCCTTCGTTTACGAGGAAACAGCCCCGTTTTACAGCAAAAAATACGGGCGCCCGGCCATCGACCCGGTGGTCATCGTGAAGTATCTGCTGGTGGGTTTCCTGTACGGCATCCCGTCGGAGCGGCAGATCGAGCGACGCGTCCAGACCGACATCGCCCTGCGCTGGTACCTGGGCCTCGACCTCTTCGACCGGGTGCCGGATCACAGCACCGTCTCGCAGTTGCGCCGCCGGAAACCGTCCTTCCGCAAGGTGTTTCGGCGGTTATTTGAAGAAGTCGTGGGGCAGTGCATCGAAAAAGGTCTGGTCAGCGGGCGCGTGGTGGGGGCGGACTCGACCCATGTGAGGGCCAACGCCTCCCGTGCGTCGGAAGGACTGGTGGAAGTCGCGGAGGAGGCCGGCGTTTACTGGGAACGGCTGGACGATTATGAAGAGGAAGGGTTGGAGGAACTTGAGCGGCGAACCGGAAAGCGCCGCAAAAAGCGGACAAAGCAGATCAAACGGGACAACCGCCGCACCCACAAGCGCGTCAGCCGCACAGATCCGGAGTCGGGTCATCTGAAGCGCCCGGGGAAACCGGAGGGGCCTCATTACCTCGCCCATCAGGCGGTGGACAGCGACTACGGCATCATCGTAGGCCAGACCGTGACCGCCGGAGATGTGAACGATTCCGTGCCGTTTTTGGGCCTGATCGAGCATATTCACGAAAATATTGTACCAATTCAGGCTGCCACGGCGGATGCCGCCTACGATTTTCCGCTGGCCCATCGGGCGCTGGGTGAACTGGGGATCGGCTTTTTCGTGCGGCCGCAAAAGACCGCCGCGCGGATGTCTGTCCAGTTTACGCGGGACGATTTTTGCCGCGACGAGAACCGTGATGTGTACCTCTGTCCCATTGGAAAAGAGCTGTGTTTAAGGCGGCTGGCCCGCAGCGCCAGCGGCCTGTTTTGGGAGTATCAGGCGGATAAGCGGGACTGTGCGCTCTGTCCGCTGCGGGAAAAATGCCTGCGCGAGAGCGACAAACGCGGCGCAAGAAAGGTGTCCGTCAGCTACTTTGCGGCAGACCGACAGCGCAACCTGGAACGCCGTTCCAGCCCGGAATACCGGGAGGCGCTGAAACTGCGGCAGGTCTGGTGCGAGGGCTCGTTTTCCGCGCAGAAGCGCGAGCACAACTTAGCGCGCGTTTTGCGACGAGGCTTAGAGGCAGCGGAGGACCACTGCCTCTTGTCGGCGACCGCATTGAACCTGAAACGGATGATAAAACACGCCGGATGACGCCAGAGGGCGTCTTTTTTGTTGGTAGGGCGGAGCGGAGCGAGACTTTGTCAACAGCGCCAAGTTGGCCCGAGGTCAGGACTGCCAGTGTTCGTAGTAGTGCGCCGCCTCCTCCACGGCGCAGAAGTCAAAGACCTCGTAGAGCTCGGTAAGCACCTGCCGAATGTCATTTGACTTGAAGCCGCAGTTTTCCATCGCCTTGATGACATAGCCACGGCAAGCGTTATTGCTCCATTCCTCGTACATGGTCAAAACCTTCTTTCTGATAAAGCTGGGGGCGCTGGCTCTGTATGTTCGGCCTGTCGCAAGACAACGGATATTCCAGCCAGCACCCCCGCTGGGTTGTGGGGCAAATCAGAGCGGATAAGCCGCCAGCTTATCCCTTGCGGCCCGTTGCAGATCGTGGCCGTGGGAATGGCTCGTCCCCACCTGCGGCATGGGTAGTTGTCGCTCGTTTCCCTCACGGAAAAGTCTTTGCGTACCTGCCGCCCGGCTCCCTGCTGGGTGCTCCAAGTTGCCCGCTATTCAGTTGTGGGAGGAATGTTCTTCCTCTTATTAACCGTGTCGGTTGAAAGATCAAAAACAACAGGCTTACAGAATATTTTTCAAATATTTTTTCATGTTCTCCAAGCCCCGGCGGATAGCAGCAGTAATGGCCTGTTCCGTCACGCCCTCGGCGGCGGCAATCGCCTTGACCGAGTGGCCCAGAAGATAGTGCTCAAACACCCGCTGACCCTGTGCGTCCGGCAGACTGTTCAGAGCGTGGCAGAGATATTCAAACCGCTCCATGCGCTCGATAAGCTCCTGCGGAGAGGGGTTAGAGAAGCAGGCGGAATACTCGATACCGTCCTCGGCATCCAGCGAGTAGTGCGCCTTATTGCGGTAGACACGGCGGCGGCTGGCCTTGATGTACCTCTGGCCCGCCAGCAGTTCTTCCGCAACTTCTTCTGTGACTTCGATAATGACATTCTCTTTATACCACGGGTAAAAATCCCGCAAATTGATTTCCTTCATTGTGTACCTCCGTTTCGGTGTTGGGGATTGACAAGTGACCGAAACGGAGGGCGGCGGGGAGCGGCACCGGGGCTGGACTTCGGGCCAAGTTGGCCCGAGGCTCCATAAGAACGCAAAAGCGCCCGGGCGGCATGAGGCCACTCGGACGCACGAAATTACATTATCTACATTGTACTGATATATTGTACCTGCATAGCCGGACTTTTCCGGAGGGGGAGCTACGCTTTTTTTAGCTGGTGGAGATTATGAGTATTGCGGAAAAGAAAAATGAACACGGCTATACCTCCAAGGCACCGCCGTGTTCTTAAAAAAGGGCGACTTTAACACACCCTCCGAATTTTATTTTTCCAAAAAAGAAAACGGCGGCTTGAAATTCAGTTTCAAAACCGCCGTTGGGCTACTGTATTTTGTTTAGGCGCATGGAGACTCAGCCGCCAAAACAACGGTTTTTTTTATTACCGTTGTGGCTGTGAATTACTTTTTGAAATCTAACCCAAATTGTGAAGGATCTCATTGTAACGCTTCGTTGCGGATATACTTGGCTTTCCTTTTTTGCAGAAGGATAGTTTCCCTAATTTAGGCACAACACGCTCAACAACGATTTGACCATCTTGTGTCTTGGATTTTAATACATCTAATGCCTCCAGAAACCGACAGTCCTTTTTGGCATGGTCATAGAAGGATAAGACATAAACATATTGAAAAAGGTTATAGTTGCGAAATGGATATTCAACTTGCATAAACAGAGTTCCAATTCCGTAATGGCAAGGCCCGATAGGCTTTCGAGTTGTCCAATGGTCAAGCAAAAAATCAACAGCTTTGTCCAGGGCAGGCTCATTATTGAGATAATGACTAAATCGGAACGCATCAAGCGCAATAAGTGTGGGATGGGGATTTGAGTATTCTGTTTCAGGCCCATGCCCAAAAGAAAATTTATTGCAACGCCACCCGCCATCTGTGTGCTGTGTGTTCAAAAGATGTTGGAAGGTCGTTTCTATTCTACTGTCGTTGGCATATCCCATATAGCATAGTGTCCGAGCCGATTCCGCAGTTTGACAAGGATAAATACTCCCGGTAGGAAAAATCTTAAAACGCCCATCCTCTTTCCATGTACTAAAAATAAGGTTTGCCGTTTCTTTCATAATCGGATCATCAGCAGATACTCCCAGTTCTAATAGATAAAGGGGGCTCTCAATCGTCGTAAAAGGGGCGCCCTTTAATAAACGCTTGTCGGGTGTTGCCCAATAATCACCGCCATTATCATGGCGATGTAATAGGATTTCCTCAATATCAGAGAGATAACTATTTTCTGTTGGCATATCGTATCCTCCTTTTGAACGATATTGTACAGCCAAAATATGACAACAGCGTGTCATGTTTCATATTGGCTTATCGTGTTTTTTAAAAAGTTTTTTATCTCTGAGCGCAAACTATCAGGAGAGACTATCTCTGCCTTATCTCCCAAACTGGCAAAGGTAGTAATTACCCAACTGGGATATTCCGAATAAAATGTAATATAAAGACTGTCAGCAGTCTTTATAATATTTTCTTCTCCAAAAAAATCAATAGCAAGGAATTCAAGTGATTTATCCATACGGACGGTTATTTCAATCCCTTGACTGTTCGAAAACTCACTTTTTAGTAACGGGGCTTCATAATCTTTCCGTTCCTCAAATGTTTCCGTAGTAATCTGTAAATCGGTAATACGCTCGATCTTAAAAATGCGGAAATCATTTCTATAATGGCAATATGCAAGCATATACCAACTCTCTTGTTTGAAAAGCAACTTATATGGTTCCACAATCCGTTCACGATAGCCATTGGAGCTATAATATTTCATGTTAAGCAAATTGTGGTTAGCAATGGCAACACGGATAAGCCGTATTTTTTTTATTATCGTGCTATTGTGGTTCCATGTAGAAAAATCAATAACAATATCATTTTCCAATAGCATTTTGTCGTTGCTGCTAAATCTAAGTTTGGCAAGTAAAGTTTTAATCTTTGTACTATCGTCAATGATTGAAAGCCCTTGTATTCCGGCAAGAATAACATCCATGTCATCTTTGCTTAAAGCAGATTTGTTATATCTGAAATTGGGCATAAGTGAAATACCGCCACCAACACCTTGCTGTGTAATAACCGGGAAACCCGCACTTGATAAATCCAATAAATCACGATGTATTGTGCGAACAGAAACCTCAAAATACTCCGCTAATTCTTTTGCGGTCACTTGTTTTTTATCCAAGAGGATACTCAATATTCCAAACATACGATTACTTTTCATACGCTTACACCACCTTATTATAAAGCATATTAAATAAGACAATCGGTGTCAAGTTTGAAAGTCGGACACTTGCTACAATTTTATCACAAGCAAGCGTGAAATAAAATACTACCTTTTAATAAAATTTCATTTCGTTCTCATAATTCAACCCGAAATGTAGAATAATATAGGGGTGATATGAGAATGTACCAAGACACCAGACGGCTTGACTTCCACGCATTAGGCCGGGAGATCAAGCGCAAGAGAGAGGCGAAAGGCTGGACGCAGGAATACCTTGCACAGCTCGTAGACCGTACCCCTCGTTCCATCATGTATTTTGAGAACCGGGGACAACACCCGAGCCTGAACACCTTTTACCAAATCATCACCCTGTTGGACATTTCCGTAGACCAATTCTTTTATCCTGACAGGCAGAACGGCGAAAGCGACTGCCGCCAGCATATTGACAGGTTACTCAATACAATGGACGAAAAGGAATTGACGGTCATGGAGGCCACAGCAGAGGGACTACAAAAAGCCAGAGAAACGGAGGTCAAGTAAAAAGGGCCTTCGTTTTTCTCGTTTTGGGTGGACTTTTCAGGGGTGCCGCTAAATGGCAAGCAATGCTTCTGTGGCCACAGAAGCCATTTTCACAAGCCCGGCCTTGCGGCCAGTCTGTGAAAATCTGCTTGTTGGGGAGCCTCCCCAAACCCGGCGCTTCGGGCCAAGTTGGCCCGAAGTGGTAGCGTCGCTTCGCTCCTTATGCGTCACAGTCCCTAACGCTCCTGTTCCTTCTTTCTGCCCGGCTCCGAGTAGCCCAGCAGATAGTCAATGTTGGCCTTGATGGTCGCGACCTCCTGCATATCCGCCTTGGCCTTGCGGTACTCGGCGTAGAGCTTCTTTTTCCGCTCGGCCAGCTTGCGGCCTTCCTCTTTGAGTGCGTCTATCTTGGGGAGCTTGCCGCCGTCCAAAATGCGCTTGAAGTCAGCGCAGGCCGCCCGATAAAGCTCAATATCCGCCTCATGTTCCGCAAGAAATTTTCTGCTGTACTTGCTGGCCTTGTACTTCTCAAAGACAGGCCGGGTCTTGGCATACTGCACCGTTGCCGCCTTCAATTCCATGTTGGTATGGAGGGCCGCTTCGGTGCTTTTGATTTGGTCGGACAGCTTGTGAAAACGCTCCGTTGCTGCCGTGGCCTTCTGCTCCAACTGCTCATAGTCCGTCAGGCCATTGTCCTGCAAGTAGGCAAGGGCGGCGGCCATCTGTTTGAGATTGAACACCTTGGCCCACCGCTCATAGCCGGGGCCTTTCCCTTGGAGCTTGGATTGAATGTCAATAGCCAAGCTGACCTTCTGGCGGGGCTGGCCGGGATGCTGGCGGGAGCCTGACAGAGCGGCTTTTATATTCGCTTCGCCGTAGCCGTCCCCGAGGGTATCAGAGCGCAGGCGGGTAAACCGCTCCTGACCGGGAGCCCGGAAGCTGACCGCTCCCCGGCGCTGTTTGACCTCATAGCCCGCCTGCTCCATCAGAGAGAGAAATTCCGGGAAGTCGGCGGGCCTCTTGGCAAGGGCGGTATCAATGGCGGCCCGCAGCCTGTCCTGATAGGTCAGCGGCCTTTTCTGCCCGGCCAGCCATTCCCCGTAATTGCGAAACTTCCCCTTGCTCCGGGGCTTGGGATTTTCCACGATGGACAATCCGTTTTCCAGACACAGGCGGTCAGAGAGCCGCCGCAGAGCAAAGGACGAGCCCCAGAAGTTGCGGAACTTCCGGGAACAGTCAAGGGTCGTGGAATTGTAGTAGATATGTGAGTGAATATGCTCCTTGTCCGTATGGGTCGTGACGATAAAGGCATGGCGGCCCTTCGTCCAGCGCATAGCCAGCTCATAGCTGACCCGGTTCGCTTCTTCCGGGGTAATCTCTCCGGGATAGAAGGACTGGCGGATCTGATAGCACAGCACATCTTCGCCCTTCTTTTGCTCCCGGCCCGTCATGGCCTTATAGCTGGCCTTTGCCAAAAGGAACTCGGCGGCCACCGTGGCCGGATCGCACTCATAGGAGGATATGTATTTTCCGCTCTCTGTCTTTTCAGGATTTTTCCCATAGTCCAGGCAATCCCGGATAGCCTCGGCTATGCTTTCTCCCTCGTTGGCATGGCGTTGCAGTAAGGTGGTCGTTGCCAGAGAAAATCCCTCCCTTCATAGGAAACGGCGGCCCCACCGAGCCGCCGTCAATCCGTGTTGCTTCGGGCCAACTTGGCCCGAGGCTGTCAGCTTATGATGAACTGGCGCAGAGACAGGTTCAGGCTGTCCAGCCCTGTGATGACAGCACCCGCCACCGCCTGTAGGCCATAGGGGGAAAGCAGGAACGCAATCACCAGATAAATGACACCGCCCACCGGGTAGCTGATGAAGAACAGCCCCACGCCCAACAGAGCCATGATGACCGAGGCCGCCGTCAGGAGGAAGGAGGACAGAGAGAACAGGAACAGCAGAACGGCCACAAGGACAGTCAGGAACAGGATAAGCGGTGCGGTGATCAGTTTAAGTATCAGTCTCATAGGTTCAACCCCTTTCTATCATCTTTCTACCTATATTTTACCATGCGGGCGTAGGGGCAACAATGTTGTAGACGGTTAGTAAATCTTGTCCCGGAGCCTCGGGCCAACATGGCCCGAAGCCGCCAGAAACAAAAAAGAGGCGGGGCGCAGACCACAAAGGCCCGCACCCCGCAAAGTTATTTCTCCACCAGCGTAGACAGCTCCATGAGCACCTCGGACACCCGGCCCCAGAGCTTTTCATAGTCCCGCTGGAGCCCGGCGATCTCCTCCGGGTACACGCCGAAGGTATTGGCATGGACGGCCACCTGATTGAGATTGTTGGCACACCGCCGCTGTAAGGACACCAGTTCCTTGACCGGGGCAAGGTCTACATGGAGGATATAGCCGTTCAGGGCCATTTTCCGCATATAGGCCCCGGCGTTGGTAATGCCCGCTTCGGCCATGCGCCGCTGTATCTGGGCCAGCTCGTCCGCCGTGACCATCACATGAAGGTGCCTGTCTCGCTTGCGCCGGGCCGTCAGCGTTCCTCCCGCTCCCGGCTCCGCTTGTGGGCGGGCGGCTCCTTCACTCTGTCCAGCTCCTTTTTCTCCGGCCCTTTGGGGAGCGGCGAGGGCGGCAAGTTGTTCAAAATGCCGTCCAGCATATTGTCGTTCTGTTCCTCGGAAAGCTCGGCGGTATGCAGGTGGTTGTCTCTCTCGTTCATAGCATCCTCCTTATCTGTCCTCATGGGACTTGTTGTGTTTGATCTTGTCGGGCTCCTTGGGGGCCTCCGATCTGTGGGCCGCCTCCTTGAGCTGGGCCGTGATGGAAGGCCGGGCCGCCCGGTCAGGATTGCCGGGAGCTGGGCGCAGCTCGTAATCTTCCATCTGTTTCTCCGTCAGGGGCTTCAAATAGGCCAGCTCTCCCCACGCCCGTATCGTGCCGCCCTCCACCATGCGCCGCTCGTCAAAGTTGATGATCTCCACGGGAGCGTTGCCGGGCGGCTTCGGGAAGGTGCCGAGGTCAACAGGCCGCTGGGTGGAATAGTAGCGGTAATACGCCGCAGGCTCCCGGCCACCTGTGCGCTCCTGCACCTGAAACAGCTCCTTGTAATCGTCAATGCGCTTGGCGAAGTCCTTTTCCGCTGTCTGACCGTTGCTGTGGTAGTGACCCCAATAGTAGTCCCTCTGGCCGTTCTCCGTTTCGGTAAACTGCCATGTGACAAAGGGGCTGGGGGCCGCCTCGTCATAGCCCAGGGCAAAGCCCCGGCCATTGTCGAAGGTGACGGACTTCAAAATCTCATAGCCTTGGTTGATCTCTATGTGGTTTCCTCCTTTCCAGCCTCGGGCCAATTTGGCCCGAAGGGATGAAATGTTACGAAATACCCGCTCAAACCGGGGCAAAAGGTATTAGGGTATTCCCGCCCGGAAAACAGGCGGGGAAAAGCCCGATATTCCGGGCTTTTTCTCCGGGCAAATCGTAACAGACCTACCCGGCTCCCCTCCGCTTTTTCCTCATGCGCTCCCGGCTCCTTCTGCGGTTCCCCTCAACCTTGCAGGCGTCGGAACAATAGGCTTGCCTCCCCTCCGGGAGAAAGGGCCGCCCACAGACGGCGCACAGCCGGGTATCCGGGGCCAGGCCATCCTCGCAGATGGAGGCCATCAGCACCGGGTCAAGGGGAAGAACGGCCTCCCGGAAGTAGCGGCAGTAGGCCCCCGTCCACCACTTGCCCAGCATATAGCACTCACAGTCCAGCGGCAGGCAGCCATACTCCCGGTCATAGTTGGCGCACATCTCCGTGACCAGTTTGCGGATACCTTTTCGCTCGTCACGGGACAGCTCCCGACACATCAGGATTTCGGGCCAACTTGGCCCGAAGCAGGAGCCGCAGGACGCAGCCGTTTCAGGCAACGCAGCTTTTTGCTCCTGCACTCCTTGAAATAACGGCACCCGGCACAGCGGTCAGGGCTGCCGCCCGGGCGGGGGACTTCCTTCATCATTCTTTCATAGGGGCTGCTGGTAAAGTTCATGCCTCGTCCTCCGTTTCGTCCTCTGTCTCCATATCGCCGTAGGGGTCGGCCTCGTCATAGTCGTAATCGTCCTCGTCCAAGTCGGCGGCCTCATGCTTCGGGCGGTAGACCTTAAAATAATAAGCCGCTCCGCCGCCCACCAGCAGGACGGCCGCAATCATCAGGAGGTTGCCAACAGGAAAGCCGGTATCTTTTTCGGGCTCGGGGTCAGGCTCGGCCACAGGTTCCGGGTCGGGCTCAGGCTGTGTGACAGGCTCCGGGGCCTCGGGCTCAGGGTCAGCTTCGGCAAGGGCCAGCAGGTCTTTTTCCGTGACGGCGTTCAGGAAGTACACATTTTCCTCGGTGCGCTGGCGATCAATAATCAGGTAGAACACATTCTCGCTGGGGGTGGTGATGGTGAAGAACTCTTTGCCGTCCTCGTCGGTGGCGTTGTCCACCACCGTCCCCGTCCCGTCCGGGGTGAAGGGCTTGGCGGTGATTTCCTCGGCGGCGGGCGGCGTGGTTTCCTCAACAGGCTCGTCACTCTGGGCGTAGGCCGTGACGCTCATGCAGGTAAGAGAAAGCAGGGCGGCGGTCAAAACCGCGGCCCTGCGAAGCAGCTTATTCCTCATGGTCGGTATCCTCCTTTTCTTTCTCAGGCTTCGGGCCAAGTTGGCCCGAAGCGGTAATGGCGGGGTTACTGAAAAAGGCGGCCAGCTCGGCGGGCGTCAGTTTCAGGGAACGGACAGCCTGAACGATCATGCTGTTTTCTTCCTCCTGACGCTGTTTCTCCAAGTCTTTGATCTTGGCCTGCCACTCGGCGGCCTTCTCCCGGGCCTTTTCCAGCTCCCGGTCAATCTTTTCAAGTTTACTCATATCGTCGCTCCTTTCGGAAAATCAGTTCAAACGCCCAAAGGCGTAAAAGTGCTCCTGCCAGTAGTTCGTGTTGATACTGGCGTATTTGATGGGGTCGCCCGCATGAATCATCATACCGTCGCCCACATAGATACCCACATGGGAGACTGGCCCGGCGCAGTCATAAGTCCGGGTAAAGAAAATCAGATCTCCGGGCCTTGCGTCGGCGGGCGACACATAGGCGCATTGATTGAAAATTCCGGTCGCCGTGGTGCGGGGCAGGTTGTGGACGCCGCTTGCCGTATAGACCCAGCAGACGAAGCCGGAACAGTCGAAGGAGGTGGAAGGGCTGGAGCCGCCCCACACATAGGGCCAGCCCAGATACTTTTCCGCCTCCGTGATAAGGGCCGCAAAGGCCGGGTCGGAAAGGGCCTCGCCCGGTATGGTGTAATTACTTCCGGGGTCATAGCTGCCGCCGCCTGTGTAAATGTCATCCCACAGATAGGGCTTATTGCCTTTGAGCTCCAAGGTTATGTCGTAGATTTCCTTCTGCTCGGCGTCCAAAAGAGAGTTGACCACCACGGGAAGGGTCTTGTTTTGGAGCCGCACATGGAGAATGTAATACTCATACGGCACCTCGTAGGTGTCCGTATGGGTGGTTCCGTCCTCGTCCGTCCATGTGTCCGTTTCGGTGCGGTAGCGTATCTCCACTTCCTCGGTCAGCGTCAGCTTGTACTGCGCCTCGAACAAGGTTCGCAGCTCGCCCTGCACATTCTCACGGGTGTAGGTGCGGAGCTTGGCAATCAGGTAGGAAGTCAGCTCGTAAGGGTTGTGGCCCAGCTCGTCCACATCGTAGCGGTACTCGTCATAGCCGGGGTGGGTGCGCTCAATGTTGGCGATCTTCTGGCGGAGGTCGTTTTCAAGGGCCGTATAGTCCTCGTTGGCCCCTAAAATATCCTCGTCCTCGGCGGTGTAGGAGGTGCCGACCACGGCGTTCATCATGCCAGTACCCAGCGAAGGGAAGGCGGAAAAGACGGAGTTCAAAATCAGGAACAGGCAGAACAACAGCAGAATAATGACAGCCCCACCCTTGTGACGGCGCACAAACTGGGCGGCATAGGCCGCCGCTTTCTCGGTGGTGGTAGCCGCCGCACCCGCCGCCTTGGCGGTCTGTTTTGCGGCCTCCCGGGCCTGCTTGGCGTACTCCCGCTTGATTTTCCACTTCTGGGCCATGCGGGAAAGGAAGTTGCTTTGAAGCTCCGGGTGCTCCTGTGCCATTTGCTGATAGTGGAGGTTGGCGTTGGCCTTCATGGTCTTGTGCTCCCATTTCTCCACCTGACGGGCCGGGTGCTCCCGGATACGCCGTTTGACATAGCGGGTAGCCTTATGTACCCCGGCCTCTGTCAGAAGCTCGGCCTTATGGGCGCTCTCCACGCCCACATTCTCATGCTCGACCTCGTGTATCTTGCGGTGGCCGTAGGCCCACACGCCAGCCCCCGCCGCCATTGCCGCCCGTTTGGGGAGGCTGGGAGGCTTCTGGGGCTTCTGCTGGGCCAGCTTTTCCTTGTCCATTTCCAGCTTGACAGCGGAGTGCTCGGCCTTGGCCTCGGCCCGTTCCTTCTTTTTCTCCTGTTTGTCCTTCTTGTCCTTTTGGGCGGCCTGTTCCTCATGGGCGGTATCCCGGCGGGCCTCGCCCTCCTGACGCAATCGGGAGGACGGTTTTTCCCGTTCCCCGTCCTGCTTGAATTTCCCGGTGCTCTGGGGCTTCGGGCCAACTTGGCCCGAGGTTTCCGCCCCAGTCTGACGGGTCACTTCTTCCTCGGTGAAATGGAGCCGCCCACGCTTTATCCGCTTTCCGCCCTTCGGGTTCTTCGGGCCAACTTGGCCCGAAGCGGTCTTACTCATTCTGCGCCTCCTTTTCCTCCGGGCGGGTAGTCATAATGGAGTAGAGCTTGGTGTTCTTCGGGAAACGGTCAACAAACGGGATGGTCACATTTCCGAAGAACAGCAGGCCCTCGCCGGAATTGGAATGGGTCACATAGGAAAGCTGGTGGGGACTTATCCCTAACTGCTTCGCCAAAATCTGTCTGTCCCCCTGCGCTTGCGACAGAAGCACCATGAAGTCAGAGTTTTCAAAGATGTTCTCAATCTGACGGCTGGCAAGGAGGTCTTTCACATTCTGGGTCAGGGCGCTGGGGACGCAGCCCTTTTTACGGAGCATTTTCCAGATGGTCACAAAGTAGCTGGAAGTCAGCTCGTCCTGCAACAGCACATGGAACTCGTCATAGTAGCACCATGTAGCGATACCGTGGGCGAAGTTGTGGGAAACCTGACTGTTCATCAGGTCGTTGATGATGTGCATGGCGATAGTACGCAGGCCCGCCCCCAGCTTCTTCAAGTCAAAGCACACCACACGGGCGTTTTTATAGTCCACATTGGTCTTATTGTTGAAGATGTTGAGGGAGCCGGACACATAGATTTCAAGGGCCGTTGCCAGCCGCTTCGCCTCGGGCTCGGTCTGCTGGCACAGAAGGTCGTACAGGTCTTGGAGCGTCGGAAGGGGCGTGTTGTCCGGGTCATTGAGAAAGTCCCGGTACACCATGCGGGCGCAGCGGTCAATGATGGTGCGCTCCACAGGCTGTAAGCCGTCCTTGCCGCCCACAATAAGCTCCATCAGGGACAAAATGAAGTCGCATTTCAGGCTGATAGGCGAAACCTCATCGTCCATGCTCACATCCAAGTCCATCGGATTGATGTGGTGCGGGCTGTTGGGGGCGATCTCCACCACAAGCCCGTCCTCCCCGAACTGGCGCACCAGCGGCGAATACTCGCCCATCGGGTCAAGAATAATAATACGGTCGCTGGTGGCGAGGAACACATTGACAAGCTCCCGCTTTCCGGCGAAGCTCTTGCCCGAGCCCGGTACGCCGAGGTATAGGCCGTTGGGGTTTTTCAGCTTCTTTCGGTTCGCCATAATGACATTGTGGGAAAGGGCGTTCAGGCCGTAGTAGATGGCCTCGCCGTCCATGCGGAGTTCCTGCGTCATAAATGGCACGAAGATAGCGGTGGAGCTGGTGGTCATACCCCGCTGTATCTCGATACCGTTGTAGCCGAGGGGCAGGCTGGATATAAGGCCCTGCTCCTGCTGGAAGTCCAACCGCTTCAACACGCAGTTGTATTTCTGCATGATACCCGACACCGTGAACAGGTCGTTGTCCAGCTCCCGGCGGGTGGCGGCGGTGTTCACCACAAGGAAAGTCAGAAGGAACATTCGCTCGTTGCGGCTCTGCAAATCGTTCAGGAGGTTCTTTGCGTCCTGACTGAATGTAACAAGGTCGGGAGGAAGTATGTCCATATCGTAGCCGCTTCGGACGGCCTTTTTTTGTTCCTCCACCTTCATCTTGTCAATGTCGCTGACCTTGCCTTTAATGGTCTTGATGGCCTTGGCCTGATCGACGGTCTGAATGTGCATGGTAATGGTCATTTCAGCGTCCACCTCCAACAGCTCCGCAAGGAGCTTGTCGGAAAGCTCGGAGGCCATGATCTGCATATAGGAGGCCGCTCCCCATGTAGAGCCCATACGGAACAGGCGGCTCTGGCGGAAGTCAAAGCTGTTGGGGGCGATAAAATCCTTTGTCCCCATTCCGGTCTTGGGTATCATATCCCATGTGAAGGAAAAGGGCTCGGTGCCGCCGGGGTGGAGCTGGCCGTGAAGGATCTCCAGCCGTTCCAGTCCATTGAGGGGCCGGGACTGTACCCCCAGCTTTTTGAAGTTGCCGGTAATATCGGCCTCCACACGCTCCAAGCGGGGTTTAGCAATGGCGAGGCTGTCCGCTGATACGCCGAAGGTCAGCAGCTTCGTCCTTACAATGCCGTTGTTGCTCTTGGCAATCTGCCCTTCCAGCATTTCCACATACTCACCCCGCATTTCGCTGTATTCGTCATCCCGCATGGGGATATTGAGCTTGTACTTGCTGTCCGGGCGGCTCCTGTGATTGATGAAGGAGAGCTGGAACGGAAGGGAGCTGTCAAAGGAATTGAGAAAGGCGCAGTAGCCGTCAAAGATGGCACTCTGGTCATCGGCCTGCGCCAACTGGTAGTTGATGTCCTCGTATTCAAGGCTCTTGGTATAGAACCTGTCGTTTACCCGGCAGATACCATCCTTGAAAAGCTCCCGGTACGGGATGGTCTGCTGTGCGGTCTGCGGCCCGGCCTTTTTCGGCTGGGCCTGTTTTGTGGGCCTGCGGTCAGGACGCTTTCTTTCTGCGCCCGGCCTTTTTGCCCCTTTGGTGGTCTGCAATCGGCTTTTCCTCCTTTCGGCTCAAAAAAGCATAGAAATTTTCGGTTTTGTAGGGCCTGACCCGTGACAGTAAAAACCTTGTTCGGATAATGTTGCGGAGCACCTTCTCAAAGGGAAGGCCGTCCTTCTCAAACATGGCAAACAGGAAACACGGCATCATCAGGCCGATCATCAGGAACAGGGCCGTACTGTTCCCGATATGGGAGCGGGTGAACAGGTAAAACGGGATACCGATACCGCCCGCTATGGAAAAACAAATAAGCTGGCGCTTCGTCAGGTTGAAGGCCAGCTTGGTCTTGATACGGCTCAAATCGTTGGGTACTGGCACATAGGCCAATGAAGTCACCTCCTTGGAGCTTCGGGCCAACTTGGCCCGAGGTCATCGTTCTGCCTGGCGGGCCGGAGCCTCCCTCCGGGCGGCCTGCGCCGCTTCAAGGCCGGACTGCCTTGCCCGCCAATACTCGGGGTTGTACCGCTTGATGGAGCGGTTGATATTTTCCTCAAAGGCGGCCTTGTCTTTGATACGCTTGGGTATCTGCCAGAGCTTCTTATCCAAAAGCTCCCGCAGCACCACTTCCTCCTGCGTATCTTCCTCAAAGCAGAGATAGCCGCCACGCTGAAAGCCGCACCGCTTGGCCGCCGGGGAGAGGAAGGCCGCCACTTCCTTTGAAACCATCGTCCCCCCGTGGCTGGCGGTACTCACGAGGAACACGCCGGGGCATAACAGGTCGCAGGTCTGCACCTTACCCCACGGGGACTTTTCCGGTTCCTGATACATCATCGTTCTGCACCTCCTTCCTGCCTCGGGCCAACTTGGCCCGAAGTGCTTTAATGCGCCCCAAAGATAGACTTTGACAAGCTCCCGGTCTTAAAGAGCACGAAGCACAGAAGCACCGTGTACCCCACACAAGTCCAGATAGCGTTCATCATATCGCCGTCCGTGGCGATACTCTGCACCAACACGGCGTAAATCGCCATGCACACCATAATGAGCATCCCCTGAAAGCCAACGGCAAACAGGGACTTGAAATAATTCTGTCCCATGTGTCCGACCTCCCGGTTGACGCTGGTGGCAAAGGGAATGGGGGCAAGGCTGGTCATCAGGTAAATTTCAATCATACGCCCGTAGACAATGACGAAAATCACGATATTCAAGGCCGTCATGGTGAACTGCACGAAGAAGGATTGCAGGAAGATACCAAGGAGCGGCCCCAGCTCCATTGCCTCAAGCTGGGTCTGCATATTGTTCAAAACCTCCGGCGTGACGGCGGTGGAGCCTTGTATCAGGCCCGCCGACTGGTGAATGACCTGCTGGGAAACATCAAATACCGCCATGACGATATTGAAGGTGTTGGACAGGATCATCACCGCAATAAAGGTCTTGAAAATCCACTTAAAAAAGATCCATGTGTCGAAGTTGTGTAGGTTGTTGTGGTCTATCAGCATTTGAATGAGCTCATAGGTCATCACAAAGGTAAGCACCAGTCCGGCGATAGGAAGAATGACCGTTTCGGAGAGCTGCCGTATCATGGAAAAGACCCCGGCGTTCCATGCCGCCGGGGGCGTCCCTACCTGCGCCGCAATCTCTCCGACCTGCTCATTCACATTGGTAAAAAGCCCGCCGAGGTTTCCCATGATACCCTCGACCAACAGCCCTTTGAGCCATTCTGTGATAGCGTCGAAGATACTTTGCATAGCTTACTCCTTCGGGAAGATTAGAACAGGTTTGCCAGCAGAGGGATCAAGTTCATGCCCAGCAGGACGATACCGCCACCCGCCATGAGCTGTTTTATCCCCAATTAGGTGTAAAACTCTGCTCGATGGCGGGCGGCGGCGTACAAAAATCTATATGGTGTTTTTAAGAGAACCGTCCCGGCGGGACAGGTCAGGCAGTGACCTGTTCCACCTCC
>OLQI01000179.1_pt1 | contig 68088 bp, 64 predicted proteins | sample 1672171 | NCBI WGS metagenome assembly OLQI01 (sample SAMEA3136655, study PRJEB25190) | human gut metagenome
GTATTTTATCAAATAATACTATATAGGAGTTTTACTGTCAACAGTTTGTATGTCTTAATAGGTAAATTCCATTTATTTCAATTCTCCAAACTAGAAATTGTGATACAGAAAGTCTTTAACAACCCTGTTGAGCTGCTGTTCTATCAATCGAAAGTGAAATGCTATTTGTTTGCATACAAATGGCAACCTTTTACATGGTCATTGACAATCCCTATTGCCTGCATATAGGCATATATAATTGTACTACCAACAAACTTAAAGCCAAGCTTTTTTAAGTCTTTACTAATTTGGTCTGAGAGTGCAGTCTTTGCGGGTATATCAGTTTCAGTTTGGAACTGATTGAGAATTGGCTTACCATCAACATACGACCATATAAACGAATCAAAACTGCCATACAATTCTTGGATTTTTATAAACTGTTGAGCATTTGTTATTGCTGATTTGATTTTTAACCGATTACGAACAATGCGGCTATTTTGCATTAGCTTTTCTATTTTTGCATCATCATATAGCGCTATTTTTTTGCAGTCAAAGTTATCAAAAGCAATTCTAAATGCCTCTCTTTTATTTAGTATTGTCAGCCACGATAGTCCTGCCTGCATACCTTCAAGTATTAACATCTCAAATAGTTTATTCTCATCATGAACGGGCTTTCCCCATTCATTATCATGATACTCTTTATATAAGTCGGTAGTTGCCCATGAACATCTTTGTATCAATTCTTCCATAAGTTTCTCCGTCCTGCAAATTCCGATTTGTTAAACTAAACCGAGTATACCATACCGACAGCCGAAAGAACACCCCTATATGCAAGAACCTGCCCTTTTTCCTGCGTACGTGCGTACCGGCCATGTACGGACGTACGCCGCGATTGACCCGAAACGCACAGTATAGGGGGGTGCAAAGCAAAAGGCAGGGCACCACCTCCATGGTGATACCCTGCCTTTGCTTGTTTATCGCTCTGAGTAGTCTCTTTTCAGAACTTGTTGGGGCAAAGCCCCTCCATCTGCTAACGCAGACCGTTCTGCCGCTTGAAATCCCCACTGGGGCGTTCGTTGCTTCGCAAACGCGGTCTTGTTGGGGCGTGCCTGCCCTAAACCCTACTTCATAATATCGATCATGACCGATCAACGACTGATTTATAGTAATTGCCAAAGTCTGCAAGTGCATTGACGATTGGTAACATTTCCGTTCCGAGATCGGTCAACCCATATTCTACTTTGGGAGGATTCTCGTGATAATCACGGCGGTAGGCAAGCCCATCATCAATCATCTGTCTTAAGCTCTCGGTCAAAACTTTCTGCGAGATCCCGTCGATGCTTCTTTGCAGCTCATTGAATCTCCATGGACGCTCTTTCAGATTGCGCAGAAGCAAGAGTTTCCATTTTCCGCCAATCAGGGATACTGCTGTTGCAACCGGACATTCCGGCAGTTCTTCTTTTGTACGCATATCAGTCACCTCTGTATATAGTATAGCACATTCATTTTTGAGTGTACAGTTACAAAAAGGTGCGTGCTTGTTTTTGAATGTGCGAGCTTCTATACTTAGCTCAGGCAATGAAAGATTGCGAATCAAAATGGAGGTGCTTACAATGGCAAGCTACACAAAAATGACAGTTGGAAAAGAAAATCGGACGGAGCTTCATGAAAAGCTCGCCCTGACTGGTGCGGAGATCAGCTTGAATACGCTTCCTGCGGGAGCAAATGTTCCGTTTGTCCACTCCCACAAGGCAAATGAGGAAATCTACGGTGTTCTTTCCGGCAAAGGCAAGGTCGTTATCGATGGCGAAGAAATCAGCCTTGCAGCAGGCGACTGGCTGAAGATTTCTCCCGTGGCAAAACGTCAGTTCTTTGCTGCAAACAATTCTGAAATCACTTATATTTGTATTCAGGTCAAGGAGAATTCTCTCGAAGGCTATACTGCAACGGATGCTGTGATCTACTGATAAAACATATCAAAACAAAAGGCAGGATACCACCGTCATGGTGATACCCTGCCTTTGCTCGTTTACCGTTCCGAGTAGTCCTTCCGCAGAACCTCCGATAAACAAAAAACGTACCCGAACCCTTTTTCATAAAGAATCGGGTTCGAGTACAAACTGTATGGTGGACGGTACAGGACTCGAACCTGTGACCTCCTGCACGTCAAGCAGATGCTCTACCAGCTGAGCTAACCGTCCAGATGTCGTATCGACTTGAGTATGATACCACATTTTTCGCGCAATTGCAAGGGCTTTTTTGAAAAAAGTCTGCTTTTTCCGTTTTTTGCCCCGGAGGATTGGCGCAAAGGCCCCTTTGCGAGGGCTGGCAGGGGAGAGGTGCTCAGAGCGCCCGGCGGATGATGTCGTAGAGGATGGGCTTCATGTTGTCGATGTTGTCGGGTTTGCCCTCCAATACAGAGGTGTAGCACACCGATATGCACATACTGCCCAGGGCGGTGATGCGCTGGTAGATCTCCCGCTCGGTGCGGCCCGCCATCTCGGGGCTGCACATCACGGTCTGGAGGACCTTGCGCATCAGCGGTTCGGCCTCCCCGCTGGCTTCGATCTGATCCAGCCCGGGCCAGACAAAGCTGCGCTCCAGGAAGCGGAGCATCAGGGTGTCCGCGCGCAGGGCTTCGATGATATGGTCAATGACAAAGATCATCTGGTCGGGGAAGCTGGTAAGCTCGGCGGCGTGCTGTTCGGCGGCGGCACAGGCGTCGTCCAGCAGCTGGTAGCTCACCCGGGCCAGCAGGGCCTGCGTGACCGAACCCTTATCGGCAAAATAGAGGTAGAACGTGCCCTTGCCCACCTTGGCACGGGAGGTGATATCCTCCACGCTGGTCTTGGAGGTGCCCCGCTCCAGAAACAGCTCGTAAGCTGCGTCCAGAAGCGCACGGCGCTTTTCCTGTTTCTTTCCTTCCACGGTGCTCATAGCTTGCTGCATCCTCTTTTCTGACGTTGTTTTGTCGTGTAAACAATATTTTAGCAGGGAGAAGGGAAGAGCGCAAGAGCAAAAGCCCCCGGACAAGCTATACAATTTTTGCTTTGTGATAAGAAAACTGACTTTTGGTCATTTTCTATCTTGACACCTTGCGTCGATTGGTTATAATAGTGCTTGCTCGGAAATGACCGCGGGTCATTTTTAGGGCAGATCCAATCAACTTTCGTATGGAGGGTTCCCATGAAAAAGATCGCACAGAGCATCGTGCGTCTGCGCAAGCTGATCTTAACAGTAGCGGTCCTGCTGTTGATCCCTTCCGCAATCGGCGCGGTTGCTACCCGCATCAACTATGATGTCCTGACCTATCTGCCGCAGGAGCTTGACTCCATGATCGGCGAGGTAGCGCTTGAGGACGACTTCCATCTGGCCTCCACCGGCATGATCACGGTGGAAGGCCTGCCTACCAATGAACTGATCGCCATGAAGAAGGACATTGATGCGGTGCCCGGTGTCACACAGACCTTCTGGCTCAGCGATGTCATCGACCCCAGCATCCCCACCGAGATGCTGCCCGCGGATGTCCAGCAGTTCATGTTCGGCAAAAACGATTCCACCATGCTCATCGTCCGGTTTGATGCGCCCAGCGCCAGCGATGAGACGATGAACGCCGTCAAGCAGATCAAACAGGTGCTGCGGCACGACTGCTACTTTGGCGGCATGAGCGTTATTCTGCAGGATACCAAGGCGCTGATCAATCAAGAGATGCCGCTGTACATCCTGTGCGCTGTGGGTGCCAGTATGCTGGTGCTGTTCCTCTCGCTGGAGAGCACCATTACGCCCGTGCTGTTCATGCTGGGCCTGCTGTTCCCCATTGCGTACAACTTTGGCACCAACATCTTCCTGGGTCAGATCAGCTACATCACCCAGGCGCTTTCCACGGTGCTGCAGCTGGGTGTGACGATGGACTTCTCCATCTTCCTGCTCCACCGTTATCAGGAGGAAAAGGAACTCCGCTCCTCCAACGAGGAAGCCATGGTGACCGCCATCTGCAAGACCATGACCTCCATCACCGCTTCCTCCCTGACCACCATTGCGGGCTTCCTGGCACTGTGCGCCATGCGCCTGACGCTGGGCCGCGATATCGGTGTTGTTATGGCAAAGGGTGTGGCGCTGGGTGTTATCTGCACCATCGTCGTCCTGCCTGCTTTGATCCTGACCTTTGATCAGCAGGTCGAAAAGTACAAGCACCGCACCATCGTGCCCAAGCTGACCAAGCTCAGCTACTTTGTTTCCAAGCACGCAATGCCCATCGTGGTCGTCTTTCTTGTGCTGCTGGTGCCCTTTGTGGTGGCCCAGCAAAAGACTGAGGTCTACTACACCCTGTTCGACTCGCTGCCCCAGGATCTGACCGGTATCGTTGGCACCAACAAGCTGGGTGAGGACTTTGGCATGACCACCTCCCACTTTATTCTGGTGGATGAGGACCTGACCGCAACGCAGGTGTCTGACCTCTGCGATGAGCTCAAGGATGTGGACGGCATCACCCAGGTGGTGAGCCTGGATTCCATCACCGGCCCGGGCTTTCAGACCGAACTGCTGCCCGACAGCGTGACCGAGATCCTGCAGTCCGGCGGCTACAAGCTCATTCTGGCCAACAGCTCCTATAAGACCGGTACCGATGCCATCAACAACCAGCTGACCGAGATGAATGGCCTCATCAAGGCGGTTGACCCCAACGGTGTCATCACCGGCGAGGGTGCCATGACCAAGGATCTGATCGAGGTTGCGGACGTGGACTTCAAGAACGTCAACGTCTGGTCGATCATGGCAGTCGCTGCCATCATCCTGATCTCCTTCCGGAGCCTGTCCATCCCTGTGCTGCTGGTTGCCAGCATCGAGGCCGCCATCTCCATCAATATGGGCATCCCGTACTTCACCGGTACCCAGCTGCCCTTCATCGCCAGCATCGTCATCGGTACCATCCAGCTGGGCGCGACTGTGGACTACTCCATCCTGATGACCACCCGTTATCACGAGGAGCGCAGCTATGGCCGCACCCCGCAGGAAGCTGCCCAGCAGTCGCTGGAGCACTGCAGCCAGTCCATCCTGACCAGCGGCCTGACCTTCTTTGCCGCTACCGTCGGCGTGGCCGCCATCAGTAAGATGGAGCTGCTGCAGAGCATCTGCCGGCTTATCTCCCGCGGCGCACTGATCAGTATGGCTGTCATTCTGGTCGTTCTGCCCGCCGCCCTGATGCTGCTGGACTGGGTCATCCGCCACACCACCATGCACTGGCTGGTCCCTGAATCTTCCAACGCCAAGAAGTCTGATAAGGAGTAACTACCATGAAAAAATCGCTTCGTTTCGCCAGTGCGGCGCTGGCGCTGACTCTCGCCGCAGGCATGACCCTGCCCGCCTTTGCAGCCGCCAAGGCCGATTATTCCAAGGACGAGACCGTCTACGCCGTGATGAACGCCGACGGCTCCATCAAGTCCACCACCGTCAGCGAGCACCTGTACAGCGCTTCCGGCCTGTCCAATGTCACCGATGAGAGCACTCTGACCGATATCCAGAACACCGAGAGCGATGCCGCGTTCACCCAGGACGGCGAAAAGCTGGTCTGGAACACCGATGACACCGACGTGTACTATAAGGGCAATACCGACAAAGCCCTGCCCATCACCGCAAATGTCACCTATACGCTGGACGGCGTGACCGACAGCCTTGAGAACCTGATCGGCAAGAGCGGCCACCTGACCGTGACCGTCGACCTGACCAACAACGAGACCGGCACCGTGACCGTCAACGGCAAGGAGCGCACCGTTGTCACCCCGCTCATTACTGCTGTGGGCGTGATCTTTGGTCAGGAGGCCACCAACCTGAGCGCCGAGCACGGAATGCTGGAATCTGCCGCCAAGAGCAGCGTGGCCGCTTTCGTCTGCCTGCCCGGCGTGAAGGACTCTCTGGACGGCCTGCTGCCCGATGACCTGTCCACTGTGGAGGATTATCTGCAGGACAGCGTCACTGTGAAAGCCGATGTTGAGAACCTGACCGCGCCGCAGGTCATGCTGGCCTGTGCCACCAACGCCGATGCGCTGGGCACCAATGCCTTTGACCTGAGCAGCCTCAACGAGCTGACCGATGGCATCAGCCAGCTGAACGATGCCATGAACCAGCTGATGGATGGTGCCGCCCAACTGGTGGACGGCGCTTCCCAGCTGGCCAACGGTACCCTGGCCCTGCTGGACGGCGCTTCTCAGCTGAACAGCGGTGCTTCTGCCCTGGACGATGGTCTGGGCCAGCTGACCAACGGTCTGGATACACTGAGCTCCAATAACGCCGCCCTGCAGGCCGGTGCCCGGCAGGTAGCCGATGGTGTTCTGGCCTCTGCCAACAGCACCCTGATGGAGGGCGGCCTGATCGACACCCCCATGACCTGGGACAACTACGCTTCCGTCATTGACGAAGTGCTGACCATGAACGAAAAGACACTGGCCGCTGCCCGCAAGAAGATGGTGCGCACCGTCTGGGAGCAGGAGCCCAGCTTCAAGGACAGCCAGCTGGACATTGCCCTGTATCTCTCCGCAACCAAGACCAACCACGACCTGGAAGCTGCTCTGCGGCTGATGCAGAGCTACGACCCCTCCATGTTCAGCGCCATGCTTGATCTGAGCACTGCCAGCGCCAGGCAGACCGTGCATGACGAGCTGAAGTATCAGGCTGAGAACAGCCAGGATATCGCAGATGTCCGTGCCCTGAAGAACAGCCTGGCGCAGATCCAGTATTTCGTGTCCAGTGTCAACCAGTACACCAACGGTGTTGCCACCGCTGCTGACGGTGCCCACTCCGCAAAGGACGGTGCCGCCCAGCTGGCCGATGGCACCAAGACCCTGTATGACGGCGTGACCACTCTGAATGATGGCGCAGGCCAGCTCAGCGATGGCACGGTCCGGCTGAACGATGGCCTGAACCAGTTCAATGAGGAGGGCATCTCCAAGCTGACCGGCGCTCTGGACGAGGAGCAGATCCATGGCCTGAAGACCGTGCTGGACGAGATGACCAGCCGTCTGGAGGACTACACCAGCTTTGCCGGTAAGTCCGAGGATGCTTCCGGCAGCGTGAAGTTCATCTATAAGACCGGTGAGACGGTCGCCGCTGCGGATGTTACCGCCCAGACCACCGCCGATGTGCAGGAAGGCAACTTCTTCACCCGCCTGTGGCAGCGGATCGTGAACCTGTTCAAGTTCTGAAAAAACGGCGTGCCTGCTTGACAAGCCGCCGGAGATTGACTATACTACAAATAGATTCGTCAAGAAAAATGACCGCTCAGGCACTGAAACGTTGAGGCGGTCATTTTTTATGCCAATTTTAAGGAGACCACAGCATGGCAGAGAGGGAATTGTATCCGGACGGGGAACAGCGCCGCCGCATCATGGATTTTATCATGGCGGCTGGGCAGACCCTTTTGGAGAACGGGGCAGAGGTGTTCCGGGTGGAGCAGACCATGGAGATCATGGCGGCCAGCTTCCACCTGCGGGAGTTCCATGTCTATGTGCTGACCAACGGCATTTTTGCCAGCGCAGGTACGGCGGAGATGAGCGAGGTGCGCAACGTGCCTACCCGTACCACCCACCTGGGGCGGGTGGCGGCAGTAAACCAGCTTTCGCGGCAGATCGCGTCCGGGGAAGTGGAGACCGTCGCCGAGGCCGAGGCCCGTCTGGCTCAGGCCAGGTGCATCCCTTTTCCGAAGGACTGGGTGCAGATTGCGGCGGGCATGGGCGGCGCGTTCTGCTTTGCGCTGATTTTTGGCGGCGACCTGAAAGCAGGGCTTGCCGCCGCTGCGGCCGGTGTTGCGGCCAACGCCTACCTGCTGTTCTGCGGGCGGCACGGCGTGGGGGGCGGGTTCCGAACCATCTCCACCGCCGCCCTCATCACCCTGTGCTGTATTCTGGGCTGCGGCCTGCTGGGCACTGAGTCCAGCCACGCCATCATCGGCACCCTGATGATCCTGACCCCCGGCATCGCCTTTACCATGGGCATCCGGGACTTTGTGCAGGGCGATTATCTGTCCGGCACCATCCGGATGATTGATGCACTGCTCATTGCGGCCAGCATCGCCATCGGCGCCGGCCTTGTGCTGAGCCTCTATGCCTTTTTGAAGGGGGTGGCCGTGGTATGACAGAGCTTCTTTTCACCGGGGAGCAGCTGGGCCGTCTGGCCCTGCAGTTCCTGCTGGCCGGGGCGGGCACCCTGAGCTTTGCCATCCTCTTTGCCTGCCCCAGGCGCACCCTGCCCTACTGCGGGCTGGTGGGCGCAGTGGGGTGGCTGGTATACGAGATCGTGGAGCTGTTCGGAATGGAAGCCTTTGCAGCCTCGCTGCTGGCGGTCATCCCGCTGACGCTGCTGGCCCGCATCCTTGCGATAACCCTCAGGACACCGGTAACGGTATTCCTGCTCACCGGCATCTTTCCGCTGGTGCCCGGTGCGGGCATCTATTACAGCGCCTACTACTTCATTCAGGGCAACAACGCTCTGGCGCTGGCAAACGGCATCTCTACCTTCAAGATCGCCGTGGCGCTGGCCGTGGGCATTGCGCTTGTGCTGGGCATCCCCCTGCCAAAGAAACAGTGATAAGACAAAAATGAGACCGCCCACCGGGCGGTCTCGTTGGTTATGCAGGAGCATTCAACGGCAGAACGCAATGGAGAGGCAAAAATACCGAGCCAAAATGTATATATACATTAATAATGGGGCGAAGTATGTATAAATGTTTTCAAAAGGGTTTCATTTGTTCCGATTTTTTGCACAACACTTGACTTTTTTATTTGTACAACATATACTAATTCTGTTCCTTGATGACACGGTGAAGCGCATCGTGCCGGGAAAGTGAAAAAATATACAATCAACAGAGGAGTGTTTGAATATGAAAAAGATCAATCGCCGCAGCTTTCTGGCTGCCGCTGGTCTGACCGCTGCCGCTCTGGCTCTGACTGCCTGCGGCGGTTCCGCCTCCAGCACCGCTTCTTCCACTGCAAGCAGTGCAGCTTCTTCCACCAGCGCTGCCGCTGAGCTGACCACCGTTGAAGCTGGCAAGCTGACCATGGCCACCAACGCCACCTTCCCTCCGTATGAGATGACCACCGACTCCGGTGAGATCGAGGGCATCGATGTGGACACCGCCAAGGCGATCGCTGAGAAGCTGGGCCTGGAGCTGCAGATCGATGATATGGACTTCGACGCAGCACTGCTGAGCGTGCAGCAGGGCAAGGCCGATATCGTCATGGCTGGCGTTACCGTAACCGACGAGCGCAAGGCTGTGATGGACTTCTCCGACAGCTACGCTACCGGCATCCAGTCCATCATCGTTCCCGAGGGTTCTGATATCACCTCTCCCGATGATCTGGCAGGCAAGAAGATCGGCACCCAGCGCGGCACCACCGGCTACATCTACTGCTCTGATGACTTCGGCGATGACGCTGTGGTCGTATACGACGACGGCCTGACCGCTGTGCAGGCTCTGAAGAATGGCCAGGTCGATGCAGTTGTCATCGACAATGCCCCTGCAAAGGAGTACGTTGCCGCCAACCCTGGTCTGGTCATTCTGGACACCAGCTACGCCGAGGAGGACTACGCCATTGGCATGGCAAAGGGCTCCGCTCTGGAGGATGCTGTCAATGCCGCTCTGGAAGAGCTGAAGGCTGACGGCACCCTGCAGTCCATCGTGGACAAGTACATCACTGCTGAATAATTCAGCTGTACCTTGTATCACGGGGAGGCGGCCCCATCTGGGGCACCTCCCCTTTTTTGGAAAGAACAGGTTACAAAATTCTAACAATTTCAGAAAGCGAGGATGCGAATGGCCGCACAATACGAACTGCTGAAAGAGCTGCTGAATAGCGGCACGAAGCTGGGCTTCGGGCAGGAAATGTTCTTCAAATTCTATCAGGCGTTCATCCTGAACGACCGCTGGGTGCAGTACATCCAGGGCGTGGGCACTACGCTGCTGGTCACCGCCATTGCGCTGGCACTGGGCGTGGTGCTGGGCAGTGTGGTGGCACTGGTGCGTGTTGCGCACGACCAGCAGCGTCCCGGCCACAGGAACCCGGTGCTGGGCTTCTTCAACGCCGTCTGTCAGGTGTACACCACCATCATCCGCGGCACCCCCATGATGGTGCAGCTGCTCATTATGAGCATGGTCATCTTTGCCAACAGCCGCAACTTTACCATGGTCGGCGCACTGGCACTGGGCATCAACTCGGGCGCTTACGTTTCGGAGATCATCCGCGGCGGTCTGATGGCGGTGGACCCCGGCCAGATGGAAGCCGGCCGCAGCCTGGGCCTGAACTACATGACCACCATGGTGGTCATCGTCATTCCGCAGGCCATCCGCGCGGTGCTGCCTGCACTGGGCAACGAGTTCATCGTCCTGCTCAAGGATACCTCGCTCATCACCGTCATCGGCGGCAAGGAGCTGCTGTATGCGGCGCAGGGCATTATGAACCGTACCTACGAGGCCATGTTCCCCCTGTTGGGCGTTGCAGTGGTCTATCTGATTTTAGTCATGATCTTTACATGGCTGCTGTCGAAGTTTGAGAGGAGGATGGCGCAAGGTGACCGCTAATCATGCTGAAAAGATCCTGGAAGTCCGTGGTCTGACCAAGACCTACGGCGGTGAGGTCAAAAAGGGCGCAAAGCAGCCCACCCCCACCCTGGATGTCCTGAAGGGCATCGATATCGACATCTATCGCGGCGACGTGGTCTGCCTGATCGGCCCCTCCGGCTGCGGCAAGTCCACCTTCCTGCGCTGCCTGAACCGGCTGGAGATCCCCACCGGCGGCTCCATCAAGTTTGAGGGCATCGAGGTGGATGATGCCCACATTGATGCTGTGCGCCAGAAGATGGGCATGGTGTTCCAGCACTTCAACCTCTTCCCCCACCTGACCGTCAAGCAGAACCTTTGCCTGGCCCCGGAGCTGCTCAAGCTCAAGAGCAAGGAGGAGGCTTCCAAGCGCGCTGAGGAGCTGCTGGCTCGTGTCGGCCTGTCCGATAAAGCCAATGTGTTCCCCAAGAGCCTTTCCGGCGGCCAGCAGCAGCGCATTGCCATTGCCCGCGCTCTGGCCATGGACCCGGATGTCATCCTGTTCGACGAGCCCACCTCCGCCCTCGACCCTGAGATGGTCGGCGAGGTGCTGGAGCTGATGAAGGAGCTGGCCCACACCGGCATCACCATGCTGGTGGTCACCCATGAGATGGGCTTTGCCCGCGAGGTGTCCAACCGCGTCATCTTCATCGATGAGGGCAGGATCCAGGAGGATGAGCCCCCGCAGGAGCTCTTCTCGAACCCCAAGCATCCTCGTCTGAAAGCTTTCCTTTCCAAGATGCTGTAATTGAAGCTAAGAAAACTGTATTGAAAAGACCGCCAGAGCAAGCGTTTCTACTTGCTTTGGCGGTCTTTTTGCTGTGAGGGGGGTTATCCAAGAATGACAGAGACCTCCACGTTTTCACCGGCCTTTGCCAGCGGCAGGAGGGTGCCCGCAATAGGAGCGCCGTTCATGGTGACGCTCTGCACGCCCTTCTGCACGGCGTGGGGGTTCTCCACCCGGATGTGGTAGACGGCACCCCGGTAACGGCGGGTGACGGTGTAGCCTGCCAGCGTGTGGGGGATGCAGGGATCAACGCGCAGGCCGTCCAAAGTGGGCTGGATGCCCAGAATGTACTGGCTCACGTTCACGAAGGTCCATGCCGCCGTGCCGGTCAGCCAGCTGTTCTTGGCCTCGCCGAAAGTGGGGGCATCGCGGCCTGCCACCATCTGGCTGTAAACGTAGGGTTCGGTGCGGTGGATCTCGCTGATGTCCTCGATATAGGCCGGGCAGGTCTTTTTGTAGACAGCAAAGGCCCGGTCACCGTGGCCCAGCACGGTCTCAGCACAGCTGATCCAGGGGTTGTTGTGGCAGAAGATACCGGCGTTCTCCTTGTAGCCCGGGGGATAGCTGGAGATCTCGCCCAGATTGAGCCGGTAGGTGGTGTAGGCGGGCTGGAGCAGTACCACGCCGTACGGGGTGTCCAGCCGCTCCTCCACGCTCTTCAGTGCAGCTTCGGCCTGACCGGTCTCCCGGCCGATCCCGGCCATCACGCACATGCCCTGGGGTTCGATGAAGATCTGCCCCTCGTCGCATTCCCTGCTGCCTACGGGGGCACCAAAGGCATCGTAGGCACGGCGGAACCATGCGCCGTCCCAGCCGGCGGTCAGGGTGGCCTGTTTTACTGCGTCAATGGCGGTGCGGGCACTGGCGGCCTCCTCGGTGAGGTGCAGGTGGTCACAGAGTTCGGCGTACTCGCGGCCGTATTTCACGAACATGCCCGCAATGAACACGCTCTCAGCCACGGGACCCTCGCTGGGGCCGGTGATCTGGAAGCTCTCGCCCGGGTGCTCCGAGAAGCAGTTCAGGTTCAGGCAGTCGTTCCAGTCGGCCCGGCCGATCAGCGGCAGGCCGTGGGGGCCCAGATGGGTATGGGTGTAGCGGAAGCTCCGGCGCAGATGCTCCATCAGGGGCTGTGCTCTGGTCACGTCGTTGTCAAAGGCAACCGGCTCGTCCAGGATCGACCAGTCACCGGTCTCCCGCAGATAGGCGGCGGTGCACGCAATGAGCCAGAGCGGGTCATCGTTGAAGCCGCTGCCCACGTCGCTGTTGCCCTTTTTGGTCAGGGGCTGGTACTGGTGGTAGGCACTGCCGTCCTCAAACTGGGTGGCAGCAATGTCCAGAATGCGTTCCCGTGCGCGGGAAGGGATCATGTGGACGAAGCCCAGCAGATCCTGACAGGAATCCCGGAACCCCATGCCGCGGCCGATGCCGCTCTCGTAATAGCTGGCACTGCGGCTCATGTTGAAGGTGACCATGCACTGATACTGGTTCCAAAGGCTCACCATCCGGTCCAGCTTTTCCTCGCCGGAGGTCAGCTGCCAGCCCGAGAGCAGCTCCTGCCAGTAGTCGGCCAGTGCCCTGCGGGCGGCATCCACCTGTGCGTCGGTGGCATAGCGGGCCATCATGGCCTCGGCCCGGGCTTTGTTGATGATGCCGGGAGCGCTGAATTTTTCCCCGACCGGGTTTTCAATGTAGCCCAGCCCGAAGATGATGCTCTTTTTCTCGCCCGGTGCCAGCGTGAGATGGAAATGGTGGGCACCCACCGGAGCCCAGCCGTGGGCAATGCTGTTCGAGCAGTGACCGGCTTTGACCGCTTCCGGTGCGGCGGGGCCGCCGTATACGCCGCAGAAGGCATCCCGGCTGGTGTCGAAGCTGGTAACGGGGGCGTTGGCCCAGAACACGGCGTAGTGATCCCGGCGCTCCCGGTACTCTGTCTTATGATAGATGGCACTTTCCACCACTTCCACCTCGCCGGTGGAAAAGTTGCGCTGGAAATTGGAGCTGTCGTCCATGGCATCCCACAGGCAGAACTCCACATAGCTGAATACGTCCAGCGTGCGGGGGGCAGCGGTCTTGTTCTCCAGCGTCAGCCGGTCGATCTCACAGGCATCGCCCCGGGGCACGAACAACTCCTGAGCGGCCGCAATGCCGTTTTTTTCGCCCTGCAGGATCGTGTAGCCCAGACCGTGGCGGCAGGTGTAACTGTCCAGTTCCGTCTTGGCGGGCTGCCAGCCCGGGTTCCAGATGGTGCCGCCATCGTTGATGTAGATGCGGTGGCCGTCCATGTCCAGCGGGGAATTATTGTAGCGGTAGCGGGTCAGCCGCCGCAGCCGGGCATCCCGGTAAAAGCTGTAACCGCCGCCGGTGTTGGACACCAGACTGAAAAAGTCCTCGCTGCCCAGATAGTTGATCCAGGGCAGGGGAGTGCGGGGCGTGTCGATCACATATTCCCGGCGCGCATCATCAAAATGTCCGAATCTCATAGCCTTGTTCCTCCTTATAGGGTAAACCGGAAATGCTGAAATCATTTGATGGCGAAAACGATTTAGAATTTGCGGCCCAAGGGTGGGAAAGGCACTTGTTACCCTAAGAATAGTCTATCCTGCGGGAAAAATCAAGAGCGGACCTGAAATATACAACAAGGGTGCAGCGGGCTGATTCAGGGGTGGAAACCGGTATGGGAACGAAAAAATTATCGAACGGTAACGAAATGTAACGAAAACGATACAGACTGCATAATTCTGAGGAAATGAAATCTCGCAACCTGCTGAAATGCAGACTTTTAGGATAAAACTTTTCTTCTTCTGCTTGATTTTTGGTGCAAAGTGCGCTATATTGAAATTGCGAAAACGATTTAGGATTCGTTCGGGAGCCCTGAGCGGGTCCCTGTGAGGGAGGGCGGCGAAATGTCATCCTTAAAAGATCTGGCGCGTGAATGCGGTGTCTCGGTGGCAACGGTGAGCAAAGCGCTCAATGGCCAGTCGGACATCTCTGCTGCGACCCGCGACCGTGTCCGCGAGGCGGCCCGCCGGATGGGCTATGTGCCCAATATGGCGGCCCGCGCAATGAAGACCAACCGTACCTACAACCTTGGCGTTCTGTTTGTGGACGAGCGGCAGAGCGGCCTGGCCCACGAGTACTTCTCGGCGGTGCTGGACAGCTTCAAGGTGCAGGTAGAAAAGCTGGGCTATGATATCACCTTTGTCAACCGGAACCTCGGCGGCAGAACAATGACCTATCTGGAGCATTGCCACTACCGGGGCGTGGATGGAGCGGTGATCGCCTGCGTGGATTTCAACGATCCGCAGGTGGTGGAGTTGGTCAACAGTGATGTGCCGGTGGTGACCATCGACCATGTGTTCAACAACCGGATGGCGGTCCTTTCCGATAATGTCAACGGGCTTTCGGCGCTGGTGCGGTACGCCTACGCCAACGGCCACCGCCGCATCGCCTTTATTCATGGCGAGCGCACGGCGGTGACGGAGAACCGGCTGGCGGGCTTCTACAAGAGCTGTGCGGAGCTGGGGCTGCAGGTCCCCGAAGAATATGTGCGCTGCGGTGTGTATCACGATCCCGACCGCTGTGCCGAGGAGACCCGGGCCCTGCTGGCACTGCCCCAGCGGCCCAGCTGCATCCTCTTCCCCGATGATTTCTCGGCCATGGGCGGCTGCATCGCTCTGCAGGAAGCGGGCCTGAGCATCCCGGAGGATATTTCCGTGATGGGATATGACGGCATTTACCTCTCCCGCGTGATGAAACCCCAGCTGGTGACCTGGCAGCAGAACACCAAAATGCTGGGCCGGATGGCAGCGGATAAACTGGTGCAGATGATCGAGCACCCCCGTGTGACGCTGGCCGAGCAGATCCCGGTGACAGGAAAACTGCTGGAGGGCGGCTCGGTGCGCAGCATCGAATGAATGGGTTGGATTTGGTTCCGGACGAACCGGAGCCTTGAATTTGAAACGCTTTTTCACGAAAACCATTGAAGGAGGTTTTTCATTATGAGAAAGATTTCGCGTCGTAATTTCCTGCTGGCTTCCGGTGCAGTTACCATCAGTGCAGCGCTGAGCGCATGCGGCGGCTCCTCTTCTTCTACCGGTGCGGCATCCTCTGCCGCAGCTTCTTCCGCCGCTTCCGCTGCTCCGGCAGCTCAGGGCAAGGTGCTGAATATCTGGTGCTGGAACGACGAGTTCCAGGGCCGCTTCAATAACTATTACCCCGAGGTCGCCTCCATCGCTGAGGACAAATCCACCACCACCCTGAAAGATGGCACCGTTGTCAAGTGGACCATCAACGCCAACGAGAACAACAACTACCAGAATAAGCTGGATGAGGCCCTGCTGAATCAGGACTCCGCCGCCGATGATGACAAGGTAGATATCTTCCTGATCGAGGCTGACTACGCACTGAAGTATGTGGATTCCGATTACGCGCTGGATGTCAAGGCAGATATCGGCCTGACCGATGCCGATCTGGCCGGTCAGTACCAGTACACCAAGGATATTGTCAGCGTGGACGGTAGCCAGCGCGGCACCACCTGGCAGGCGACCCCCGGTCTGTTCGCATACCGCCGCAGCATCGCCAAGGAAGTGCTGGGCACCGATGATCCCACCGAGGTGCAGAGCCATCTGTCCGATTGGGATAAGTTCAACGAGGTGGCTGCACAGGCCTATGCAAAGGGCTACAAGATGCTGTCCGGCTTCGATGATGCTTACCGCACCTTCTCCAACAACGTGGACGCTCCCTGGGTGGACGGCACGACCGTCAAGGTAGACCCCAACATTATGAAGTGGGTCGATCAGACCAAGGAGTACACCGATAAGGGCTACAACAATAAGTCCAGCCTGTGGGACAGCCAGTGGGCAGCCGATCAGGGCCCGAGCGGCAAGGTGTTTGGCTTCTTCTACTCCACCTGGGGCATCAATTTCACCCTGCTGGGCAACTCTCTGGAGACCCCTGTGGCCGAGGGCGGCAAGGAAGAAGTGGGCAACGGCATCTACGGCGATTACGCAGTCTGCGAAGGTCCTCAGCCCTATTACTGGGGCGGCACCTGGATCTGCGCGGCAGCCGGTACCGATAATACCGATATCATCCGCGACGTGATGCAGAAGCTGACCTGCGACGAAGCCATTATGAAGCAGATCACCCTGGATACGCAGGATTACACCAACAACGAGAAGGCCATGGAAGAGATCGCAAACAGCGATTATGCCTCCGACTTCCTGGGCGGCCAGAACCATATCGCCCTGTTTGCAGAAGCTGCAAAGAAGATCGATATGTCCAACGCAGGCCCGTACGATCAGGGCCTGAACGAGAGCTTCCAGAATGCCTTCAAGGATTACTTTACCGGCACGGTGGACGAGGATACCGCAAAGGCAAACTTCGAGACCGCCATCAAGGAAAAGTACCCCGAGCTGACCGATGTGGTCTGGCCCGCATAAGCGCAGCCGGAACCTGAAAACCTTTTGAACCGAATCTGAATGGGGCGGGCCGGACGCTGATCCCGCCCGCCCCGTTTTGCTTTGGGCAGTGTACGTCAGGAGGGCAGTTACTATGGGAGCAAAACCAAAGAAGAACGGCTCGATCAGCTATGCAAAGTGGGGCTATATCTTCATTGCACCGTTCTTCCTCATCTTTGCGGTGTTCCAGCTCATCCCACTGGGGTCTACGATCTATTACAGCTTTTTTGAATATTACCGCAGCGGCCTGAAGATCATCGGCCCCACCTTTGTGGGCCTGAAGAACTACATCACCCTGTTTGCAACCGACCTGCCCAAATACTTTGGCAACACGCTGCTGCTCTGGATCATCGGCTTCATCCCGCAGATCGCCATCTCGCTGCTGCTGGCGGCCTGGTTCACCGACCTGCGCCTGAAGCTGAAGGGCCAGACCTTCTTCAAGACAGTCATCTACATGCCCAACCTCATTATGGCTTCGGCATTTGCCATGCTGTTCTTTGCCCTGTTCTCGGATAACGGCCCCGTGAACGCTGCACTGGTGGGCATGGGCATCCTCAAGGAGCCCTTCAGCTTCCTGAACAGTGTCTGGGGCAACCGCGGCCTCATCGGCCTGATGAACTTCCTGATGTGGTTCGGCAATACGACCATCATGCTGATGGCGGCCATCATGGGCGTGGACCCCACCCTGTATGAGGCAGCGGAGCTGGACGGCTGCACCCCGAACCAGATGTTCTGGAAGATCACCATCCCGCTCATCCGGCCGATCCTGGTCTATGTGATGATCACTTCGATGATCGGCGGCCTGCAGATGTTCGATGTGCCGCAGATCCTGACCAATGGCAAGGGCGGCCCCGACCGCACCTCCACCACCATGATCATGTACCTGAACAACCACCTGTTCAGCAAGAACTACGGCATGGCCGGCGCGGTCTCGGTGGTGCTGTTCCTGGTGTGCGCAGTGCTCTGCGTGATCGTTTACATGGCCCTGACCAAGGAGGACGACGGCCTGAGCAAGGCCGAGCGCAAGGCCCGCAGGCAGGCGGCCAAACAGGTGAAGGGAGGAAAAGCATAATGTCACACGCAGTCAAGACAAAATCCGAAAAAGCGACCCTTGCGGCCCGCCGCACGGTGTGCTATGCGGCGCTGGTGCTGCTGAGCTTTTTATGCCTGTTCTTCTTCTATGTGCTGGTCATCAATTCCACCCGCACCCATTTTGAGATCCAGAAGGGCTTTTCCTTTCTGCCGGGCAGATCCTTGATGACCAACCTGAAAAATGTGCTGTCAGATGCCAACATCCCGGTGCTGACCGGTGTGCGGAACAGCCTGATCGTGTCCGGCTGCTCGGCTGCCCTCAGTGTCTATTTTTCGGCCCTGACAGCCTACGGCATCTACGCCTATAACTTCCGGTTCAAAAAGGCGGCGTTTGCCATCATCCTGCTCATTATGACCATGCCGACCCAGGTCTCGGCGCTGGGCTTCCTGCAGCTCATCACAAAGATGGGCCTGAAGAACAGCTTCATTCCCCTCATCATCCCCAGCATTGCGGCCCCGGCGGTGTTCTTCTTTATGAAGCAGTATCTGGATGCCAGCCTGCCCATGGAGATCGTGGAAGCTGCCCGCATCGATGGCGCAGGGGAGTTCTACACCTTCAACCATATCGTGCTTCCCATTATGAAGCCCGCTCTGGCGGTGCAGGCCATCTTCTCCTTTGTGTCCAGCTGGAACAACTACTTCATCCCCGCACTGGTGCTGGATACGGCAGACAAAAAGACCCTGCCCATCCTCATTGCACAGCTCCGCAGTGCCGACTTCCTCAAGTTCGATATGGGCAAGGTCTATATGCTGGTGGCCATTGCCATCCTGCCTGTGATCATTGTTTATCTGCTGCTGTCCAAGTTCATCGTCCGTGGTGTTGCACTGGGCGGTGTCAAGGGCTGAGCATTCCGTTCTCTCCTTCGGAAAAAGCACCCGCAGCCAGCAGGCCGCGGGTGCTTTTCTATCCTCTCGTGCTCAGTCGGCTTTGGCAATGCGCTGCATTGCGGTGGAGGCGACATGCTTCTCCTTGATGGCGCGGAGCTGGGCCATGTGGTCGGTGTTTACGTGGGCCTGCTGCTGGGCTTCGGAGTCCCACTCCTCAACGATGAGCAGCTCGTCCGGGTCGGCGGCGCTCAGGTAGTAATCGTAGCGCTCAAAACCGTCCTCCTGCTGGACCTTTGCCAGAATGCCGGCAGCGGCGACCTCCTGCAGAAAAGCGTCCCGCTGGCCGGGGAGCATACGGTAGGTGACCAGAAGCATCATGTGTTCCATGGTGAAATCTCCCTTATAATGTTCCAATGTATGTTCTTTTAGACAAAAGCCGCCGGAAATCGCTTCCCGGCGGCTTTTGCTTATTAGGAGGATCAAAAGATGATCCCTGGAGAACTTAGTTCAGGATGGTCTGCTCGGTCTCGACATCAAAGACGTGGACCTTGTGCGGATCGAATGCAACGCGGACGGTGTCTCCGTTGCGTGCCTTGGAGGTGGGAGCAACACGGGCGGTCATCTTGTTGCCCTTGTACTCCAGGTACAGGTAGATCTCAGCGCCCATCATTTCGGACACATCGACCTGAGCCTCCAGGTGGCAGTCGGGGTGCTTTGCCATAAACTCGGGCTCGTCGTCGATATCCTCAGGACGGATGCCCATCTTGACCTTCTTGCCAACGTAGGAATCCAGCTTGCCGTCAGCGGTCTTTTCCTTGGGCAGGGGGATGGTGTCGCCGCCCAGGTCAATGGCGTACTGATCGCCGTTCTTGGTCACGGTGCCGTCCAGGAAGTTCATCTGGGGGCTGCCGATGAAGCCGGCAACGAACATGTTGCAGGGCATGTCGTACAGGTTCTGCGGGGTATCGACCTGCTGGATGATGCCGTCCTTCATAACAACGATGCGGTCGCCCATGGTCATAGCCTCGGTCTGGTCATGGGTAACGTAGATGAAGGTGGTAGCCAGCTTCTTGTGCAGCTTGATGATCTCGGTGCGCATGCTGGTACGCAGCTTTGCATCCAGGTTGGACAGGGGCTCGTCCAGCAGGAAGACTGCCGGGTTACGAACCATTGCACGGCCCAGAGCAACACGCTGACGCTGGCCGCCGGACAGAGCCTTGGGCTTGCGGTCCAGCAGGTGCTCGATCTCCAGGATCTTGGCAGCCTCGTGAACGCGGCGGTCGATCTCGTCCTTCGGGGTCTTGCGCAGCTCCAGACCGAAAGCGATGTTCTTGTAAACGGTCATGTGGGGGTACAGAGCGTAGCTCTGGAACACCATGGCGATATCACGATCCTTGGGAGGAACGTCGTTGATCAGGCGGCCGCCGATGTACATTTCGCCCTTGGAGATCTCCTCCAGACCGGCGATCATGCGCAGGGTGGTGGACTTGCCGCAGCCAGAGGGGCCGACGAAGATGATGAACTCCTTATCCTGGATCTCCAGGTTGAAGTCGGTAACAGCAGGAGCAGTAGCGCCCGGATAGATCTTGTAGATGTGCTGGCAGCTAATCGAAGCCATAGGTCATTGCCTCCATTAAAATTTTTCTATGTTACGGCACCTTGACGGTGCACGCTCTCGTTGGTATTATAATAACAGATAACTTTGTGATATAAAATAGCATTTTATTGATTTGAGGTGTCAGATATTGCTTTATGATTGGACAAGTACCGCAGCCCTTGGCGTGGTGCGGGATATCCAGCCCAAAGAACCCCTGACCCTGACCGGCGAGGGGCTGTGGGTCTGCCTGATCTCCAGCGGCAGATGCACTGCCAGCCTGACCGATGTCTCGCCCTCCCCGGCGGGCAGCGCACTGATCCTGCCGCCCCAGAGCGCGGCGGCGGGCCATCTGGTGCTGAGCCGCGCCCCGTTGACCCTGACCCCGGAAGGGGAGAGCCACCTGCTCTGCATCCAGCTGACCGGGCAGGCGGCGGTGCAGTTCCTTGCCGGGCTGACGGAGCTGCCGTTCCTGGCCCGGGGCGAGACCTGCCCCGCCGCCGCAGAGCTGCTGGGCCGCCTTGCCGCCGAGGCCGACACGCCCCGCAGCCGGGCTGCCAGCCAGCTGGCCTTTGCCCTGCTCTGTGAGCTTGCGGGGGCCGACAGCGCCGCCCCGCCCCTGCCGCCGCTGGTGGAGGCCGCCATTGAGGATATCCGCCAGAACTACGCTGGCCTGTACGGCGTGGAGGAGCTCAGTGAGCGGCTGGGAGTCTCCAAGAGCCATCTTGTCCGCACCTTTACTGCCGCCGTGGGGGTGCCCCCGGGGCGCTACCTGACCACCGTGCGGGTGGAAGCTGCCATGCGGCTGCTCCTGCACCGGGAATACACGCTGGATGTCATTGCCAGCCTGTGCGGCTTCTCAGGGGCCAACTACCTGTGCCGGGTGTTCAAAAAAGAGACCGGCCAATCCCCCGCACAGTGGCGGGCCTTGGCCGGTCAGACAGCGCGGCCCCTCAGCCCGGCGGAAAGCCAGCGGGAGCAGGCACTGTATATTTAAAATGTTCAGGAGCCAGGGCAGCACCCGGCTCTTTTCCGTGGAGGCGTTCAGCCGCACACAGACTGCGGGCACTTGAGCAGGAACACCGTCAGGGCCAGCGTGATGGCCTCGGCGGCGGGGAAGGCCGACCACACGCCGTTCATGCCGAACAGGGCGCTCAGGATCAGCGAGCAGGTGACGATGGCGGCCACGCCCCGGCTGACCGAGGTGATGGTGGCCTCGGTGGGGCGGTTGACCGCACCCAGGTAGCCTGCCGCAACAATATTGCAGCCCGCAAAGAAGTAGCCCAGGAAGTAGATGCGCATACCGCTGTGGGCGTATTCGGCCATCAAAGCAGAGCTCTCGCTGTTGAAGAGGGCAACAAAGGTATCGGTAAAGCCAAACACGGCACCGTACAACACCGCCGCCAGCGCCAGAGCGGTATCGCAGCCCAGCAGAAGCAGCTTTTTTGCTCCGGTCATCTCATTTTTGCCGTAGCACTGGCTGATCAGCGGCTGGGCACCCTGGGCCACGCCGTTGAAGATGGCTGTTGCCACCAGCGCAAAGTTTGCCACCACGCCGTAAGCGGCCACGCCCACGTTGCCCGCCAGCCGGAGCAGCAGGAAGTTGAACACGGTGGTGGTCACGGCAGAGGAGAGCTCCCCGACAAAGCCGGAGATGCCCAGCTGGCAGCTCTGCACCAGCAGCCGGGCCGAGGGGGCCTGCCGGACAAAGGTGAGCGTGTTGCTCTTTTGAAAAAAGTGGCGGCTGCAGATGGCGATGCTGAGCACCGGCGAGATGGCGGTTGCCAGCGCCGCGCCGGGCAGGCCCAGCCCCATGGGGAAGATGAAGATGTAATCGAACACCACATTGAACAGGCTTCCGCTCAGGGTGGCCACCATGGCAAGGGACGGGTCGCCGTCGTTGCGGACGAAGGCCGAGAGGATGTAGTTGCACATGAAGAAGGGTGTGAACAGCAGGAAGATGCGGGTGTAGTTCAGGCCCAGCGCCACAATGTCCGCATCGCCGCCCATGAGCTGCAGAAGCGTGCCCGGGCAGAACGCGCCCGCCAGCATGAACGGGATGGCGATCAGGCAGGCACAGAGGATGGCGTTGGAAAAAAACCGCTGCGCCCGTGCCTCGCCCTGCGCCTGCAGGATGGCGTACCGGGTGGCCGCACCCAGACCGATCATCGAGCCGAAGGCAAAGATCAGGTTGTACATGGGCAGGCAGAGGTTCAGCAGGGTCACGCCGTCGGTGCCCGCCGCCTGGGCGATGAAATAGGTGTCGGCCAGAATATAGCACGATGTGCCGATCAGACCGAAAATATTCTGCGACACATACTTGAAGAACTGCTTTGTCAGGTTCATGGAAGCTTCCTTTCCGCGGGGAGAATAGGGGAGTGAAACGTAAAAACGACTACTACTATATCATAAAACTTGACATATTTCAACGAAAAAGCGAGAAAACACGCTATCATTTCCCAAACGGAACACTTCTCCCCGGGGAGATGCTGCTATCCGAAAATGCCATACAAACACTGTCGATTTTGTGCAACTCACCAAAGATGATTTGTGGTTATTGACAAAAAAAAAAAGTTTTATGATTTCTGTGTAAGATGCCACGTTGAAACAGAAAAAACGGTAAACCAGTCGAAAGGCTGCGACGCAAAGCTAAAGGGCCTGGAATATGGCAGCCAGCCGCACTTTCTCAACCATACCGCACATGGGCATCACCTCAAGGGGCGGTAGATTCCCAAAGTACAAAACGCAGAGCGTTGTACCAGCCATTTGGCCGGTGCGGCGCTCTTTTTGCTTTGTGCGGGCATGGTTATATTTTGGGAGTAACTCATAAAAGGAGGATTTTTATGAAAAAGCGGTTCGTCAGCTTGTTGGTTGCAGCATGTATGATATTTGCACTGTTGCCAGTGAGCGCAATTACGGCGTTTGCAGAAAAACCAGTGCTAACTGGTTATTGTGGTGCTGACAGCTCCTACGATAGTCAGACGTATAACTATTCTGCGACGTATAACAACACAGAACATACCTTTACTGGAACATATTACAGTAATGCTATTTGGACATTGACACCGAATGGTGAAAATACCTATAAGCTTACGATTTCTGGTACTGGTGCAATGGGAGACTTAAAAGGCTGGGCCTTTGGAAGCCCTTGGAATTTTGCATTGATTCTAAAGGAAAAAGTAGCAGTCGATAACGTGTATTATGCAGTTACAGAGCTTGAAATCGCCGATGGTATTACTGAAATCGGTGCACATGCCTTTGAAGCTCACAGAGCAATCACGCATGTTGCTTTACCGCAGAGTGTAACGAAAATTGGAGAGAAATCTTTTAACTACTGCACGGGAATGCAATCGATTGAGCTCTCTAACAATCTGGAAGAGATTGGTTCGACCGCTCTTAGCGATACTGCTTTGACCTCTATTGGACTTCCGGAATCCTTAAAAAAAATTCAAAATGGTGCTTTTTCCGGCTGTAATTCACTTGCGGGAGATTTGAAAATCCCCAGTAATGTGACTGTAATTGGAAATGCTGCTTTTGTAAATGATACTGCGTTGACAGGAACTCTGACAATTGGCAATTCAGTACAGACGATCGGAGATTCTGCATTTTCTGGATGCAAGTTTACCGGAAAGCTGACAATTCCTGATTCTGTTATTTCCATCGGCGACAATGCTTTTACAAATAACAAGTTTAGCGAAATTTCGCTGGGTAGGAATCTTGAAAAAATTGGTGGAAGTGCTTTTAATACATCGGGCACCTATACTGGCCAACTGAATATTCCAGATAGCGTAAAAGAAATTGGAAAATCAGCTTTTAACGGCATGGGCTTTACAAGTATTCGACTTGGAAAGTCAGTAAGCAGTATTGCAGATACAGCATTTCAAAATTGTACAAGCATTCATTCACTGGATATTTCGAGCATTGGTAGCGCTGATTATGGTACGAATGTATTTAAGAGCCTGAAGAACCCCAATACTATTTATGTAAATAGTGAAGAACAGAAAAATACGATTACCAATCAAATCACGGAGAATCGTTCTGTATTCGCTATCACGAATGGTGGAGTTTTTGCAGAAAATACCACATTTGAAGAAGGTAAGCTGGCTACTCCCGAAAAGGCCGGTTACACCTTTGCCGGCTGGTATGATAATGCCGGACTGACGGGTGAAGCAGTAACGACCCCCGTAACGGGTAAAACTTATTATGCAAAGTGGGAGCCTGCCCCCGTTGCCGCAACGATGACTGCAACCACCTCCAAGAGCGACTACTTGGTCAATACTCCCGTTGATGTGAACATTGCCATTGCCCCCGGTACTGATATGTCCAAGATTCTCAATGGCAGTGTTGCTCTGACCTACGGTGATGAAGTTGAAAAGGTAGAACTGAACGGCAAGGAACTGACCGAGAAAGAATACATTGTTCGGGAGCTGGCTCAGAAACTGACTTCCCAAAGCAGTAATTCCCAAAGCAGTAATATCAAAGCAACCCTGAATGTGACCTACAAAAAAGCCGGCAAGTTTGACTTTAACGTTGCCCTGAAGGACGCAAATGGTGCCCAGATTTGTGCTGCTGGCACTCCGGTCGTTGTTGCCGAAGAGGCCGCCGAACTGACCCCTGCAACCAAGCTCTACACCCTGACCGTCAAGAATGCTGATGTTACCATTAAGAATGGTGACGAAGAGATCAAGGCTGAGAAGAACGACAAGGGCGAGCTGATCGCCAAAGTGCCCGAAAAGGCTGACGTGACCGTGACCTACACCAGCCAGAGCGATGCCGTTGCATTTGACCAGTGGACGATTACCACTGATAAGACGCTGGATGTGGATGTCAAGAACAACCCCCTGAAGTTCCAGATGCCTGCCGGTGGCGTGACCATCGAAGCTATGACCAAGGATGCCTCCATTGAGGAAGACGAGCCCAATATTCTGGGCACCGCCGCAGTGGTCGGCACTGCCGCTGCTGGCACCGCCATTCTGGCATGGCAGGGCTACCAGCTGGGCACGGAGCTGTACCTGAAAACCGCTCTGCCCGCTGGTACTGCCATCCCCACAAACCGTGCCGAGCTGGCCCTGCTGGTGTGGAACCATGCCGGTAAGCCCGCACCCGCCGCAGTTCTGCCCGCCGATGCCACCGATACCCAGAAGGCCATTGCCTGGGCTGTGGAAAACGATCTGCTCAAGGCCGCAAAGGACAACGGCGAGACCTATGTGGATACCGATTCCGTGAGCCGTGTTGAAGTAATCCGCGTGTGGAATAAGGCACAGGAAAAGTAAACCCCACCGTCATCCCTTCGGGATGCCACCGCCCCTAATAGGGGCGGCCTTGGCAAAAAGGTGAAACTATCCGCCATGCCAAGGGCCCCCCTATTAGCGGGGGCTGTCGCTGAAAGCGACTGGGGGGTTGCTCCCATAACCGAGCCATTCCCTATTCCCAAATAACCTGTGGAAGCGCCCTGCCGGGGAACCGGTGGGGCGCTTCTGCATAGGGGCGGGAGCCGAAACTGCCGCTTTTTCCGCTCTAGCGCCGTGGTTTTTATTGACAAGCTCCCGGCTTGCTATTATAATAGAACAGTCATAATAGCATTCGTGCGCGGCTTTGCGGCTGCGTCAATCCAATAGACAAGGAGAAGATCCAAAATGGCACAAGAAATCAAGATGTCCGCTTCCGGCCTGAAGGCGATGCAGGACGAACTGGAATACCTCAAGACGGTCCGCCGTAAGGAGCTGGCCGAGGAGATCAAGGAAGCCCGCAGCCACGGCGACCTTTCTGAGAACAGCGAGTACGATGAAGCCAAGAACACCCAGGGTCTGGTAGAGAACCGCATCACCGAGCTGGAGCAGATGGTTAAGAACGCTGTGATCATCGACGAGAGCGAGCTGAGCGTGGACAGCGTTGCTGTTGGCACCCACGTTTCCATCAAGATGACCGGCGATGATGAGGCCGAGGAGTACGATATCGTTGGCCGCACCGAGGCTGACCCCATCAACGGCAAGATCAGCGACGAGAGCCCCGTGGGTCACGCTCTGCTGGGCAAGGCCGTGGGCGAGAAGGCTGAGGTCCTGCTGCCCTCCGGCCAGACCGTCGAGTACGAAGTGCTGGCCATCACCCACGCCGCAAACTGAGCCTGAACGGGAGGAAACCATGGAAGAGCAAAAGAGAAACCCCGCTCAGGGCCTGTCTGAGAGCGAGCAGGTGCAGGTGCGCCGCCAGAAGCTGGCCGACCTGCAGGCTGCCGGCAACGACCCCTTCACCCTGACCAAGTTCCCGCAGGACGCTTATTCTGCAGACCTGAAGGAAGAGTATAAGGATCTGCCCAACGAGACCGACAGCGGCAAGCAGGTCGCGCTGGCCGGCCGTATGATGTCCAAGCGCGTGATGGGCAAGGCAAGCTTTGCCCACCTGCGCGATGACAAGGGCGATATCCAGCTGTATGTCCGCCGCGACGAGCTGGGCGAGGAGGCCTACGCCGCCTTCAAGAAGCTGGACGTGGGCGATATCATCGGTGTCAAGGGCGAGGTGTTCCGCACCAAGACCGGCGAGCTGAGCGTTCGCGCCACCGAGCTGACCCTGCTGGCCAAGAGCCTGCGCCCCCTGCCCGAGAAGTTCCACGGCCTGACCGACACCGAGATGCGTTACCGTCAGCGCTATGTGGACCTGATCGCCAACCCGGAGGTGAAGGATACCTTCGTCAAGCGCAGCCAGATCCTGAAGGAGATCCGCGCCTATCTGGACGAGAAGGGCTTCCTGGAGGTGGATACCCCCATCCTGACCCCCTTTGAGATCGGTGCCTCTGCCCGCCCCTTCTACACCCACCACAACAGCCTGAACATGGACATGGTGCTGCGCATTGAGACTGAGCTGTACCTCAAGCGCCTGATCGTGGGCGGCATGGATCGCGTGTATGAGGTTGGCCGCATCTTCCGCAACGAGGGCATGGACCCCAAGCACAACCCCGAGTTCACCAGCATCGAGCTGTATCAGGCCTTCACCGATTTCCACGGCATGATGGATCTGGTGGAGGAGCTGTACAAGCGCCTGGCCCTCAAGATCTGCGGCAGCATGGTCATTCCCTATCAGGGCAAGCAGATCGATATGGGTCACTGGGAGCGCCTGACTATGGTGGAGGCTGTCAAGAAGTATTCCGGCGTTGACTTCAACGATTGGAAGTCCGACGAGGATGCAATTGCCTCTGCCAAGGAGCATCATGTGGAGCTGCCCGAGGTTCCCACCAAGGGTGCCATTCTGGCCGAGTTCTTCGATGCCTTTGTTGAGGACAAGCTGATCCAGCCCACCTTTATCTACGATTACCCCGTGGAGATCAGCCCGCTGGCCAAGCGCAAGCCGGATGATCCCGCCTTTACCGAGCGCTTTGAGTACTTCATCGACTGCACCGAGTACGGCAACGCCTTCAGCGAGCTGAACGACCCCATCGACCAGAAGGGCCGATTTGAGCGTCAGGTCGCCGAGCGCAAGGCCATCGAGCCCGATTGCAAGGCTCAGGTGGATTACGACTACGTCAACGCACTGGAGTACGGCCTGCCCCCCACGGGCGGCCTGGGCTTCGGTGTGGACCGCCTGGTCATGCTGCTCACCGACAGCGCCTCCATCCGCGATGTTCTGCTGTTCCCCACGATGAAGCCGATTGAGCAGTAAAACGCAAGAAAATCAACATAGAATCGAGAGATTTGATTTTTGATTTTCTTGCAAAAGCTGTGTCATCCTCGATTTGACATCAATTTGACAGCAAAATCCTGAAGAATCACGTCCCGTTATGAAGCGTGACGGATTTCAGACAAAACGCACAAGGCTTGAACAAAGCTGTAAGAGCACTTCTTGGAATCATCCGAGAGGTGCTCTTTTTGTTTGCTCCTGCGGCCAACTTCTGTCAGACAGTCACAAAAAACGGAGGATAACATTATGAAAACAAACTACAAGCCCATCAAACCCATGAAAGAAATCCCTGACCAGCTTCGCAAGCTGCGCCGCCAGTTCCTGCGCTACCAGCAGGCAGAAATCGTGTATAGCCTATCTCACAAGAAGTTGCTGGAGCTTGCCAGCGATGCCGGGGCCATTTATCGCTTCGACAGCACGGTGCTTATCAACCGGGAGATTTTTGATGCCTATTTGGAACGCTTCCATGAACCTGCAAGAAAAATTACCGTGGAGGAGGTCGAGGACAAATGAGCGGCAGTGTGTGGATGTTCTCCGACCAGATCGACGATGAAGATATGGATTTTATGCGGCATGAGTTCGTGACTTATAGCATGGCAAGCGATTATTATGGGCTTGGATTGAAACCTGTCACCCGGATGGCACATGAATGTGGGGCTATCTATAAGATTGGCCGGAAGATTCTAATTCGGAGAAGCATTTTTGAAGAGTACCTGCGCCAGCAGAGAAAGATTTGAGGTGTGCAATGGAAAAGCCGAATACTAGATTGTATGATGAAAATAATAGGCTGAACTATGTGCTGGTCGGAGATTACTATTTTCCTGCCTTGATTCTGGCAGAGGATTCTCGTCCTGTTGGCCGCTGGGGTAGAATGTACAAACGGTATCTCAAAGAACATCATCCAGTACGGTATCAGGCTCTCCTGCTGTCTGGCAGATTGAACAGCTATCTGGCAGACATTGATGCACAGGCAGAGGAACAGCTGGAGTTGCTTACCCAGCAGATGGCTGAACGTGAGGGTGTGAACGAAGAATTGAAAGCCGCAAATCAAATGGAATGGGTGCAAAGAATGAACAGAATCCAGAATCGAGCGGAGGAAGTTATTAAGGCCGAATTGATTTTTGCATAATGTCGGAGGGGCAGATACCGTATAACTTGGTATCTGCCCCTCTTATGTTTACAGACTATCGCTATAAATTGATGTAAAGGCATAAATTTCAAAATATTTTGAATGCAAAATGGAATATATTTGCATTCTCATTGACGCTCTATTGTAAAAGCATTATAATTGTTACATAAAATTCACACAAACCACACCTGTACAATTGAGCAATAGGGAAAAGTTATGACGAATGGCATAGAAGCAACAGTTGCTCTTTGCAAATGCGGAAAAGTCCACAAAGCCTACGGTGTCCGCTTTGAAAAGGCTGGCAAAAAGCACTGGAAGTACACATGGGCGTTTCCTATCAAAGAATCAGCCGCAAAACATGAAGGCTACGATGAAACCACAATTATTGGTACGATTGAGCCAACAGAAGATTATCCCGGATGTCCTTACTGTAAAGCAACTACCTTCGTAATATGCGGCACCTGTGGAAAATTGAATTGCTATAATGGTTCTAGGTTGTTCTCTTGCGGATGGTGCGGAGTACATGGTGTTGTCAGTTGGGGTTATGACGGCTCTGGCATCCGAAGCAGTGGAGATCGGTAAAAGATTATGAGTATCTTCAACAAGCAACAACAGAAACCCATGCCGACTTTCTCTGCCAGTCAGACGGTTCTTCCTTCTGTTGCAATCTCCCGGATTGAGAGTGGCAGTCTGGCAGAACTGAATGTGCCTAACTTGATGCTCAAAAAGGGCGAAAAATGCTGCTTTGTAGACAAGAGCTATGAAATGGTCGAGACAAGCATCACTCGAAATGTCCGAAAATCCGGCGGGACCAGTGTGCCAAGTGTCTTTTTCAAGGGCGTTCGATACCACATGGGCAGCAGTGAATCTATCCCGGTAACGGAAACCAAGGTCGACTACATACCGGGATACCTTTATATTACCAACAGGCGCATCATTTTCACCTCGCAGAAAGGCGGCCTAGAAAAAACCATTGGTTCACTTTCTGCATTTCATCCCTATTCCAATGCGATTGGGCTTCAATTTGGGCAAAAGGTCATAAACTTTATTCTGCCTCGTGCGGATCTGGCAGTACAAACGCTTCAAATTATGACGTAAATCATCGAAAGGGTATTGTAATATGGGAAATCTAAAAGTACATGATAAGCTGGATATTCAAGCTGGTGGACAGGTTGAGGTTCTGGATGAATTTGGTTCTGGTGGTCAGGGTACGGTCTACAAGGTATCGTACAACGGCAAAACCTATGCTCTGAAATGGTATCATCCGGGAGTTTTCAAGGGAAAGGAAAATGACTTCTATAAGAACCTCGAAAACAATATTAGCAATGGTGCGCCAACGGATGCTTTTCTCTGGCCAAAAGCCATTACCAAAGTTTATAACGACCAGTTTGGCTATCTGATGGATGTGCGCCCGTCTGGTTACGAAGAACTGACCAACTTTTTTGTGGGTGGCCGAAAGCAGAAACAGGCGCGTTTCAAAAGTTTCTACGCCCTCTGTACGGCAGCAATCAATATTATCGAAGCCTTCCGTGCTCTGCACAATAATGGCTACAGTTATCAGGATATCAACAACGGCAACTTCTTCATCAACCCGGAAAATGGCGATGTGCTGATTTGCGATAATGATAACGTCAGTCCGTTCGGAACCAATCTTGGCATTATGGGCAAGCAGCGCTGGATGGCTCCGGAAATTGTTATGGGAAAGAATGACCCCGATAAGAACAGCGACCGTTTTAGTCTGGCCGTAGTGCTGTTCCGGTTATTGTTCATCAACCACCCGTTGGAAGGCCGTTACAGCACCCCTCCCTGCATGACCAAAGAAGCCGAGCAAAAATATTATGGTAGTGCTCCAATTTTTGTCTATGACCCATCTACAACGGAAAACCGTCCGATTCCGGGAACTGACCATAATCTGAAACTGTTCTGGAATGTTTATCCGGACTATGTAAAAGAAGCGTTCATCCGTGCATTCAGTCATGATGTAATGATGAAGCAGAAGCCACGCATTCTGGAAAAAGAGTGGCTGGATATTTTTATCCGCCTGCGCACGGAAATTGGCCGCTGTCCACACTGTGGGCAGGAAACGTTTTATACATTCAGGGGAAGCCACGATATCCCCTGCATGGAATGCAGCAAAAAGATTTCCATTACAAATGCGCTGCAAATCAAAAATCAGATTTTGCCTATCTTCCCCGGCTTGAAAATCAGTTTGTGGACAGTGGACAGCTCTCTGGAAGATATCCGCACACAGGTAGCCGAAGTAGTGAAGAATCCGAAAGATCCGAAACTACTTGGCCTCCGAAACCTCAGCCAGCGCACTTGGAGCGTAAATCTGCCAGATGGTTCTCAGCGTCCCCTGCCGCCACAGCAAGTTGTACCCGTTCGCGCTGGATTTGAAATCCATTTCCTTGGTGGAACGAATGATTCTGGAATTATCAAGTAAAAGAGAAAGGTGAAGAAAAATGTCTCTGTTGGATAACGTAGCACCTGCCCCTCGAAAAGTCATGACGCTGTTTTATGTGGTCGATACCTCCGGCAGTATGTGCGGAAGCAAAATCGGCAGCGTCAACAGCGCAATGGAGGAAGCCATTACCAGTGATTTGCCGGAGATCAGCGCAGCAAACGATGATGCTGAAATCAAAGTGGCCATCATGCAGTTCAGCAGTGGTTGTTCGTGGATCACTCCGCAGAGTGGTCCTATTGCTATTGGAGATGTGATCTGGAACGATCTGAACGCAGGCGGCGTGACCGATTTGGGCGCAGCCTGTAAGGAGCTGGATAAAAAACTCTCTCGCAATGAGTATTTGAACAGCCAGACAGGAGCGTATGCTCCGGTCATTCTGCTGTTCAGTGATGGCGGCCCCACGGACAACTGGGAAAAGGAACTAAAACAGCTGAAGCTGAACAACTGGTTCAAACACGCTATTAAAATTGCCATTGCCATCGGTGACGATGCAGATAAGGCGGTTCTGGCCGAGTTTACCGGAACGATTGAGTCTGTCATTACGGTCAATGATAAGCACACGCTGAAAGCTCTGATTCGCAAGGTCAGTGTCCGCGCATCGGAGTTCCAGAGTCACAGCAAGCAATCCGGTGATACGACCTCCAGTGCCGAGGATGATAGTGCCAAAATTGCACAGGATGCCGTCAATGAGATTAAGCAGGATGCTTCTCAGAACAGCCCTGTTTCTGGTGGTGACTCTGGTGCCATTGATGTTTCACTGGATCAGGATTGGGGCAACTGGTAAAAGCTGATTCTCGGTGGGAGGTCAAATTATGGCTGAATATTACCAGTTCGCTCATTCTGTACAAGGCTATAACCATATTAAAGCAAACAAGGTTTGTCAGGATGCATCCGGTGAGTGCCACTTTGAAGATGTAAGCATTATTGCTGTGGCAGACGGTCACGGCAGCGATAACTATATTCGCACAGACCGTGGCAGTAGATTTGCGGTTTCTGCGGCTTTGACAGCTATCAAGGCCTTTGTACAGGAAGCGCGGGAAAATCATCTGTCCACTGTTCCTGATTCTGAAACCGAATTGATTCAGGTTTCCAAAAATATTCTTGCTCGGTGGTATACGCAGGTAGAAAATGATGTTGCCTGTGAGCCATTCCAGCCGGAAGAACTGGCAAAAGTATCAGAGAAATATAAGCAACGGTACGCTTCCGGGCAATATAATGCCAAGGCTTATGGAACGACCCTGATTGCAGTCTGTATGACCAGCGAGGGTTGGTTTGGCATCCACATTGGAGATGGGAAATGTGTTGAACTTCTGGAAAATGGAACGATTTGCGAGCCTATCCCATGGGATGAAGCTTGTGAACAGAATATTACCACCAGTATCTGTGACAGCGATGCAATTGAAGAATTTCGTTATGTAATTCAAAAGGATTTCCCTGCTGCGCTTTTTATCGGAAGCGATGGCATTGATGACAGCTATTCCTCTGAGATGGAATTGCATGAACTGTATCGCAACATTTTCATTGTCTTTGCAGACCATGGTGCAGAAGTCGGCAGCAATGAAGTCCGTGACTACTTGCCCAAAATCACCAGACAGGGCAGCGGTGATGATGTTTCCATTGCAGGTATCATCCGCACGGATATTTCTAAAGATTCAGTCGCTAGAATTAGGCTGTGCGGCGAAGAAATCCGGCTGAAAGCCCAGTTGGAAAAAGCAGAGCGCACCCATCAATCCGCCATCGAGAAGAAAAACTATATCGAAAACAACATGGAACGAAACCGGGCAGAACTTCAGAAACTGACGGAACGTTTGCTAGATGCTGAAGCTGGTCTAAAAGCATCGGAGGTCGCTCTTTATAAGGCGCAGGCTGAATGGAAATCGCTGCAAGCCAGACTGAACGCACTGGAACGCGATACCTTGGGGAATGTTGCAATACAGGCTGAGAATGTAGTTGTACCCGATTCCGATGCGAAAGACTTGATTCCCATTCAGGATGCGGCAAAATCGGAAGTAATGCAGGAAACTCGAGAAATTCCACATTGATTCGTCAAAAGGTCTTCGCTAGGTGTGGCGTGGGCCTTTTTGTGTTGTCTGTGAGGAAAGATTATGACCGAATTTGGAAGATATCTGAAACAGTGTCCAGCGGCACTCAAAGATAAAACCCGAACATTAAGTTTGCTAAAAGATGCTCTGAAGAATGATTTGCCGAAGTTTCGCGTATTGCAAGCAGCCTATGAGCTTGGAATACTAGAAGCTATCCAACGCGGCAACCCGATTTCAACAGATGACAGGCTGAAAATCACGACAGGTCTTGTCAGCCAGTATGCCATGCTGGAAAACGCAGCTAAGAATGCTATTGATTATTGGCAAGACAGCGTTGATGCAGATATTCTTTATCGTGCACTTAATGATGCTGACGAGTGCAGAGAATCTCGCATAAATTCCGCTGAATCTATGGCACAACCCGCAATGCCGATAAAGCCACAACAGGATCCAGCTGAAAATCTGCTCAAGATCGAATCAATTTCGCAAGATTCTATTCGCATGGGCATTCGGCTTCAATGGAAAAAACAATCGGAAATCGAATGCTATGAAATCTGGCGGGCAAAAGAATCAGAGCAACCTGTCAAAATCAAGGAAGGTTCTTTCCCTATTCCACGGTATCAGGATTACGATGTGGAAGCTAACTGCTGCTATACTTATGCAATCCGGGGATTGAATGAATCTGGAAAAGATATTGCACATTCCGCAGATATTCAGCTGATTGCCCCAAGCAAGCCACCTGTATTTCAAATTCGAGAGTTGCAGTTTACCTTTTCTGGCCTCCAACTCAAATGGAGTATGCTTTTTGAAGCAGAAAAATATATTGTCCAGAAATACTCGGATGTCTATGGATGGACAACTCTTGCGGAGCTTCCTGTGGAGCAGACCATGTATCTGGATGCTGCCGCTCAGGATGGAAAGATAATTAAATATAAAATCCGGTGTGTCTGTAAAAATGGCACCGCGATAGAAACCGCTGAAATTGAATTGAATTTATAAAGGAGCCAGACTACTATGAGTCTAAACCTGTTGGTGTCAATTATAATTTATGCACTCATGGCGTTTTTTGTTGGATGTGGATTCTACCATATTGTCAATCTATCAAAATATCAGAAAGACTTTGCATTAATAGGGAAAAGAATTAAAACCGATGCCCAGGCTGTTATTGATTTACAGGAGTATCTTGACGGAACGACTAGCGAGCAAAACAAATTATTTCAGTCTGATAAATTAAACGCCAAACTTGAAGAGTATCGAGCTGCGTATCAGCGAACAAAAAGCACTAGTTTTGCGGCTCCTTTTGTCGATATTACAGATTTCTTTAACGGGGAATTCTTAGACGAATTGGGACACACCGGATTCTGTGAATTGGTTCCCGGAACTATGACTGGCCTTGGAATTTTAGGAACCTTTGTTGGCTTAGTTCTCGGTGTTGGTGGATTTGACACATCCACTACAGATGCTGTTATGGTTAGTATCACCCACCTTCTTGGTGGCATGAGTACAGCTTTTTTGACAAGTATTGTTGGTGTGCTATTATCTCTTGCGTTTTCACATATCTATAAAAAATACGTCGACAGCACAAATCAAAGCCTTGAAGATTTTGTAACTGCATTCCATGACAAGAATCTAGATGGCTCTTCCAGTAATGCCGAAAACCAGCTTTTGGGTTACCAACAGCAGCAGACCGAGTTGATGAAAAACTTTGCTACCGTCGTTTCGGAAGCTGTCAGCACCTCTATCGCTAATACCATGCGTACCGAGCTGGTTCCGATTTTCGATGAAATGAAGTCTACTGTTAAAGAGTTCAGCGAAATTGCAAGCCAGCAGCAGAAAGATGGCCTGAATCAGGTCGTGCAGGAATTTATTCGCTGCATGAACGAATCCCTGCGTGGGCAGTTTGATGAACTGGCCGCAACAATTCAGAAAACTTGCGAATGGCAGAAAGCGTCCACCGAGCAAATGCAAAAAATTGTGGATGGCATTTGCGATACATCGAACGAAATTGAAAAAGTCAATGCCGTTTCCCATCAGACCGTTGAAGAAATGAACGGTTTTGTCACGCTTCTGAAGGAGTATCAGGAAAAACTCCATTCTGAAGCAGAACTCATTCAGCAGCAGATTGCAAACAGCAATGAAATCAGCGAACGGCAAGCCAATTATTTGGATAAATTGGTGGAAAGCGAAAGCCGTGTTGCTGATTTGGCAGACAACGTGAAAAAAGAAGCAGATGCTGCACAGCAGGCCGTTGATATGCTGTCGGACCACTGCAAAGACCAGATCAGTGGTATTGTGGATGCTGCCAAGCAAGATATGGACGCTCTGGCCGCATCTACAAAGGTTTTGACAGAGGCTAGCCATTCGCAGATGGAAACGCTGGCACAGACTGCTGAAAGCGAAATGCAGTTGCTGTCCAACACTGCCGCCCAACTGAGCGAAGAAAACCACAAACAGCTGATGGAACTGACGAAGGCATCCTCTGAGCAGATGTCCGTGATTTCTGAGGCTGCAAATAATGTGATGCAAAATAGCAAGCAGCAGATTGAGGAAGCAATCAAGGCAACACAGGCACAGTCGGATGCTTTGATGCAGGCTACCAATGACTTCTCCGACTTTGTACAACAAGAGCACAAAAAATTGGTGGAAGCTGTGGATAAAGAGGTGTCTGGTCTGTCCAATTTTGCAAATCAGACTACAACTGAACTGCATTCTGCAACGACAGGTATGGAGAATGCTGCAAAGCTGCTAGATAAGAATTTGGACAATGCTCTCGACAGTACCTTCAAATCGTTTGATGGTTACCTAAGTGATATTTCGCAGCATTTGAGCGGAACAATTGTTGATATCCGCGATACGACGGATAGAATGATGCTTACTATCCGTGACTCTCAAAAGCAGTATAAAACTGTCCTCGATAGCCTAACCAGTGAGACCCAGAGCTATCTGGATGCAATGGTAAAGCTGACAGCACTGGTTGAACAAAAGGCTCCTGCTGTGGCTGATGAAGAAGGGAATCGTCAATGAGACGCTATACCAAACGAAATAAAAACGGCGAAAAGCTGAATTTCTGGCTTTCCTACTCTGACATGATGGCGGCATTGCTACTGGTCTTTATTCTGATTCTCTCCTGTACCCTGCTGGAAACCCGCGCAACCTATGAAGCGAAGCAGGCCGAGCTGGAAGAAAAAGAACAGATCATTCTGAATCAGCAGTCGCAAATTGATACGATTGTGGGTGTTCGTGGAGATCTGATTGATGCCCTGAGCAAAGAGTTCTCTGGTAACGACCTTTCCGTCAAGGTAGATGCACAGTCTGGTGCAATCACTTTTGATTCAACGCTGCTCTTTGGCTACAACGATGATAAACTCCAGGATTCCGGCAAGACCTTTCTGGCAGAGTTTTTGCCGAAATACTTTTCTGTTCTGCTGGGCAAGGACTTTTCACCGTATGTTGCTGAAATCATCATTGAAGGACATACCGACACAGATGGCGGTTATATGTACAACCTTCAATTATCACAGAACCGCGCATTTGCAGTCGTGTCATATTGTCTGGATGAAAACAACCATTTTCTTTCGGACAGCCAGTTAGAAGAACTGCGTGTTTTGCTGACCGCAAATGGACGCTCGTGGAGTGCGCCTATTTATGCAGCGGATGGAACAGTTGATATGCAGGCATCCCGCCGTGTGGAAATTAAATTCCGCTTAAAGGATGAGGAAATGATGAACCAGATTGCCGAAATGCTTGAGGAAACAAAATGAAAACAAGCTATAAGCCTTCTAAACTTCCGGCTATTGCTGCGCAGGTGCGGAAAGAGCATCCCACAAGTTCTGAAATTAGAAACTATCAGCTTGATAATAGCTTCTTAGACGAAGTGCGCCAGTGGGCTAAACTACCCAAAGAAGATGTAGATGGAGAAGCTATCACTATTCCGATTCGCAAGGTGCGGTTGCTGGCAAATTATGTGCCAGCCAATTCTCTGCACCTCCCACTCCTTAATCTAACAAGGATTCTATTTCTGCGCGCAAATGAAGAAATTGCACGGTCGCTCTTTATTCTCTGGCAGGATTATTTCACGAATCAGGATCTATGCTATCTTCTTTATCGCATCGTACAGGACAAGCCTGAACTGGTAAAGAAAATCGTTTCCAATACCAAACTGGAAAACACCACTATGATGCAGTGGTTTTCCAGTAAAAATATCCCCTATGCAGTCGGAAGAGAGTGTATGCGCTTGCAAAAAATCCAACGGATTCCCTTTCCAGAAAGACTAAAATCGTTGATGATTTTTCCAGATAGCAATTTAGGCCAACAGTGTATTCAGGAATACCTTACCTTCTGTGATCGAACTGGGTATCTTGAAATTTCTGATCGAGATATGCTGCCTACTTTGAGGAAGTATGCTCCGGATTCTATAAAGCTGTTCCTGAAGAACATCTTGACAGAGCTGAACGTTGAGGATTTCCAGAGATACTACCAGTGCGGCACCTATCTCCGCAATACTTATACCAGCGACGCAGGAACGCTAAAGTATAAGAATTTCTTTTCCGGTTTTGCGCCGGAGCAGGAACTCAAATATCATCGCTGGCTCAATTATATTTTGATTCGAGAGAGCTTCTCCAAAAACAGCAATGATGAACGCTTGCAATTCTGGAGCCAATATGTACCGTACAGTACAGATGCTTATCGTGTATCTGCAAGCGAATGTCTTGTAATCGAATTTGAAATGTACAGCATTATTGAGTTTACTACGAAAACCATGGGGCCTCTGTATATTTACCGCAAAGATATTTTTGAAAAATTTGTCAAGAAATATCTTAAGCGCATGAATAATACGGAGTTGCGGCACAGCTTGTACAATGAACTATTGCAGTACGCTACAGAAAGAATTATCCATCACGATAATTGGCAGTATAAAACCAGTCGCTATCTGATGGCGCATAGTATTATTTGAGTATATATGCCTCTACCAAGCAATCTTTTTGGTGACGCAATAAAACATCCCGACCTTTTAGACTAATCTCTAAATTAAGTCGGGATATTTTCTTTTTCACATTATTTTAAATATAAGCCAAATTCTTTTTCGGCTGCCCAATGGAACATAAAGTTGGTTTCTGGTTTCACTGCGTTTTTTTCAATACCATAATCATAATTGGCAATTGTACATTCACGATATTTCCAACGATAGTAACTTTCCTCTTCGACAACCGCAATCAAATTGAAGTCAAACATTAATTCTAATAACTCAAACGGTTCACCAAAGGCTTTGTGAAGTTGTTCTTTCGAAGCGAACTCTTGCCAAATTCCCTGATAACGAGCATAGTTAAAAAAGCATGAATTAAAAGAACGGATAAAATCAAAAAATAGTTTAATTTCATTTTCATCATAGTAAAAACTCAATGCCGTTCTTAACGTATCAACAAAATAAGTAGAATATGCCCGTTGGAATAAATCAGATTCTATAATTTTAGCTGTCGGATTCTGTATGCCATGCGCTTCACATTGTTCCTTGGTGATTTTGAGGATTTTCACAAAATCCCGTGGCTTTGAAGTGCTCAATCTTAAAAAATATGCAAAAGAATCTAAAGACTTTGATCCACGATCGATTGTAAAATTAAAATATTGCTTCCATGGGCTTTCTTTAGAATCCGGTGCGGATAACATCTTCTGTACCAATTTATACAGATCAGTGCTTGAATATTGCTTTTCGTTAGTCATACTCCAATTTAAGAAAGCGCTATTATCGGAAATTTTACTGCCTGCATTACTAAGACCTGCGTTCAAAAAGATATCTAACCTCGTTAATAATACAATTTGCAATCTTCCTTTGGCTCGATCTTTAACGTGTGAAAGAATGTCATTATTCAAATCATAAACAGCACGAACCAAAGGATAAATGCATTCCGTATATTCAGCATATGAAATATCTGTTGGTCGTGTATCAATGCCATCCACAAATAAATAATGATTCTTTTTCAAACGGAGTCGTTCAAGTTCACTTGCAATTATATTGATGAATTTTTGCCAATTATCTTCATACACATGTTTCTGCATACTTGTTTGGTTTTCACTTGTTGCATTAGTTCCCGAATTGAATTTCGCATTATTATCTGACGCTTCAAATCCTCCTTGCATACTAAACTTTATGTTATCCATAAAAGATACTGGTGAAAATGTATCCATTGTAATTTTCGTGAAGTTGAAATCATCAAGAGTTTTTTTGATGCTTCTCATAGCACTAACTCCCCAAAAGCTGACTTCATCTTCCTCAATTGTAGACAATAGTTTTATTAAAAGAATTGCCTTCCAAAGTGTAACATAATGTGTATAATTAAGTTTTCCGTCTTTTTTCATCTGAATTATTTTATTATAATCATCGACACTAATAGGGTAACGTCTTGACCTTGTGTTATTAACATTATTATTGCAAAAATATGCACAATAAGTGGTTTTCCCGCTTCCCTTTTCTCCGATCAAGAAATATGTTGTATCGTTCAACAGCTTATTGTAGTTTCTATCCTTATAAAATAATCTGTTTAACTTTTCTTTGTTGTTGGGTTTGAAATAGTTTTCTGCCTCGTCAAAAGGAATTTGCAAATCTGTGAAATTCATATCCGTACCTCGTTTTATGACAAAAACGTCTTTGTGTTAGGCTGCTCTATAGGCTTTACCTTTCTCGACTAATCAATCTAAATTCCCATGGAAAAATACGCTTGCATTTTGTTCGGCTGATGATAACAGTGGTGTACTTCGTATAAGTAATTATACATCGACAATGTGCTCTTTTCAACAGAAGCTATTGCTGAAATTTGGTGACTTTCAGTGATTCAGTTACCAAGCCTGCACCGAAACGGGACAGAACAGAAAGGGTTTGGGTTTTCCAACAAGCATTTTGCAACGCAAAATAGGCATTTGTACGTACAAATGCACTGCTTGCTGGTACAATGTCATCGATGAAACAAAAACAGTTTCATCAAAGACGGTTATATGGTTGTGCCGATTTCCAAAACATAGTAATATTGAAGTACTAACTGGGGCTGAAAGTGGCAAAACTGCTTGCTTGGTTTCCATTCAGGAATTACTAACAGCGTAGACCGTCCGTTCGCTTCGTAAAAGATTCAATGTTTTGATTGGTTGGGTCGGCACAACCGTTATAAGCAGTGAATACTGAACACAAACCGTTCGATTTTGTTCTTATCAGCCACACGTGCTATTGACTTTGCTTAATTGGTCTGCAATTGTGTTCTTTCCAAAATCTTTACTACTAATAAGAGAGATTGAAAATATAAAGTTACGAAATACTAAAAATTGTTGTTCTCAAGTTCATTCTTTAAGCATTATCAAATCAATCCTGTCAAGGTCAGCAGACGCAACGGTATCAATTATGTGATCAATGGTCAGCATACAATTGAAATTGTGGCAGAAGTATCTGGCTCTCGTGACACGCCAGTCTGGTGCATGATATACGATGATTTGGAATATGAGCAAGAGGCAGATGTTTTTGCAAATCAGCAAAAATATGTAAAAACGCTGATTCCTTACGAAATTTTCATGGCGAACATCGAGGCTGGAAACGATAAACAGCTTATTATCAAAGCCTTGGTGGAATCATTCGGGCTTCGTATTGCCGGCAGTTCAAAACTTGGAAATGTATGTTGCATTGCAACACTAGAAGATATTTATGATAAATATGGTTATGATGTGCTGCAACGGGCAATCCGTCTTAGCGTAATTACATGGGAGGGCGAACTGGAATCCATGACGTCTGGCATTCTTCGAGGAATCACCCGGTTGATCTGTGCATTTGGTGATGAGTTGAAAGATGAAGCTTTCAAAGAAAAAGTAGGGCGATGCACTGCCAGAGAGATCAGCCGTACTGCCAGAGAACGCAAGGCTGGGTCTATCGGCTATGCGGAGGCAATGTTAATTCTGTACAATCGAAAGAATGGAAGCAATGCTGCTCTTAAATGGGCATCGCTCTATGACAAAAATCATCGTCCTTCTGAAACTTCTGAGCAAATTTCAATGGATTGACGAGTGTTCGTGAGGCAAATGTACAAGGGGAGCATGCTACTTTGTACGCTTTTCATAACTTGACATCAATTATATCAGGACTATCGTCTGCCGTAAAGTTATATATTTTCGACTAAACAGCATAAGCTTAGTTGCACTACTTCTGTAACAGTACTCCACTAGCTTTTGAGATGATTTGTAGCGGTATAGTGCAATCAATATGTTAGAATATTTCTAGTGGCGAGACCTGCTAAAAATGAATTGTCCGATTTACGGATAAAAAAGTCTGGAACTACTTGGGCTACCAAGAGAATCCAGACTTTTTCTTAATTATAGGAAGAATTTGGTAAAAGTAGGCCTAACGGGGTCACTTTGTAGGCCTACAAAGCCCACGACTTTCATAATTTGATGTGTTACAATATATGCAGAGCTGCGGCATCTCAGCAGGAAAGGACGGCAATGTTACGAGGAATAGGAACAGTTGTTCCTATTTTTTCTGAAAATTGTGAACTGTCAGTTCCTGTTCATTGTAAAACTCTTTTGGTATACTTTCTGCAAGGCTTTGAGAAAACACATCCAGCAAGTACCCCAATTGATATTCGATCGAGATTTTGAATTTCAATTCAACAGTCAAACTTCAAAAATCTGGAGGGCGTTCTTCACTCCCTTTGCATTATATCATGGCACCGTGGAGGACACACTTTGAAAACAACTTTGGGAATTTTTGTAAAAAGTAGACCTGAGAGGTCTACAAAAGTAGGCCTACGAGGTCCACGCGCTTTGTAAGAAATTCTGTTATACTTTTCTTGCAGAGCAAAATAAATCTGATTTGATACCAGCTACTTCTAAGCGGAAAGCGACAAACGCCATGATCTCCCACTGAGGGAAGGAGCGGTAGGCCGCTTTCTTTATAGTATAACAAACACATAACGTCTTTCAACAAAAGGACTGTACCTCTCAATACTGAGAGAAGATTCTAAGACTTGATCTTAGGGTATGGGAGCCCATTGCTTAGAAGATGTGCATCATTTTTACAAGGGAGGATTGTCATTTGCATCAATGAATTCAGAAAAAATGGGAATGAAACAGCCATCCGTATACTTGACAGTAGAAACGCCATTGCCGCAGTATCTGCCCTATGCACGATTTCTGCTGAACACTGAGTTAACTCACAAGGCAAAATTGCTCTACACGCTCCTACTTGATCGCGCGACACTTTCGCGGAAAAACAACTGGGTTGATACGGTTGGACGTGTGTATGTGCTCTATCCGATTGCCAACCTTGCACGAGATTTACATTGCAGTCGTTCAAGCATTACGCGCGCATTTACAGAATTGGAGAGCTCTGGACTTTTGGAACGTCTGCACAGTGGATTTTCAAAACCAAGCCGTATTTTGCTTAAGGTTCCGCAAAATGTGCAGGGATATTCTTCTATGTTATGCACAGGTGCGTCATCTGATGGTGCAAAAGTGACCAATGTGGATGTGCAAAACTGCATACCTAACCACCTTAATAGGAACCAACAAAAATATAACAACAAACAAAAGCAGAAAAATATGCCGGGACTTCCGGAGTACATGTTTGAAGAAGGTGAAAGTCTATAACCATGCTTGATGAAATTTTAGAGTCGGCTACTGCTGTTACTTCAGATTCTGAAGATTACCGTGGTGAAGATGGTCTGCTCTATTGTGGAAAGTGTCATACGCCGAGAGAAGCCTATTTTCCGAAAGGGATTACATTGTTAGGTAAGAACCGTCATCCGATAGAATGCGTCTGCCGCCGCATGGAGCGTGAGCGGCAAGAAGCATTTTTTATAGAACAGAAACATCTCGGACTGGTACAAAGACTGAAAGCTGCTGGATTTTTGGATTTATCTATGCAGGATTTGAAGTTTGAAAATGATGCCGGTTGTAACCCACAGATGAAACTTGCTCGCCAATATGTAGAATATTGGACAGAGATGCAGAAAAAGAACACCGGACTTCTGATCTGGGGTGGCGTTGGTACCGGTAAAAGTTTCTTCGCGGGATGCATCGCCAATGCCTTGATGGAACGAGAAGTTCCTGTATGTATGACCAATTTCGCCCGGATTCTAAACGAACTGAATAATAGTTTTTCCGGACGAAATGAGGTAGTAGAGCGACTATGCCGATATCCGCTGCTCATCATTGATGACTTTGGGATGGAACGCGATACAAATTACGCTTTAGAACAGGTTTACAATATCATCGACAGGCGCTATCGGAGTAAAAGGCCGCTGATCATCACCACGAATCTGACACTGGACGAGATACGGCATCCGCAGGATGTAGCACACGCTCGTATCTATGACCGCGTTCTGGAAATGTGCGTGCCGGTTTCCTGCTTTGGCACAAGCATCAGAAAAGACACCGCACAAGAAAAGCTAAACAACTTGAAATCGCTAATCGGTTAAAACTGATTATTAGAAAATTCACTCAGGAGGTATCCCCATGGGATTTGCACGCAAAGATGTTGAGCGAACGAAAATGAATGCCAAAAAATTCGTCCGCTATCAGGAAGGGGCTGAAAAATACAGTCTCGGTCTGACAAAATTTCAGGAATTGGCAAAAGAGGCCAAGGCGGTTTACAAAATCGACAAGGTGGCGCTGGTCAACTGTGAGATTTTCGAGCGGTATCTGGAATCCTTTCACCTTGCATAAAAATAAGCCGAGAAAAATCCCCCGGCTTTAGATTAATTATATGATGCTGCGCTGCAGAGCAGTATTGTAATGAGTAGTTGGTTTTATGCAGAAATCGATGGTGGCACTTTCTCCATCAGATCTTCTACATTACAGTTCAACGTCCTCGCAAGGCGGAGCAGTGTTTCTGCCTGTGCTTTGTTGATATCTTTCTGCCGCTGTTCGTACTGCTGGATGGTACGCACCGGCACATCGGCCTGTTCTGCCAGTTTCGATTGGCTCAAACCTGCCAAGGCACGCAGGGCTTTCAGATTTGTTTCCGGTTTTGCTGCACGGTACAACTCGTTCATCTTGTCAGCAAACTGTCGCACATCCATCTCGTGGTAGGGAGTATACAGAAGCCGCACCTCCGTGATCGGCACCGCTTGCTCGATCTCCGCAAAACGCAGACCAGTGAACCACTGGTAATAGGCAAGGGCCCAGCCTGTCCAGTATTCCGGGCTGCGGTCGTAGGCATACGAGGGTTGCTGTACAGGTGCCGGTTCTCTGGCCTGTTCCAGCACAGTGCGGGCAAGTTCTACACCGGACAAGCCTACCAGCACTGTACAATCTCCCTGCTCGAATCGGGCAGACAGTTCACTGGCCAGAAACCACTGCCATGCAGTCTCCAGCGGGTGATGCAGACCGTTGACAAGATAATCCAGCATCCGGGCAAGGTTCTTCTGCGCAGCGGCAAGGTAGTTTTTATCGTAAGCGCAGATCATTGGGCTTCATCTCCTCATCGAGAATCGTGGTGATATAAAGGTCTCCCCTCTGACGGCGGTTACGCTCCACGTCAAAGTACTGGCGGCGTGCTGTCTGGTCACGGAAGGCCTTTTTCTTATACCATTCTTTTGAATCTGCGGTCTCGTAGCCGAGAAATTCCAGCCGTTCAAAGGCTGCTTTACTTTTCAGCACGAACTGCTGCCCCAGCTTGCCCAAACGCATGGCATTGCACAGCTGGCGGTAAGAGATCGCGCCGTTGATAAAATCGGATGCAAAGGAAAAATAGCTGTCATCTGCCCGGTAGCCAATGATGATGTCGGCAGACTTATAGTTGAGGTGAAAGTTTTTTAGAAGGTATTCTTTGGCTTCTGCGGCCAGTGGGGCCGAAGCATCAAATTCGCGGTTCTCCAAAAGAATGGTCAGCCAATGCAGCATCGTGTAGCCGGGAGCGTTCAAGTCCAGAATCGTCAGACTGTCGCATTCAATCCTGTACTGGTTGGCGTATCCGTTGTGGTCGATACCAACACCCCACTCTTTTGCCATGTTCGGATTCTCGGTGCAGTAAAAGCCAACACCATAGTCATTGTACGTTTTTCCATAACCGAACTTTGGCTTTTCAATAATATGGTCTGAACCGTGGTAGATTATTTTTTCCATAGAATCACCTCTTCGCTTTGATTATACTCCCGTGGGAGTGGTTGTGCAAGAGCTTTCTACGATAATTACATTTGAAGAAGGAAATTTGATGCTTGACTTCCTGTCACACAGAAAGTACACTGGTGCTGTGGAGGCATGAGAGCAGCTATGGCAAAGATGGGACGACCAAAATCCGAAAATGCAAAAAAGAAAACCTTGAGCATTCGGGTGGAGGATGCCCTGTATGAGCGTATCTGCAATTATGCCGAACAACATCAACTGACTGTAACAGAAGTTGTCTTGCAGGGGCTGGACAAAGTTTTGTCCGACCTTGAATAGTATCAAGCCCTTCTTCTTTCGGGAAGGAGAATTGATATGGCAACGACACGAAAAGACCTGCGGGGACGTACCCTGCGAAAAGGCGAGATGCAGCGCAGCTCCGATAAGCGGTATGCGTATTCTTACACGGACCCGCTGGGACGGCGCAAATACATCTACGCAAATGACCTTGTGACCCTTCGGGAGAAGGAAGCACAGCTAACTAAAGACCAGATGGACGGTCTGGATATTTACGTTGCAGGCAAAGCAACGGTCAATTTTGTGTTTGACCGCTATATGAGCCTGAAAACGAATCTACGCCAGACCACCCGGAGCAACTATCTTTATATGTATGACCGCTTTATCCGTGATACCTTCGGCAAGAAGAAAATTGCGGAGATTCGGTATTCGGATGTGCTGCAGTTCTACAATTACCTGTTGGATAAGCAGGGCTTGCAGACGAACACGCTCGAAAGCGTTCACACGCTGCTGCATCCCACCTTTCAGCTGGCGGTTCGGGATGAAATCGTCCGCAAGAATCCCACGGATGGTGTGATGGCAGAGATCAAGAAAAGCTCCGAGCGGACCACCGGTGTGCGCCATGCCCTGACGATTCCGCAGCAACGGGCGTTCATGGAGCATATCGCCAATCATCCGGTCTACTGCCACTGGTGGCCGTTGTTCACGGTACTGCTGGGAACAGGCTGCCGCATCGGTGAAGCGTTGGGCTTGCGCTGGGATGATTTGGACTATGAGCGGCGCACTATCAGTATCAATCACAGTCTGGTCTATTACCCGGTGGGCGAAAGCCGCAATTCGGTTCTGCACATCTCAAAGCCTAAAACGGAAGCAGGCGTTCGGACGATCCCTATGTTTGATACCGTGAAGGATGCCTTTGAAATGCTGCATGAGGAGCAGAAAGAATCCGGCTGGAACGATGTGGAGATTGATGGCATGACGGGATTCATCTTCTGCAACCGCTTTGGCAATGTTCCGAATCCGCAGTCTGTGAACCGCGCTATCAAGCGCATCATTGCAGACTACAATGCGGGCGAGGAAGTAGAAGCGAAGAAGCAGCACCGGGAAGTAGTTTTGCTGCCGGACTTTTCGGCACATCATCTGCGGCACACGTTCTGCACAAGGCTTTGCGAAAGAGAGACCAACCTGAAGGTCATCCAATCGGTCATGGGGCATAAGGATATTCAGACCACAATGGACATTTATGCCGAGGCGACCGAAGAGAAAAAACAGGAATCATTTGAGCGTTTGGCTGCTACACTGGATATTTTTTGAAGCAACAAAGAAGGGCTCTTACTGAGCGTTTTGTCTGACAGCAAAATTCTTCCAAGGACAGCAAATTGACAGCAAAACTACGAGAATGACGGCGAATCACGAAGGATTACGAATATCGGAAACTCAAGTGAAAATACGATTGTGAAGCATCACGAATCATTGTAAGCCGGTTCCGGAAAGTATCCCCACGATGAAGCCGATCGACCAGTAAAATGCGAAATTAAAACGCAGATGCGATGAACTTTCAAACGAAATTCGGGCGATATCTGCGGTACTACACCACAACTACACCAATTTTGGGACGTTTTCCCGAAAAGGAGCCTTACAAAGCGGTGTGGTGTAAGAATTGAATAGACGGATTGGTGTAGTAGGTACACTGAACCCGTAAAGACGAAAAAGGCAGGTACACTGTGGAAACATGGTGTACCTGCCTTTTTTATCTGGGATACAGAGAATCAATAAGTCTCTCAAACGATTCTCGAAGTTCATAACGTGCCAATTTTATTTTGAAGCTGTTTTCATAACATTCGCCATCTGCATGCTCCATAGCATTCCATATTTCGATTTGAAGTTCAGGCAGTTTGGGTGCATTGGGGTCGTGTTTATAATCAATCTCGTTAGATTGGAGACGACGAACTTCATCTAATGCTTTTTTTCCATAGCACAGTTCCAGTTTTTTAAACACAAGTGCGTCTTCACTATATGATTCATCCAGTTGCCTTAAATCATAGATGAATTCAGAAAATCGCTCTGATCTGAAAAAAGCATCAATAATGCGTTTGTAATTGTCAGATTGATAGCCATATTCAATACAGTCGTGAGTGGAGCCTGTTATTTTTTTAAGAACTTTTCCGGTTTTTTCGGAGACTCCGAAATATTTGCATGCACGCTCCATTTCAAATGTTTCGTAGTCAGTTTCACCAGTAAGATAACCGACTGTAACATGAAAAAAATCAGCAATCCGTTTCATTGTATCATACGAAGGTAACCCGATTTTCTTTCCGCTTGACCCGGACATATTTCCAACATTCAGCCAACGGTAAACATCTGCTTGATTTCCCGTACCATACTGCTTTTTATAAGCTTTCGCAAAGGTTTCCTGCGTATAACCGTTGCGCTTAAGGCAAAGTTTTAGATTTTGATTCCAACAATTTCCAACTCTGTCTATGACATCATGACATTTTGCACCGCGCTTAATTGTATGCATACTATATTTCACTCCGAGATATCAAAAATAATACTTGTTATATAACGTATATATACTATTGACTGCCCCAAGAATAGCAGATATACTTGTAGCTGTCAAGAAAAACCACATGGGAATGATACAAGGAGAGTGTGTATGGAAGTTGACAACATTTATGATGGCCGGGTCAGTCAAATAAAAAACCAGCTAAAGGGTCTTGGCACGAGTCCTTACCGGCTCTACACCAATCAAGAAGTGATAGACCGCCTGAAAGAGCTCCAAGCTGCAATGGCAAGGGGTGTTTTTGAAAAGACCCACGCCGAAAATCTCCGGGATAAGGACATCATGCTGCACTTCAAAACGCTGGCTGAAGAGTATGAGCTTTCGCAGACCGATACATATTGCCGCTTTGAAACCAATATGCGGGAGCTCAGCTATACCATCGGCACCTACATCAAAGGAATGTGCGGTGAACGAATGGCACGGAAATCACTGAAGCTGCTTTCTCTGGATAAGAACATCCGAATCCTCTATAACGTCCAGCTGGAGGACGAGGATGTTCAGGCTGAGTACGATGCTATTGTTATTGCGCCGTATGGACTGTTTGTTGTAGAGGTCAAAAACTGGGACGGCGATATAACGATCACTCCGAGCGGATTGCTGAAAAAGGATGAAGGCAGAATCACTTATAGTCTTGCTGACAAAATGAGCATCAAGGAAGCTCTCCTGCGGGAATACCTGCAAGATCAGTTTCCGGCAAGCTTTCACACGATGCTCCTGCTTCCAACCGAGAAGGCCCACATCCAAGACGATTATCAGAAGATCTTTGTGTGCTGTGGCGGCGCACTCTCCTATGAGATTCGTTCTTTTGAATCACCCGAAAACGCTATGACTGCCGAACAAGTTGAAGCTATTGCGGAAACAATTTGTGCTCACCATAAAGAGCAACGCACCCTTTGCCCAGTAAAATGCGATGAAATCATTGAGGACTATGCGATCCTGATGGCGCGTATCGAGGAACTTGCGGCAAACTCTGAATCCCTTGGCGAAGATCGCCCGGAAGATGTTGAACACTTCGAAACACAGGAGGAAACACCTGCTGAAACAGACCACAAGGAGCCGACTGCACAGGAAGCATCTGCCAAACGGTGGTATGAATCTGTCAATTGGGGAAGCCTTGCAGCTCAGGCGGCAGTCGTTGTTGTTCCCGCCGTAGCCACGGCAATTTTCTCTCATAGGCGGAATGTCAAATTATTTTGAGGAGGTTCTTTTTCATGAAGCAGCGAATGAAAGATTTCAGGCAGTGGGTCAAGGCGCACAAAGGGCTTTTAGCGGTTGCTGGCATCTCTGTTACAGTGCTGGTTGCTTTGGTTCTCTGTGCACGAAACAAGGATGAAATCGACCACATTCTTTCCTTGTTAAAAAAAGCTGTGAAAGATGTCCCGGACGAGGATATGGCCGGAAGCATGAGCATTAATCTAAGCGATGTGACACAGCCTGTGTTGGAAGTGTACGATTCTGAAACGCATACTGTTACCCAGCAGATTCCCCTTTTTATCAGAAAGCTGCCCGATAATTGGCAACACTCGGCTGCGAAGGCGGAAGAAGCAGATCGCCTTGGTATCCAGTTGGCAATCAATGAAACGTTAGTTGATCCGCACCAGCGAATCAGAACTGTTGCATAAAGTAGGAGGTAAAAACAATGCACGAACTTTTAGCAAAATCCGACCGTCAGCTGGGGATGTGCCTGCGGATGCTGTATGACGAGGGGATGCCCGGTCCGCTGGACGTCCACTCGGAGATCAATGACAAGGGTAAGATGGAGTTTCATGTGCTCCTTCTCGTGGATGACGAAACGTTCGAACGGCTGCAGAAGCGATTTGAGACCATGGCACGATAACCAATATTGCACATCGTCAATCTGAGGTTTTGAGCGTTTCTAATCGCAGGATATCGGACGCGAAAAATTCATCCTCTATTATGAGAGGCCGAACAATGATACGTCAGGAGGTTTATGCTATGAGATTGACGAAAGAGGTTCGCCAGAAACTGTTGGAACAAAACGAAGGATTTCAGCGGACGACTTACTTTGAATCCAATAACTCGTATAACACGAACACCTACATGATCTCCAACGGACAGTTGACTGTTCGTTCAAAGGGGGATACCAGTTGGTCGGATAGTAAGTATGACGAGACACGCATTTGTGACGATGCTCAGACGCACCGCTTTTTAAGAAAGAACCTGTCCGATCTTAACACAGACGGCATTGACTAAAGATATCCGATAAAATAATTTCTGCCTCTCAGGGGTGCGTGCTACAAAACAGTAACACGCACCTCTTTTTGTTTGCAATCCTAGTCAAGAGGGCTGACATCGTCCAGCCATCTCTCTTTTTGCCAAAGTTTTCCGTGTGTTTTCTTGCACTCTGCCGAAAGTGGCACGTTTTCAAAAGTTTTTGTTGACACGGCTCGGATTTTGTGGTAATCTATCCCAACAATTGAATATAACATATTTTTACATATTCGTTCAGATCCTGCGGGGCTGAACATCTTGGCTTTCAGCCGTTACATAACCGACTAGCATGACCTTCCAGAAAAAGCGAAGGCAGGGCTGGTCTGTTTTGTGACGGCTTTTTTTGTTGCCGTTTTGCCCGTTGGACCTTGAAAACCGCATGACCGTCTGCATGGGATACCCGGCGATGACCCCACCAAGGGAGAGCCGGAAAACGCCGCCGGAAGGGGGCAGGAAATCCATGCTGGGAGAACGGCAATTCGCCTCATGTGGACATTTTGTCTACATGAGGTGAAACGGACGTTTATCTACTCGTTGCGGTGGAAGAAATCCATGTGGTCAAATTGACCACATGGAAAAGCCGTAACACCAAAGAAAGGACGTGTGCCTATGGGAAACAACTTTACCCCTGCATGGATCAAGAAAGGCTTCTTCAACGAATCCCTGTTTTGTGATGATTTTCTGAGCACCCATCAACTGCTTTACTCGAATGGCGCATTTTTCACCCCGGAAGGCAGAGTCACGGACACCATGAACCTGCGCTGTGAAATTTTCGATATGCTGCGAGACCATATCGGCGCAAATATCGCCAAACGAGTCAGCAATGTGGTGGACGTGCTGAAACTGGCGGCACAGGTGGAGGACTTCCCGCCCGTCACCGACCGCATTGCGCTGGCAAACGGCACCCTGTATCTGGACGGCACCTTTCAGGAAGGCAAGCCGGAGATCGTCCGCAACCGCCTGCCCGTCAAGTATGACCCGAAAGCCGCCCAGCCCGTCCACTGGCTGCGGTTTCTATCCGACCTGCTCTACCCGGAGGACATTCCCACGGTGCAGGAGTTCATCGGCTACTGCCTGATCCCCAGCAACAAGGGGCAGCGCATGATGGTCATTAAGGGCAGCGGCGGCGAAGGCAAATCGCAGATCGGCGTGGTGCTGTCCCGGCTGTTCGGCTGTAACATGAAGGATGGCAGCATCGGCAAAATCTCGGAGAACCGCTTTGCCCGTGCCGATCTGGAGCACACCCTGCTCTGCGTGGACGACGATATGCGGATGGAAGCCTTGCGTCAGACCAACTATGTCAAGTCCATCGTGACCGTACAGGGGCAGATGGACTTGGAGCGCAAGGGCAAGCAGAGCTATCAGGGTTGGATGTACGCCCGCCTGCTGGCGTTCAGCAACGGCGATTTGCAGGCATTGTATGACCGCTCGGACGGTTTCTACCGCCGCCAGCTCATCCTGACCACCAAGGACAAGCCCCTGTCCCGTGTGGATGACCCGGACATTGCAGAAAAGATGGCGGCAGAAGCCGAGGGCATCCTGCTGTGGGCATTTGAGGGCTTGCAGCGGCTGGTGAAGAATGGCTTTCAGTTCACCGAGAGTGACCGTGCCAAGCGCAACCGGGAACTGGTGAAGCGGGACAACAACAATGTGTTCGATTTCCTCGAATCCGAGGGCTACATCCGTCTGAAGGCGGATGCCTGCACCAGCTCGAAAGAGCTGTATGAGGTCTACAAGATGTGGTGCGAGGAGAACAGCCTGAATGCGATCAAGGCACGAGGGTTCAGCGATGCGCTGATCGCCAACCAGCGCAGGTATAATCTGGAATCTACCAATAACATCGTCAACTCGTCCGGGCGGCGTGTCCGGGGCTTTGTCGGCATTGAAGCCCTTGTGCAGCCCGACCTTACTCCCAACAGTTGGCGAGTATGACCCCCTATAAAGGAGAATTTGGGTGTTTTGCTGCGTACGTGCGTACGCAGCAGTCGGCTTTCTCTGTACGCACGTACGCAGCGATTGACCGAAAACTCGCCATATAGGGGGGTGTTGTTGGCAAAGTGTCAGGTTGACAGTTTGCCCGGTGCAGGAGTGCAGAGGACGCAGTCCTTTGCCCCAGTGATATGATGCCTTGCGTCATATCCTACTGGGTATTATCTGGCGCACCGCAAGCGGCAGATCCAGCAGTTCCGCTGCTGCGTTCTCCCACGCCAAGAAGTCGAAACGGAGGGATGTCTATCTGAAACTGACACGACACAACGGACGAGCCGGGACCCACGGCACCTATAATCCAAAGCACAATGACCGAAGTTTCAACCTTGCCAACAGCGAGCACATCGACCCGGAACGAGTCAAAGGCAACATCTACTGGGACTGTTTCCACGGCTTCCGTTCGGCTCTCGCCCCGCAAGACCCGGATGATCTGGCAGCGACCTTCTCGGAGGTAGAACGACAATTTTACGAGAGCCGCTATTCCAATTTTGTGGAAAGCCAGAACGAGCGCAACGCCAAGATTCGGCACACGGAACGCAACCGCTCCATTCCTGACCTGCTGTCCAGCCGCAAGACCTGCCCGGAAGAAACTATCTACCAGCTTGGAACGCTGGATGAACACGCTTCCGCAGAAGACTTGCTGAACATCGTCACCGAGTTCATTGACGAGTTCAAGGCCAAGTTTGGCGAACACGTTCATGTGCTGGACTGGGCGCTGCATCTGGATGAAAGCACACCGCACATCCACGAGCGCCATGTGTTCGACTGCGAGAACCGGTATGGTGAGGTAGCTCCCCAGCAGGAAAAGGCACTGGAAGCGCTGGGCTTCGACCTGCCCGACCCGGGCAAACCCCTCAGCCGCCGCAACAATCGCAAGATCACTTTCGATGCAGCCTGCCGGAAGATGCTGTTTGAGATTGCAAAGCGGCACGGGCTGGAATTGGAGGAAGAAGCGGAGTACGGCAACCGCAAATATCTGGAAAAACAGGACTTCATCCTCGCCAAGCAGAAGGAGCAGCTTACCGCCCAGCAAAGCAAGCTGGACGAATTGACCTTGAAAGTTTCGGACATGGAAAACCTACTGGAAGATGTTTCGGCTGCGGCCTATGACAAGGCGGTGGAGGTCGTGACGGACGTGGTACGCACCGAGACCCGCAAGGAAGATATGCGGATGATCGAGGACACGAAGAAGTGGGTGCTGTCCCCGGAACGCAAGGCTCCGCAGGCTACGAGAGAGTATGCAGCGCACCGTTTGGACACCGTGCTGGACAAGTTCCTCAAGACCATGCAGACCACCGCCATTCGCTTGCAGGAAAAGCTGCTGAAACCGGAAGTCCGGCAGAAGTGCAAGGAGCAGGTCAAGGAGAAAGCACGGGATTCCGTTCTGCAACTGCTGAACCGCTTGCAGGCAGAGCAGGCGCAAAACAAACCATCGGCACAACCCCACACACAGGAGGGGCACTCGGAAATCTGAACCTCATCGGGAGCGTTTGGGGCAGAAAGCTGGCACTTTCTGCCCCGGCACCCGGTTACAAGGAATTGGAGGTGCAAGTGAAGGAAGTTCCGATTTGGCAAAAGAGCAATCTGACCTTGGAGGAAGCAGCGGCTTACTCTGGGATCGGTATCAATAAACTGCGGTCAATGACCGATAGCGATGAATGCAAGTTCGTCCTTTGGAACGGAACCAAACGGCTGATCAAACGCCGTAAGCTGGACGAATATCTGGACAAGGCATTCTCGATCTGATGCGGTGTAGAAAATTGACCGTTTGATGTTGCAGGGAGTCTTGCGTCATGGTATACTCATGGCGTAAGGCTCCTTTTCAACATTCTGTGAATGAAAAGGAGAGTTTATATGCAAAGACGTAAAGATAATAAAGGCCGTGTTTTGAAGGATGGCGAGGTCTACCGTAAGAGTGACGGGCTGTATATGTACCGTTGGACTGCGAAAAACGGAAAACGCCATACCATCTATGATGCAACCTTGGAAGGGCTGCGCGAAAAGGAAGAGGAGATACAGCGCGACTTGGCAGAGGGCATCCGCATCCCGGAGTGCAGCCTGACCCTGAATGACTTGTTTGAACTGTGGCGTAAGAACAAGGTGGGCTTGAAAGAGCATACCTTCGCCAATTACGTTTATATGTACAATCGGTTCGTTCGGGATGAGATCGGCAGGATGAAGCTCAAGGACATTCGCAAGTCGGATATCCGCAGCTACTACAATGGCATCGTCCGCAATGGCAAGATGGCGTTGAACACGCTGGAAACCATCCAGAATGTTCTTCATCAGGTCTTTGCGGTGGCGGTGGACGATGAGTACATCCGTGTGAATCCCACGGATGGTGTCCTGACGGCCATTAAAGCCGCCCACCAGTACGAAACGCCAAAACGCCACGCTCTGACCCTGCCCCAGCAGCAGGCATTCCTGAGTTTCATCAAGAAAACGCCGAAGTTCCAGCACTGGCTCCCGATGTTCACCTTCATGCTGGGCACCGGATGCCGCATCTCGGAAACGGTTGGCCTGTGCTGGGGCGACATCGACTTTGAGAGTGGGTTTATCACCATCCAGCACAATCTGGTGTACCATGACCACGAGGTGGGCGGCTGCTATTTCACCATGTCCACACCCAAGACTGCCGCAGGCAAGCGGGCGATTCCGATCTTGCCCGAAGTGCGGAAGGCACTGGAGCAGGAGCGCACCAACCAGCAGGAGCTGGAACTGGTATGCGAATACGAAATCGACGGAATCTCGGACTTCGTATTCCTGAACCGCTTCGGCCAGCCGCAGAATCCGCAGACGGTTAACCGCGCCATCAAGCGCATCAGCGTGGCATACAACGAAGCCGAACTGGAAAAGGCCGAAAAGGAAAAGCGGGAGCCGCAGCTGCTGCCGCCCTTCTCCTGCCATAATCTCCGGCACACGTTCTGCACCCGGCTGTGCGAAAATGAGACCAACCTGAAGATCATTCAGGACATCATGGGACACAAGGACATCAGCACCACGATGGAGATTTACGCGGAAGCCACCAAGGAAGCCAAAGCCCATTCCTTTGCAAATCTGAACGGTAAACTGGGCATTTCGGTCTGAAATCCACTACACCAACTACTACACCACTTTTACACCAAATCCTCGGTAACTTGTGGAGAGTTGCGTAGGGTAACGTACGGACGGGACAAAAAGGAAGCCGCATGAGTAGGCTTATAACGGAATATAAAGCCTTTCATGCGTGTTCCTTGACCTGTCCCCACGATGAGCCCTGAATCTAACTGAGCTACGTGGTAATCTTTGTGTCTCCGACAATGAAATACATCGCGGATTCCGACACAGAAAATGTCAGAAAGCTGACATCCTTGACGGATTTCCGCATGGAGTGACGGAGATGCAGAAAAATCCCCATTAGGACAGACGGATTCTCACATTCTGGCTACCAGCAGAGAACTGTAAACGAGAAAACAGCCAAGAGGACATTTCACCATCAGCGAATGCTGAAAGTGGAGTGTCCTTTTTCTATATCCTGATAAAACAAGTATACCACGACCCTTGACAAAGGAGAAGAATGGCATGACACCAAAAACAGAGACCTTTACAGTTCCAGAACTGGAAAAGATACTGGCTGGGAAGAAAAAGAAATATATCCGCTACGAGGAGGGCATTACGCTCTACTCGATGGGAAAGATTCCCCTGCGGCAACTTGCACAGGAAGCTCATGCACTGATTTACCTGAAACACGCGGCTGTCATCAATACGGAGATTTTAGACGAATACATAGAGCGATACACGCTGCTGGAACGCTGCGGCTTTGAGCCGACAGGGTGGTTCGACAAGGACGATTTTCAGGCAATCTACAATTTTTCCACCCCGGATGCCGTCTTTGCCCTCGGCACAGCCGTCAGCGACATGAGCCGGGAGGTGCTGCGGAACATCGAGCGTATGGCGGGCAGAGCACCCGGAGTTTGAGCAGATCGTGTTCCACGGTCTGCGGCATTCCAGCGCAACCTATCAGCTGATGATCTCCGGCGGCGATGTGAAGGCCGTTCAAGGCACCACAGGACACGCCACGGCAGATATGCTGGTGAACACCTACGCCCATATCCAGCAGTCCTCTCGTGTAGAACTGGGCAGGAAGTTCGAGGAAGGGTTCTATGCTAAACAGGAAAGCCCCAGCCCGCAGGCTGTACCCGCCGCAGGCGAACCGACCATCTCTATGACTACTCTGCTGGAACTGCTGAAGAATGCAGATCCCGAAGTAAAGGCGCAGCTCCGTCTGGCTCTGCTGACCTGATGCAAAATTTACCACGCATTTCAAAGTAATTCCAACCCATGCAGAGGATTCCTATGAAAACACCAACCGTGCAAAAGCCGTGCATTGACCGTGCAATCCCCGATTTTTCGGGGTTACATAACGAAAAGGAGCGCCAAATCTTACGATTTAACGCTCTTTCGTTGGTGCATCTCGCGCACTCATATCCGAACTTTTCTCCGCTTTCACGGCTTCCCCGAAAGCGACCGTTTCTGTGCCTTCCTTATAGTTAAAGGTAATGAGAACCTTATCATCGTAGAGATAGATGGCATTGATGAAGGTGTCCACCAGTGCCTGCCGCTGCTCCGGCTGGGTCATATCCAGCTAGCAGCCAGAACCGGACGAACTCCTCTTTCATCTTCGGCTTGGCCAGCCGTTCCTCTGCAATGCGGGCTTGCAGTTCCTTCCGCTGATCTTCCAGAGCTTCCAGCCGCTCCTTGGTGGAGCTGGTCAGAATGCCCATCTGGATGGCGTTCAGCATATTGGTGATGCCGACTTCCGTTTCCTTCAACTGCTTTTCGTAGATGGGCAAGTCTGTGCTTTCCTGATTTTGCAGCTCCATGACTTTGGCAATGATTGCATTCATGGAAGCGTCATCTTCCACCAGCTTCATGGTCTCGCTGACCACCAGATCTTCCAGCCACTGTTTCCGCACTGCCTTTTTGTCGCAGGTCTTTTTCTTCTTGGCGGCAGCACACTTGTAATAGGTGTACATCTTCCCGGTGTGGCTGACACCGCTTTCTCCGAACATCAGCGCTCCGCACTTGCCGCAGTATAGCTTGGTGGTCAGCAGATAGCTTTCCTCTGCCTTATGACGGGCAGGGGCCTTTTTATTTTTTGCCAGCTTTTCCTGCACCTTGTTGAACAGGTTCGCGTTTGCGCAGCGAAGCGAAGCAATGAAAGCCCCAGTGGGGCTTTTAAGCGACAGAACGGTCTTGCGTAGCAAGATGGAGGGGTCTTACCCCGACAAGTTCACCTGACACTAGTGCCGGAATCGCATTGGGCTGTACCACATCCCGCAAGCGCAATTCGCCGATGTACCGGCGATTACTCAGCATCCGCTGAATCGTATTGTAGGACATCTCCCCGCCCATCGAATTTTTGATGTTGTGTGCCTTTAACCAATCCCGCAAGTCAGTCATGGTTGCGCCGTCCGCATACTTCTGGAACGTCTGCTCCACATACGGAGCCAACAACGGGTCGGGCTGATAATGCCGGGTCTCATCGATCATGTAGCCGAACGGAATCGTGCCACCATTATAAATGCCCTTGAGAGCGTTCTCGGTCATGCCGCGCACGACCTTTTCAGACAGATCAGCCGAGTAGTATTCGGCGTAGCCTTCCAGCACCGATTCCAGAATAATGCCCTCCGGGCCAGCCGAAATGACTTCCGTTGCCGATACCAGTTTCACGCCGTTTCGCTTCAGCTGAGTCTTGTACCGGGCACTGTCGTAGCGGTTTCGGGCAAAGCGGTCGAGCTTCCAGACCAGAACGATGTCGAACAGCTTTTTGTCGCTATCTTTATAAAAGCAGCCATCATTCTCAGATCGTCCAATTCTGGCTTGCCGACTGCAGATCCACCATGTGGGTATACAGCCCCTTCCGGGCGTACAGCTCTGCCGGGCTGCCCTGCTCGGCCACGATACCGCCCGACAGCACCACGATTTTATCCGCACCGGCTACGGTGCGCATCCGGTGGGCGATGATAAGGACGGTTTTGTGTTTTATGAGCCGCGAAAGAGCCTCCTGAATGGCAGTTTCATTCTCCACGTCCAGACTGGCGGTGGCCTCGTCTAACAGAATGATGGGCGCATCCTTCAGGAAGGCGCGGGCAATGGAAATGCGCTGACGCTCGCCGCCGGAAAGAGCACAGCCATTCTCGCCGATGTTCGTGTTCCATTTGTCCGGCAGCTTTTCGGAAAATTCCTCGCAGTTTGCCAGCTTTGCCGCCGCAAGGACCTCCTCGTCGGTGGCACCCTTGCGCCCCAGACGAATGTTTTCCAGGATCGTGTTGTCAAACAGGGTCACATCCTGAAACACGATGGAATACAGGCTCATGAGCTTTTCCGGGTCGATTCGGGAAACCTCCATGCCGCCCACGGTGATGCTGCCCTTCTGGTAGTCCCAGAACCGTGCCGCCAGTCGGGAAACGGTAGTCTTGCCGCCGCCGGAGGGGCCGACCAGTGCCGTGACCTCCCCCTGCTTTGCGGTAAAGGAGACATCCCGCAGCACCGTTTCGCCGGAGTTGTAGGCAAAGCCCACATGGTCGAACACGATATCGCAGCCCTGATTGGTCAGCTGCTCGCTGCCGGTCTGCAAGGGAGCGTCCAGAATCTCGTTCATCCGCCCCACATTGGTGCGCATGGCAATGACCGCCGCCAGATTCTGCAAAGCCCCCTGCATGGGGTCGTACATCCGGGAAGCCGCCATCAGGAACAGAAACAGGGTCAGCACGTCGATGCTGCCCTGCACCAGCAGCACCGCGCCGGTGAGTGCCACCGACGCAATGCCCAGCTTGAGCACCATGCCCGCAGAGGACACGAACAGCGCTGTTTCCAGCTCTGCCGCGATGGACTGCTTTTCCACAGCCCGAATTTTGCCGGAAAGACCGGACAGATACCGCTGCTCCGCATTGCTGGCTTTCAGGTCGCGGAGGGTCTCGATGTACTCCTGAATGCCGTCCGCACAAGCCATTTTCGCCGCCATGGTCTTGGCCTGCACCTTGTCCTGCACCCGGTAGCTGCCCATCACGATGGCAGCGGATACCGGGATGACCCACAGGGCTGCCAGCGCCATCCGTCCGTCAAAGGCGAACAGGCTCAGGGCAATGAGCACCGTAGAGATGAGGGAGCCGAACAGACCGGGGATGAAGTGGGAGCAGTCCTTTTCCAACACCTCGCAGTCTGCCATGATGGTGCTGGTCAGGTCGGCAAGGTCCCGCTTGCCGAAAAAGGACAGGGGCAGCTTCCGCAGCCGCTCCGCAAGGGTCAGGCGGCGGGTGCCGCTCTCTTGATAGGTGGTAAAATAGGTGCCGTTGTACTGGAACCATGTGGTCAATAAAATCAGTGCAAAGCAGGCAACGCACCCCAGCAGATAAAAGGCGGTTCTCCCGCTCGCGGAGCCTGCCAGCAGATCTTTTACCAGAAGATATAGCAGCCCGGTGGGCAGCATGAACGCCATGTTCTGGAACGCACAGGCCAGAACGCCCTTTACAAGCCCCTTTGCGCCCTCCGGGGAGCTGGCTGTGGCGTGTTGAATTTTTTCGATCATCTTTTACCCCTCCTTTGCGACCTTCCACTGCACCGAGGCCCGATAATCCTGCCACATCCGGGCAAACAGGCCGTTCCGCGCGCACAGTTCGTCCTTTGTGCCGGATTCTGCAATTTGCCCATCCTGCACCACATAGATGCAGTCGGCGTTGGCGACGGTGGACAGGCGGTGTGCGATCATCAGCACGGTTTTGCCCTTGGCAAGCTGGGCAAAAGCGGCCTGTACTTTTGCTTCATTGTCCGGGTCGGCAAAGGCGGTGGCCTCGTCTAGGATCAGGATGGGGGCATTTTTCAGCATGGCGCGGGCAATGGCAATGCGCTGCTGCTCGCCGCCGGAAAGATACACACCCTTGGTGCCAATGACGGTATGGATACCCGCCGGAAATTTCTCCACAATATCCATGCACTGTGCAGCTTTTAGCGCCGCCAGCACCTCTGCTTCGGTGGCCTGCGGTCTGCCCAGACGGACGTTATCCAGAATGCTGCCCTTGAGCAGGCGGCTGTTCTGGAACACAAAGGAGATGGTATCCATCCGTTCTTCCTTGGGGATGTCCCGCACATCTGCTCCGCCCACCCGGACGCTGCCGCTCTGCACATCAAAGAACCGGCAGACAAGGTTTGCCAGCGTGGATTTTCCGCCGCCGGAGGGGCCTACAAAAGCCATGGTCTGACCCGGCCGGATCTCCAGCGAAACGCCCTTGATGACCTCGGTTTTTCCGTCATAGCTGAAATGCACGTTCTGCAGCGCGACAGAAGCATCCTGTGGGTGCTGCGGAACAGCCTGCACCTGCATGGGCGCCGCCTCCAGCACCGAGTCGATGCGTGCCAGCGCATCCGCTACCACCATCTTGTTCTCACTCATGTACATTATACGGGTCAAAGTCAGGGAGATCACCGGCGTGATGATGATATAGAACAGCAGGTTCAGCAGAAACTCCGGGGTGACGCCGTGGGTCGTGAACAGCAGCCCGCCCGCGATCAAAAAGGCGAACACGCCGTTGACGGCGGCGGTATAGAACATCATGGGCAGGCGCAGGTCTTTGGTGTAGGAGATGACCCACTTTTCATACTCATCAATGGTGGTCTTGAACTTTTTGAAGGAAAATACCGATTGCCCGAAGGTCTTGACCACCGGAATGCCTCGGACGTATTCCACGGCCTCGTTGGACATAGCCTCCAAGGCGTTGCCGTACTGCCGCATTTTTTCAGCCATCCGCTTGCCGGTCATGGTCGCCATGATGAGGAAAGCCAGCACCACCGGCGCAAGGCTCAGCAGACCCAGCCGCCAGTCGAACGCCAGCAGCAAAACCAGCAGCCCCACCGGGGTAGCGATGGCGTTGTACTGGTCTGGCAACTGGTGGGCCAGATAGGTCTCGGCTGCTCCGGTGCTCTCGTGGATGATCTTGCGCAGCTTACCGCTGCCGAAGGTCTCGGCAAAGCCCAGCGGCAGCACCGCCAAATGCTCCGACACCGCCAGCCGCAGATTGGTCGCCACCCGGAACGCCGACAGGTGGGAGCACATCAGCGCTGCAATGTAAATAAGGTAAGACAGCACTGCAAACAACACTGCCATCCAGCCGTAATGGGGGATGTTCACCGCCTGTGCATAGTTTGGCGCGGCGTTCAGCACATCCCGCAGGATCTTCCAGATGTACACAAAAGGCACCAGCGCCACCAGCGCACTGACCGCAGACAGCACCCACGAAGCGTAGGTGAAATATCGGTAGTTCCCTGCATAGCCCATCAGCCGGGAAAAGTCTGATCGTTTTTTCAATCAAATCACATCCTTACCGTAATATTGCCATGCGTACCGCCTGACATGATCGGGTGCGCATGTGCCGTTTATTCTGCCTCAGACAAATTTTCCGTGACGAAAAGTTCAATGACATTTTCCATGGTTGCCTGATCATAGTCCTCTGCGATGGCGGCAGCATTCCAATAAGCATAATTTCCTTCATACCAGCTCTGCAGGTCGTCGAGATCCTCTGCATAGCGGAATTCCAGATGATACGTCGTTTCCATCGTATCGGGCGCAAAGGCAAAGTAGGTAAACTCCCCGGAATCCGCATCCTCGCTCTGGTAGAAGAGGAAGCTGTTTTCATTGTCTACATCCAGTTTCTGGTAGGTGTGTGCAAACACTTCCTGTCCTTGCGCATCCAGACCGGTGATGGTGTCGCCACTCATCACAAATTTTTCCACGCCGCCCAGAAAATAGCAGTTGAACGCCGTGCTGTCCGGATCTGCTGCATATTTTTCAACAGCCTCCTCGCCATACGGCTCTGCCATGCACATTCCCAGCAGCATATCCGTAGCCGATTCCGCATTGTCCTCGCCTACCAGCGGAGTCGCAGCGTCGATCCACAAATTCCGGTATTCACTCTTTGCCATCTCCGGGAACAGTTCCACATAAGTCCCGCTGATACCAGACAGATAATCCTCCGCATCCATTACCTGACTTGCGGAAGCCGAAGAAGCCACCGAGGAGGAAACGCTGGATGCCGAAGACGCTGTGCTTGCGCTCTGCTGGCCGCAGCCGACAGCAGACAGCAGGCAGACCGCAGACAAGGCCACTGCAACAAATTTCTTTTTCATCATCATATGAAAGTACCTCCGGTTTTAAAGTAAGTTTGTTCTAACCGCTCTGTACTTTAGCATATTTTTCGGCCGTGGACTACTCCATTCTGATTTCCCTGCTCCGTTTTGCGAGTCCATTTGCGTGGGTGCGGTACTGCGACGGGGTCGTTCCATATCGTTTCCGGAAAGCCTCCGAAAACTTGCTGGCGTTGTCATATCCTGCATTCTGTGCGATCTGCGTAATGGGCTTTGCGCTCCGGACAAGCTCTACGGCAGCCTGTTCCAGACGGTATTCCTTGATATAGTGGTATACTGGCACACCGTAGACCTGTTTGAACATTTTTTGCAGGTGCGAAACCGAGATTCCGTGTTCTTCTGCCAGCTGCGCAAGGGAGACATACCCCTCCCGGTTTGTCAGAAGGTGATCCCGGAGATGGTGTGCCAGTTCGGTCTGTTCGGTAGAACAGTACAAGTCCGTTCCTTCCTCCTGCGGAATGCGGCTCAGCAGCATCAACAGCTCCACCACCTTGAGCCGCAGGAACCGGAGATCCATGTAGGGCGCATTTTCGTACAATTCCCGGAAAACGTGCTCACAGCGGGGTCCTGCCGTACCGAACATGAACCATCGGTTTCCCAGAAGATTCTGCTTCAGTACCGCAAAATCCACCGAAAAGCCCGGTGCGTTCTTCTCAAGCCAGTTCTGAGCGGCTGCTGGATCAACTTCCAGACACAGCCCTTCGTAACAGCCCAGCGGGAACCGTGACTCTGAACGTGTTCCATGCCGTCCGTCGTAGCAGCTGACGGCCATATCCCCCGGCTTTAGCAGAACGCTATCACGCATGGAAAAGCTGGTTTCAAAACGGCCATTGATGCAGAAATTGATCTCTATCATACCGATCTGCGTGCGGATTTCCGTATAGGTCTCCATCTCCAGCCGCAGCAGCATGATCCCCACGCCATCAAACAGCCGGTAATAGTGAATTTCTCCACTTCCGGCCGCATTTTCAAAGCCGCCTGTCTGTCCGGGATTATAGGGAGTGACCCCCGTTTTGTCATGAAAAATGATATCAATCATACTGTTTATTCAATCCGGTCTCCACAATCCGTCTTTTGCAGGGCTTGGAATGGCAGCTGTGGTCAACTGGCAGATCCCTGTCTTTCATGTTTTTCCTTTCTTCGCCCCTTGCATCGCAATTTTCTCAACCATGCGCTATCCCAGTGCCACATCCAGTACCATCATCACGCTGAAGCCTACCGCAAAAAACACCGTGCCGACGTTAGAGTGCCGCCCCTGCGACATTTCCGGGATCAGCGCCTCCACCACCACATACAGCATGGCTCCGGCGGCAAAGCTGAGCAGATAGGACAAAGCGGGCACCACAATGCCTGCCGCCAGGATCGTCAGTACTGCCCCGATCGCACCGAGATATACCATCGAATCAGCTTTTTCAGTTTCTCCGTCTTCATCTTTTTTGCCTCCGATTGCAGTTCATGATTCTGCTTTTCATTTGGGCAATTTCCAACTTCTTAGAAAATCAAATGGACAATACCGCCGACAATTGCCGCTCCCGCAACCCAGATCAGCGCCAGTATGCTTCGCTTTTTCAGCACCTGCCTCCAGGTCTGCACGAACGGCGCATCTTCAAGCCCTGGCAGCACCCAAAACTGGCTGTGCCCGACCCATAGCTTGTCGATTACAACGCCGTCATAGATATTCATGACCTCAAGAAACAGCAGCGCCTGCCAATAGGCCTCACCAAAGGAGGAAGCCCCGTTCCACAAACCGATGATCAGCACAAGAGCAGCAAGCATCACGACAAAGAACGGTATCATAAAGCATTTTCGTTTCCGGTTCATCGTATTGCGGTCGATCAATCCCAGTTCGATGGCGCGATCCTGAACCTCCTTGGGATAAAAGTACAGTCCATTGACAGCACCGCCGATCACAGCGATTTTTACCATTGCGGTAAACAGCAGACAATAAAGCAGCAGTTGCAGTACGATCATTGTTTTTCTCCTCTCAGTCTGCATGCGAATCGGGCATATGCTCCCATTTCCTTCGTCTTCCATCGTGGTTCATACAAAACAAGAAAGTATGCCAGAAATACCATGTACCGAATCGTTTGATTTCCATTTCAATATGCCGCCCACTATTATCTGACCTTCATGCAGAAATCGCAGCGGTCATTTCCACGCCCCAGCGTCATGCTTCTCTCCCAGATCAGCTTCGGATGCAGCCCGGTATAGCTGATGTCGTCGCTGTCGCAAAAGCAGCAGCACAGCTCCGGGCAGCCGTATTCTGTGCAGGTGTCGTGATAGGGACACTTCATCATGTCCACACGCCATACGCCGTTGCCTGTCTGCAGCTCTTTGGGTTCAAAGCCCGCCGCCAGGCCGAAAACGCTCCGGGTAGATTTGACAAAAACGCCGGGGACAAGGCGGTAAAGCCCCGGTATGTGCAGCAGCGCAGCAAGCTGTTTGTGGCTCGTTCTCGCCAAGCGCTCCACATAGCCGTGAACGGTTTGCAGTGCCTCCTCTTTCGGCATGACCCTCTGCAAGGTCTCGTAGGCCGCAATGCCCGGTAAGATCTGCCGCTTGAGGTGGTATTGCTTTTCCTTGCTTGCATCTGCATTTTCAGCCAGCAGCGCACTCAGGCGCATATCGAAAGCGGCGTTCAGCTGCTTCGCCTGCGCAGGAAAGCGCTGTGCCGCAGTCTCCCGGAAATCACGGGAAAGATAGGTTTCCTTCCTCTTCATCGTCCGTTACCCTTTCTTTTTGTACCCGCAGTCGCAGTAGGGTTCACCGGAAGCAAGGGTATACTGCCGCACAAAATTTGTCACACCGCCTGCTTCGCTCATGGTGTAGTCCAGATGGCACAGGGCGGGGGTCAGGTCGTACAGCCCCAGCTCCTTCATCAGCACACAGATGCCGCACCTGGTAAAGCGTCCCTCGTAGCCGCTGCCGTCAGGGTATTCGTAAAACTCCATGTTCCACGAATAGGGGTTGCGGTCGGCGGCTTTCAGGGCGGCAGTGGCTTTCATAGCGGCAATATCTTTTGGGGTGAACTTGCTTTTTCCGCTCTTGCGGCAGAACCACTTCATCAGCGGCGTCATCTGAGCGTTCTCATAGTATACCGTCAGCGCCTCTGTATCCGGCCGCTTCGGCATACAGAGAACGAACGCCCCCAGCATGGCGCAGCCAATGATGTTCAATTGGAAGCGGTCGGCCTTTTCAAACTCCGGCAATTTGGCGATGATCTCTTTGTATTTCGGCTTGGCGCTTTTGGTGATCTGCTTTGCGGTGGCTGCATCATAGCCCAGTACCGCCGTCAGCTGCGTCTGAAACGATTTCGCAAACACGGCCCACATCGCCATAGGGATTCCCATCCAACGCATTTTACTTTTCCCCTTTCCATTCTGCCAGCACCCGGCACATCCGTTTCTCGATGTCTTTCCGGGTCTCCCGGCATTCCTTCGGATATTTCCGGGCCGCATGGAAGGCCCATTTCACAAATAGGCCGGAGCCAACCGGCAGCATAATTTTCAGCATCCCCTCCGGGAAAACGAAGTGGGTGCCGTGGGCATAAACCATCGTCTCGATCTCGCATTCATGCGGTTTTTCGGCAAGGCGCTTTTCCATCCGGCGGATATACTTTGCGGTGTCCCACAGCGCATCGTCCTCCGCGCCGATCAGCAGCAGCTTTCCCCGGATGTTTTCAACGGGAATGTATTCTTCCGGCTCGATCGGATGAGCTGTCTCGGAATCGTCAAACAGCTTGCGGGAGTTTACCATATCGCCGGTGCGTTTGCTCTCGGCGGCGATGCAGTGCCAATAGTCGGGATGCTGATAGCAAAACGGCATATAGGGCAGCGGCTTGCCCCGGTAGGAGAACAGCGATTCACCCTCGACCGGCCACTCCTTGCAGCCGTCCCTTTTGCCCTGTAGAAAGCCCTGCCACACAAAGTCGCTGGGTGTCATGGCAATGGTCAGGGTGATATCCGGGAACATGGCAGCCGCTGTCAGCGCAAGCGTTCCGGTGGTCGATGCACCGGCAATGCCGATCTTTCTGTTACCGTTAGCTTTCAACCATGAAATTGCCGTCTCCACACGCTCAAGCGGGTAATTATGATGTCCGTAATCTTTTTTCGCGGGCGACATTGTGAGCACGTTCACACCGCACCCGCAAAGCCATTTCACTGCCGAGCGCGCAAGCCGATCCTCCGGATCATCCCCGATCATCGTGATGACCGCACAGTCTGAACCGCCGGCACACGCCCAATACGCACCGTAAAAGCCATTGAGTTCCACATCAAAGTGCAGGTGTTTCATGCTCTCCCTCCAAATCCGATCTTCACGATCTGCATTTTCATCCCGTTGTCCCCGACCTTTGCAAGAAACCGGAAAAAGCCGCTGACGGAAGGATTTTTCAAATCGTTGTACCCCAGCATATAGCCTCGGCTGGACACTTGCAAACGGCTGTCCCATGGGGTAAAGATGCACCATCCCAACAGCCCCTTTGCGGATGCCCACGGCACAGACGAGAACCAACAGGATTCCCAGCCCAAGACCTTCCAGAATCACCTGTAAAAGCATTACTTATTCCTCCTGTATCCGTTTTCATCCCGATATTCGGGATGTTCCTTTGCATACGGGTCTTGATCGCCGCAGATGGTGTAGTCACACCGGCAGCCGTCCACGCAGGTGGTCGTCCGCACGAGCTTGGCATGGAGCAGTTCCATGGACGCATAGTCCACATTGCACAGGGCGGGCATAATGTCCGCAAATCCAAACCGCTTGGCAAATTCCGCCGCCGGACATGCCGTAAATTCATAATAGATAGGCTTGCTGTTTTCGTAAGGCGCAACCGACATCTCGTAATCGTGCCATTTGTCGCAGCCACTTTTCGCGCGAACAAACGCCTTGTACATCAGCTTCCTCCAGAATGGCTTGTTGATGTCAACGAATCGCAGCTTCCGGAAGGACGGCAGGATCAGATTTTCTTCTATCTCTTCCATTTCGCGGAATGTGACCACATCCCGGCACACATCGTAAAAGCACATGATGGCGATGCAGTCGTAGGTGCCGCCTACGCCGTTGTGAAAATTCTTTTTACCGCCGAGGTCGGTGCGCCACTTGGAAAGAAGCTCTGCGTATCTCAGCTG
>OLQI01000186.1_pt1 | contig 66181 bp, 67 predicted proteins | sample 1672171 | NCBI WGS metagenome assembly OLQI01 (sample SAMEA3136655, study PRJEB25190) | human gut metagenome
GTACAAGCCTATTTGACATTAATGATGTCTATATCCCATTTTATTAAATGTGACTTTCATGATAAAAAACAATTTTGGATTGATTCACTGAAATATTAACAGGATTTATTCCCATATCTATCCATTTACGAATTTGCTGTATCGCCTTTTTCAACATATAAAAATCAAGTTTTGAACAAAAACGATTCTTTTCAAATATATCTACAAAACTAGATGGAGGTAAATACGTTCCATCCTCTAAGCGCCAACGAACAAGTGCCTCTGCTGCGATTACAGAATTTGTTTGTAGATTCATTTTAGGTTGTAATACCATTTCAAAACATTGTGAATCCAGTGCCTGCTGCATATTTGATTCAATAAAGTTTTCAAATTCTTTTTTCTTATGTACTTCTTCATCAAAGAAACAAATATTCTCAGAAGAGGCTTCTTTTGATTGAGCTAACGCAAACATCACATTTGTGAGCATCTGCTCAAAAGTATATTTCTCCTGATCTTCTATATTACTTGCGACACCACAACAAAATTCATATTCATATCGAAAATCTTTTGTATTCTGGCGAATTTTCGTAAACATATCATAAATTCGTCTAGCCACCTCGTCTTCATTTGTATCATTCAACAATAAATAGAAAACATCTGCACTGTCTCGACAAATGATTTCATCTTTTTTAAGCATAGATTGAATACATGCAACAACACGACATAAAAAATCATCCGATTTATCTCGTCCTAAAATTTCATTCATAAACTTGAAACGACGCATATTCAAAGACACTAAGGAATAGTTTACATTGCGCTGAGCATACATACTGACTAATTTTGTGAATCGAGTAAAAGATACAGCACCTGTTAATTGATCTTTATAGGCTAAATTTTCCATTTCCTTATTATTTTTTACCATCATCATATAGGCAATCCACAATAAGATCATGACAACAACCACAAAAACCATCAACACATAATTATTTGCCCGTGACATGACATACAATGGATTGTTCAAGGATTTTGCGGAATTCACATAACATAAGTACCAACCATCGAATCCCATCTCTTTGACAACAATTCCATGTTCTTCGCCATTAACTCCGATTAAACCATTGATACGTTCAGATAAATCGATACCTTTTAAAACAGCCAATACATCCTTTGATTCTTTATCCTTTTGAATCCCATAAAAATCTTTCAAATCCGTGATATAAAGATTCCCTCCATAAATGGACTTTCTCATTAGATTCGCATATGGCTTTAAACTGCTAATCGCACTTAACACACCTGTCACATTTTTAGAACTATCATATACAGGTACAATATATGTGATCACAAACTCTTTTGTGATCACATTACGTTTTCGTATAAATGCATTTTGCTTACCCAAAAAAGCAGAATCCACCTTACTCTTATACACTTTTGATAAGTCATTATATTCAACATGTGTAGATGAATTCGTAAAATGTATATCTCGTTGTGAATCAATATATAAAACTGAAGTAAAGGCATTTTCTTTTTTCATTTCTGCCAACGAAGAATCTATATCTGTATTATTTGATAGACTCTTTGCCCAAGTATTCAACAAAACAAAATCTGTGTGTTTTTGTGAAGAAATACGTTGTTTACATAAATCAATTTCCTGATTCATCGTTGTATATGTCGCATGATTTAAACTATCATCTCCATGGTCAATGAAAAGGAATGCCATAACAAGTATTGAAAGTACCATCATGACAGAGATGATCAATAATTTATGTATCCTTTTCTGCAACATGTTTATATCCATATACAACCAACATCTTTCCTTATTACTAATTATTTCTATCTAATTCTGCCTTATGAACAGAATAATTCATTCGATAATTCTTCTTTCTAAAAATACTATAGAACTTATTTGAAATACGCTGAATAATCAAGTGCGCATTCTCTTCGGTTTGACAATCCACTAGAAGCAGTAGTTGCGTTTCACTTGTACGAGTAAACAAGTCATTGCTTCTTAAACAAGAACCTACCAATCGTTTTACACGATCAAAATCTAAACCAATCTTTTCATAATCCAAAGTACCATCTGAGAACTGCAACATAATCAAATAATAATTTTGTTCATTACGAATAGACATTTTTAACAACAACTCATAGAAATACTTGAAAATTTCATACGAACAGAAGAAGCCTTGGTTTTGTTGATCACGACTTGAAAGCTCACGCATGATTGTTTCCATATCTTTACTTTCTTCCTTGGCATGATCAGCAATAATGATATCGTACAATTGTTTAAAGCGTTTCGATAAACCCGTACCTAATTCAGATAAGAAAATATCATTCAATTCATCATAATACTTCAACGCTTCACGATAATTACGTGTAGCCACTAAGCCTTTCATATAATAGTAATGTAAACCTTCATTAAATGGTTCAATTAAAACCGCCTGATAATTCATAAGCATCATCTCATCATAGCGTTTTTGCGTATATAAGTAACAAGATGTGCGCATCATCGTTTTCACATACATTTGTCTAAAGATCTCTTGTTTCTGTAAAATCCAGTGCAATTGGCTTGGTGAAGCATAGAAACGACCTTGGTATAATCCGAAAATCTTTCTAGCCGTCTTGAACTCTTTTTCGTCTAAAAGTTCCGAACCATCGTTGATTTGGTTATACGCCTTTTCCAATTCAACAAAATCAATATTCCAATCTAAATTTGGATTTAAAATATACCCTTTTCTTGTCGTTACAATAACCTCTTTGTCTTTGAAAAATTCAATTTCATTCAATTCAGCACGCAATCTAAAAATCGAGAACTTTAATGCACTAGATGGATTCTTACTTTCTGGCCAAAGAATATCAATCAGTTCATCTTTTTGAACTGGTTTTTCACTGTGAAACAATAAGACCTGTAATAAATTCACTAGCTGCTTTCCAAATAATTCGACAATATTAACGGTTACATTATCATTTGTGATTTCCAACCCTCCAAATGTTTTTACATAATAAGTATCACTCATGTTGATCCTCCTCTCAAAAAGATTATATAGTATCTAACCTAGTTTTATTTTACAATAAATCTGCCAAACAAAAAAGCAGAGAATCACAAAAATTCTCTGCAAATGGTTATTTTAAAGTATATTCAACATGTTGATAGTGAATTCCATTCTCTTCTATGTCGGAAAGTATTGTTTTTGTATACAAAGACTTGTCAAATTCAGGAAAATAAACCTCCGCATCCGCTTGCGCATCAATCTCAGTTAACACTAGCTTATCTGCATAAGCTAACATCTCACTATAAATCATGCCTCCACCAATACAATAGATTTCCTCATCTACATCTTTATATCGCTTCAAAAATTCTGCAACACTCGAACACATTTCGACACCTTCACCCAAATCTGAACACGAACGCGAAATCACGACGTGATGACGTTTAGGTAACATACCTGGAAGACTTTCAAATGTTTTTCTTCCCATCACAATTGTATGTCCCGAAGTCTGCTTACGAAAAAACTTCAAATCCTGAGGCAAATGCCAAATCATATCATTGTTTTTTCCTAATTCACGATTTTTACCAATCGCCGCAATCAATGTTAATTTCATAATTCTCCTATTGTGCTAAAGGGAAACTAATTTTTCCCATATGCTCATAGCCAATCAGCTTCACATCATTCTTTGGATCAAATGCATAGAAATCTTGAATATCTGGATTCAACCACAACTTAGGTGCTGGTAATGAGCCTTTTGTTTCATAACGATTTAATTGTTCTTTAATTCCATCAATTTGATTCACGTAAATATGTGCATCTTTGATTGACCAATCAATCGTACCTGGCTCAAGTCCAGTAACCTTGGCAACCATCATCAATAAAACTGCATATTGCGTTACATTAAATGGCAAACCTAATGGAACATCACAACTTCTTTGATGTACCCAAATATTTAACTTTCCATCCGTCACATCCCATTCTGAACTCCATACACAACTAGGAAGTACAGCTGTATCTAATTCGCTATCCTGCCATAATGAGATCACACGTCTTCGATCTTCCTTATCGTTTTTTAATGAATTCAACAATTTATTCATCAAATCATATTTTTTTACAATAAATCCATAAGCCGTACCAATGGTATGAGCAAAACTTGGATCAAAATGTTTTAATACTTTTCCCGTATTCTCATCAATCCAGTCGCCATCTTCATTAATTTCCCATTTGTCCCAAATGTGAACATTTCTTTCTTGAAGCCATCTAACATCATTACTTTGAGCCTGATAGATCCAAAGCATTTCTGTAACAGCTTGACGAATAAATAACTGTTTTGTCGTCAAAATAGGAAATTCTTTAGATAGATCTAAATGAAAATGTGCACTTGGAACTTTAATCGTGTCAATGCCAGTACGATTATGTACTTGAACTCCATTTTTCAAAATATCTTTACATAATCCACAATATACATCATCAAAGTATGACATCCATTTCCTCCTTAAAAACATTCTCCTCAATAAAACGACCCACTGCACTTTCATCATTTGTATAAGGACTTACAAATGCACTGCATTCTTTAACATCCTGTGAGCCATTTTTCATACATACACCCATGCCGACTTTTTCAAGCATTTCCCTATCATTTTGTTCATCCCCAAAAGCCACACAGTTTTCAAGTTTGACACCAAAATGCTTAGCTACCTTTTCAATCCCATATCCTTTATTGATTCTAGGATCTACATATTCGAATAAGTTATCTGCTGTTAAGAAACCAACACAAGCCTCATTTTTATATTGTTTAGCACGTTCTAATACAATCGGCATATACTCTTTATCACAATGTATAATCAGTTTGTTGCATGTATTATTTTCTAGATATGGTTCAAGATCAATTTCAATTTCTGTTTCACCAAAAATTCGTGCATGTTCCTGCGTTTCAATACTTGTATGATTTGTATAACGTGTGGCACCTTCCAAAATCCAAAAATCAACGTCTAAATCTTCAAAAAAATGAATCACATCTAAAACGACTTCACCATCAAGAACATGATACTCTTCTTTGGTACGTTGTCTTAAATCATATACAACGCCACCATTCATTCCCATGATAAAACTAACACTATCTTCAATTTTCCATTTTTTCAACATAGCACGAACCGTCTCTACTGGACGTCCAGATGCGATGCCAAATAAAATTCCGTGATTTTTCAATTTTGATACTGCTTCACGATTTAAATCTGATACCTGCTTTTTTGAATTCAAAAATGTACCATCTAAATCCGTCGCAATCAAAGTTACTGGTTCCATAAATTATCCTTCGTATGTTAAGAATGCTGCATATCCTTTTTTTGCTTCATAAATATCAGCTTTACTTGCCAATTCAAAAGGCGCATGCATATTATGTAAAGCTACACCACAGTCAATGACTTGCATTCCATAATTAGCCAAAATATAAGCGATTGTTCCTCCACCGCCTTGGTCTACTTTTCCAAGTTCACTGGTTTGCCAAGCTACATTGTGATCATCCATAATACGACGAATCAATGCGATATATTCTGCATTCGCATCGTTACATCCACTCTTTCCACGAGCTCCTGTATATTTATTGAATACGATACCTTTACCAAATTCAGCTTGATTTCTTGGACTTGATGCTGAAGCGTAAATTGGATCATGTGCAGCACTTACATCACTTGATAACATAATTGAATTCATCATTGCACGTTTCACGCTTAATGCAGAATAATCACCCATACAATCCATAACTTCTGCAACAAAGTTTTCAAAGAACATAGAGTGCATACCTGTAGCACCTTGAGATCCGACTTCTTCTTTATCAACTAACAAACAAACAGCTGTACGTTTTACATTTTCTGCTTCTAATTGAGCCATCAAACTTGTATACGCACAAATACGATCATCATGTCCATAACCTAATATCATACTTGAATCGAATCCACAGCTTCTAGCACGTCCTGCAGGAACAACCTCTAATTCAGCAGAAACGAAGTCTTCTTCTTCAAAGCCATAAGTTGATTTTAAAATTTTGGCAACATTGGCCTTTACTGCATCTTTCTCTTCATTTTCTAAAGGAATAGATCCAACAGTTACATTTAAATCTTCACCGGCAATCACTTCATTTGCCTTTTTCTGTAATTGATCTGCACTTAAGTGAATCAATAAATCACTAATCACAAATACTGGATCACTTTCTTTATCTCCAATCGCTACATCTACAGTTGTTCCATCTTTCAAACAAACAACACCATGAATTGCCAAAGGCAAAGTCACCCATTGATACTTTTTAACACCACCATAATAGTGTGTATCCAAATAAGCAATGTTTCCATCTTCATACAATGGATTTTGTTTAAGATCCAAACGAGGACTGTCAATATGAGCACCTAAAATGTTCATACCTTTTTCCAATGGATTTGAACCAATGTGCATTAACGCAATCGACTTGTTCATCATATTTACATACACTTTGTCCTGTGCTTTTAAAATCTCTTTATTTTCGATAACCTCTTTGATATCACGATATCCATAAGATTTTGCTAATGCGATCGCATTTTTTACACAAGCTCTTTCCGTTTTAGAATCAGATAAGAAATCAATATATCCATCACTAAATTTCATTACATCATTAAATTCTTCTTTTGAATATGTATTCCAAACTACTTCACTCATCACTCTACCTCCAATTTTTTAAATAAGCATTTTGACAATTCAATTTTTGAATCCATTGTATTCATCCATGTAATTTGTCCTTCTTCACAACTTGTATTCAACAAACCTTTTTGTTCCAACAAATCTTTTGTATGTAAAGTCGTACCCACGCTTCCTTCAATAATATGAACCTTTGGACAAAGCTTTTCCAAATATTTCGTATAAAAAGGAAAATGCGTACATCCTAATACAATGCTATCTAGATTTTTATAGTCACTAGCTGCTAAATACTCTTTCAAACAAGACTCTACGAGAGATGCATCATCAAGTTTATTGTCTTCAACCATTCTTACAAGTTCTGGACAAGGCACCTTTATAATATGATGCTCATCTTTAAATCGATTCATCAAATTCGCAAACTTCTTTTCTGACAAAGTAAGTTGGGTTGCCCATACCGCAATACGTTGATGTTCACCTCGATCGCATGCCACCTTTAATGCCGGTTCCATACCAATAATATCCACATCATACTTTTCTCTTAGAAGCTTAACACAAGCACTCGTTGCCGTATTGCACGCAATGACGATTGTCTTTACATCATGAGATATCAATTCATCACATATCGCAACGCAACGCTTTGTGATTTCTTCTTTTGTCTTTGTTCCATAAGGATTATATTTACTATCTCCCAAATAGATCAGATTTTCATTAGGAAGTAAACTATGCATCGTATGTAAAACACTAATTCCACCTAATCCCGAATCAAAAACACCTATTGGACTTTTTGAATTCATACAAAACGCTCCTTTTCCATCTTTACAATTATACAACGTATAAAGAAAACATCCAAGCCCTCAAACTTGGATGCATTAATGACTCATACGCTTTTTCATTTCGACTAATATTTCTAACAATTCTTTTTTTCCAATACCATTATGTATCAGACTGTCCGGATGCACTCTATCATTATGAAATAATTGAATCAATGATGCTTGAAGCTCTTTAAATGACATAGATTGATATTCTTTATCTACTAGATACGCCTCATAATCTTTCATATCTACTAAATCTGTAGCATAAAAAGAAAGCACCATTTCCATCAATAATGACTGCACCTTCTCATGATCTTCTTCTAAATCTGAATTCGCCCAACAAATATCTTCGTCTGTTAAATCGCTTAATTTTTCGATGTATGTTTGAATAAACGAAGCATCATCCATTTTTTCTTTCGCAAAATAATTTGAAATCTTCATATACCCTCCAAAAAAAAGAGGTTTAAGGCTTTCATCACTTCCTTAAACCGCTTTTCGCAATATTTATATCCTCATATAAATATTACAATGAATTTTGTTTGTATCCATTATATTATTATGCTCTTCTTAACAAACAAAATTCTGTATAGATAAAACCACCACATTTTATCTATACCCTCTAATCCACTTTTCCTTCGCAGAGTTTACCACGCTCTGCATGTCCCTTTGGCAGCTCATCACACTGCCACTTAAATAATAGCACATATAAAAAGGGTAAGCAAGCTTACCCATTTGTCAGTCTATGACCTATAAAGGAAGTAGTCGGTAGTGTTTCAGTCATAGAACTTACATATATATTTTAGTCCTATTTTTTCTGTTGTAAAGCCTTCATAATTCTTTCAAAATGTAAAAATTCATCTTCATTATTCATCGCAACCAATTCATCTAGACTCACACATCTACAATCAATACTTTCACGAGTATTTAAGGTTACATCACTTAATTGGAAATCAAACTTAAAATGATAAATATCTACAAAATAATTATCATGTCTTTTTTGATCTTCATTAAAGTATGAATATACAACACGACCATTTATGACATCAAGCCCTGTTTCTTCTTTTACTTCACGCTTGATCGCATCTAAGCTTGACTCTTTACTCTTAGCACCACCACCAGGCATTTCCCAGCCTCCAGCAGCCCATTTTTTATCCAACGCCCTTTGTGTAACCAAGAATTTTCCTTCTTCATTTTCTAAGATAGCCAAAACATACATCATGAATTCTCCAGGTTGAAATAAATATGTATTACGATCTACAACACGATTCAAAAACTTTCGATTTCTATCATATAAATCAACGAATTCACTCATCTACACAATCTCCATTTTCATCTCTATAAAAACAGGAATAATGTCCCGTATGACAAGCCGCACCAACTTGTTTGACCTCTAATAAAATTGTATCTTGATCGCAATCGATGCGAATTGCCTGTACATGCTGATAATGTCCACTTGTTTCGCCTTTGACCCACAAGCTTTGTCTTGAACGAGAATAATACGTTGCCAATTTTGTCTCTATTGTTTTTTTGTAAGATTCTTCATTCATATATGCCAACATCAATACTTTTTTTGTATCCGCATCTTGCACAATACAAGGAATCAAGCCATTTTGTTTCTCAAAATCCAATCGCATCATATACGAACTGCCACTCCTTTCTCTTTTAAATACTTTTTCACATTTTGAACATTCGATTCTTCATAATGAAAAATACTAGCTGCTAAAGCCGCATCGCTGACTTTTAACGCATCCACAAAGTCATCCATCTTTCCACATCCACCAGACGCAATCACTGGCACTTGAACCACTTTAGATACAGCTTCATACAAGGCTAAATCAAAACCATCCTTAGTGCCATCCGCATCCATGCTCGTTAACAAGATTTCTCCAGCTCCTAAAGATACACCTTTTAAGATCCATTCAATACAATCTATACCCGTATCTTTTCTGCCACCTTCAATGTATACGTTCCAACCCGAACCATCTTTTCTTCGCTTGGCATCCACCGCAAGTACAATACATTGGTTTCCAAAACGTTTACTTGCCTCTTTAATTAAGTCCGGATTACGAATTGCAGCACTATTTAAGCTTACCTTATCGGCTCCTGCCATCAACATGTCACGAACATCTTCAATCGTTGAAATGCCTCCACCAACCGTAAAAGGAATATAGATTTCTTTTGCGACCTTCTTTACAATATCAACCATGGTTTTTCTTTTTTCTACTGTGGCACTAATATCCAAAAAAACTAATTCGTCAGCACCATCTAAATAATATTTCTTTGCCAGAGCTACAGGATCTCCCACTTCTTTTAAACCCAAAAAGTGGATTCCCTTCACAACGTTCCCATTTTTTACATCTAGACAAGGTATAATTCTTTTTGTCAACATATGCTTAACGCCTCTTTCAAATCTAACGTCTTTTCATAAATAGCCTTACCCGCAATTACACCATACAACCCTAATTCTTTACATGTTTGAATATGTGATAAATCACGAACACCACCAGATGCGATTAAGTTACATGAGACATGATTTTTAAGTGCTTTTAACATCTTAAAGTTAGGTCCTTGTAAAGTTCCATCCTTTGAAATGTCTGTACAAATCAATGTCTTTACCCCAATCTCTTCCATTTTTTTCGCAAAATCCAAATAATATTCTTTGCTCGTTTCCAACCAGCCTGACGTACATACATATCCGTCTTTACAATCAAGTCCAACCGCAATCTTAGAACCATATTTTGAAACTGCATCTTTTAATAAACAATAATCTTGAATGGCTGAAGTTCCTAGAATAACTCTTGAAACACCATTTTCTATATAAAAATCTATAGCAGACATCGTACGAATGCCTCCACCCACTTCAACGGGTATATCACATGTCTTCACAATTTCACAAATCAAATCTTCATTGACTCGACTTCCTTCTTTTGCCCCGTTTAAATCCACAACATGTAAATAGCAAGCATTTGCCGCTTCAAAGTTTTTAGCACAAACAAGTACATCATCCGCTACACATTTGGATTGGCCATAATCACCTTGGTACAAACGAACGGGTTTTCCATCTAATATATCTATTGCAGGTAATACAATCATTTAGAACTCCTTTCCAAAATATTCCAATATTTTTAATCCATCTTCTCCACTTTTTTCAGGATGAAACTGACATCCCATAATATGATCATGCATCACAAGACCTGGTATTTTCATACTTCCATACACGGAATATCCAATTAAGTCTTGATCATCCATATCTTTGGCATAATAGGAATGGACATAATACACATACGTATTTTCTTTAAATATTGCCTGAGGATGATTACTTTCCAATACGTTCCAACCGATTTGGGGAATTTTTACACTTGGATCCTCCATATGACAAACATGACCTTTTAAAAAGCCAAAACCATCGCATAACCCATTTTCTTCACTCGTTTCAAACAAAGCCTGCATACCAAGGCAAATTCCCAATAGCGCAACATCATTATTTACTTGTTGAACAATAAAATCATAGAGTCCCATAGAATGGAGTGTGTGCATGCAGTCTTGAAAAGCTCCAACTCCTGGTAAAATCAATTTATCGCATTTAGATAAAATAGAAACATCTTTTGAAACAACACTATCTAAGCCTAAATAGTCACAAGCATTTTTTACGCTGTATAAATTGGACATGCCATAATCAATAATTCCAATCATTCGATTACTCCTTTAGAACTAGGAATACGATCCGATTCTATTTTTACAGCTTGTTTCAAGGCGCGGCCAAACGCTTTAAATATGGCCTCTACTTTATGATGATCATTCTTTCCATAGTACACATTGATATGTAACGTTACCCCAGCTGCCACACAAAAGGCTCTAAAAAATTCTTCAACCATTTCACAAGACATCGTTCCAATGTTTTCTCTTATCAATTCGCAATTAAAAACCAAATAAGGTCGTCCACTAATATCTAATGTGACATTACATAAAACTTCATCCATAGGAAGATTCATACTTCCATAGCGGGCAATTCCTTTTTTATCCCCTAAAGCTTCTAAGAATAATTTTCCTAATAAAATTCCACAATCTTCTATTGTATGATGATCACACACTTCAAGATCGCCATCCGCTTTTACAACTAAATCAAAATTTGAGTGAAACGCAAACAATGTCAACATATGATCAAAAAAACCAATTCCTGTATCAATGTCGCTATTTCCATTTCCATCTAAGTTGATCTTTTCATATATTTTTGTTTCTTTTGTATCCCTGTTTTTTTCAGCTATTCGCATACTCAAATCTCCTTAGAATATCTAATACCATTTCATTTTCTTCGCTTGTCCCAATCGTTATACGAAAACTAGCATCCGCATAATTTCGAATTGTGATGTTCTTTTCTTTAAACATATCCATTAAAATATCTTTTTTATCTGTTCTTCCATACAAGAAATTCGCATTTGAAGGATAGAAACTAATTGTTTTATAATCCTTCACTTCTCGATACATTCTTTCTCTTTCTGAAATAATAGGCGCAATATTCGATTTATATGCATCGGCATGTCTTAATACAACACTTGCTATCGTTTGGGTAACACTACTTAGTGCATAAGGAATAAAAAGTGGAGCTAATTTTTCAACTTGTGAAGAAATCATAAACCCACAACGAATTCCTGCAAGTCCATACGCCTTGGATAGAGTTCGACAAACAAAAACCATTGGATATGTTTTTAATAAATCGATGGCACTTTCATTACCAAACTCCATATAGGCTTCATCAAAAATGACTGGAATATTCGAAAAGGCTTCGCAAATTTGAATCATTTCTAATTTCGAAATCGCATGTCCCGTCGGATTATTTGGATTTGAGAATAAGATCATATCCACTTTTTTATCTTTCCCATTTGAAATAAATGCATCGACATCAAAGGATCCATCTAAAGACGTTTCAAATTTTTCAATTTTTGCATGATTCAATTCTACATAATAGTCATACATAGAAAAATCTGGTGCTAATGTATACAGTGTTTTATTTCCTTGTCCATAATACTGAATCAAAAATCCCAACATTTGATCCGATCCATTTCCCGATAAGATCCATGAGGATGGAACATTCATAATATTGGCATATAAATCATGTAATTCATGACAAGTTGTATCTGGATATCGATTGAGTGCAAGGTTTGAAATCGCATCTAAAATTTCTTGTTTGACATTATCATCTACGTTTTGACTTGCCTCATTGGCATTCAATAGAATTCCTGTTTGTGTATGTGTTTGATAACCCTTCATTATTTCATCCTCACTTTAGCTGCATTGGCATGTGCTTGTAAGTGCTCTTCACTGGCAATTGTTTCAATATATTTTCCATAGGCTTCGATTGTTTGTTTTGAATAATACAAATAAGATGATTTTTTAATAAAACTATCTACGGATAAAGCACTTGAGAAACGTGCCGTTCCACTAGTTGGTAAAACATGGTTTGTTCCACCAAAATAATCACCTATGCTTTCGCAAGTGTAGTAGCCCAAGAAAACACTACCTGCATTTTTTACTTCTTGTAGGTGTTCCATTGGATTTTGAATCATCAATTCTAAGTGTTCTGGTGCAATTTCATTACTAATAGAAATGCATTCTTCAATCGAATCACAAACAATGGCTTTACCATAGTTCTTTAGGGATTGTTCCACTATTTCTTTTTTAGGTAATACAGCACTTTGTTTTAAAAGCTCTTGATTCACCAAATCCAAAAGTTCTTCGTTTGTAGTCAACAAAATCGCACTTGCCATTGGATCATGTTCGGCTTGTGATAATAGATCGGCTGCTACATATTCTGCATTCGCCTTTTCATCGGCAACAACTAAAATTTCACTCGGCCCTGCGATCATATCAATATCGACCGTTCCATACACTAATTTTTTAGCGGCTGCAACATAAATATTTCCTGGACCTACGATTTTATCTACTCGATCAATGGTTTGTGTACCATAGGCCAAAGCAGCAATAGCTTGAGCTCCGCCAATCTTATAGATTTTATCTACACCGGCAAGTTTAGCCGCATACGCAATATTAGGGTGAATCGTTCCATTTTTATCCGGTGGAGTTACCATAACAACATTTTGAACACCGGCAATTTTTGCGGGTAATGCATTCATTAAAACACTGCTTGGATATTGTGCACGTCCTCCTGGAACATAGATTCCTACTGCTTCAAGAGGTAGTACTCTTTGGCCTAAATAGATTCCCTTTTCTTTCTGCAACAAATATCCATTTTGTTTTTGAAGTTTATGAAAATCTTCGATATTTTCTTTAGCAAGTTTCATTGCTTCTACAAACGAATCATCACATTTTAATATTTGTGCATCCCATTCTTCTTGAGATACTTCCATTGTATCTAAGCTTACCTTATCAAATTGTTGTGTATATTTTAGACAAGCCTCATCTTTATTTTCTTTTACATCCTGAATAATATTTGATACTGTAACCAAGACATCTGTACTTAAATCTTGTGTTCGTGACATCAAATACTCTTTCAATGCATCTTTATCTTCTTTATAAATTCTAGTCAACATCTTCATTCACCCTCTTACTTAAATCATTGATTACTTTCATCACTTCTTCGTGTTTTAACTTAAAGCTTGCTTTATTCACAATAACACGTGCACTAATGTCACAGACTGTATCTAGCACAACTAAACCATTTTCTTTTAAGGTTGTTCCTGTTTCCATAATATCTACGATTCCGTCGCACAGACCTAAAATAGGTGCTAATTCTACAGATCCATCAATCTTAATAATTTCAACATCCATACCTTTGGACAAAAAATATTGTTTAGCTACACGAGGATATTTGGTTCCAATCTTAATGTGTCCTACTTTTGAAAACAACTGATTTTGAGGTAGGCTAGCCACAATGAATTTACACTTGCCAATCTTCAAATCTAACAATTCATAGTTATCATTCTCATTTTCTAAAATGGTATCTTTTCCAACAACACCAATATCAGCAACACCATGATTAACATAGGTAATACAATCGTTGGATTTCACTAAAAAATATTGAATGTCATGTACAGAATCTTTAAACACCAAGGCACGACCCTTATCTTTTAAAGCTTCTACTCCATAACCAAGTTCTTCTAACATAGCAACAGTTTGTTTTTCTAAACGTCCCTTTGTGAGCGCAATCGATAAGCTCATGCTTGTACCTCCTCTACATAAATAGATTCATTTGTTGATGGTTCTAAAATGACGATTCCTTCTTTTCTCAAATTTTTTGCTTGTTTCATAGCTTCAATTTGTTTGTCTTGTGGATAATACAATTTATATTTCTTTTTCGATTGTACATCCACATAATCAATGAGTGGATCTAGCTTTACACTAAAGCCACAAGCTGGAAGATCACGACCAAACTTCTTTAATAAACAGTCATATCGACCGCCACTTAAGATACTTGTTCCAACACCTGAAACATAGCCTTCAAAAATAATTCCGGTATAGTAATCCAAATGGGCAACTTTTCCTAAATCTACGGTTACATTTTCTAAATATCCTAATTCTTTTAAAGATTGGATACATTCTTTCATAGAATCTAAGACATCCTTTAATGAATCATCGAAACAATACGTATATGCTTCATCTAATATATTCACATCTCCACACAGGAATGGAAGGTGCATAAAGAAATCCACAATTTTTTCACTGAGATACAATGAATCCAAGTAAACTTTCAGATCGACCATGCTTTTCTTATCAATTAAATTGGCTAGAGTATTGACTTCTTCTGTGCTCAAACGAACAACTTTGCAAGCCGCCTGAAAAAACTGCACATTTCCGATTTCGAGCGTATAGTTTTTAAAGTTTTTCATGACTTCTAAAGCGCAGCACAAGACTTGTACATCACTTTTTGAATCCAATCCAATCAATTCGATGCCACAATCTGTGACTTCACTTCTTTTGCCTGCAAATTTTTGACGTACTTTAAATACATTTGAAGTATAGCGATAGCGAAACGGAGGCTTTGAATCTTTAAATTTCGATGCACAAACACGTGCAATTGGAACGGTCATATCCGTTCTTAATGTTAGAATTCTTCCATTTTCATCAAAGAATTTATACATATCTGTTGTTTGAATGTTTTTAAATGCATTTTCATATGTTTCATAATACTCAATCGTTGGTGTAATGATTTCTTCATATCCAAAGGATTCAAAAATCCGTTCCAAAGTATTTTGTAGATATTTTTTCTTTTCACACTCATTCAAAATCGTATCTTTCATTCCTTGTGGTAATTGTATTTGTTGCATATAAACAAACCTCCTTATAAACAAAAAAACTTCCGTCCTAAGGACGAAAGTTTAACTCACGTGGTTCCACCTTATTTTACTAATAAATTAGCCTCAAACCTGATAACGCCAGGAATACGTTAAAAACTACTTAGTTTCATCTTTACAGCTCAAAGACGTGTTCAAATAGCCTTACTCTTTCTTTTCACCAACCAGAAAGTCTCTTGAAGCAGTACTATTTTACTATTTCTTTTCATTGCTTTGAAAATAATATAGTCTTAATGAAAATAAATGTCAAGTTGAAATGTAAATAATTTACATTATTTTTCCCATGAATAATAGGAACCTCCAAACACAAACAGATGCTCAAACGGTAATAAAGAACGAATCCATTCATTGAAACCTTTTGGATTCTTTTCATCGTGGACAATTGTTTTCACTAAGCGATTCTTTCCACCGACATTTTTATACATCCTTAATTGCCATCCATTTTCTTCTACTTCTTTGGTCTCTAGATCCAAACTTGCCATCGCTTCTAAAATGGCATAGGCATCTTCTTTAGAAATCGTAGCTTGTTGCGTTTTTAAAGCCTGTACACCTTCTTTTGACATAACATACCTTGTTAGATAGACTCTTCCATTAGCACTGATTGTCAAATTCTGTGCCACCTCTTCAGAGATGCTCGCATAATGCCACTTACTTAATAAGTTACGATTTAACTTAACACATTGAAGTGTATCTGATTCTTTTAAAGATAAATATCTCAACAATAATTCTTTAAACATCCCAGATTCAATAACACTTTTTAAGAAGTAAGGAACATAATTTTCTTTTTCAAAAACATATGTAATATAGGTATATACTTCCGCTTCATTCAGATCATGAATACTTTTATTTAACACAGAATCAATGTGCAACATATATTGTTCATCGTTCAAATTTTCCATTTTTAAACAATGATACACATTTAATATAATCGGATCATATGCATCTTTTACGCGATATCCCACGTGTAATAAATCTACACATGCATGAATGCTTTCAATCATTGAATCACCTACTTCGTATTTGAAACGGCCCAAGAAGCATCTACAATATAATCTTGTTTAATATCTGATAAGAAGACTTCTTCCACTTGTTTATACACACCTTCATGAAATGGCATAAAATGCATCTTATCACTTTCTTTTTCATCCAATACCATAACGTAATGTGGATTTTCAAAATTTTGAATATTCCAATAATAAAGACCATTTACATTACCGGCATCTTCATATTGAGATAGTACAAGGAGTTTATAAAGTTCCATAATACGATCATCATATCCACTATCTGAAATCAAAATCTTCTCGATCCAGTCTCGCTCATTATCTACGATTCGTACTGTATAATCTTTGCCTACATTGGCATGATCTAATATTTTTTTAATGGGTTCCAGTTCTTTTTCTTCTGTAAATTGAATCAATAACTTCTTTTCCATATCGTGATATAAAACTGGATACGGAATGTGGAATTTAGAATGGCAATGTGTACATTCCATATCAAAGAGTTTTCCACTTAACACTCTATTTTTCATATCTTTGTCCATTTGAACGTTGATCGACGTAAAAATATCAACATTAAACTTTTCATTACATTCAGGACATACTAATTCTATTTTATTTTCCATTCCAAATTACTCCTATTTATTCGCTAATACATTGGGAACAAGTTCGACAAAACAATCTTCATATTCTTTTTGAAGTGCTATTTTCAATTCTCGATTGGCTACTTCCAATTCGGTATACGACATCATATCAATTCGTGTTGTGAAATAGATGGATATCCACATTTTTCTTCCTGTTGTCGTAATATCATAAAATACCGGATCATATGGATAATTATCCAACACAGAAGAGGATATGTTTTTGATTTTTGCGACTTCTTTTTCATCTGGACTCAACAACATCAAACTACGAAAACTTTCTCCTATCATTTGAATCGGTTCTTTCATCATGCCTAAAGCAAGGATGATTGCGACAATCTGATCAAAATAGACAGATATACAAGAGAGTGGTGTGTGCACTAAAAATGAAGATAGAAAAAACGCAAGTGATACACCTATGCTTGAAAACACATCGATTTTCCATCCATAAATTTCTACATCTACAGTTGGTGATGTTACTTTTTTATTAATTCGCATTAAAATCAATAAAATCAGTGCAGAAAAGCATGTTAATATCGTTTCAAACAAAGATACCTGCATGTGGTCAATTTCATTACCACCATTCAACATGATTTGAACATTATTCATGATCAGAACCATCATAACCGCAATAAACATGAATCCTTTTAAAAGAATCAAAATACTTTCAAGTTGTGCATAGCCAAAGGGATGTTTTTCCGTAACTGGCTTATAAAATAAAGGAATAATATAAATCGTTAAACCAATCACGACAAGTTCAGTTGAATCATAGACTGTATCTGCTAGAACCGACTGGGATTTAGAATAGATGGCCATAATCAATTCTGCAAGTGCAAATGCAACACCGGACCAAAAAGAAATACGCATTACAATTTGTTCCTTTTTTTCTTTCATTATTCTAAGCAAGGACACACGTGAATTCATTCATGTGAGGAATTGCTCTCACCTCCGTCAAATATGCTTCTGCTGTGTCCTGAATCCTCAATTTCTTATAGCTGGTAGAACCCTTATTTACCTTGGTACCATCAAGCGTTCTTATATCAAAATATCCTGTTATCCGCCTTCCAAAGATGAAATAGCTTTCGCCTTGATACAAGACCTTATCAAACAGACGGAATCCTTTTACAAGATAAGGTGCCTGGTTGCGTTTACGAATACCACCTTTACTGAATTTGGTCTTATGAATCTGTCGGTTGTGGTGTCGAACCGCCTTTGTCAGATAATAAGTCTCCAAAGGTCTGGCATATGGATGCTTACTGATGCAGATGGCATCGTTGATATGACTTTTCTCTAAGCCAGCCTTCTCGCGCCAGTATTTTGTGATGTATCCATATGTCATCGTCACTGGAACATTTACTTCTTTTCTTAAACGTTCTAGCAGAGTATTACGCATGATACCCATAAAAGCAGCATCACGATAGGACTTGCCTCGTTTCTTGCCTTTTGGCAGCATCATCTTCCCGGCATGTATCGATTTATGACAGTGCTCACAAAGTGTAATCAGATTGTTAGGTGCCTCTCCACCTGTCTGACGGCTTTCGACATGATGCACATGTAGTTTTACATTGTTATCATGCGTACCACAACACTGACAAGTATATTCATCTCGATGAAGCACATACTGTCTTGTGTTATAGAAATCGTACTGTTCCCCAAGCTGATAATCTGTACCAGCAGGAAGTAGCCTTCCTTCTTCCATCGCTTTTAGACGCTGAAGATCGAATTCTGCTGTTTCTACATGAATATCAAATATAGGCAGAATTTGACAGATTCTCTTGGTGGCTGTGATGTGCTCCTGTATCTTGACTTCTACAGATGGAGCCAGCCATCCTTTGTGTTTAGAATGCACACGATTGTTGAATCTAACCCTTCTGTATCTCGTCTTTCGATTCCTTCGAGAACGGCGCAATGCTCGTCTTGCTGATAACAGTTTTACAATATCATTGCGAGGAACAAGTTCTTCCTGATAGACAACTTCCCGCTCTGTTGTAGCAGACAGACCAATATGTCTACTTCCTGCGTCTACACCAAGAGATACAGGCTGTGTTTCTTTTGTACTTTGATATAAAAGCTGTATCGTAAATGGACAACGCTTTACTACTTTAGCAAGATGACTATTCAACAGCCTTCTTACTTTTCCGTGCCTTGAAGTTGGCATAAGTGGCTGTCCATCGATATCTAATACATATACCATATAAGGCACCTCCTTTTTTGTGATATGCTTAAAGCGGTAAGCCGGCACATATCGAGCCGTATATGACACCTTCGCCAATGTTAATAAGAGGTTTGCAATAAGACACACACAGTTCCTACCCTACAGAACTTTTTAATGTATCTTCTTAGAGCCGCAGACTAGGTGTTACATCCACGGGTAACTATATATTCTCTCTTAACGTAGTGCCCGAAGCACTTAGGCTAGTCAACCTAGGCTTTTACAAGCCTGCCAATTCATTGGCGGGTAGTTGACTTTCTCACCTAATTTCTAAGATATTATACCACAAGAAAAGGAGCGCCTTTAAAAAACGTCCCTATTGTTGATTACGAATGTAGTTTAATGCGCCACCCGCCATAAGAATATCAATATCTTCTTGACTGATTGGTGCATGTACTTTGTATGTTTCCTTCTTTGTCACATTTTCAACGATCAAATCTAATGAATCATATAATGAGTTTACATTTTCTATCTTTAATTCATCCATTTCATCGATTTTATCGTAGTCTGATTTATCTGTAAATATCAGTGGCAACAAGCCAAAGTTAACTAAATTAGCCAAGTGAATACGGGCAAATGATTTTGTCAAAACAGCTTTAATGCCTAAATACATAGGTGCAAGTGCTGCATGTTCTCTACTTGATCCTTGTCCATAGTTTTCTCCAGCTACAATGATTCCACCATTATTTTCTTTACATACTTCATCGAAATGAGGTTTATTATTTTCAAATACAAATGTGGATAACTTTTCGATATTTGAACGATACGGTAATACCTTAGCTCCTGCTGGAGCAATGTGATCGGTTGTGATATTGTCTGGTAATTTAATTACAACTTTTTTATCAATTGTTGAATCCATTGGCGTATTTACTGGTAGTGGTTTAATATTGGGTCCACGAACAATTTCCACATTTTCTGGATCCTTACTTGGAGCATAAATCAATGAATCATCGATATAGCTTTGTTCTTTTTCAAATTCATCCGCATATTCCAAAGTGGTTGGATCCGTGATGACTCCTGTAATTGCACTGGCTGCAGCTACTTCTGGTGATACTAGATAAATACCTGCGCTTAATGTGCCGCTTCGACCATAAAAGTTACGGTTAAATGTACGTAAACTTACGGCATCACTCTTTGGACTTTGTCCCATACCAATACATGGTCCACATGTACATTCTAGAATTCTTGCTCCACAAGATACAAATGTCGCAAGTGTTCCGTTTTCAATTAATTTCATTAAAACTTGTCTAGATCCTGGTGAAACCACAAGACTTACATTGTGAGCAATCTTTTTCCCTTTTAAAATGGCTGCGGCTTTCATTAAATCTTCATAACCTGAGTTAGTGCATGATCCAATCGCAACTTGGTCCACTTTCATTCCGGCTAGTTCAGACACATTTTTTATAGCATCTGGTGAATTTGGACATGCCGCTAATGGAGTAAGTTCATCCAGATTGATTTCAACTGTTTCGTCATAATGACAACCTTCGTCTGCACTTAAAGCAATGTAGTCTGATTCTCTTTGTTGGCGCTTCAAAAATTCACGAGTTACTTCATCACTTGGAAAAATAGACGTAGTTGCACCAAGTTCTGCCCCCATATTTGTGATGGTAGCTCTTTGGTAGACACTTAAATTTTTAACGTCTTCTCCGGTATACTCAAATACTTTTCCAACTCCGCCTTTTACACTTAATAATTCTAACAATTTTAAAATAATATCTTTACTTGAAACACCATGTGCTAAAGTACCCGTTAATTTTACTTCGACTACTTTAGGACATGTTAAACGGTAACCAATTCCTGCCATAGCTTTGGCGACGTCCAATCCTCCAGCACCAATGGCGATACATCCCATAGCGGAAGATGTTGGTGTGTGTGAATCGGAACCAATCAATGTCTTTCCTGGTTTGGCAAAACGTTCTAGATGAACTTGGTGACAAATTCCATTTCCGGGTTTTGAAAAATAAATCCCATATTTACTAGCTACACTTTGAAGATAAGCATGGTCATCTGCATTCATAAATCCATTCTGTAATGTATTGTGATCCACATAGCTGACAGATAATTCTGTTTTTACTTTTTTAACGCCCATAGCTTCAAACTGCATATAGGCCATAGTTCCTGTGGCATCTTGTGTTAGAGTCTGATCCATTTTGATTTCAATAGGTTGCCCCGCTTCTAATTTCCCTTTTAATAAATGTTTTTCTAGAATCTTATACGTTAAATTTTGCATAGACAATATCCTCCGTTTGAAATTATAGCAAAAAATGTAACAAAATGAAAGTTTATGTTATAATATGAAACATACGAAAGGAGGTTTCAAGAAGTGAAGACACTTAAAGAAATCTATCAAGCTAATGAAGAACTCAATTATATCGATTCTTCCTTATACTCTAGATATCGTGTAAAAGCTGGTCTTAGAAATGATAATGGCACGGGAGTTAAGGTGGGTTTGACTAAGATTTGTGATGTTATTGGATATAAATTTGTCCATGAAAAAAAATACAACATTGATGGACAACTCATTTACAGGGGATATCCCATCAATTATTTAGTTGATAAACAACCTAAAGATCGTATTTTTGGATTTGAAGAAGTCGCATTCCTTTTGATTTTTGGCACATTACCAACAAAAGAACAGTTACAAGAATTTAAAGATTATTTATTGAACTTTAAAATGGGGCCTGTAGACTTACAGTATGAAACACCAAACATACTAAATGCACTTCAAATTGAAGTATTGAAGTTATACGCAAAAGATCCAAGCGCTGATACAGATGACTTGGAAGAACGAATGATGAAAGGATTAAACATTCTAGCGAGTATTCCACTTTTCACATTTTCATATGCTCGCAACAAAGTCTTTAAATCCTATCCTTATCCCGACAAAAGCCTAGCTGAAAATATCTTATGTATGGCTAGAGGGAATGATCAATATACTTTAGAAGAGGCAAGAATCTTGGATACTTTATTAATGGTTCATGCCGATCATGGTGGAGGAAACAACTCAACCTTTGCCAATGTCGTAATATCGAGTACAGGAACAGATATCTATTCTTGTATTTCGGCTGCCATTGGTTCTTTAAAAGGACCTAAGCATGGGGGGGCCAACTGTAAAGTTACCAATATGTTTAAAGCTATCTTCCATGAGGTCGGATTTACAACGGATAAATTAACACTAAAAAAGATTGCGAATCGTTTGTTAGATAAAGACTTCTTTGATCATAGTGGATTAATTTATGGAATTGGACATGCGATTTATACGAAGAGTGATCCTCGTGCATTATTGATTCAGCAACAATGTGAAATGCTCGCAAAATCAAAAGGACAAGAAGATATCTACAATTGTATCCATGCATTTGAAAAAGTTGCCGTTGAAGTCATGAAAGAAAGAAAAGGCATCGATGTATGTGCCAATGTTGATTATTATTCCGGCTATGTTTATTCATTGCTGGGGATTGAAAACGACTTGTTTACACCACTATTCGCAATCAGTCGTACAGCCGGATGGGTCAGCCATCATTTGGAGAATCGTCAATCAAACCGAAAATTAATACGACCTGCCAATGTATATGTAGGAGAAATGGAGGAAAACGAATGACTACAATAACAGTTTTTAAAGGGGACGGGATTGGTCCTGAAATTACGGATGCGGTAATCAAAGTATTAAATGCTGCAGGAGCAGATTTAGAATATGAATTCTTTAACGTAGGTGCAAAGGTATATGAAGAAACAAAAGAATATATTCCAGAAAAAGCATTTGAATCTTACGAAAAGAATAAAATTCTATTGAAGTCTCCTATCACAACTCCAGTTGGTAAAGGTTTTCGTTCATTGAATGTCACTTTGAGAAACAAATATGACTTGTGGGCAAATATTCGTCCAGCTAAATCGAATCCTTGTATTCCTACTCGTTTTGAAAATGTAGATATCGTAACTTTTAGAGAAAACACGGAAGATCTATATGTAGGAAAAGAAGAACAAATTGATGAGAATACAGTATATGCATATAAAATCATCACAAAAAAAGCGAGCACAAGAATTATCAAGGCTGCTTTTGAATATTGTGTAAAACATAATCGCAAAAAATTAACTTGTGTACATAAAGCTAACATCTTAAAAATGAGTGATGGTTTATTCCTTCATATTTTTGAAGATATTGCCAAGGATTATCCTCAAATTGAAGCCAATTCTTTGATTGTAGATAACACTTGTATGCAGTTGGTTATGCATCCCGAACAATTTGATGTGATGGTCATGCCAAATCTTTATGGAGATATCGTTTCCGATTTAACGAGTGGATTAATTGGTGGTTTAGGATTACTTCCTAGCTGCAATAAAGGTGATGAATATGCGATGTATGAAGCTGTACATGGCAGTGCTCCTGATATTGCTGGTAAACACATTGCCAATCCAAGTGCTTTATTATTGTCAGCTTGTATGATGTTAGATGATTTACATCAAGATGTGGTTTCTAGTAAAATCCGTAAAGCTTTAAATAAGGTGTTCGAAGAACATAGTGTATTAACACCAGATCTTGGTGGCAATGCAACAACTGAACAATTCACAGATGAAATCATTAAAAATTTATAAAAAAAGAAAAGACGATGGTTATTCATCGTCTTCATCTTCGTCAGCCAATAATGGTTGGCGATTTTTTAATGTTAAAATATATGTTCCATCTTTTGGATATGCACTTTTGTCTTTTTGATCACTCAAGATTTCCAATTCACATGGATATCCTTCGTTTTCAAGAATCTGTAAAAGATTATCCTTACCAATTTTTTTAGTAATTGCACGTCCACATGCACAGTTACCATATTGATCAAGGCATTGTTTAATCCACACAGGAATTTTTGAAGCTGCCATTGTATCCTCCTTGATTAAAAGTATTCGCAAGCTATATCATATGCAAAACACCTTTAAAAATCAAGTAGAATCCAACTTAACCTTCTAAAACTGCAATAATATTTGGATAATATGTAAAACGATCATCTACAAACTGTAAAGCTTGGTTTGCGATTTGTTTTGCCTTGTCTTTATCAACGCCTTCATAAATTGAAGCATAACGATAATAGATATAATCTTTGATTTGATTTTCTCTTAAGATATAAGCATAATCTGCATCACCTAATCCATAATCACCATGTAAGATATATAGATCAGCTACATCCATCATAATACGATTACTGTACTTGTTATGTAAGTCTTCTAATTGTGATAATACTGCGAAAATAAAGTGTTCATAGTAATCTACATCTTCATATTTCCATGTTTTCAAAACACTGTAAGCTAGATCCATGAATTCTTCAACAAACTTTTCTACATCAACGCCAACTTCTTCTTCTAATTTCTTTGAATCATGAATATCTTTGTGTTGTGCAATCATCAATACTTTACGCATTGTATCAAATTGATCTTTATATTCTTCTCCATCCGCAACAACATCTGTAAATTTATAATTCAATGCATGTGTAACATCTGCTTGTAAATCTTCAGGTTTTTGAGGTTTGATATCAGCTGTCTCAAATACTTTTGATACAAGTACTTCTACCAATCCTTCATCATAACCATCTTCTTCAAAGTTAAACTTACCAGTCAATTGATATTTGTTTACTAGATTTTCGGAAACAGATTTTACATCCGGATTTAAGATCAATTGTTGAATAATTGAATCGCGAGTTACATCCATTGACATAGCTTTTGCTAAATCTAGGCATGTATCTAATGATAACTTAGCATATTGTTCTTCTTTAGTCATTTTCTTAGTTGTAGCCTTTTTAGTTGTAGTTTTCTTAGTAGTTGTCTTTTTAGTAGAAGCTTTCTTTGTTGTAGATGGTTTAGCAGCTGCTTTTTTAGCTGGAGTCTTCTTTTCTACAGTTGCTTTCTTTTCTTCTGCAGGTTTAGCTTCTTCTTTTTTTGCTGGAGCCTTCTTTTCTGCAGTTGCTTTTTTAGCAGTTACTTTCTTTTTCTCTACAGGTTTAGCTTCTTCTTTTTTTGCTGGAGCCTTCTTTTCTGCAGTTGCTTTTTTAGCAGTTACTTTCTTTTTCTCTGCAAGTTTAGCTTCTTCTTTTTTAGCTGGAGCCTTCTTTTCTGCAGCTACTTTTTTAGCAGGTGCTTTCTTTTCCTCTGCAGGTTTAGCTTCTTCTTTTGCTGGAGTCTTCTTTTCTGAAGCTACTTTTTTAGCAGGTGCTTTCTTTTCTGCAACAGGTTTAGTTTCCACTTTTTTTTCTTCAACAGGTTTTACTGCTTTTACTTCTTCTTTTTTATCAACTACTTTTTTATTTGTAACTTTTTTTGTTGTTTTTGTTGGCATACGGAACCTCCCTTAAACATGCTTTCTATAACGCTATTATATCACTGAATAGAAATAATCCAAAATTTGTATAAACAAAATAGCGATTTGATGCATGTATTTTGTTTAATTTGGTGTATACTACAGAATATAGCATGCAAAAGGAGGAATCAACATGCAAACACCACCTGAATTTAGACCCAAAACATATGTCCCTGTTCGAAATAAAATTATAACCACTGTAGGTATAATCCTATTATCGGGTGTCGTTGGATTTGGTGCTGGCTATGCCGGAAGCCATCTATCTAATAATGCCAATGTCACTATTCAACAACAAACTAATAAATCCAATTCTGGAACCGTTCAAGTATCGGATGTTTCTGACATCGTAGAAAAATGTAAGGATAGTGTTGTCGAAATCACAACTGAGTCTGTTTCAAGTGGAAATTCCATTTTTGGACAATACGTTTCACAAGGTGCCGGCAGTGGAGTCATCATCAGTAAAGATGGATATATTGTTACGAATAACCATGTAGTAAGTGGAGCAACAAGTTTAAAAGTGACAACTACAGATGGCACAGAATATGATGCGAGTGTTGTTGGTAAAGATTCACAGACAGATTTAGCCGTTATTAAAGTGGATGCGAACAACCTACAAGCTGCAACACTTGGTGATAGTGATATTTTACAAGTTGGAGATCCTGCCATTGCCATTGGAAATCCATTAGGAGAACTTGGTGGTACAGTTACAACGGGAATTATTTCTGCAACAGACAGACAAATCACAATTGATGATGAAACTATGACACTTCTACAAACAGATGCTGCCATCAATCCAGGAAACTCTGGTGGAGGATTGTTCAATGCTGACGGTAATCTAATTGGAATTGTTAACGCAAAGGAAAGTTCAACTGGAATTGAAGGATTAGGCTTTGCAATTCCAATCACACCTGCTCAAGACATTATCACAGAGCTTATGCAAAATGGAAGTGTCACTTCAAGACCTGCATTAAATGTTAGTTTATATGACTATACTTCAAACAATCAAGGTCAATATTCAAAATACAAAGATGGCTGCTACATCGTACAAATTGTTAAAAATGGAGCAGCTGATAAAGCAGGACTAAAACAAAATGATCGTATTCTTAGTTTTGATGGTGAACAAATTCAATCAACAAGTGATGTAAAAAATGTTCTAAAAAAGCATAAAATTGGAGATACCGTTAAAATGGTCGTTGAAAGAGATTCTAAGAAGATTACAGTAGAAATTACTCTACAAGCCCAAACCCAAACTAATTAAGCCGGTTATACACTGGCTTTTTAGTTGAAACTAACCTATAATAGTTGTGTACATATAAGAAGGAGAATGAAGTTTATGTCTGAAAAAATCAAAAAAAGAAAAATCATGCTTGTTGGTACAGGGTTTGTCGGCATGAGTTTTGCCTATTCAATGCTTTCAGAAAAAGGAATCGATGAACTTGTTTTAGTCGATGTCAATGAAGACAAGGCAAAAGGTGAACAAATGGACCTTAATGATGGTCTAGTATATGCAGATACGAAAATGAAAATCTCTGCTGGATCATATGCAGATGCGGCTGATACTAACATTGTTGTCTTAACAGCTGGTGCTGCTCAAAAGCCAGGTCAAACTCGTTTGGATTTAGTTAAAATCAACGCAAACATCACAAAAGGTGTATGTAAAGCCTTAAAAGAAAATAATTTCAATGGTATCTTAGTTGTTGCCAACAACCCAGTAGACATCATGACATATGTTGCATGGAAAGAAAGTGGATTACCTAAAAACCACGTTATTGGATCAGGTACTGTATTAGATACAGCTCGTTTACGTCATGCATTAAGCGAAAGATTAGGATTTGCAGACAGTAATATCCATGCATATATTATGGGTGAACATGGAGATTCTAGTTTCGTTCCTTGGATCCATTCATATATTGGATGTAAAAACTTACTTGAATACTTAGATGAAAATAATATTTCTTTAAGTGAACTACAAGAAATCTATATTGACGTTCGTGATAAAGCTTATAAAATCATCGAATTAAAACGCGCTACTTACTATGGAATTGGTTTGGCATTAAAACGTATCGTATCTTGTATCTTAAATAATGAACGTGCTATCTTACCAGTCAGTGCATATCAAAATGGCGAATATGGTAAAGAAGGATACTTTATTGGAACACCAAGCGTTGTTGGTTCAAATGGTGTAGAACAAGTGATTCGTTTACACTTAAATGAAAATGATCAACAAAGATTTGATCATTCTTTCGACACATTAAAAAATACAATCGAAGAAAACCTTCAAGATATCCTTTAATAAAATTAGCCTGACTAAATCTTAGTCAGGCTTTTAATTTCTTCATCTATATTATCTAGTAATAAAACTTTATCAAATAAAGTCAAACATGGCTTATTGGAATCCGAATAATGAATCATATCATCATGATAATGTCCACTAAACCACATTTTATAATCTGTTTTCTTCTCAACTGTTTCTAAACAATCGTGTAAATCATAATAATCATCTCCATATAAACTCATATCCGTTTCATATTTATGAGCCAATGGATGCGATGAATATGTATCATGCGATAAAATATAATCAACTTCCCAATTATTTTTTTCTAATGTTGCAAAAGCATGTTTTGCTTCTTCAATCGTACAAATTTCATCTTTCCACCAATTTTTATGTTCTGTACGATAATTAACATCGTGGGAAAATCCTCCACCCATAGTAAAGAATTTATAACCATCAATATTGAAAACCTCACCGCGCATCAAATGAAATACTTTCGAGCGAATACGATGTACTTTACCACCTTTATACTCTTCTACAGGATACGTATTAAGAACATCAAAATTTTCATGATTCCCATCAATAAATAAAGTGTTCCAAGGAAGTGAATCTAACCATTTTAACCAGAAGTTATCCCCTGTACTTCCATCCCAAACGCAACCAAAATCTCCGCATATAATAACATAATCATTTTCTGTTAAAGAATTGCCAACTGTAAATTCTCTAGGATTGATTTTATGAATATCTTGTTCTCTATGAATGTCTCCAGTTATATAAATCATCTATTCCCCTCCAACAACATTTTTATATTATAGCACAAACGTTCACATGTTAACAAACAAATGACAATTGTAATTAATGTAAATTGTGAAAACACTATTTTTCATTTTGTTACATTTTTTATTGACATGTTTTTCAAGATGGTATATTATACAACCACAAATATTCAAAGCAATGAGCAAGACACGACTTTAAACAAGCCCGGTTTAAGAGAGTATCAAATTTGGTGAAATGATAACGACGGTCCTTAGAGCTATCACTTGTGAGCTAATCATTTGAAATTATAAGTAAAATGATTCGTCCTTCGCGTTAAGAAGTTCTAAGTGGCAATAATGTAGTTGCAAACTAAGTGGTACCGCGGAATAGTGTTAGATTTCGTCTTAGATAGACGAAGTCTTTTTTTATTATTTGAATATTTGAATAGAAAGTTTTAAGGGAGGAAAATTATTTATGAATGGTCTATTATTATTAGCTATCGCTGCTGCATTATTACTTACAGCTTACTTAGTTTATGGACGTTATTTAGTTAAAACATGGGGAATTGATCCAAAAGCTAAGACACCTGCTTATGAAAAAGAAGATGGAGTTGATTATGTTCCAAGTAATAAATGGGAAGTATTTGGACACCAATTCTCTTCAATTGCCGGAGCCGGTCCAGTAACAGGTCCAGTACTTGCGATGGTATTTGGATGGTTACCTGCATTTTTATGGGTAATGGTCGGAGGAATCTTCTTTGGTGCTGTACAAGATTTTGGTGCTCTATACGCATCTGTTAAATCTCACGGTAAATCAATGGGACAAATCATTGAAACATACATTGGTAAAACAGGACGTAAATTATTCTTCTTGTTCTGCTGGTTATTTACTTTATTAGTTATTGCAGCATTTGCTGACATGGTTGCAGGATCATTAAACGGATACAATGCTGCTGGTGCACAATCTTTACCTAGTGGAGCTGCTAGTTCAATCACAATTCTATATGTATTTGTTGCGATCGCATTTGGTTTCTTCTTAAAGAAAACGGGGCTTTCAGGATGGAAACAAGCTGTTTTAGGCATTGCACTAATCGTCGCTATGTTAGCATTAGGAATCGCATTCCCAGTTTACTTCACTAAACAAACTTGGGTATATCTAGTATTCGTTTATATCTTCTTTGCGAGTGTTACACCAATCTGGGTATTAAAACAACCACGTGACTATTTGACTACATTCTTATTCATCGGAATGATTGTTGCTGCAGTTGTTGGTGTATTTGTATCAAATCCTACAATCACATCACCTGCATTCACAGGATTTAAATCTGCAACAGGAAGCTATATCTTCCCAACATTATTCGTTACAGTTGCTTGTGGTGCTGTTAGTGGATTCCACTCACTTGTATCTAGTGAAACAAGTTCTAAACAAATTCGCAACGAAAGTGATATGTTACAAGTTGGATACGGAAGTATGTTACTTGAATCATTACTTGCTGTACTTGTAATCGTTGTTGTTGGATCTTTAACTAGCTTAGCTAGCAAAGGCGTATTAAATGAAACATTATCTTCTATGGCATTTGCTGATACTGCAACTCCATTTATTAAATTTTCAGTTGGTGTTACTGGATTGATTTCTCAATTTGGATTCCCTCAAGAATGGGGGCTATGCATCATGACAATGTTCGTTTCTGCTTTGGCATTAACTTCATTAGATGCTGTTGCTAGAATCGGACGTTTATCATTCCAAGAATTATTTGAAGTCAATGAAGAAACTGAAACAAACAGTGTTGTCGCTTTCTTAACAAATAAATATGTTGCGACATTGATCACATTAGCCGGTGGTTACCTATTAAGCTTAGGTGGATATTTAAATATCTGGCCATTATTCGGTAGTGCTAACCAATTATTAGCTGCGATGGTATTAGTTTCATTATCTGTATTCTTAAAAGTTACAGGACGTAAAGGATATATGTTATATGTACCAATGGTTATGATGTTAGTTGTAACAATGACAAGCTTAGGAATGTCAGTATACAACATCTGCTTAAAATTATTCATTACTGGCGGATTCATATTTATGACAGACGGACTACAATTATTCTTTGCTATTCTATTAATGGCATTAGGATTGATGATCTTCATTGGTTCTGGAAAGAAATTAGTTCAACCTGTTGAAAAGGCAAAACTTCAAGAACAAGAACAAAACGCATAAAATAGTCAAGACCGCATCAAGCGGTCTTTTCTTTTACTAAAATCGACAAGGATTATGGAATCGTTAAAATGGTTGAAAAAAAGGACCCGGACAACTACATGTTGTCCGAGCCTAATCTCAGCTACAAATTGTTTTGAGGTATATGCCGCCTCTTAAATTCTTAAAGAGCAAATTCAGCAACCCCTACAAAATGTATTGTAATCGAGTAGGAGAAAGTAATAAAACTTTCGTCCTCTCACACCACCGGGCAAGCCGTTCGGCACACGGCGGTTCAAATTCATATTAACAGTGCTTTAAATTATATTGGTCTAGTAAGAATACTAGGCCTCTTTCTTTTAGTCTTTTATTTGTGAGTACATTATTTAAGAAACTACTTGCACATCTTGCATAAGCTTTTCGACAGTTCGCAAGCATCCATGCTTCCCTTTTCGGTACTCCAAGACTAATCAGGGCTTTCTTCTTGGTGTTCACTTTTTTCCATTGTTTCCATATGCACATTCGTAATCTAAATCTTACATGCGCATCAACCATTCGTGCTACATCTTTCCAGTAACCAATCTTATAGTAGTTGGTCCATCCCACGATTGTTTTCTTAATCTTCTCAAGACGCTCATCCAAACTGATTGACCGTCTTCTACTAGTGAGTTTCTTAAGTTTAAGTTTTAGTTTCTCGACTGATTTTGCATGAGGTTTGGCTTTCCACAACCCGTCATTCTTGTCCATAAAGAAACCAAATCCTAGATACTTAATATCATTTGGCTTAGAAACTTTAGACTTTGTCATATTTACTTTTAAGCCAAGTTTGCTCTCAATAAATATCGAGACATTCTTCATGACTCTGTCTGCAGCTTTTGAACTACCTACTAATATGATGCAGTCGTCCGCATATCTAGTGAATCGTAATCCTCTAGCCTCTAATTCCTTATCCAACTGGTTAAGCATAATATTGCTCAATAATGGACTAAGATTTCCACCTTGAGGTGTACCTATAACCGATTCTTTGTATTCATCATCTATCATGATTCCACTTTTTAGAAATTTATTAATCAATGAAACTATCTCGCCACATTTAACATCCTTCATAATTAGTGAAATCATCTTATCATGATTTACATTGTCAAAGAACTTTTCCAAATCGATGTCCACAACCCATTGATAGCCGTCATTCATGAATTCCAAGGCTTTTTGAATTGCCATTTCACAACATCTGTTAGGTCTGAACCCATAGCTAGATTCACTAAATTTCGGTTCATATATTGGTGTTAGAACTTGTGCAATCGCTTGTTGCACAAATCTATCTACGACAGTAGGTACACCCAAGTTACGTACACCCCCATCCGGTTTTGGTATTTCTACCCTTTTAACCGGTTTTGGACTATACTTCTTATTTCGAATCTGTTCCTTGATTTCATCAAGGTGTTTAGAAAGGTATTCATCAAGTTCTTTGACTTCCATGCCATCGATTCCCGATGCACCTTTATTTTTCTTTACTCTCTGTTTGGCTATTTTAAGGTTTTCATCACTTAAAAGCTCATTTAGTAAAGTATCATCATTTTTTAGCATTGTTCGTTACCTCCTCCGTCTTCGCCATCCTCTGTACTAACTTTCCCTTTCCTTTCCTGGGCTTCTAGTTTTCTCTACTTTCGAGTTTGTCATACAGTGGAATCTTGTACGTTATTAATAACCATGAATTTGTTTGGTCCTTCGCTCCACATCCATTACAGATGCTTCCTCACTACTACGACCTCTGCTGACTCCTTGCCGTTCGTTATTACTAGGATATTCTCCTCGACAAGGCCTCCCGGGATAAGGTCATATATCTTTCATTCCATATATCTGCCACGTTTACTCATTTGAATATTCCACAGTCATTAGGATTTTATGTTGTTAGGCACATTCATCCGAATTCTTACGAGCCTCATACGTGATTTCTGTACGTCAGACCGGAACTTTGCCTCCACCTTCTTTCAGATTCCACTTCACGATGGACACCCTTGGTCTTGGCTAGTGGTTGGCCACTGTGATTACAACCCCCACAACAGACTTTCACTGTCTAGATATATGCCATGCCCGGCATACCTAAAAGTCCATCAGAACTAAGTCTGATGGATTCATTATTTTTTACTATTCAACACCAATAATAAACGAGTAAACTGGTTGATTTCCTTCATGGATTTCAACTTCTGCATCACTGTTATCTTCAATATAAGCAGCGATTTCTTCAGCCTGTTCTTCTGTAGCTGTATCACCATAAATCAAAGTAACAAGTTCACTATCGTCATCTAACATTTTATCCAACAATTTTTTTGTTGCTTCCATGCAATCTGGACAAGATACACAAATATCTTTTCCAAAAATACCCATATATTCATCTTTTTTAATTTCAAGACCATCATATGTTGTATCTTTGATTGCATAAGTCACTTCACCAGATTTAACATTTTCAATAGCTTCATTCATTTCAGCTAAATTATCTACTAATTCAACATCTGGGTTGAACATAACACAAGCACTTAATCCTTGTGGAATTGTTTTACTTGGAAGTACATGAATATCTTGATCTGAACATACCTGTGCAGCCTGACTAGCAGCTAAAACAATATTTGAGTTGTTCGGTAAAATGAAGATATGATCTGCATTCAACTTTTCAACGGCTGAAACAAAATCTTCTGTACTCGGATTCATTGTTTGTCCACCACCAACAACAATATCAGCTCTAAGTTCTGTGAACATCTTCTTGATTCCATCACCAGGAGCTACGGTAATAATGGCATATTTTTTGTGTTCTGCCATTTTTTCCTCTTCTTCTTTTTCGATAATATTGTCATGCTGCTCTTGCATGTTTTCAACTTTCAACTTAATAAAACGACCCTGACGACGTCCCATTTTAATCGCTGTGAATGGTTCTAATGTATGAACATGAACTTTTACTAAATCCTCATCTTGCACACAAACAATTGAATTACCAATTGTTGCTAATTCATCTTTAAAGCTAGTTTCAGAGAAATGACGAATACCATTTTCAGATAACTTCAAAATAAATTCTGTACAGAATCCATATTCTTCTTCTCCACCCTCTACTTTAGCTTGTGCACTTTCACCAGCTGCTTTTGCACCTTCAAGCTCTACTGGATGACCTTCCATAGCAGCAAGGAATCCTTCTAAAATCACACAAAGACCTTTTCCACCACTATCAACTACACCTACTTCTGCAAGTACAGGTAATAATTCAGGTGTTCTTTGTAAAGAAGCATTGGCTTCTTCCACCATCTTCTTCATAACATCCATACAATCTGTAACATCTTCCGTTGTAGTATATGCATATGTATAATCTGCAGCTTCACGAACAACAGTTAAGATTGTACCTTCTACTGGACGCATAACAGCACGATACGCCACACGACTTCCATTAACCAATGCATGAGCCAATTGGGATGCATCCATATCATCTAAATCTTCAACCGCTTGATAGATTCCTCTAAAAATCTGAGACGTAATAACACCAGAGTTTCCACGTGCACCCATTAATAATCCACGAGATAACGTTTTCGCAATATCTTTTACAGAATCAGAATTCATTTTAAGCGCTTCTTTTACACCATTTGACACAGTTAAATGCATATTTGTACCTGTATCTCCATCTGGCACAGGGAAAACATTCAATGCATCGATTTCCGCTGAATGATTTGATAAGTTATTCATTCCGGATTCAAGCATCTGTTTAAATAAAATACCATTAATTCTTTCCATCTCTTAACCCCTACTTTACAGCACGAACACCTTGTACATAGATGTTTACAGCGTTACATTTTACTTCCAAAGTTTTCTCTAATACATATTTAACACGTTTTTGTGCTTCATACACAACTTGACTTAATTTAATTCCTTGTAATGCAATAATATAAAGATTCAAAACTAATCCCGTTTCATCTTGTGTTACAACAACACCACGAGCATAGTTTTCTTTTTTCAATAATTCTGCCCAGCCATCTTTCAATGTTTTCTGACTAGCCATACCTACAATACCATAACATTCAGTAATTGCTCCACCAGCTAAATTGGCAATCGCGTCTAATGAAATTTCGATATTTCCGTATTCTGTTGATTTATTAATAGGCATAATAAAACCTCCCGTTTTTATTAATTATACTCTACTTAAAATATAAACACAAATCCTAATACGCTTCTACAAAGCTTTGAGATTCCTCATCCCAATGATAATATGTACCATTTCCATCATAATATTCACCTGTATTTGGATCATAATACATTCCAATGGCTTCATGGTAATACACGCCTGTGTTATCATCATAGACCCATTCAGCCTGATTCTCAGATTCATCTTCTGTTGGCTGTTGTTCTTCTTGAACCTCAGTATTTTCCGAAGTTTTTTCATCTGTTGCTTCAGTCTTTTCGGCCTTTTCCGTCTTCTCTTCCTGTTTTTCTTCAACCTTTTGTTTCGAATTCAAATCATCACAATTCACCTTTTCAATTGTTGAATGCGTAGAATCCAAAACCAGACAAACAGACTGTCCTTTTAGTTTTGTCAAAACACTTTGGTATTTAGATAACATTTTTATACTTTTTAAATTGGTATAAACAATATTCCCATCTTGCATTGTGATTTTAAACATATTCTTATCATAACTTGTTTTATAAGGTACAATTTCTGCAAACTTTTCAATTAATTCTCGAGTTAACACTTTGCGATGTTTTTGAAACTGTTCACACAACTGCTTTCTTTGTTTTGCATTAAAATTTGACAACAAAGGAAAATGTACAATCATATTTAAATATTGTTCATCTATTTCAATCGAAGAGCCATCTTGGCAAAGGGCATAATTCTTATTATCCTTCACATAATAGCCAACCATCAATTTTTCCTGCACATTAAATGTAAGTTTTCGATTTTTCTTTGAAACATCACAAGACTGTACAAAAGGCATCTTTTCTACTCTCTTCTCCAATATAATCGAAGGCATTAAATAGATACGTGTCTTCGTACTCACATTTGCCAAATCGTAGACTTCACTATCTGACAAATAATAGTTGTTTTTACATGATAAAACCTTGACATGGGAATCTGTAGAAAAATAATACACAAAAATACTAGCTACCATCATAACAACAAGACTAAAAATAATCGATTGTTTAATAGTTAGCTTAACTTTTTTCTTTACCAATATAACTGCTCAACTTCCGTAACCATGTCAATGTTATATTCTTTTTTTGCTCGAGTTTTAATTTCATGAATCAAATCACGAACATCTTGAGCTGTCGCATTTAAATCATCATTCACAATAAAATTACAGTGCTTTTCACTAACCATTGCACCACCAATTTTATGGCCCCTTAATCCCAACTCTTCAATCAATTTCCAAGCTGGAATTTCTTCTGGATTTCTAAACACACTACCTGCACAAGGCTTATCCAAAGGCTGTGCACTCATTCTTCTTTCACGTCTAGAATCCATCAAATCACGAATATCATTTTGGTTTCCTTTTTCTAATTGGAAACGACCCACTAAAATAGTCCAATCCTTGTGTGATTGGAAGATAGAATGACGATATGCATAATCCAATTCATCTTTTTTCATCCAACAAATTGTATTATCTTTTAAAACACAGACATCAATTAAATGATTAGCCAAATTATCCTTATAGGCTCCGGCATTCATATAAAGTCCACCACCAATTGAGCCTGGAATTCCACTTGCCCATTCCAAACCTGTTAGTGATCTTTTCATAGCCTCTACTGCCATATTTATAATTGAACATCCCGCTTGCGCTACTAGCACTCCATCTGGTTCAAAATAGAAATCATTCAAAGTACGATCTAGATTGATGATTGCACCATGAAAATCTGTATCCGAACATAAAACGTTAGATCCACGTCCAAGTACATAATATGGAATGTTTTCCTGTGCAAGTATTTCAAGCACACACATTAGTGCTGTACAATTTTTGGGATATATATAATAGTCTACACAACCACCAATCTTAAAAGTGGTATGTTTCTTCATAGGCTCATGTTCTAAAACTTCTGCATACGTCATTAAACGATCCTTTATGCTCATATTAGTTCCCCTTTTTACATATATTTTTCAATAAATCTATAATATCATATGCCGCATTTGGTTTACCCATCTGCAATGCATGTTCATGTGTTTGTTCATATACCACTGGATTTGCGTATAAAGATACAATTTGACCTTGCAAAGTTTCTGCGTTCAAATCCTTTTCTTCAATAATACGACAAGCTTGTTGTCTTAGCAGCATACTCGCATTATAAAATTGATGGTTATTTGCCACATAAGGACTTGGTATCACGATAGAAGGAATCCCTAAAGCTGTTACTTCTGCAAGCGTTGTAGCTCCTGCACGACAAACCATTCCATCTACATGTCCATAAATACGCAATGTATCTACATATGGTACAACATGAATATTTTTTTGGCTTTCAAATAAGTTCAAATCTTGAGAATTGTCTTTTCCGCAGACATACAAAAATTGTAAATCATCATTGACATCCTTTAAAGCACTCTTCATTAATTCATTTACAGAACTAGAGCCCAAAGAACCCATCACAATAAGGATGGTTTTTTTATCTAAATCTAAACCTAATGATTTAAAATAGTCTTCATCAAATGTTGCCTCTTTGGCAATTGTTGCTCTTGGATTTCCCAACATATGAATCTTTTCCTTTGGAAAAACCTCATTACATTTTTCATAACAAGTTATAATCGCATCCACTTTCTTCATAACAAGCTGGTTGGCCTTACCAACAATGGAATTTTGTTCATGAATTACGGTGTGGATTCCTAAAGAATGAGCTGCCATAATAACTGGCGCACTCACATATCCTCCAAATCCAATCACAACATCTGGATTGAATTCTTTTAAGTATTTTTTTGCCTTACCTTCTGCTTTAAACATCTGACAAACCGCCATACATTTTTTTAATGCATTTCCTACTAATCCAGAAGTATGTAAAGCCTTAAACGCATAGCCATTTTGCGGAATCAAATCCTTTTCCATGCGATCATCATTTCCAATAAATAATATTTCAGTCGAAGAATCAAGTTCTTTCATTTTATCCGCTAAAGCTAATGCCGGATAAATATGACCCCCTGTTCCTCCTGTCACAAAACAAATTTTCATATTAAAAACCTCACCAAGTATATCATATATCAATCTTTTAAAACAATATCGTCACTTGTCTTTTCCAGTTGTCCAGTCAAAACAAAACGATGACTCGATTCAAATCCATAATCTAAATCACATGTGGATAAAGAAACAAACTTTTGATCTGTATTCCCCAAATCATTGAAGTATGTAGACGACTGTTTCATAGAATCTAAAGTCTCTTGTCTATAATCTCCAAATGACGTTGTATAGAATACACTATCGTCTGTAGTTTTCGCAAATGTAAATACATGACAGTTATAATTCGCATCTGGTGTTAATAAATAAAATACTGGATGCGACTTAAAGAAATCTTCATCACAATACTTCTTTAATAAGGTAAACATGCCTCCACCTTCAACAGAATGGCCATATATAATGGAATTATCATCTTGGAATTGTGCATTCGCATTCGCGTCCAAAAAAATCGAACCTCTATTATTATATTCCCCACTCACTGTATGATTCAAATAATATTCATTATCTTTCGATTGCATAACAGGAAAAGAAATATCACAACCTGGAACATAGATCCATCCTACTATATCTTGATTCTCTGCTTGAAGTGCTGTCCAATCAGGTTCTAAAACATTCTTTTCTATTTTATTTTCTCTTTTTTTCTTAATTACTTTTTTTTCTAATTGTTTTGTCTGTGTCGCAACTTGTTGTTTCTGTGAATAAATATCCCATAAATTATAGGCGCTGTACCCAAATACACAAAGGCTAACGACAAAAACGATTCTATATATCCATTTTTTCATACAGCTTAATTTTAACACAAATAAAAAGGATAGAGAAATGAATTCCCTATCCTATAAAGATAATCGCAATTATTTAGTTAATTTACTAGCAGCAGCTTTATCTAATACAACAACTACATCAGCGTGGTTTTGTAATGCACTTGCAGCACATGCAGTATCGATTGGTCCTTCGATCATAGCTTTAACAGCATCTGCTTTATTTTCACCATTAGCCACTAATAATACTTTTTTAGATTTCATAATTGTTCCAATTCCCATTGAAATAGCTTGTGTTGGAACTTTGTTAATATCGTTATCAAAGAAACGAGCATTTGCTTCACGAGTGTTTTCTGTTAAATCAACGATGTGAGTTAATGTTTCAAATGGTGTACCAGGTTCATTGAATCCGATGTGTCCATTTTGTCCAATTCCTAATACCTGTAAGTCAATTGATACTTCACTTAAAGCATCTTCATAAGCTTTACAATCAGCTTCTGTACTTCCATAAGGAACATGTGTATTATTTAAATCAATATCAATATCTTTAAATAAGTTTTCATACATAAAAGTATAGTAAGATTGAGGATCTTTACGATCGATTCCTACATATTCATCTAAGTTATAAGATTTAATATCTTTATAGCTATATCCATCTTTGTGGTATTGGATCATTTCCTTATATAATCCAACTGGACTAGATCCTGTTGCCAAACCTAAGACAGCATCTTTCTTAGCATCCAATAATTCTTTCATGACTTCAAATGCCTTTGCTGACATTTCATCATAGTTTTCACATACAATAACCTTCATTGTTATCTCCTCCATATTTCTTCTTATATTATAACATAGCGCTTTCAAAATAAAATGTACATTTTAGTAATGCTTTTGTCATTTTTAACAAATTAGTAATATTTGCACTTTTTAATTGACTTTACGTTAAAAAGAAGAAAAAAAGTTAAAGATACTGTATAATAAAAACAGTTAAGGAGGACATACAATGCCTAAACAAAACCCATTATTAAACATTGTTAAAAAACAAAAAGAAGGTAAAGCCGTAGCTATCTATTCATGCTGTTCAAGTAATGCATTCGTTATTGAAGCTGCGATGGAAACCGCAAAAAAACAAGATTCATGTGTTTTAATTGAATCGACTGCAAACCAAGTTGATCAAAATGGTGGTTACTCAGGAATGACACCAAAAGATTTCTTCAACTTCTGTCATGAAAAGGCAAAAGAAGCTGGATTATCAAGTGATCGTATTTTCCTAGGTGGAGATCACTTAGGGCCATTAACAGTCGCAAATAAACCAGAAGCAGAAGCTATGGAATACGCAAAAACATTAGTACATGACTATGTTCGTGCTGGTTTCACTAAGATTCATATTGATACAAGTATGAAAGTTGCTGATGATGATCCAAATACTCGTTTAAGTGATGAAACAATTGCTCGTCGTGGAGCTACTTTAGCTAAAGTTTGCGAAGAAGCTTACCAAGAATTACTTCAAGAAAATCCAGAAGCAATTCACCCAGTATATATCGTCGGTAGTGAAGTCCCAATTCCAGGTGGAGCCCAAGAAGAAAATGCTGGTATGCAAGTTACAAAACCTGAAGATTTCAAGAGTACTGTAGCTACATTTGAAAAAGCGTTTGATGATATGGGAATCGCAGATGCTTGGAACCACGTTATTGCTGCTGTTGTTCAGCCAGGTGTTGAAGAAAAAGATGCCGGATGCGAAGAATACGATCGTGAACGTGCTAAAGATTTAATGGCAAGCATTAAAGATTTTGACAAATTAGTATTTGAAGGACACTCAACCGATTATCAAACGAAATACAAATTACGTGAATTAGTAGAAGATGGTGTTGGCATCTTAAAAGTTGGTCCTGGACTTACTTATGCCGCTCGTGAAGGAATCTTCTCATTATGCATGATTGAAGAAGAATTGGCTGCTGTTTATGGATTTGAAACGAGTCACTTCCGTGAAGAATTAGACAAAGCCATGTTAGCAAACCCAGGTAAATGGGCTCCATATTATCATGGAACAGAAAATGAAATTGCATTCAAACGTAAATATTCATTCTCAGATCGTTGCCGTTACTATTTACCACAGGAAAATGTTAAGAATGCTTTAGCTAAATTATTGACTAACTTAAAAGAACACCCAGTACCATTACCATTGTTAAGTCAGTACATGCCTTTCCAATATACTATGGTACGTGAAGGTAAATTGAATAATACTCCTGAAGACTTAATCAAAGCTCGCGTTATGTATACAATTGAAGAATATACTTACGCTAGTCACCAGGAAGAATTAGTTCGCTAAAACAAATATTGCGCATCTTATAGATGCGCATTTTTTATGCAAAAAAAGGTTCAACCGAACCTTTTACTTACTCTTTCGAGAAATCAATTCTTTAGCATGATATAACGCGAAGATAAATGTTAATGCACTAATTACATAGTTAAGAGTTAACATCCAACCAGTATAGTTTTCGTTATATGCATTAATAATAATCAATACAGCTAACGCTAATAATAGAACCATTTTCAAAATGATTTTATTCGTATCTAAAGTTTTAATAGAAGCTTCACTCTTCATTTTTTCATTACACTTAAATTTTTCAATACGAACTAAGTTTTTCAAGAATCGTCTAAATCTAAATTCTAAAAATCCATATACTGCAACACCAACTAAAACACATAACCAGATAGGCATATCAAACATCAACATCAAAATGAATCCGATAGCTCCCATCACAAAGCGCATACTGAATTGTTTATATCGATCTTCATTATTTGCCAAAATATATCCAGTTTTAGAAAACACATCATAATATACCGCTCTTCCACGTTCATCTTTATAAACATGCCAACCAGATACATTACCCTTTAAATCAGTTTCCTGTTTTTTTCTTGTCTTTCTTCCTTCTGCCATAACTATCTCCTTACCACTCAACTACTTCTTCTAGTTCTTCTTTTTTTAGATTTTGTCGTTTCTCTTCTTCTTTAAAATCAACATAATCTGTATATGGTGTCAGACAACCATTATCCTGCGGTTGATCATGACCATCCATATGTACCATTATTTTGTCAAGAATATCGGTTTGTGTCAACTTTTCTCCAACTTTTGAAGCCTTCAAAAAACTTGGAGCACGACCAATCTCCATAAACATCGTTTCTAATTCAGCATAATCTGCTGTATGAATACCTTCTGTAAAATATTCTAATTCCTGTAGCATCATTTTGCAGAAAGTTTTCACATCACGCATATCAACATTGCCTCTAAAAATAATGAAAACCTTATGATCATTTGTCACTTTTAAAGGTTGAGACATAGTGAACTTATTCTGGATTGCCTTATAAACCTCTTCCCTTGTCTTTTCCATATACTCTAAGTAATAAGGTTTATCCTCTAATTCCTTATTATTATATATATTGAAATAAATTGTATTGTATACTCCACAATGTCTAAAAATTGTTCCTTTAACACTTGTTGCATAAAGAACTGGATATTTTTTATCAGCCATAATTTGTACCTCCTTAATTTCATTTTTAAATCATCAAAAAAATTTTTTAATGACCTAAAAATAAAATTAAAGGTTGTAAGGATATAATCCGTTACAACCTTATATTTGAGAGAAAATATTCTAACTTCGTTAGACTAGCCTACGCAACTACTGACCATGGAACTGGTACTAGAGGTGTATATGAACCTGCCCAGATTCCGAATGCAGCTCCAACAATACCGATTACTAAGAATAATGCGATACATTTTACTGGAGTCCAGTTTTTCTTCTTAATCAATACATAGCACATCATAGTGAATGCGAATGCGATTAAGCAAGGTAAAATCATATTTAAGTAGTTTTGGATAACAATTGGATCACCTTCACCATTAGCGATTGAGATACCTAATTTAGTTCCTCCACCATAGTTAGAAATTAAAGCACCAACAACGAATACACCTAATACACTAGCAGCGTGAGTGAATGCTTTAGCGTTAGCAGTCATCATCTTAACAGCAGTTAAACCTAAGTTGTATGACCAGTACATTAAAGCATAACGTAATACCATTTCAACACCGAATGCGATAACGAAGTATAAGATTGGTCCCATGATACTTCCATCAATAGCCATATTTGCAGTTAAACCAGCAGTGATAGGAATTAATGTATACCAGAACAATGCATCACCAATACCACCTAATGGAGCAGCTGTTGAGATACGTACAGAACGAATTGTCTGAATATCTGTTTTTTGTTGTTCCATTGATAATACGATACCCATAACGAATGTTACGAAGAATGGGTGAGTATTAAGGAAATCCATGTTGTGAGTCATAGATGCAGCTAAGTCATCTTTATTTGTGTGGATTTTTTCCAAACCTGGTAAAATAGCCCATAACCAACCAGCAGATTGCATACGTTCGTAGTTGAACGCAGCCTGTAATTGGCAAGAACGCCATACCATTTTATTTAAAGTTTGTTTATCTAATCTTGCAGCAGGAGTAGTATCCTTGTAAGAAGTCATTGCATTAGATTCCATCACTTACACCTCCCTGCGCAGCTTTTGTTTCAATAGAAGTAATCTTGAAGTCTAATAATGCGATTGCAACACCGATGAATGCAACTAAGATCAAGCAAGCAGAAGCAGTAGCTTCAACGTTACCAAATAGCAATGCAGTTGCAAAACCACCTAGTAACCATCCCCACAAGTCGTTAGAAAGCATAATCTTTAACAATACAGCGAAACCTACGAAACGCATCATTCCACCGGCAGCACTTAAACCACCCATGAACCAGCTTGCGTTTTCACTTAAGCTTTGTAATGCACCAGAAGCAGCAGTTCCACCAACATATGCTAAAATAGCGATTACAGCAAATAAAGTACCTAAGATAGCCATAGAAGTATTACATACAGCTGTAATTCCTTTAGGGTTAGCTTCATTAGCAGCTTTATCAGCTTTAGCCATTAAACCAGACATGATTGTAAATGTTAATGTTACAACGTATTGTCCGAATGTAGCGAAAATCATACAAGCTCCTAAAGCAGCATTAATGTCCATTTTTGCTTTAACAGCGAAAATCATAGCAACAACTGATCCTAATACAGCGTTAGGAGGCTGTGCTCCACCAACTGGCATGTTACCAACCATCATTAACTCATATGTACCACCAACAACTAAGCCAGTGTTTACATCACCTAAGATTGCACCAATAATTGGACAAGCAATGATAGGACGATAAACGATTTCAGTTAATGAGAATTGGTCGATGGCAAAAAAGAATGTTACAATTGCCAATAACACAATTTCTACAATATTCATTTTTCATTTTCTCCTTTTTTGGATTAGCTCCAAAGTTTATTAATATCTTCAGGTGCGATGTCAGGGACACGTTGAATTTCTAATTCAACACCTAATTCTTGCAATTTCTTGAATGCAGCAACATCATCGTCATTTACAGCTACTGTAGTAGCGACTTGACGTTTACCTTCAGACATGTGCATATTTCCAATATTACATTTTTTAATTGGAACACCACCCTCAACTAGACGTAATACATCTTGAGGTGTTTCACAAATGATGAAGATTTTTTGAGCAGGACTTGCTTTTCCAATAATGTCGATTGTCTTCTGAATTGAGAAGTAACGAGTCTGAGCATAAGCTGGAGCAGCCATGTTCATCAAACCTTGACGGAATTCATCTTTTGCGACAGCGTCATTTGCAACTAATAATAAGTTAGCTCCTAGAACTCCACTCCATTGAGTTGCAACTTGACCGTGAATCAAACGATTGTCGATTCTTGTTAATAAGATATTTGGCATATTCTCTCTCCTTCCTGATAGCGCTTTCTTCTTTAAAGAATAACTATCTTGACTATATTATACATTTTCTATGCATAAATGCTTTACACATTTTAAGCAAATGTTTGCACTTTTTAGTATTTTTTTAATATTTATCACTAACAATTATAAAAATTGGCAAAAAAAACACATAATTATCACAAAATCAATTTAAAAGCCCCTTTTGAAAACCTTTTCACAAAATAAAAGAACATGCTAATTAGCATGTCCCTTCTTTAAACTCTTTTTTTGCTTTTTCTAACTTTTCAGGTTCAGTAATCAAATCTAAACCAATTAACGCAATAGCTGTAGCTGCTATTACTAATCCAGCTTTTCCATCTTCACTAATTGTTGCAGCCGCCATTTCTTTAGAATGACCAGCAACTGAGCAATCTGCAATCTTAATCGTTCCCTGAATTGTTGGACAAACATAACTTACACTTCCAACATCTGTAGAACCACATGGAACTTCATCAACCGGATTAATTTGCTCAACTCCTAGCTCTTTATATTTTTCTGTCAACATATCAGCTAGCGTATAGTTGATTTTTGTATCTTCATAAGGACATTCATACATGCTTGTTTTGTAAGTTGTTTGACTTGCAGTACATGATCCCTTCACACAATCCTCTGCACGAGCTGCAATCTCTTTACAATATGCCATTGTAGTTGCTCTAAAATAATACTCCATACTTGCATAAGCAGGAATTACATTGGCTGCTAAACCTCCATCGCGAATAATTCCATGAATATATGATCCTGGAGTCACAAATTGACGTAACATTGAAATCTGTGTATATGTACTAATCGCTGCGTCTAATGCACTGTGTCCCTCTTGAGGGCGACATCCATGCGCATTCTTACCAAAGAATTCATACTTAATTGGTAAAATAGCCAATGATCTTGATCCGACACCATTTTCTGTACTTGGATGAACCATTAGAGCTGCATCTACATCATCAAATACCCCAGCTTCACTCATCTTAACTTTTCCACCAAAGTTTTCTTCACCAGGCGTACCCACAACACGTACAATTCCACCAATTTCATCAATAACACTCTTCAAGGCTTCACCAGCCGCAATACCAATACCAGCAATCAAGTTATGTCCACATCCATGTCCAACTTCAGGAAGTGCATCATATTCACACATATAAGCAATTGTTGGCCCTTCTTTAACCGATTTATATTCAGCCACAAAATCTGTATCAACCACTACGCTAGACTTTACATCAAAGCCTGCATCTTTTAAATATTTCACCAATACCTTCTGTGTTTCATATTCCTCAAAACCTGTTTCCGGATTATCGTATAGTGTTTTTACAATATCCATATATGCATCTAAATGCTCTTGAATAGATGCCTCAATTCTAGTTTTATAATCCATTCTAAATACCTCCGTATGTAAAAATATCATACCTCATTTTCAGATATTTGAAAAGTTTTTACAAAAGAAAAAAAGCCAGGCAAAGCCTAGCTTAAACATTAGATGCCATCTGAAAAATCGTCATTTTGTTCAATGTGTTGGAATACATAACGCATAACTTGGTCTTTTCCAACGTTGCAAGCTGATTCAGCTAAAGCATGAACATCTTCAGAGAAAGTACGAGTTAAGTTGATTTCAACTAACATACCTAAGTTTGTACCTGCAACAACTTCTACGTTTCCTCTTGGGAATCCAATTTCAACAGCCGTTTTGAATGGAGAACCACCAGCTAAATCACTTAATACAATGATTCCTTCGCAGTCTTTTAATGAATCCATAGCATCTGTTAATTTTTTTGCTAAATCATCCGTTGAATCTGTAGCTTCAAAATCTACAGCAACATATTCTTTTGCATCTCCAGCAATCAAGTTTAAGCTTGTAGTTAAACCTGTCGCAAAGTGGCCATGACCAGTAACAATTAATCCTATCATCTTCTTTTTTTCTCCTCTAATTTTCTCCTCTAAATTCTTACTTTGCAGTATATGGGTAAATAGTAACACCCTTAACAACACGGTTTACTTCACCTGTTGGACATGGATTGTCTGGTGTAATCTTGTAGCTCAATGATTTAAATAATGCGATAACCTGAGCAACTAAAATATAGTCAAATCCTAAGAAAATATTATCTTTAGGTGCATCTAAATCAAAGTTAATGAATGTATCTACTAATCCTTCGATTTCAGCATCTGCATGACTAGAAACAGCAACTAAACGGTTCTTTTTGCGTTGTCCACTCATTTCTTTAATAATGTCATATTCATATTGTCTTTGATATTCATCATCTGATAAATAAACAACTGTTAAACATTCATCGTTGATAACTGATTTAGGTCCGTGACGGAATCCCATTGGACTATCAAATGTAGTTGTAACTGTACCAGCAGTTAATTCACAAATTTTTAATTGACTTTCTTGAGCAATACCCTTCAATGTATTTGCACCTAAGTATACAATACGGTTAAATTCCGCAAAGTCAGCAACTAAATTTTCACATACTTTGTATCCTTCATCAACAAATTTTTGTCCTTGAGCGATAACACTTTCCATTTCTTTTGCAACTTCATCAATATCATCTAAACGGAAACATAATAATGCAGCCAACATCATGTTAGAGAAACTTGAAGTCATTGCGAAAGACTGGTCATGAGTTTCTGGTGTTAAGTTAATATCGTAAGCATTGTCACGAGTAGCAGCCGCTTTTGCTAAAGCTCCATCTTTGTTACATGTAATGAATAAATGATACACATTTTCCTTACATACTTCATCAGCAACTTGTACTGAGCCAACACTTTCAGGAGAGTTTCCTGAACGACCAAAGTTCACTAATAAAGTCTTTTTGTTTCTTGATAAATAGTTTTCTGGAGTTTCTACTAAATCAGTAGAAGCATATGATTTTGCATGGTAACCAGTATAACGGTTAACATATGAATATAATGCATTACCTACATATTCACTTGTTCCAGCACCTGTAAACACGATATCACAATCTGGATCACTTAATACAGGTTCCATGAATTTCTTTAAAGCTTCCTTTTCATTTTTGATTTGAGCAATTGTTTTTGCCCAAGTAGCAGGTTGTTGGTAGATCTCCTGTGCAGTAAAAATACCACTTAATTCTTCCCAAGTTGATTTTTCTTTTCCGAACATTTTTCTTTCTCCTTCTGAACTAATTTCATTATAACCGTTTTTAACTAAAATAAAAGATTTTAGATGAAAGTAAACTAAAAAGTGCAAATTTGTTCTTTAAAAATACAAATTTTTAATTAAAAAAGAAGGATTTCTCCTTCTTAAAGTACCTCGATCCAGTATGAACAAGACCACTCTTCATTTGGTTTTAAAACCATAGTTCCTTCTCTATGATAGAAATCGGGTGTTTCTTTTTCGAAATCCCCATGTGAATACCAAGGTTCAATGCATAAGAAATCCGATGCACTATCATGAGTCCATAAAGCCAAATATGGATATCCCTCAATCGATACGCGAACCACTTCTTCATCTCCATGTTTTAAAGTTACATAATTTGATTTTAAATCCTTATAAATAATCGTCGCATACTTCTTTACATCTTCTCTAGACAATTTCCATTCTTTAAATGCAACATCCTGATACTCTACATTCTTTTCGTAGCTAGGATCAAACAACAATTGTTTCGTATTTTCTTCTTTTTCAAATGCCAAAGTATACGTAGAAAATTCATCATCCAATTTAAAGGCAGGATGCAAACCAAACCCAAAAGGCATGTCCTTAGAGTCATTATTTTTTACATGATACTGAATTAAAACTTTATTTCCATCCAATTTATATCCAATCTCAAAATGGAAATTAAAAGGATATTGAGCTAACGTATCCTCATTCGCATCTAAGCTAAATACAAGTTCATCTTCTTGACTTTCACCCTTTAAAGTCGCATAACGAATCAAGCCATGATTTTTCATCGCATATTTTTTACCATCAATCTCATAATCCTTTGTATACGTATTTCCTACCATTGGAAATAAAGAAGGATTTCTACCAGACCACCCCTGATCTCCTTGATATAAAGTTTCATGATTTGTACTCTTCTTTACTAAGTGCAGCATTTCGCCACCCTTTTCTGTGCACTCCAACTTCAATACATCATTCTCTAAAATATAAGCCATCTTATTCTCCTCCTATTCAGCTTTTATTTTCCCATTAAGAAATTGTAGATGCCATCCTCATCCACTCTTCCAATCACAACATCACTAACTTCTTTTAATGCATCACACGCATTGCCCATCGCAACCCCCACGTCGGCAAGCTTCAACATATCAATGTCATTGGTTCCATCCCCAAAACAATACGTTGTTTCAAATGCATGAGCATCTATGATTTTTTTCACAGCCGTTGCCTTATCTACTTGATTCGCACGCAATTCAAAACAATCCGGATATTCAACATACCCTAAATTCTTGATCAAAGGTCTTAACGCCTCTTTTGTTTCTCCTTGGCAAAAAAGTAAAACATTCAACACTTCATCCTCTTTATAAGGTTTATAAACTGGACTGTTTAGATACAACTCAAAATATATATTATGCGCAAAACTAGAATATGGCATACCAAAATAATTTCCCCCTCGTGTACTGTAACGATATTCCAAGTTTCGTTCTTTACAAAATTGATCTATACTTCTCATTGTTTCTTTTGGAATGCAATTCATTTCAAGAACCTCTTTTTGTTTATCCAAAATCAAAGCGCCACCATCACTGATCATACAATCAAATTGAAATGAACGCATACAAGAAGGAAGATTCTTTAATTCAGATTGACAACGACTCGTCGATAAAGCTACAAAGTGTCCTTGGCTTTGTAGTTCATTTAACATTTTAAAAGTTTTCTCACTCACTTCATGGAACCTGTTATTATAAAGTGTTCCATCCATATCAAAAAAATAACCATTCATATCTTAATAATAACCTCTTTCTAATCTTTTTAAAAGAATTTTTGATTTTTAATAATAAATTCACATTGAACTTCTATAATAAGAAATGTGACTACAATCTCTTTTCTAGTAGTTTAAAACATATAGCACTTCGCACAATGCAGTCACTAATGCCACAATACACCTCCTTAAATGATTGTTGTGGCAAAAGAAAAACCTGGAAATCCAGGTTTTTCTATTTAATGAATTCTTTGATCTGATCTATACGCTCTAGAGTTTCATCATATCCTAATTGAAACCAAGGACCCAATTTTTCTGGATCTGTTGTATAACGAGTGACTCCAAGATCTTTATGAGGACGCAAAACCAATGCCTTACCCTCTTTTTCAAGTTCAGCAATCTTATCCCACTGTTCCTTATAGCGAACATGACGATTTCTTAAATCATCTGTAATTTGTTTATCCTTATAAACCAAGTTTGAAAGCCACAATTGCCATTTGGGAGCCGGCTTACGAACATAGCCCTCTTCCTTTGTGGAAATCACTATATGCTTATCGTTTCCAGCACGAAGACTTTGTTCAATACTAATCATATCTACAAGACCAGCATCCATCCACATTTCCCCATTAAACTTATAAGGTTTAGCTAGAAGCAACAAAGCACAACTTGCCTTGATCAATGTTTCATCTTTATCAATATGACTCTTATTAAAATATTCTACCTTATGCGTTTTTAGATTATACAATCCAACTTCCATTTGCGTTTCACTATTTTGGAAAGCCTCTAAATCCAATGGAACTCTAGACTCAATAAAATCATATGTAGCTTCAATACCAAAGATCGAACCTTCTTTAAAGAATGGTCGCCATCCAACTACACCCTTTTGACAAGGCGCATCAATACCTGTAACCTCTAAACGATCTACCTGTTTTGAAACATAACTCAATAAAATTTCTGTACCAGCGCTAATCCCTACACAATAAGGAAGAACAATGTCGTGTTCGAGTAAACATTTTAATACTCCTGCAGAATAAGCAGCCTTAGTACCTCCACCTTCTGCAACAATACCAACTCTACTCACGCACTACACCACTTTCTTTTGCCGCATCTGCAACGGCTTGAGCCACAATATCTGCAACTCTTGGATCTAAAGCGGAAACAATAATATGTTCACTATCCAACATATCTTCTGTAATCATTGAACTGATCGCATAAACAGCCGCTTCTTTCATCGCATCATTGATACAAGTAGCACCTGCTTTTAATGCACCTTTAAAGATACCTGGGAAAGCCAACACATTATTGATTTGATTTGGATGATCACTACGACCTGTACCCACAATATAGGCACCAGCTTCTTTTGCGTCTTCCGGCTCAATTTCAGGCACTGGATTCGCCATTGGGAATACAATTGCCTTTTCATTCATAGACGCAATCATTTCTTTAGATACGATATGACCTGCACTAACGCCAATAAATACATCTGCACCAACTAATGCATCCTTTAAAGAACCTGTTTTTCCTTCTTTATTTAACTTATCAATCAATCCTCTTTGACCACTTGTTAAATCCATATCGGCTGTTAAGATACCTTGTTTATCCACTAAAATAACATTACCCAAACCAATCTTTAAAATCAAAGTCGCAATCGCAACACCAGCACTGCCAGCACCATTGATTACGATTGTTGGATTTTGCTTTTCAGCCAATTTCAAAGCATTTACCAAAGCAGCACAAACGACAATAGCTGTACCATGCTGATCATCATGGAAAACAGGAATATTCATTTTTTCCTGTAATCTTTTTTCAACTTCAAAACAACGAGGAGCCGCAATATCTTCTAAGTTGATTCCACCAAAGCTAGGCTCTAAGCTCGAAATAATCTGAACCAATTCATCTGTATCTTGTGTATTCAAGCATAATGGAACGGCATCCACATTTCCTAGCGCCTTAAACAATACGCATTTACCTTCCATTACCGGCATACCTGCTTCAGGACCAATATTTCCTAGTCCCAAAACCGCACTACCATCACTAATAACCGCAACAGTATGTGCTCTACCCGTATAGACATAACTGTTCTTTTTATCTTTTTCGATTTCTAAACAAGGTGCCGCAACACCCGGTGTGTAGGCAATCGATAAATCATCTCTATTTTCAATCTTCATTTTTGGAACGGTTTCTAATTTACCATTCCACTCAGCATGTAACCTTAAAGCTTCCTTAGCGTAATCCATGACAACCTCCTACTCAACGATTTTTAATACGATTTCAACCATCTTTTCCATCTTTTGAATACTTGCGAATTCAAAACGACCATGATGATTAAATGAACCCGTACCTAAGTTTGGACAAATTAATCCTCTTGCCGTCAACATTGCACCATCTGTTCCACCACGAATTGGTGTACTAACTGGTGTTACATCACATTGACGCAATGCATATTTTGCCTTATTCACACTGCGCATATCCCCATGCATATATTGACGCATGTTTTCATATTGATCACGAATCGATACATGAACACGGTTTCCGTATTTTTCATTCATCTTATCCGCAATTGTTTCCATCTTCTGTTTTTGTGCAATAAAACTTTGTTTACTGTGATTACGAAGAATGTAAGTTAATTTTGCATCTTCACAAATTCCTTCCATCCCCACTAAATGATAGAATCCTTGACGACCCTGTGTATGTGAAGGTGTTTGTTTTTTTGGAAGACTCGAAGCATATTCCATTGCTAATAAACTCGCATTGACCATACGATCCTTGGCATCTCCAGGATGAATGCTTGTACCATCAAATGTGACAACAGCTTGTGCTGCATTAAATGTCTCATAATCAACAGAATCAATACGATCACCATCAATTGTGAACGCATAATCCACGGCAAACTTATCTAACTCAAAGTTTTCGACACCACGACCTACTTCTTCATCTGGAGTAAAGGCAACCGCAATAAATCCATGTTCCTTTTCAGATTGAATCAACTGTTCCATAGCCTCTAAAATAATCGCAATTCCTGCTTTATCATCTGCACCAAGTAATGTCGTTCCATCTGTAACAATCAAATCATCTCCAATGCAGTTTGCCAAAGCTGGAAATTCTTCTTTAGACATGGAATACTCTTCATTTAATTGAATTGTATTTCCATCATATTTTGAAATTACACGACACTTTACATTCGCCCCCGTAATTTCACTTGCCGTATCCATATGTGCAATAAACCCAATACGATCCATCTTTTTATCTGTATTCGCATTTAAGTATGCATACACAATACCTGTATCGGTTAATTCAACAGAATCAAAGCCTAATTTTTCACATTCAGCCTTTAATTCACGAGCTAAAACCAATTGTTTTTCAGTGCTAGGTGCACTTGTACTTTCTTCACTTGACTGCGTGTCAAATGATGCATAATGCATTAATCTTTTTTCTACTGCCATATTAAATCCCCCTTTATGCCAGTTCTTGTGCTAAACGAGGCACAATTTGTTTTTTACGAGAAACAAATCCTTGATCCTTGAATTCTTCTACAACATCACGAACAAAATGCGATAACTTACCTACATATAAGAAACGTGAGCCACGACCTTCGACATTAGTGATAACCATCAACATCAAATCATATTCATGTATCTTGTTTTGTTCATCCATGTACTTCAAGAAATCCTCTTTAATTTCATCCACAATACTCAAATCAAACGTAAAAACCTGACTTACCGCAATGTGATATCCACTCAACATATATTCCTTAACATCATTGTAAAGAATATTCTTGAATTCTTTTCCACGAATCGTAGCCGTATTTTCGAATAATTCTTTAGCCATCGCATCAAAATCAATACCATATTCACTTGATAAACGTTTCGCCAAATTACGATCAATTGTCGTACATGTTGGTGAATTAAAATTCATTGTATCACTAATCATGCCATACGCAATCAATTTCGCGATGATCTCAGGCATTTTAACACCATATTCTGCATACATCAATCCAACAATCGTACAAGAACTACCTACTATCATATTTCTAAATACAATTGGACGATCTGTTTCAATATCACCAATACGATGGTGATCCACAATCTCTACAATATTCGCCGTTTCAATATCGCTGATACTCTGTTTCTTTTCATTATGATCCACAAGAATAAACTGTTTCTTTTCAGCCTTCAATAAGTTATATCGAGCAACAGACCCCAATATTTTTTTCTGGAATACAACAGGATAAGATGAGTGACGCGTCTTCAACATTTCACGTTCCACATCCTCTACATATTCACTTTTATTAAAGCGAATCACTTTATTAGCCGGAGTCATAATCAATTCAACCGGAATCGAACGATAAATCATTTGAATGATTTTCATAATATTATAAGGCGTACTAATTAAAGTAACTCCCATTTGTTTTGCCATTTCAATAATATAGCTATTTGGAACAAAGTTTTCTGCCACGACAATAACAGCACAACCCTTTGCCATACTCTTGATCATACTATCTTCATGATCATTTAAAACCATGATGGCACCTTTTAGATCTCTATCCATCAAGCGTTTGTCTGCAATACGAACAAATCCACTTCTTTCAAGATTTCCCTTTAAAATAAAAGAACCCTTTACACTGGCAACTAAATTTTCTAATGGTGTTTCTTTTAATAATTCACTCGTAATATTTAAATCCTGCATCTGAATCTTAGAAACATCACCCAAAGTAACCATGCCCTTATATTCATTTTTATCATCTACAACATACAAAGTCTTTACATGATTTTCTAAGCATAAATCCCATGCACGACGAATCGTTTGCCCTTCTTCAATTGTTACCGCATCATCAATTTCAATTTCTTCCAACGTTGAACGTGCAGTCGTTAATAAAACTGGCATATTTACATGTAATTTATCTAATATAAATTTAGTTTCTGGATTCAAAGTCCCCAAACGAGCAGCTACCGCATTGATTCCTGTCTGTCTTTTTAATTCTGCAAGAGCTAAAGCAGCACAAATTGAATCTGTATCAGGGTTTTTGTGTCCAATTACATAAATTGGTAAACTCATCGAATTCTCCTCTCAATTATCTTAATTTTGTATATAATATTATAACATGAAAAAAAAGAAGATTCATTATCGAATCTTCTTACTTAACAGCGTCTTTCAAAGCTTTGCTAGCTTTAAATTTTACAGATTTGCTTGCAGCAATTTCAATTTTTTCTTTAGTAGCAGGATTGATACCAGTACGAGCTGCTCTTTCGCTAATTGAGAATTTACCAAATCCGAATACATCTACAGTACCATTATCTTTTAAAGTATCCGCTACTGTATCGAATACGAATTGAACATAAGCTGTTGCGTCTTTTTTTGAACAACCGAATTCTTCAGCCAATTTTTCAGCTAAATCTTTTTTATTAATAACATTAGACATTTATATGTTCCTCCTCTAATTATTACCACGCTATTTTATCATTTCTATAACTAGAGTGCAACGTCTTTCATTATTGATTCCACCACATATTTTGGTAAACCTACCACATTGGTATAATCACCTTCAATATGATCCACAAAATCACATTCCTGTATGCCATACGAGCCTGCTTTATCCATACATTTCCCACTATTTACATATGAAATAATATCTTGTTCTGTAAGTTTTTTAAAATAAACATCCGTCGTTTCGACATGTAGAAAAGTTTGATTTTTATAGATTATACAAACACCCGTTTTTACTTGATGCCTACGATTTGATAATGCGTTCAGCGTCTTTATCGCATCCTCTTTTGATTTTGGCTTACCCAATATTTTTTGATCCAAACATACAATCGTATCTGCCGATATAATAATCGAATCTGAATAGAATTCTCTTACTTCTTTTGCCTTGGATTCAGCCACCTTTTTTAAAGCCTCATCCAAACCTAAACTTAAATCAAACACTTCATCCTTTTTGGCTGGACAAACAATAAAATCGTAGCCCAATTCTTTTAATATCTCTTTTCTTCGTGGAGATTTAGACGCAAGTACAATCATCTTTCAAAACCTATCGGTGCCTTTTTCACCATATAATAAATCGCCAATCCACTTGCCAGAACAACAAAACAAATCACTTTAATTACACAAGCAAGTACCAGCTTATAAAAAATTGTTTCTGGAAGCATACAAATCATGAAATCCGTGTTGGGGTCTAACAGCCACAATTGATTCGTAAAGAAAATTGTATGAAACCATGTCCAGAAACTCGTAAAATCTGTAAAGATCCAAAACCCAAAAAATACAAGAATTAATATGAATGTAAACATGGCCGTTAAAAAACCTTTACTCAAATACGCAAACATCAATTCTTTTTCATTCCAGTAAAAATATAAAACAATCAACACTAGAATAATAAGCGCTGTTTTAGCAACCCTTAAAGCATTCTGATACAACGCCTTTACATCCACCATATGACTCGTTTCTTTTTCATTAAAAGTTTCTTGAGATACACCATACCATGTGATATGTCCCTTTATATCCGCCCGTTTATCATCTAAATATTCCAACAATAAACGAATACTTTGATTCAAATCTTTCTTAGAAACACCAATATCACTAGCCAAATCCATCTCTTCATATTTAGGAATATAAAAATCCGGGTTTAATGCCGTACTTTTGATACTAAACACAACACAAACAATGATAAAACACCAGCCAAATATAAAACTTAAAACACGTCTCATTATTCTACAGCTACCAAATCAGCTTTTTCTACCATCGGCATAGCCTCAATCAAACTGACTAAAGACTGAATACTGATTTCTAAATCACTAATATCTAAAGTAAGTGCTACATTGGCAATTCCATTAATAGGAATCGTTTGGTTAATAGCTAAAACGTTAACTTGTTTTACAGATACTAACGATAAAACTTTAGAAAGTGTGCCCTTTTCATTTCTTAAAATCATCGAAATAATTGCCTTACGATTCGATTGTTCTGCATTAAATGAAAAAACAGCATCCTTATATTTATAATATGTGCCACGCGAAATGCCAACCATTTTAACAGCTTCACTAATTCTTTTTGCCTTGCCCGACTGTAATAAAATACGTGCCTGCATAACTTGTTCTAAAACATCTGGTAAAATATCGCCGCTCACAACATAATATTTACTCATATTTTATAAACGCCCCCTCTTTGGCTATAGTTAAAAATCTATAATCCAATTCACTAAAACAAGATTCTAAAATCTTGGATAATTCAACCAAATGAGATTTTTCTAACGAAACAACCATCATAGTTGAACCACTTCCTGAAATCCACATTGGAAGTTGTTTTGAATCACAATACTTCTTTATCCTATCATATTCCTTAATAAATTGCCTACGATATGGTTCATGTAATAAATCCCTGCAAGAACTTGCAAGTAAAGACTCATTTCCCTGTTGCAAAGCCTGAATAAAGACGAGTGCATGCGATACTTGTGAAACACAATCTTTAAATGCCATACCAGTCGGCAAAACCTTTCTTGCCTGAGAAGTTTTTACTTCATAACGAGGTACAATGGCCAAACAGTGATAGTTTGCACATGGAACAAGACTCATTTTCACATCTTCTCTTTCCATAAAACAAGCTGTAGCCTGACCAAAAATAGCTGGTGCTACATTATCAGGATGTCCCTCTATACTTGTGGCAATCTTTAAGATTTCCATCTTGTCCATACCCTTTTTAAACCATGCATCACAAGCTAAGATTCCCGCAACAACACACGTTGAACTTGAACCCAAGCCACGGGCAAAAGGCACATCTGTATCTATCGTTAGTTTAAAAGTCGGATATCCCAAATGTAAATAGTCACAAGTTGTATAAAAGGCTTGCACGACTAAATTGTTTTTTCCTTTAAATTCATCCGAACAACCTTCTACAATCAACGTATCACTTTCTTCAAAAGTAAAGTGAGCCCACCAGTCTACAGCCATACCAAGACAATCAAATCCCACGCAACAATTTGCGCTTGTTGCTGGGACACACACACTAATCATGGAATACCTCTTTTGTACTTTCACATACCACATCTTTCATAGATGCTACATCTATAACACGATCATGTAAAACATCTAAGTCTTGAAGTTCCTTTAATTGAGTAGGAATTGCATCTTGACAATATTTTGATAAATCTTGCATAGCCATCCATTCATTATCTTCTGTATATCCTAATGCTTTCAAAACATCTTGACTAAATTTATAAGGTGAAGCTGTAGCCAAAGAAACAATAGGACGATCTTTACATTCTTTTGCGACTTTGTACGCAATGGCCGAATGCGGATCTAAAACATAGTTTGTCTTATCATAAACCAATTTAATTTCTAAGCTTGTACTTTCATCATCTACACTGCCACACGCAAATAAGTTTTGAATGGTTTTAAAAGTTTCATCATCAATCTGATAACGACCCTTTTCATTTAATTCCTGCATCCATTTCGATACTTTTTGTGTATCCTTATTTGATGCATAATACAATAATCTTTCTAAGTTTGAACTAATCAAAATATCCATACTTGGTGAAATAGTCTGGATAAAATCTCGATTTCGATCATAGATACCTGTCGTTAAAAAATCTGTTAATACACGATTCGCATTGCTGGCAACATAGAACTTTTCTACTGGCAACCCCATCAAATATGCATAATATCCAGCTAAAACATCTCCAAAGTTTCCAGTTGGAACACTAAATGAAACTTTATCCCCTAATTTGATAGTACCTTGATGCACTAATTGTTTGTAGCTATCAAAATAGTAAACGATTTGAGGAACCAGACGACCCACGTTAATGGAATTGGCACTTGTCAAAAGAATATTTTGTTTCGCACAATATGCATTCAATTCTTCATCTAAGAATAGACGTTTTACTTGGCTTTGCGCATCATCAAAATTGCCTTGAATTCCAAATACATTCACATTATTTCCTTTTTGCGTAACCATCTGACGATATTGAATGGCACTAACCTTTTTATATGGATAGAAAACATTAATACCAATATTTTCTACATCACAAAACCCAGATAAAGCCGCTTTACCTGTATCTCCACTTGTGGCGGTTAAAATCAATGCTTTTTGGTTCGTAGTTTTTAAGGCACAGGACATTAATTGTGGTAAAAGAGTTAACGCAACATCTTTAAAGGCACATGTAGGACCGTGGAAAAGTTCTAACACATAAACATCATCTACTTTTTTTACAGGTGTAATCTCTTTTTTAGAGAAAGAATTCGCATATGCATTTTCAACACATGCCACTAATTCTTCCTTCGTATAATCTGTAAGAAGATGTGAAAGTATATAAACGGCATTTTCTTTATAAGACTTTGAACATATTAAAGATAAATCTAAATGTATCTGATCTAAAGTTGGAAGTACGTATAAACCTCCATCTGGACTCATTCCATTTAGTATGGCTTGCTTGCTGGAAACGCTTTGGTGTGCGTCTCTTGTAGAAATATAATCGTTCATGTGAATCCTCCTTGAAAATCTATATTCCATATGATACAATGTTCACACTTTAAAAACAAGTGTTTTCTAAAAAGATACAGGAGGAACTATATGAACGCAGTTATCTTAGGTTATGGAGTTGTCGGAAAAGGAATTGAAATCCTTGCAAAAGCATTGGATGATATCAATATAAAATACGTTTATGTACGTAAAGAAAAAGAAAACCTACCTTATTTTTCTAACGATGAAGATATGGTAGTTCAAGATGATATTGATATCGTTTTTGAATGTTTAAACGGATTAGAACCTGCCAACACATTGATTCAAAAAGCTTTGAAAAAAGGAAAACATGTCATCAGCTCAAACAAAGCTGTTGTCGCAACCTATCTCGATACCTATTTAGAGCTTGAAAAAGAATATGGAGGAAGCATTCAGGTAGAAGCTTGTGTTGCAGGTGGTATTCCATTTATCGATGCCTTATTAAAACTAAAAAGACTTGAACCACTACAAGGCTATGAAGGTATCTTTAATGGCACAAGCAACTACATTTTAGATTCTATGCAAAAAAACAACTTGGATTTTGAAGACGTTTTAAAAGAAGCTCAAGATAAAGGATATGCTGAAAAAGATCCATCTAACGATATTGATGGTGTTGACGTATATTATAAGACAAAGATTTCTAACAGCTTAGCTTTCAACACACCCATCGTTGACATTCCATATTATGCAGGAATTCGTACAATCAAAATGTTGGACATTAAATTCATCAAAATGAACAATAAAGTCATACGTCATTTATCCATATCAAGACAAATTGACGATAAGATCATTTCTATTATCGCTCCTTGCTGCATGGATGAAAATGATTTTTTAGCCAATGTTCCTAGCAACTACAACGCACAAAAAATCCTATCTCATAGCTTTGATACACTAGGCTATTATGGTCAGGGCGCTGGCCAATTACCTACAGCGCAAGCCATGGTACAGAATGCTTTAGATACACTTGAAAATAAAGAAAGAAAAATTGTTTATTCAACACCAAAAGAATTTGATACGTCTCTTTTAAAAGAAACGTGGCTAATTCGCAGTGATGTTTCCCTAGAGAATTACTATCCTATTCAAAAGAAAGAAGCGAACTATTACTGGATTGAAAACCAGGATATGTCGATCATTAAGAAAGTTAAAGAATTAGATAAAAATAGTTTTATCGCATTATGGAGGTAGTCATATGTTAAAAATCACTAAATTTGGTGGTTCTAGTGTTGCAAATGCTGAACAGTTCAAAAAAATCAAAAACATCATTCAACAAGATCCAACACGCCGATACATTGTTGTATCGGCTCCTGGAAAACGTTTTGCGGCCGACAACAAAATCACGGATCTGCTTTACCTGTTAGATGCCCACAGAAAATACCATGTTGATGCATCGAGTGTCTTTAAACTTATCAAAAACCGTTTCATCGAAATAAAAAATGAATTAGGCCTTAAACAACCCATTGAAAAGGAGTTGGATGCCTTTTACACCAATCTTAACCAAATGTCCCAAGCTGTTATCGTCAGTCGCGGTGAATACTTCTGTGCTAAATTAATGGCTGAATATCTAGGTTATGCCTTTGTGGATGCCAAAGATATTATTCGTTTTAAATTAGATAAATCCATTGACTGGGATGCGACCAGCGCAAAACTTCAAGCTAAATATGCTCAATACGACCACTTTGTTTTCCCAGGTTTCTATGGCACAAGTGCAAATGGACACATCCAAGTCTTCCCACGTGGTGGAGGCGATATTACAGGGGCTATTTTAGCAAAATGTCTTCATGCCGACGTATATGAAAACTGGACCGATGTGTCTGGATTCTTAATGGCTGATCCTACAATTGTTAAAAACCCAAAAGGAATTACTCATATCACATATTCAGAATTAAGAGAACTTTCCTATATGGGAGCTAGCGTTTTACATGAAGAAGCCATTTTCCCGGTTAAAGAAGCTAACATTCCAATCCACATTTTAAATACCAATCGTCCTCAAGACGCAGGTACAATCATCCAAGAACATTCAAAAGTAAAAAGTGGATATCCAATTACAGGTATTGCAGGTAAAAAGGATTTTATGTCTATCTATGTTTATAAAAAGCATATGTCAAATGAAGTTGGTTTCATTCGTAAAGCCCTATCCATCCTAGAAAAATACCATATCAGTATTGAACACATTCCTAGTGGAATTGACTCATTTAATATTGTTGTAGAGAAAAAAGAAATTGAAGAGAGTCTTTATGAAATCTTGGCACACTTCAAAGATGAACTAAAACCAGATAAATTAACTGTCCAAGAGGATTTAGCTTTAATTTCTACTGTAGGTAAAAACATGTCCGATAAACCAGGTACAAGTGGCAAGTTATTTGGTGCCTTAGGTAAAAATAACATCAACATTGTCATGATTGCCCAAGGTAGTGATGAAATCAATATTACAGTGGGAGTTAAGAAAAAAGACTTCACAAAAACAGTCCAAGTTATATATGATACTTTCGTAGGAGGAAATGAAGAATGACAACAATCGCAATTGCCGGTGCTACAGGTGCTGTAGGACAACAAATGTTAGAATGCTTAAAAGAAAGAAACATTCAGGCTGACCTTAAATTATTAGCTAGTGCCAGATCAAAAGGAAAAGAAATCGATGGACACATTGTTGAAGAATTAACAAAAGACAGCTTTCAAGGTGTTGACTATGTATTAGGTGCAACAGGAAATGACATCACAAAAATGTGGATGCCATGGGCCAAAGAAGCAGGATGTATCGTTGTTGATAACTCAAGTGCATTCCGTTTAGACAAAGATGTTCCTTTAGTAATTCCTGAAGTGAATAAAGAAGACATTAAAAACCATCATGGCTTGATTGCCAATCCAAACTGTGCAACGATTATTGCCCTTGTAGCTTTGCAAGCTTTACATAAAAAATACCACATCAAACGCATGATTGTGACAACATTCCAAGCTGTATCAGGTGCTGGTGTTCAAGGAATTGAAGATTTAAAGAATCAAATTGAAGATGAAAATATTCCATCAAAAGCCTTCCCTTACCAAATCGCATTCAATCTTATTCCTCAAATTGGAGATTTTGATGATTTAGGCATCTCAAAGGAAGAATGGAAGATGCAAAATGAGGCAAGAAAAATGTGGCACGATGATGCTTTAAAAGTTAACTGTACTTGTGTGCGTGTCCCTATTTGGCGTTCTCACTCTGAAAGTATCACCATCGAATGTGAAAATGAAGTGGATGTCAATGAGGCAAGAGAATTAGTATCCAAAGCTGAAGGCGTACTATTAAAAGATGATCCAAAAAATCAAATCTATCCAATGCCAAAGGATACGACAAATCAAGACTTAGTTTATGTTGGAAGAATTCGTAAAGACATCACGGATGAAACAAATCATACATTATCTCTATTCTGCTGTGGAGACCAGATTCGTAAAGGTGCTGCTACAAATGCAGTTCAAATTCTAGAAGAATTATTAAAGGCAAACGATTAATTTCGCTTGCCTATTTTTTTAGTTAATTTCAATATCTCCACTTGTCGTATTTAAAGTTAAGGTCGCATTATTTGTTCCTAACACACGAGTTACAGAACCCGTAAATTCTTCTTCTCCAATTTCAATATCTCCAGATGTTGTAGAGGCAGTGATTGAAGCATTATTTATATTTTCTGCACTTACATCTCCAGAAGTGGTTTCTAATGTATTATCTCCTGCCAATTGCCCATCAAATTCAACATCTCCACTTGTAGTAACAAAAGTACAATTATTTAAATTTCCATTCTCAATAGAAATATCACCAGATACACTTGTCACTCTAGAATCTTTTAATGCCACGTTTTGAATTTCAACATCTCCCGCAACAAGATTGTCATTCACAATTAAAGAATCATTTGTCGTATAAATAATCACTTCATTATCATCATGACCTACAAAATGTTTATCTAAAATTATTTCTTTTACAGTTAAAACGCCATCATCAACAGAATAATCCAGCTTTTGTTTCTTCACATCCTGCAAGCGATAAGAAATGGTATTCTCACTGGATTTCTCAATTTTAACATCCATACTTGTCAAATCTAAATTGACAGAAGTAAAATTCTCTATCCCCTCATGATTCAATGGTTCTTTCACAAGCGAAGTTTCATTTACTTCTATATTACGAATCAAATGAATTGCAAGAAAGCTACCTCCTGCAATGCAAACAAGAATAAAAATAATTAATATAATAAATCCTTTTTTCATCAAACCACCTCTTTCACTACTAGTTTATCACCACTACTTTGTTTTGTACAGTAGTATACTCAAAAAAGAAGAATTACTCTTTAATTCTTCCCTTCTTAACATTTGGCAAAATGAAATGCTCATACATATACTTCCACAACACTTTACTACCCTCATGTGTTTTTTCATTTCGCTTTAATATCTTTTCAAGATGCACGCCATTTTCAGCCCACATTCTTCCATCCGTCGCAGCATTCAACATAACAGGCTGAAAATTATCCAACACCCTGGCAAACTTAGCTTCAGCCGTTTTTCTTTCCTCAAATTCATTCCACAAATCAAATATTTTTTTGGCCTGATCTTCTGGCAATAAATTAAAAATGCGATTAGCTGCTAAATTCTCTCTTTCATTTTGCGTTTTCAAGCCTTGATCATCATATGCATAGGTATCCCCTGCATCAATTTCTACAAGATCATGAATCAACAACATGGAAATTGTTTTTAATACATCAATTTCGTCATTGGCATATTCACTTAATAATAGTGTCATAATAGCCATATGCCAAGCATGTTGAGCATCATCCTCAAAGTCTTTCCCATTGCTTTGAAGTGTCTTTCTTTTGATTTGTTTTTCTTTATCAATTTCCAAAATAAACTGCATCTGTTTTTCAATTCGTTCCATACCATCACCAACACCATTTTAACACACAAAAAGGCCCGGATTCACTCAGGCCTAATCTATTACGTCAACTTTGAAATCATTAGTGAACTTGAGGAAGGAGCAAAATACGATTTCTATTGACGCAAACCTTCTTAAAACTTCCTTTCGAAGCCAATGAAATTATATCACCTTTTGCAACTGTTTACAATACGATTGTAAATATTTTACATTTTCATGAAAGCGTAAACATATATAATATTACACAAGATATCACACTTACCAAAACAACACCAATTACAGGTAACTTTTTTAAAGCTGCGATAACTGCTACAACACTTGCTATAATGCCAATCCATATATTCTTATCTATATATAATATAGCTGGAAAAATCAAGGATGCCATGGCCGTGTAAGGAATCAATTGTAAGAATATATTAACCTTTCCAGATACTTGAATCTTATCCATGAACAAAGCTGGCAACATCCTTGGTATATATGTTGGTAAACAAAAAAAGGAGAAACAGTATAAAACTATTTCTCTTCTTCCTTCTTCTTAAACATTTCACTAAATACGCCTAACGCATAGAATAGCACACTAAAGCAGATGCTTTCATAACACGTTGTAATCATGTACAAAACCAAATTCACTACACTTAAGTTTGTACTGTAATATGAAGTAAACGTATTGTATGCTTGAATTGCCGCATAACACGTATAAGCTAATGATAAAACGGCAAAAACATATAATAGAATTGTTAATGCATTCTTATTTTTCATTTGAAATACCCCCTTTAAATAATGTACTAATTAAACCACTATTTTCGTATTTATACAAACAATAATTCTTTCAGTTTATTTTAAGCAAACGCATCATACGTATCATCATCCTCACAAACAATTTGAATGACGCGCTTTCCATCCACCACAGTCGATACAATCTTATCTGGATATTCCATGGCATCCGAACGAATCGTTAATTCAATACCTTGGGATAACTGGAATTTTTTTGTACGTTTATTATTCAAGCTTTCGGGAACAACTTTAAATTCTGTATCAAAATTTTTACGTTCAGGAAGCGCTAATAAACAATCTTTAATAACATCTTTCTCAATTTCTTCTTCACTAAAAGAATACGAATCAATTAAATTATCAATACACTGATTGTAGTTTAACTGCTGTGGTGTATTCATCACATTCTGTAATTCACTCGATAACTTTACATAATCCTTTTTAGAAACAGGTTCTACAGCGCTCTTCAATTCATTATCCACGGCCTTAAATGCGGAATATGTATTTTTGGCATCATCCCTAGCTTCATCTAACTCCAAGAATGAAACTGTCCAATATTTTGCCATAGTATCTGAATATGCCTTAACATCTTTAAATACAATGTGCGAATTAATTTCATACATTGAAAATACAGCTGATTTCCACAATGATTTCTTATCTCCTGAAAATCCATACTTCTTTGATAAATCACTTCCATCATACCATTTTGAATGTTCCACTTTAGCAACCACAAATAAAAGTTCATCACTACTATTTTGTACCAAAGCCTGAATTAGACTTCCCTTTTTCACATTAGAACCCATGCGATAGATTTTTGCCTGTGCAAGTTTTTCACTCATCAAAAGCTTATCTGCAATACTATCTGTAAGAACTTCACATTTTTCTTGATTCAATGCCATTTGACGAATACACGAAACAACTTGTGTTTGTTCATCATGAATGGTATACATTTTATTTTTCTCATTTGAGTTCGCATACTCAATATATTCTTTCACAAAACCTTGGAATTCTTCAGGCATCTCTTTTTTTTGTACTGTATCATTGTCTAAATCCAATATATGGAAGGATGTATATAAAATTGTCATAAAAAATTTACTCCTTTTTATCGCAAATATTGAACTAACACACTCTAACGAGTGTGGGCTTTTTTTTAATATAGCCTAGTTCTTCTCCTGTTTCTTATTCTATCATAGTTTTGT
>OLQI01000199.1_pt1 | contig 63294 bp, 50 predicted proteins | sample 1672171 | NCBI WGS metagenome assembly OLQI01 (sample SAMEA3136655, study PRJEB25190) | human gut metagenome
TGCGCGCCTCCTGACACCTCCAGAATTCCTCCAAATAAAGATCCAAGTCCGATCAATAATACAATCCCCTGCAGAGTTTCACCTGCACCCTTCTCTACTGTGCTAACCAGAGTCGGAACCGGCATGCCGGCTCCAAGCCCTATAACCAGAGCTGAGATCAGCAGGGATAATACCGGGTGAAGTTTAAACTTGATAATAAGCAGCAGTAACAATACAATACCTGCCGCTGCTGCGATCAACAGTCTTGATGGCTCAGCCGCAAATGCCGCTTCTGTCATTTTTATTTTCCTCCTGAAAATCAGTTATAGTCTCTGTCCGGCGAAAATCATCCAACATATTTGTGTATCGTTGCTCTTACAGCTCCAGGTCCTGCAAGCATCTCACGGAACATATCCTCAATCTTCTCTCCCACACCAGCTTTATAAAGATCCGTAAAGAACAGGCGCTCATTGGAAAGAATTGGTTTTAGCTGATCTGTGAAAGTCTCAGGTTTACCTGCTGCAATATCCTTAAACTGTTCCTGAAGCTCCTCATTCATCGGATCCGGTGCAAGTTCAAATTTATTTCCTTCATCGTCTACACCGAGCATATATCTGAGCCATCCTGCAATTCCAAGAGGTATAGCTGTCAGTCTGGAAGATTCACGGTGTTTCTGTCTGCCATATATACGCCAAAGCCTTTTTCCAGAGCCGGGCGGCCATTTGGAAAGCTGTCCTCAATTACCAGATACTGCGGTTTCTCGGCATTGACAAATGGCGCAATATATGTCTTCTTGCCTGTGATCACCGGCTGCATATTCTCAACACCCATATTTTCAAGGTCTGCTGCAATCTGCTCACTTGGACGAGGTGTGATCTTGTCGATCATTGTCCATGGAAAGGCCACTACCTTCTCGTCACTTACATAGTTCACAAATCCCTCATCAACAAATCCTGCCTTCTTCCACTCTTCTGTCATTGTCAGAACGGACTCTCTAAGCTTTGCGCCATTTTGTGAGCAGTTATCCATAGAGACCAGTGCGATTGGATATCTGCCAGCTTTATATCTTTCATAAAGCATTGCAACCAGAACTGCCATAGCACCACACGCCTTATCCGATCCGTTCTTGATATCTGCCTCAACAAACGGGAACCATGTTCCATCCGCTTTCTGCAATGCATATCCTTTCTCTGTGATCGTAAAAGAAACCATCTGCAAGGATTTACTGGTAAAGATCTCCTTCAGCCGATTCCACTGTGCTTTATCAGAGGACTGTGCTTTCACTGCTTCTGCTAAGGCTCCAATCACTTTGTATTCACGTGTACCATCGCCATGCAGGATTACACTTAATCCCAGATTGTCATAGGGATCATAAATCTTATCTACCACATCATAATCAAAGGTTTCCACACAGGTAATACCACGATCCAGAATTCCATCCTCCAGAAGGCCATCTGCAATCCCGCCGATAAATATGCGGAAAATATTTCCAATACCAAAATGAATCCATCCTGGTTCTTTCCTTGCTCTCTCAGAAACTGCTGCCACATCATAGCCCGGAAGGGTGATTCCTGCTTTATTCCATGCTTCCTGTTCCTTAATTCCATTCATTGATAACTTCATGTTATATCCTCCTTGTTTGTCTTCCTACTATACTTCTTATTTGTTGTTATGTATTTTACTTACGTTTATATCTTAATTGTAAGTTGAGTATATATCTTTTTTTTAAAAATCTATTGACAGAAATAATAATTTTCAAAGAACTTTTTTGTCTATTTTTACCATTTCAATGTGATTCCTTTGTATTGCTTTTTTTCGTTCTATTCTACAATAAGTTTGGAACTTAACATTATCTTACAACATAATCAGGAGAACATTATGAGCGAAAAGGGATTGACCAACATAAGTCTCAAGAAAATAAATAAATCAAAGGTTTACCAATATATTTACAGAAAAAAACGACCTCCAAGCTGCAGATCGTTCAGGAGCTACAGATGGGTTTATCCACTGTCAGCCAGAATCTGAACCTTCTGGAGCAGGAAGGTCTTATAGAAAAAAATGGCTTTTTTGAATCCACCGGTGGAAGAAAAGCAAACGCCATTCAGATTGTGTCAGATTTCAAAATTTCCATTGGTGTCGGTATTTTAAAAGAAATGTTTCATATTACTGCTGTAGATCTGTATGGAAATGCTTTCTATACAGATACCATTTCGCATCCCTATTCTGACACACCGGATTACTATAAACAGGTTACAGACGCGATAAAGGAATTCCTTTTGTCACACCAGTATGACAATGACAAAGTACTTGGCATCTCCATTGCCACACAGGGCATCACCTCTCCGGATCATACTACTGTACTATATGGAGATATCATGAATAACGCAGGCATGAAGCTGGATGATTTTTCCAGATATCTTCCTTATCCCTGTTATCTGGAGCATGATTCCAAATCGGCTGCGTTCCTTGAGCTATGGAGGCATCCAGCGCTTGACAGTGCTGTTATCATCCTGCTGAACCGAAATCTGGGCGGCGGTATCATCACTAATCATCAGATTCATCAGGGACTCTCTATGCACAGCGGAACCTTTGAACATATGTGTATCAATCCTGATGGGCCACTTTGTTATTGCGGCAGCCGTGGCTGTCTGGAAACCTACTGTTCTGCCAATGCACTGGAACAGGCTGCAGGTATGCCCATCAAAGAGTTTTTCCCTCTTTTGCGCGAAAAAAAATCCCCCCAGATCATACAGATCTGGAAAGATTTTTTAAATCATCTGGCATTTGCCATGAAGAATCTTAACCTTATTGTCGATGCACCCATCATCCTCAGCGGCTATCTTGCACCTTATTTTACAGAGGAAGATATTGATTATCTGACAGAGCGTCTTCACAGGGCTGCACCATTCATGCTGGATAAAGCACAGATACTGGTGGGTACTAATGGGCAGTATACACCGGCAATCGGAGCTGCCTTGCATTATGTGGAGGAATTTGTTCAATCGATTTAAACGAAGCTGCATATAGACCATAGCTTCCGGTCATCTTTTCCCCGGAACAAACAGATGGCTCATATCCGTATGCTCCAGTTCAAGCAGCCATATTTTTTTGGCAATTCCTCCTGCATACCCTGTCAGGCTTCCATTTGTGCCTACTACGCGGTGGCAGGGAATGATAATCGAAATTTCATTATGTCCGACAGCACCGCCAACTGCCTGTGCAGACATTTTGGAAAGTCCCTGTTTTCTGGCAAGCCGGTGCGCAATTTCTCCATAGGTTGTGGTCTGTCCGTAGGGAATCTGCAGGAGGATATCCCATACAGACTGTCGAAATATAGATCCCATCGGATGCAATGGCGGAAAAAAGTCAGGTTCTTTACCAGTAAAATAAATATCCAGCCAGTGTTTCGTTTCGGAAAGAACCTGCGTTTCCTGAGACTTGTGTTCCTCTGGCAGATTGTCGGCAAAGTATTTTTCTCCTTCGAACCATAGTCCGGTCAGTCCAATTTCGTCTGCTGCCAGCAGAATCTCTCCAAGCGGCGATTTATAGCGGCAAGTATATACCATATTGCCTGTTCCTTTCAGAAAACATATTATTTGTAAGCTTGCTGCCCTATGATTTCCACCAATGTGGGCAGCAGATCATCAGCCTGGATCGGCTTTGCTATATGGCCATTCATTCCGGCAGCAGCAGCCTCTCTTTTATCTTCTTCAAATACATTCGCAGTCATTGCAACGATGGGTATACAGGCCTTATCCTGGTCTGGCAGGTGCCTGATTTCCTGTGTTGCCTGATAGCCGTCCATTTTGGGCATCTGAATATCCATGAGTATCATATCATAGGTTCCCGCAGGCATCTTTTTTATCCTGTTTACACACTGAATGCCATCTTCCACACGTTCTGCTTTAAGGCCGAAACGCTCGAGTATTGCCACTGCAATCTCTGCATTCAAATCATTGTCCTCTGCCAAAAGGATATTCTTTCCTGCAAGGATTTCACTGCCTGTTCCAGGAGTTTCAACGTGCATTTTTTTATAATAGCCTTCATCTGCTATCCGGTGTTTTAGTGTAACGGTAAATATACTGCCCTTTCCAGGCTCACTTTCCACATTTATCGTTCCGCCGAGGAGCTCCACATATTTTTTTACGATTGACATTCCAAGTCCGCTTCCTGCGATTTTGCTTTTTGTGGTGTTTTGCTCACGTGTGAATGCCTCAAAAATCCTTGTCAGATACTCCTGACTCATACCGATTCCTGTATCGCTCACACTGGTCCTCGCAATCATGTACCCAGGCTCATCGCATGGCAATTCATCTACGTTTACCGTAACAGAACCACCGGATGGGGTATATTTTATGGCATTGCTCAGGATATTGGCAAAAATTTCTTTTACCTTGGTAATATCTATGAGCACATGCTCATGCTCTACATTCACTGTGTAATGAAATGCAATATTCTTTTTCTTTGCTTCATCATCAAATATTTCCAGCAAAGTCTGCTGGATCTCTTTAATCTGACCATAGCTCTCATCAATCTCCATCTTGCCGCTCTCAATCCGGGCCATGTCAAGTACATTGTTCAGGATTGACAGAAGAAGATTTCCGGATTGCTTCAGCTTCTTCAAATGATCTAAGGTTTCAGGCAGCTCTTTTCCTTTCAGTTCATCCTCCATAAGCTGTGTATAGCCCAGAATTGCATTCATAGGAGTACGGATGTCATGGGACATGTTGTGAAGAAAGCGGGTCTTTGCAAGGCTGGCATCCTCTGCTTTTTTCAGAGCGATTTCCAGCTTGTCATTAAGCTTTTGTGTATCACTTGCCGCAAGCATTGCCACTGCTTCTGCTTTCCTTGCTTTTCTTAAAAGCATGAGGATAATGCCGATTATGCTAAGTGAAAATAATCCTGCAGTGACAAAAACAGCAAGCATATTGTCTTTTATAAAGTCATAAAATGTTACCTTATCTGCTGTACTGTCATAGATAGCAAGGGCACTTGTAAGCATGCCAGAGGGCATGGTCTTCAAAGTTTTGTTCAGTATGGATAAAAGGGGGCCCTCTCCGCCTTTTACTGCAAAGCATGCCTCCATTGTTTTGGTAAGGGGAACACTTTTGAAATCTCGATTGTTATCGTATTTCAGTGCCTGACTGGTTCCCAGAAGAAAACAGTCTGCTTTTTCATGGGTGACCATATCTGCCGCATCGGCAAGCGAATCGTACTCAACCAGCTTCCAATTGGGATAACTGAAAATAATATGCTGTTTTAAGGCTTCTTTTTCCTTTGGCACAGCTACTGTATGCACTTCATTCTCATTAAAGTATTTCTCATCCGTTACTGCCATCATGCTGTAGGTCCAGGCTGTATTGGTAAGTGTATAGCCTTTTTTTTCTGCAAAATCAGGATTTCTGCTGGCATAAAAGATTGCATCAATTTCACACTTCTGTAGCGCCTGGAGCATTTCGTCATAATCATCGTATGCCTGCATATTAAATTCTAACGTCTGATTTCCCAGACAGTCCTTGGCATAAGAAATATATTCTGCCAGCGTGCCGGTAAGCTTTCCGGTCTCTTCATCCATGGAAAAAACCGCCGGAGCATTGTCCAAAAAGCCGATCCGAATGTCACCATGCTCTTCCAGCCATGACTTTTCTTTCCCTGTAAGGCTCTGACTATAATCAAGGGTAAAATACTTCTTATACAGATCAGCCTTAAAAAAAGGACTGTTTTGATCCAGCTGAAGCATAGCAAAATCAAGCTCGGCCTTGATATCGCTGCGCTCTTTATTTATTGCAAAATATATGCCTGCTTTACCAACCGTGGTAACGGATGATATTCCCTGTTCAGACCAGATGGATTCCTCCAGCGATACAAAGCAATCGATCTCATGATTCGCTAATTTCTTTTCTACATCTTCATTATTATTCACATTTACATGCTCTGTATGTATGCCGTTTTTATTTTCCCATTCTGTCAGCATGATTTCAGGCTCTGTACCTAAGAGCACACCTACCCGTTTCCCGTCCATAGACTTGAAATCAGATGTTTCAATATCCGTGTGTGATAAATCCGCATAGAGGATATATTTTTCCTCACCCATAGGCTCCTCTGAAAAGAGCATCCTTTGTGCCCGTTCATCGGTGTAAGAAATATCCCCCATCACATCAATCTCACCATTTTCAAGCTTATCAAAACAGTTGGACCAGTCACATTTCACATACTCAAACTTCCATCCGGTATAGCCTGCCAGAGCCTGCATAAGTTCGTAGCCAAATCCTCTTCTGATACCATTTTCATCCACATAATCAAAGGTATCCTCAAAGGAGCCCATGCGGATAAGTTTCTGCTGCGCCACTTCCTCCTGACCTGCCATCTGTGGCTGCTTTTCATCATGATTCATTTCAGCAGCCAGGCAACATACTGACAATATCATCCACATTCCCAAGGCCAGAAATATCCCCGCGCATAGTGCGGCTGATTTTTTTCTGCTTTTATACATTGTTCTTTTCTCCATAGCTTATCGGATCATTAACCGTCACAGATTCTTTAAATTATTTTGTAATGCACAGATCAATTCCTCTATAACAATAGGCTTGGATAAAAATCCATTCATACCACATTCCAGAGCTCTTTTTCTGTCCTCATCAAAGGCATTTGCCGTCATGGCAAGGATTGTGATTTTTGCCAGTGCAGGCTCATCCAGTGCACGGATCTGCTTGGTGGCTTCATATCCGTTCATTACCGGCATCTGCACATCCATCAGCACCAGATCATAATCCCCTGGTGCTGAATTCTTAACCTTCTCCACCGCCTCTGCTCCATTTTCTGCGGTATCAACCAGAAAGCCATATTCTTTAAGGATTTCCACCGCAATTTCGCTGTTCAGTTCGTTGTCTTCCACAAGCAGTATGCATCTGCCTCTGAAATCTGAGCCTGCTGCCGGAAGGACTGCCTCTTCTGCCTCTGCCTGCATCCGACCGATAGCAGTCATTAAAGTCTCTCTGATATCTGACATAAACAAAGGCTTCGCACAAAATGCAGTTACCCCTGCTGCCCTGGCTTCTGCTTCGATATCGGACCAGTCATAAGCAGTCAGGATGATGATCGGCGTATCGTCACCAAGGCTGCGGATCTGGCGCGTGACCTCAATTCCGTTCATATCCGGCAGACGCCAGTCAATAATATAAGCATGGAATGCATCACCCAGTTCCAGAGACTGCCTTGCACGAAGAACAGCCTCCTTGCCGGAAAGTGTCCATTCGGAACGCATTCCAACCTTTACCAGCATCTTTGTTACACTGTCACAGGTATTGAAATCGTCGTCTACAACCAAAGCCTTAAGGCCTTCCAGCTCTGCGATTTTTTCTGTATGGTGGTGCTCAGGCTGAATCCTGAATGGCAGACAGACAATAAATTCAGTACCTTTGCCCTGTTCGGTCTGAACCTCAATGGTACCACCCATCATATTCACGATATTCTTGGTAATGGCCATGCCAAGTCCTGTACCCTGAGTCCTGCTCACAGTGGAGGTCCGCTCCCTCTCAAAAGGAGAAAAAATCTTCTGTACAAATTCCTGGCTCATACCGATTCCGTTATCCTTTACCCGGATCTCATACAACTCACTGCCTTTTCGTGTCCCCGGATATTGTTTCAGCCGGACAGAAATGGTTCCCCCTGCAGGAGTAAACTTAACCGCATTGGACAAAAGGTTCAGAAGCACCTGGTTCAGCCGCGTCTTATCACAATAGACATCCTCATTGGTAACATCCATGGCATCCATGTAAAGCTCCAGCTGCTTCGCATGGATCTGTCCGCTGATAATCGTCTTCAGATCATGAAGCACATCCGACAGGCTGACCTCCGTTTCTTCCAGCTGGATCCTTCCGCTCTCAATACGGCTCATATCCAGAATATCATTGATCAGTGAAAGCAGATGGTTGCTGGAGGAAAGGATCTTTCCAAGATAATCCCGTACCCTTTTCTGATTGTCAATGTTGCTCACAGCCAGGGTGGTAAAGCCAATAATCGCATTCATTGGGGTCCGGATATCGTGGGACATGTTGGAGAGGAAGGTACTCTTTGCCCGGCTTGCAGTCTCTGCAGCGCGAACTGCCTCAGAAAGTGCCTGATTCATTTTCCTGTCAGAGGTACGATCCGACATAACCAGGATATATTTCTTTTTTCCGTTTACCTCGCTGCACATTGCAACATTATGGAACCAACGCTGTTCCCCTGTTTTCTGATGAACGTATTCAAAATCCCCTTCCTGCTGTTCATGAACCTGGATTCTCTCCAGATAACTCTTCTCCGGAGCTTCAGATGTCCCGGAATGGAGTTTTCCCAGAATACAAATATCCTTGCGGATCTGTTCTGCAGTAATACCCAACAGCTTTTCCACATTCGGGCTGACGTAATCTGCCTTATATGTTTTTGCATCCAGCATCAGGAAAACGTCATCCACATTCATTGACAGCTTCTGAAACAGCTCATCCCTGTACAGGATCTCCGTATCCTTTTTCTTAAGATTTATCCTGCCCTTTTGAACAATAAGGCTGATAAGAAAGGCAGCAATGCAGAACACGACTGCGCCGACAAGGAGAAGCGTACTAAGCTGCAGGCTGTTCATACTGGCATTGACAATATCAGCCTTTACAAGTCCCAGAAATACCCAGTCCTGAATATCCGATTTTTCATAGACCAGATAATAGTTACTTCCATCCAGATTTACCAGCATCGCATCTGTATGTCCCTCCTTAAACTTCTCTGAAAGTTCAAGAATCTCTTTTTCGGACATATCCGAATGCTCTCTTAGAACACCCAGGAAATTATAGGCAGTTCCCCATGACTCAAGGGAATGGTCCACCACAACACGGCCGTCCGGATGAACAACATAGCTCTTTGCATTTCCATTAAAAGCGGAAATATCCAGTACATTTACAATATCCGCGTTTTCATAAGCAATGGCAATGGCATCATATTCGAAATCCTGATAGGTTCCATGAGCCTTTGGGCTGACAAAAACAAGCATCTGGGATTTTCCGGGAACAACTGCATTTGTGATCACGTCATTTCCTTGCTGGATCTTATTTTCAAAGTTTTCCTGTAATCCAAGATACCCGGCTTCACCTGATACCATCTTATAATCACCGTCAGCTGACAGAAAATAGAAATATAAAAATCCGGCATCCTCCTGTGCTTTCTCTATATAATCACGGATTTCATCTTCGCTGGAGGTATCCTTCAGATACTCCCCCCACATATGAAGATATGTCAGATTCTTATTTGCCAGTTCCCGCAGCATATTGTCAGACTGATGAAAAACCTCTGTCAGATGAGAAACACTTTCCTCATAAACTGTTTCAGACACAAACTTAAAATATTGGGAAACAGTCAAAGCGATTGCGAGAAAGGCAGCTATAAAAGCAGCCAGCCTGAATCGTTTTCTCATAATAGTTTTCTTTCTGTTTGTTTTATGCTTCTTAATATTCATTCTTCTCATCTCACATTAATGTAGTCTTCAGGTTCTGCAAGAATAGCATTTTCATCTGAAACATATTCTATCCAGGTATCCTTCACAAAGGTGTCCCCTCCCTCAAATACCATATTTTCATCTGCCGGATATGCTTCCATATGCTTTGATATTGCAAGGCAGGTTACCGTAAAAGTATCATTATCCTGAATTGATTTTCCATCCTTTGTAACCTTGCTTAATGTATAGCCATCATCTGTTTCCATGACCTCCGCAGAAATACCGCTGACCACTGGCAGAGAGCCACGGTTAAAGGGATTGAATCCGCCCTGGTAGCCTTCTATGAAATTTCTGACCGTTTCTTTTAGTTTGGCTCCGCTCATCTTGCTGCTGTATGCCAAAAGGCTGTTTGGCATGATCATGCTTCTGGCCATTTTTTCTGTATAGCCAGCCTTGAGTACGTTTCCTGTAAAGCTGTTTCCTGTTGCGATCAGCACATCCGTCCCGTAAATGCCGCGCAGGGTATTTGCCATAACCGAGTATGCAGCATTCCCTCCACTGCTGTGGAAGCGGTTAGAATAAGACTTTTGTGAATCCAGCACGATATCCTTAGAAGCAGCGTCCTCCTCAAGAAGCTGAGAATTAAATGACTGATAAGCCTGCTTGGCATCATATTCGCCTGAAATCATCCTGGAAACTACATCTTTGGAAACAGAGAAAAAGTCATTTGACGCAATGCGGATATACATATGGTTTTCTTCGATCACAGGCTTCACATCCTTCAGATATTCCGTAAGATGGATGTTTACATTCTGGCTATAGCTTAACAGATCCTGCCCATCATAAATGATCTGGTTCTGCGCATCCTCTGAAAGCATTGTGTTCAATACCTTCATTGCCTTTTTCCTGCGAGCTTCATCCTGTGTCAGATCACGGTTTAAAGCCACCTGGAAATACGGCGTGGTCATCAGCCACTTTTCACCGTTCTGTTGAAAGAATGGAAGAAATGTTGTGTTGATGCCCTGGTCCTGGAACATCTTTACACCGGCAGAGCTGCCAAAATACATGGCAAGCTTACCGCTTTGAAACATCTCAATCACATCATCATAATTCATATCCAGATCATCCTGGCCAAGACCTGTATCCTTGATAAACTGTTCCATGCGCTCAAAAGCCTCCGGCCAGACTGTATCATCCAGACCTTCTCTCTTTGTGTTATCCGGATCACTGTAAGCGGTACGCCACTTGCGTCCGGCATTAGAAGACAGCTCCGATGCAGACAGGCCCTGCAGTGTTTCCATGCAGGTGTAATCATAATAATAGTCTGCCGTAAACCCACGGATTCCCACCTCTTCAAATGACTGGCAGGCAGAAACAAAGCTCTCATAATCTGTTGGAAGAGGAATATCATATTTTTCAAAAAGATCCCTGTTCACCACAAAGCCATGGGCATCTGCGCACACAGGAAGCCAGTTTATGCTGCCATCCTCATTCATAAAATTGCTGAGGTATGTATCATAGACAGCCCCTGCCGCATTGGTTGTGGAAAGATCCATCAGACTGCCCTTCAGGGGACTTGCATCATGCAGGGAAAAACGACAGCAGGTTATAATGTCCGGCAATCCGCCGTTTTCATCAAGAAACTTATAAAAGTCCAGATCATTATTACCTACTACAAATTCAACATTGATATCTGGAAGCTGTTCCTGGATGTAGGGTGCATATTTTTCATACAGGCTTGTACTCCATAAATACACCGTGATAGTTTCTGCATCTTCTTTTTCTGCACTTTTTCCGCCGCAGCCTGACAGAAGTGATATGGCTGTCACCATCACCAGAAGTACAGACAAAACTCTGTTCCATTTTTTCTTTCGCATTACGAATCCTCCCTTTTTATCTCCCGAAAATCTGATCCAGATTTTCCAGAATTGCATCTGCACTGATTGGTTTTGCAATATGGCCGTTCATACCTGCCTTGATTGCCTTTTTGCGGTCTTCCTCAAAAGCATTTGCGGTCATTGCAATGATCGGTATATTTGCGCATTTTGGATCATCCAGCGTACGAATCTCCCTGGTTGCAGTATATCCATCCATCTTCGGCATCTGAATATCCATGAAAATCAGATCGTATTTTCTGCCTTCTGCAGATGACATCATATTCACAGCATCCGTGCCATCCTCTGCGATATCCACATCCAGACCAATTTCCTTTATGATCGCGGTTGCAATCTCGCGGTTCAGCTCATTATCCTCTACAAGAAGAGCTTTTTTGCCTTTATAGTTTCTCTTGCTTTCTACCTGAGGCTTCTGATTCTCACTCTTGATCAAATCTCCTGGCTCCGGAGCAGGCTCCTGTTTCACTGCTGCTCCTGCTATTTTGCATTCAAACGCAACTGTAAATTCCGTTCCTTTTCCCACTTCACTTTCAACCTGGATTGTACCGCCCATCATATCCACAATATTTTTGGCAATTGCCATTCCAAGGCCGCTTCCTCCGATTCCGTTCTCTGTGACGGTATGCTCTCTTGAGAAGGAATCAAACACATGCTTTCGGAACTCCTGTGACATTCCGTTTCCGTTATCCTTCACCCTGAAGATAACGGTTGCAAATCCATCTCTGTTGCATGGTTTCTCTGAAACACAAATGCTGATCCTGCCACCAGCCGGTGTAAACTTTACCGCATTGCTGCTTATATTCAGAAGCACCTGTGTCAGACGCAGCTTGTCGGTAATAATATCTTCATAGAGTATATCCTGTGTATCAATAGAAAGCTTCTGCTGCCTGGAATATGAAGAGCCCTGGATGATCGTTTTCAGGTCATTCAGAATATCCGGCAGGTGTACCGCTGCATATTCAATTTCAACAGAGCCACTCTCAATTCTGCTCATATCCAGCACATCATTGATCAGACTGAGCAGATGCTGGCCAGATGTATGGATCTTTTTCAGATAATCCAGAACAAGCTCTGTATTATCAATATGTGCTGTCGCAAGTGCTGTGAATCCGATGATCGCATTCATGGGTGTGCGGATATCATGGGACATATTATTCAGAAACACTGTTTTCGCCTTGTTCGCATGCTCCGCAGCTGCAAGTGCATTTCTCAGGTTCTTATCCTGCTCTATCTCACGCTCTTTTTCCTCTGTGGCATCACGGTTTGCAACCAGAACGGTACATAGTTTCCCGTTTTTATCATATCCCTGCGGCACAATGATCATGGTCAGCCATCTTTCATCCACTGTCTGAGCTGTAAAGCTCAGCATCTCACGTTTCTCCAGACGCTTTGCCACAGTACTCATACTGATAAATTCCCGATATGCCTTCTGAAATGGCTCTGCAATAACCTGCCTTATAAGCTCTTCCTGGTGTGCTTTGGAAAGCATATCCCCTTTCTGGTCCGGCTTCATGCTCTTTGAAGCTTTTACGATCTCGATTTCCTCTGTCTTTATATTCACAAGAGAAATCGAGGAATATGCATGACCAAGTGCATCGATCACGCGAAGTCTTTTCTGATCCTGAAGGATACTTCTCTTTTCTGTTCTGCTCCTGCTCACCCGGTAAAGTGAAAAAAGAAGCAGTGCAAGCAGCACATAAATCATACATACCGTATTCCGTGTGATGTACACCTGATACTTCGGGAAAAAGATATATGCATCGTAGTCCTTTATCTTCTCCTGACGCCCATACCAGATCCCGTTTTTTGAATGAAGGCGGACAATTCTATTCACATCTGCTTTAAATTGGTTTTTATGCAGACTCTTCGCAGCTTCTATAGAGCGAGAAGTAAGCTCCTGTTTATTTGTGCTGACAACCTTGTTATCATCACAGATTACAACACTTCCATTCATCTCAAAGGGAAAATCGGAAAACAACGATGCCATGGTCAGATCACCGTTAAGCTCATTTACTTCCTCTTTCTGCGCATATGCGATCAGGATTCCTGCTGCGTCCTGCCTTGCCACTGCCGCAAAATCGTAAAGCTTTCCTTCATTTCTCAGACGGGTTGTATAGGTCTTTTCCGGATGATCAGCAATATCATGTACATAATCACATTCGATCAGCTTCTGCCACAGCGGCATGGCATCTCCATCCTTCGCTGTCTGTTCTGCCACCTTCTGGTCCTGATCCAGTACAAGGATTCCTGTCAGACGCTGTTCCCTTGCATATTCATCCAGCATCTCCTCGCTGAGATTGCCTTCCTGTGCTATGACCCGGCTTAATTCTGTTGTTTTGTCCATAAGACGTACCAGACTCTTTACCTGGTCATTAGTATTATAAATCTCATACCTTTCAATCCGGGTTTTTACAAAATCAAATGTCTCATTTAGTGTATTATTCAGTTTATTATTATCACTTGCTGTCAGCAGAAGAAAGGTCAGGATTCCGAAAAAAATCAGGATAAGCACCAGTAGACATGCATTTTTATCAAACCTCTTTTTCTGCATCTGCTTTCTTATCTTTCTGCTCATTTACTTTCCCCTTCAGGCAGAATCTCATCCGCATCCAATCCGTATTTTGAAACTATTTCTTCTGTAATGCCCTCATCCTGCATCTCTTTGAGGGTTTCTGTAAGATCAGCTGCTGCTTCCTTGTGGGTTCCTTTTTTAAAAGCAACGCCAAGCTCTGATTTATAAGGACTCTCCTTTAGCATACGGTAAGCCCCCTCACCATCCTGCACCAGGCTGCCAAGCATCGCCTCATGTCCCGCAATTGCATCTGCATAATCTTTCCTAAGTGCGGCATAAAGCTCATTTGTGGTAGAAAAGCAGTTTACCTGCTCCATCTGCGGAAGATCGGATTCAATCTTATGAAGAAAAAGATCCTCTGCTTTTGTAGTAGCCTGCACTGCAATCCTCTTCCCTTTCAGCTCCTGAAGCGTCTGGATTTCACTCTCGGCTCTTACAACCACCATCTGACGGCTGTACAGATAGGGTCCTGCCCACTGATATTTGTCTTCTCTTCCGTTCATGGAATAGCTGCTCCACAGACAGTCTATTGTCCCATCAGCCAGCAGCTCATCCTTGTCCTCCCAGACTATATTCTCAAATCTGGGCTGATATCCCAGCCTCTGAAAGGCTTCCCTGGCAAGCTCCACATCAACACCTTTGTATTCGCCGTCGCTTGTCTGATAGCTGTAAGGTTCGAAGTAATCTATTCCGATTACTATCTCCGGCAGTTTACTGTCTGCCTCTTTTGCTTTCTTTATTATGCATCCTCCCAGTATAAAACTGCCAGCCAGAAGAAATGCCGTAATGTAAATTCTATTTCTATGGGTATGGGAGCTGCTCTTTCGATTTTTTCTCATATCCAGTTCCTTTCCATTTTATCACTGTTCAGTAGTCTGCGTTTCGGTGTTTCGCCGTCTCACTATGCGAAAGCAAAGCTTTACCGTATTAATATTTAAAAAGCAAAAAGAGAACAGTCGATATATTTTCGAACTGTTCTCCTGCTTCCAAAGCCCACGCAGTATTGGCATGACTGTTTCCTGATCATTTTCGTCTATATCGTTTTTATAATATCACAGGCAGTTATGTTTGTCACTTAAAAATTTGAAGTTCAAACCCAAAAGTTCTTCACTTTTCGTCTGCATATACTAACTGCGGTCATCGGCTGGTTCTTCTGAAACTGGTGGAGTGTTCGGTATATATCTGGTCTCCAATATATTGGTTGTTTGGGATATTCCTTTGAAACTGTTATCCTGTACATATTTTTCCATTTTTTTTGCTGCCTCTGCCTGGACGGAAGAATCTTCAAAATCAAATACAATTCTGGATCTGGCAAACTCTGCCTGTGAAACCCATATTTCAATTCACGCTCCCATGAAGGGAGCGACCGAGCATGACATCTCCGTTACTTCCGTTCCACTGATTTCAATCCGCACTCCCACGAAGGGAGCGACCATAAAAAGCCCGAATTCAAAATTATTCTTCATCATTTCAATCCACGCTCCCGCGAAGGGAGCGACAGCAATATTTCACAAATCCTCAAATTTATATTGTGAAACATTGACAAATACTACTCAAATTAATTCTTTAACCATTAATGCATAATATATTAATAAACTTAAAGCTAAAGTTTTAAGTTATTTTTCTGGTGCGAATCACCTTATAAATTTATGTGCACTTCACATTCGCACCAGTAATTTATAGAATCAGTGGCTGATCTACCGCAATTCCATGTTCAACTCCAACATGTTCTACTTTTGTCTGGTATTTATTGTCTAAATAATAAAAGCGTAAACTATCTACATTCTCATCAATAATATCAATTAAACTTTGTTTTAACACTACACTTTGCGCTTGGTCTAAAATGCATTCAAACACCGAATTCTGAACACGTCTGCCATAGTTTTCACATTGTTTCGCCACTTTTCTTAACCTTTTTTTCCTGATACAGTTTCTGTATTAACATCATATGTGATAAGTACGAGCATAGCAATTTACCTCATTTCCAAAGGAATACCGGATATCCGTCTAAATCACCGCGCAAATATCTGGCAAGCAGCATAGCTTGTACATATGGCAGCATTCCCCATTCAACTTTTTCTTTTAAAAATGGATGTGTAATAACCTCTTTCTTTTTATTTTGCCATTCTACTAATACCTTTTTGCGCAAATCATCATCCATCAAAACTGCTCCATTTTCTTTTCGTGAAAAATTTTTGCCATTTACAATCTTCTTATTAATCAAGGATAATACAAAGCGATCTGCATAAACGGCTCGAAATTCTTCTATCAAATCAAGAGCCAGTGACACTCTGCCCGGTCGGTCTGTATGAAGATATCCAACATATGGATCCAGGCCAACAGTTTCCAGTGCTGAAGCAATTTGATTTGTTAATAAGGTATAAACAAACGAAAGCATCGCATTTACATTATCTAATGGCGGTCTTTTATTACGGCCACTAAAAATAAAATCTTTTTTCTGTTGCAATATCAATTCATTAAAAACACCAAAATAAATGCTGGCTGCCTCACCTTCATATCCTCGTAACTGCTCTTTTGACTCTGCATTCTGTATTAATTCCAACGCATCCTTTAGCTGCAAAGACGCTTTTTTTACGCGTTCTGAATCAATTTGCATTTCATGGTCGCGTAAGGATCTTTCTAAAATCCATCTTGCATTGTATACTTTACCCAGAATACAGTTTTTTGCAATTTTCAAGCTTATATCTTCATCCTTACAACTCTTATATTGTTGTTCACGCAGAAGAACATTTCCTCTTGTTTTTCCAGATACCCTTGCCAGAAACTTTCCTTGTGGGCTTAGATAACATATAGAAATATTCCGTTCTGCGCAAGCACCCATCAGTGCCGGACTTGTTCCCCGATATCCAAATGATACGATACCTTCCAAATTATGTAATGGCAACCGCCCAATCTCTGTTTGATTGTCATATACTACAATCGTTTCTCCTTCCAATCCCCAATAACTATTTTCAGATGTCACATATAAAGTATTTAATAATTTTTTCACCTTGCATCCTCCCTTAATGACTGCGTTATATAAGCGGTCACTGAAGTCGTCTTTTCTAACTTAGGGAGACATATTTCTTTTAATGAACAGCTATTGCATGATTTGCCTGTTTTCACCTTTGGCGTATAGCCTCTGCTATAATACTGATGCATTTCATCAAATAACTCTTTTACTTCATCTCTTAGTTCTTGTGAAAACAATACATTTTCTCGTCTTCTTGTCTCCCCGTAGAAAATTGCCCCTTCTGATATTTCAGTCGAAAACATTTCTTCCAAACACATTGCCTGCGCTGTAAGCTGTAGTTTGTCCTCTTCTGTAATTTTGGGTTTTCCTTTTTTATACTCTACTGGAAATACTGAATATAATCCTCGATGTCCAAATAACGGAATACCATCCTCACACTTATGAAATTCTACAACATCACATTCTCCTGAAATGCCCATTTTTCTGGATGCTATTGGAAGAGCTCTTACAATAATGGTATCTTTTCGTTTTTCTTTACTCATCGGATCATGCACTTTTTTATGCATCAACTCACCAATAACTGTATGAACATTTTCAGCCCATTGCTGTTCAATATGAATTAATGCCCACTGCCTCCGGCAAAATTTAAAATGTTGTATTCCCGACAACATCAAATAGTCATCTTCTTTATATTCCATCAAATCATCCTTTTCACTTCAACTGAATCCGGAATCGCTTCTTCATGAACACACACTTTATAATCCTGGTATTTTCTCGGATACTCCACATCCTCCTTTTTTGATACTTCCACTGCGTCAAACAGCTTATATGCCGGACAGTCTCCTAATTCCTTACTGTGCTTAAATACAATCAATTCTCGTACTGCCATTTTTCCTCTTGCAGCTGAATGATCATTTTCAAACATATTAATAATAGCATCCCATAAAAGTTCCAGATCATCCTCTGAAAATCCTGTTACCTTTCTCGCCAGATTTGCAGAAATATATCCTTCTACTCGGTATAATCCATATGGAACTATACATTTTCTTCCCATCTCTGTGCTCTTATTTTCAGCATCTTTCTCTGTTGTAATCGCCACTCTCGTAATAGTCACTTCCTGACTGATGATCGGATCAATACTTCTGGCAAAACCAATCTGCACAGGTCCTCTTACTTGTCCACAATTCAAAGCAGCTTTGACAAATGTTGTCATAACAGCACCAAATGTACGAATATCATAAAAATTCTCGCACATGTAATCTCTTAACTTAAGATCTACATTTGGATCATTTTTCTTAAGTTTTTTGAGTGCTTCTGTCACCTTTTTATCGTCGTTCTCTTCCACCCCAAGTTCTTTGCAGGCTTCCCGATCACTTCTGTTAAGCGGCGCATCTTCTTTAATATAAATTTTATACCCTTTCTCCTCTTCTTTGACTGTTTCAATATAATTACGGATTTTTCGCTTAATACAAACATCCGTAACAAGACCCAGACCACTTTCCGGATCAATTCTTGGCATATTCCCTGCATCAGGATCTCCATTTGGATTTCCGTTTTCCACATCAAATAATACTACAAACTCATACCTGTTTTTTATTACTTCGCTCATTTACTTCTCCTCCTTCTTCTCGTACCTTTTCTGCACCTGATGATAATACCCCAGCATAAATTTCCCCTGTTCTTCCAGTGAAAAACGGCTTGGAAATCCCTGCATTTTCTCAGACAATTCTATTTTACCTATAAGTTCAGTTAACAGCTTTTCATAATACACCTTCGTTCCTGCTGATTCCCTTTCTATTTTTTTCATATGACTGTTTTTTAATTTGATTAATATAGGGAATACAGATGCCGGTGTTGCACAGGCAGAATTAAAGTACCGATCTCTGATGGTAGCATTAATTCCTGGATTCGCCTCTCTTTGAATAAATTCCAATACCGCGAACAATCTTCCAAGAACATAAGCTGTCTCTTTGCAATCCTCGTTCAATCCCATGAATTTTTCGCCTTCCTTCCAATTGTAATTCTTCATTAAAACTGCTTTTATAATCGCCGCTCTTCCACATGTAATGTTCCCCTGTTCTGAACGGATTCGAATCAATGTATCAGTATACAAGGTTGCCGGATATCTATTATTCTGAAGAACTGCATTTAACACCATTGCCGCCATACTGGGAATCGGAGTTTTATCTTTTGACTTTTGATTGACCGTTTCAAATAACATTTTTTGAATACCTAAATAGTCCAATTCCACCCAGGCAGGTTTTACAATCTCCATTCTCTGATAATGCTTGGACAAATTCTCCATAATATTACCAAATGAATTTTGATAAAAAAAGCGCACAGAAAGCCTTGCTGCATTTGGTGCCAGACAAAGAATATAGAATTTTTGCTCCATGTTTAACTGGATATCTTGCACATCTACCCTTATACCTCTTTGCAGATTTCCGAACAGTTTTTTCATTTCCTCTTGATTATCCACTTGTGGATTCATCCATGACATAAAGGTTTTCTGGTATTCTTCTTTTCCGGATTCTGCCCAGAATACAATCATTGAATCGCCTAACGGAAAACAGTATTCTCTTTGATTGAGTAAATAGTTGAGTGCTGTTGTGTATGCAAACTCTGCATATTTACCAACCGGTGCATTATAACTTTGTTCTTTGCCATAAGATTCGAAAGCCGGTGCATTAAATGAAACCAGTGCAGCTCCACTTGACTGTGCTCCCGGAACCCCTTTTATCCCTTTATGAATACGTGAAATATCCGTTCTCTGTCCGGTTACCAGACAGATTCCTTGCTGTTCGTTGCTTTCTGCATTTCTCGCTTCTTCCCATAAAGCTTTTATTTCATCGTCCTCTTGCGCCTCCAAAGCTCTCATGCCAAAAATAATGTTCCCACCCTCATTCAACTCTTCCCAATATTCTCTTAAAATCGGATTCTCTTTTGCAGTTTTCGGATTCCAGTTTCTAAAATAAGCACAGATAGCTTTTGCCATTGCACCTTTTCCCTTACTTAAAATTGATAGGTGCTTATCCTTTGCCGCTAAAAAGCAATCCATTATTCTTGGTTTTGTTCCATCCTCATCTATTCCAAGCAGATATTTCGCATTATCGCATAAGAAATTTGCAGAGATTCCAGAAGATCTTATAACCATCTCAGGAACAAAAAGCATTGGCGCAATCAAGACTTTCTTTTTCCCTCTCTCCTCTTCTTGTTTCAAAGAGACTATTCCTTTTATTGTTCCGTCCTCATTCAATTCAATTACGTGTGACACTTTAGCCTGACACCATCCTGCTTTTGCCACTTTTCCTTGCTGAAGAAGATTTTCATAATACTCTTCCAAAGCCTGTAGAATCATCGAAACACCTCACAATCCGTAAGATCTAATACCCCTTTCTTCATAACTGCTCTAAAAAACATGGGCTGAATATTCTCCAGATTACTATAGTCCATATCATATAACATGAATCCCAAATCCTTCTCTGGTACTTCACTATATATAGTTGTTATTTCATTTTCCTCACATAAACAAAACTGTGCCGGGAACTCTCTGCATCCAAAATATGGCATATGATAGCATTCACCCCGTTTCAGTCTTCGCATAATGATATCCTTAAATTTTCCTGCGTTATCAGATTCATTTGCCTTATTAGTCAATTCAAAATGGGCTTCTATCACATAACATACATCACATAAAATCAAAGATGCTCTCTGAACAATGTCTTCCTTTGTGCTTATATAAAATGGTCTCTCATCTCCGTTATATGCCTGTAAAGCATTGCTCCTGGAAACTTTGCTCTTTACTTCATTTCTTCGAACACTTGTAAAACGAATCGGATTTTTTACATAAATCTTATCGATAATCCAACGCATTCCGGGGTGCCAGTAAATTGCTTCCAGAATTCCTCTTGCTGCGGACGGCGTCATGACATCATAAGAGCATCGTTCCACTTTAAGCTCGGGACGTGAAAACAAGGCATAATCCCCCCATACCTTTACTTTTACGCCAATCCCCATCTTATAATACCTCTCCTTTCTTATAACAAACTGCTATATAATCCCTTGGCTGATAATAAAAATCTGTATTGAAATTCGATATACATTGATCGATCCAGGAGTGATATACCTCCCACAGTCCTTCTAAAATCTCATCATCTGAATAGCTGTCTTCGATTAACCGTTCATATACTTCACCAATATCCCAATAATCCGGGATTTTATAATGGCATTCAGATACATTGTCAAAATTCCCCTCTTCTATTTTGCATTCTTCCGAAAACTCATATGCAACTTTTTCTATAGGTTCACAGTGAAAAACATCTGCATATTCATAAATCCTGGCAATTCTTTCTTTTCCAAGAAAATCTGTCACCTCTTTTCTACTTCTTTTTTGTTGACGACCAATATATTCAATCAGACTACATGTATAAAACAGTCTATTATTATTTTTTGTTCCCATATACTTCCTCACTTCCCACATACTTTAGCGTATCTAATGCAGAGATCGTATGAAAACTGATCTGATGTGTCGGATGACTGAATTTTGCCAATTCCCAGAAAGCTGCTCTTGAAATTTTTCCATCTATATAATTCTGGATATAATTATAAATAGTGTCATCTGCCATAGGTCCTTCCACAATGTCGTAAGTATGTGATTTTCCACTTCTGCAATGCACGATAAAATCAAGCCACTCCTCTGTCATTTCGTCAAAAACCAGATACTTCAACTTATTATCAGGTGTATATTCATAGCAATTCAATACTCCTGATGTTCCATAACGTGTTGCCCACCGTTTTGCCTGTTCCGGAAGTTTTGTACAATAAAAGCCAAAATAAAAATCTTTATGATACAGTGCTTTTCTGATTTCCGGAAATTCTACAACGTCCTTGCTTCCATGATATAAAACCATACAATGTCTCCTTATTAATCGCTTCTACGGTTCACTGCTATTTCTTAATCTCACTATACTACACTTCTATATATTAATCAATACTTTTCATGTTTGTTATATAAAATTCTAATGAAGATATAAAAAATACAATTGTAAAAACAAATTAATTCATGTATACTTAAGCTTGTCTGGGGAACCAGTGGATTGAAATATTAGCATTTTTTTTAAAGCAAACAGGGTGTATGAAAATATTTTCATACACCCCATTTAATATTACATCATCAACACATCATCCACTGAAAAATCTAATCCCCACTCATCAGAATACTGTTTTTGCGACATCAGTTCATAAAAATCCTGCATATCTTCTGAGATTGGCCGAAGCATTCCGTTACTGTACAGCTTATCAAACAAACTGTTTTCGTTCCTTTCATCTCCATAAATCTGAACACAATATTGACCGGCTTCTCGAAGTCTTTCTTTCGATGCTCCCTTTGTTTTCAATTCGTTCAATAATTCTTCTGCTTTTAATTCTTTGTTGATATAAATCATCTTTGTGTTTTCTTCAATAAGCTTAAACTCTTTTGCTACTTTTGAAAAATTAAACCGCAGCTGTTTAAATTCGCCCATGATGTTTTTCTTATCCAGGCTGGTTCCGCGATAATGATAAAGACGTTTAAAATAATCAGAAATCCCTGTCAAGTCATCTACTTTTTCATAGTCTTGTAAAACAGATGCTGCTGTTTCAATCTGCAATTTTTGATTTGTCACTTTCTTTTCGTCAATGAAATCAAAAATATAAACTTTACTTTTCGCTAAGTCCTTCTTTCCATTCCGGTTGCACCTTCCGGCTGCCTGAATCAGAGAATCCAATCCTGCAATCTGCCTGTAAACAATGTCAAAATCCAAGTCTACACCAGCTTCTACCAGACTGGTTGAAACAACAATACATTTTTCATTATTATCCAGTCGCTCCCGAATTAATTTCAATACTCTTTTTCTATGTTTTGGATACATGTTTGTGGATAAATGATATATATTTTTTCTTTCTTCCTGCAGTTTTTTGTACAGTTCCTGTGCGGCTTTTTTTGTATTCACAATGCAAAGTACACTTTGATCTCCCTGCATTCGCATGATCAGTTCGTCTTGAGAAATTTTTCCTATTTTTTCATAAGTAACTCGCTCAAAGAAACGAAATTGTTCTTCCACACGCGGACATAATTCTATCATTTTATCTTTGGATGAGAAAAACATTTCAAGCGCAGGCTGTGTTGCAGTACACAAAACAATACTTGAGGCATAATTATCAACTAATTCCTGTAAAACAGAAATACAAGGTTTTAAATAATCCATCGGCAGCATTTGTGCTTCATCAAAAATTACAACACTGTTTGCAATGTTATGGATTTTCCTGCATTTTGATGATTTGTTTCCAAATAAAGATTCAAAGAACTGTACATTTGTTGTCACAACTACAGGTTTATCCCAATTTTCACTTGCAAGCTGCATTGGATAAAATTCTTCTGAATCTTTATATTCTACATTGCAATGATTTTCCAATACATTTTCTGCACCAAGAATTTCCCGAAACACCTGGGCATTCTGTTCAATTATACTCGTATAAGGAATCACATAAATAATCCGATCCATCTGATGCTTCACTGCATGTCTTAATGCAAAGGCCAGAGAAGCAATCGTCTTCCCTCCCCCGGTTGGAACTGTCAGGCGATAAATTCCCTTTTCTCGCTTCCCCATTTCCATGCAATGAGCTAAAATCTCTGTTCTTCTTCCATTGATACTTTCCAGTTCAGTATTGCTTAACCAAGGCTCAATATATTGTTCTAATTTCCCCTCCAAAATCTGCATTGTTTCTCCCGCAACACGGCCAGTATTTTCATTTTTCATAAAAGCTTCCGTATCCAAAAAATCGGCATCTACTAAACATGAATATAACATCCTTACAAAAACACTTAATGAAAAATCCAGATTCTTTGTTGGATCAAACACAATTGGATCCGTGTGAAGCTGTGGAATTTCTATTTCCTTTTCATAATTTTTAAAATCACAGATTTTTTTATTATATCTTCCACATAAGCTATTGCCTATTGCAGTGTTTCCATAGTCTGGAAGTCCGGCATGATGTCCGGCAATACAGTAACTTAAAATAGAATAGTAACCGCCTTTTTCATTGCAGACTTTCGCACCTGCAGTTGAATGATCTACTCTTTCACCTGTATCATTTTGAATTTTTCTTTGAAACTCTTTGGAATATTTCCCAAGATCATGTAACATTCCACAACAATAACCCCATTCTTTCTTCCCAAATCTTTCCGCAAAAAATCCTGCTAATTCAGCTGTACCATATAAGTGTTCTTTTACTGTCTGTACTCTTTCATTATCTTTATGCGCTATATACTCCATGATAACAACACCTCGTTTCATCCGGGACAATTTCTTCTGCCTTTGCCGGTACCGCAATTCCTGCCGGTATTGCAATTACAGTCAGTAAAATTATTTTTAATCCAATAATTTTCCTTCACGATACGACCATTCCAGATAGTCTGGATTTTGATAATATAAATCTGTATTAAAATTCGATATTTCATCACTAATAAAAGAAGAAATATTCCATAATCAATGTCATTCAGTTAAGTTCAGATTAGCGAAATAAAGTATATCACATCTTCAAAAACATAGGAAGCCTTTGTCCCACGCTATCAGAATCAGGCAATCAACTTTACCGGGGAAGATATGGGAAGTGACAAAGCTATGATGATCGTGCTTCTTTATATTGTCATAACAATTATGGCTTTTGTCTTTGGAATTACAATCAGCAATACGATTCGAAAGGAAGCAGGTGTGATCGGAACACTGCGCGCATCCGGCTATACAAAAGGAGAGCTTATCAGGCATTATATGACACTTCCTGTGATCATTACCCTGTTCGGAGCATTGATCGGAAATATTCTGGGATACACCGTAATGAAGAATGTGTGTGCCTCTATGTATTATGGAAGCTATAGCCTGCCGACTTATGTGACAATATGAAATGCAGACGCTTTTTGGATGACAACCCTTGTACCGATAGCAAAATGGCGAAATCAGCAGATTATACATCTGGTCAACATCGGTCGTGGTAGTTCTCTGGCTTTTATTAAGTTTTCCCATTGAAAAAGCAGTCATGGAGATTCTATTTAGGGAAATGATGCTGACAAGTGTTTCAGGATGGATTGCACTTTGGATCGATCCAAAGATTTATCTGGAAATGTTCGTAATAGGTATAGGAACTTATGCAGCTGTGTCACTTCTTGAATACCGCAGAATCCGTAAAATTCCAATGGATGAAGCTCTGAAAAATGTAGAATGACCCAAAAAAATATTTTATTTTTTACGAAAATTTTATTCCATTTTTTAATTTCTATGCTATAATGCTTTGTTATCTAATATACGGTGTATAACACGAGGTGAAGTAAGTGAAGAAAAAAACACTTGTGCCTTTTATCGTTTTTTTGCTGGGCATATGTCTTATCAGTTTCATTGTATACAAAACAAATGCCCATGAGGAAGAACAAAAACACACAACGGCACAATTAAATGCAACTACTTATGGTGAACGTATAAAAAATGAAATTACAAATGGAATGGAAATTACGGATGTTCTGAAACAGATTTTGATCAGTGAAGATGGAGAGCTTAATCAGTTTGATACGATCGCAAAGAATATTATGTCTGACTCCATTGAAAGTATTCAGCTCGCTCCCAATGGTGTTGTGACAGATATTTATCCTGCCGAAGGAAATGAGGCAGGTAAGATTGACCTGCTCCATGATAAAGACCGCCAAGAAATTTCCTGTTATGCCAGAGATAACCATACCCTGATCACACAAGGTCCCTTCGAGTTGAAGCAAGGTGGCTATGGACTTGCTGTCCGTAATCCGGTTTATCTGAAGGATGACAATGGTCAGGAATATTTCTGGGGGTTTACTATTGTTATTTTACGTGTTCCAGATATTTTTTCGGACTCGATCAGTGCACTCTCAGACTTTGGCTATGAATATAAGCTTTCAAAAACAGTCGCTCCCTGGGATAACACTTATGAAGTTGTTTATCAGTCAGATAACTCAATAGTTCATCCTGTTTCTTATGATTTTACAATAGGTGAGGAAAACTGGAAATTTGAGGTAATGCCTGAAGGTGGATGGCAAAATACTGCGTTTATAGCTTTAACCAGCGGATTTTTTGCTTCTATTGTCTTACTTCTGTCAGGTCTTACCAGGGTTTGGTTAGTATCTAAGGAAAATAAAAACAAATTTCAAATACTGGCACACATAGATTCTCTTACAAATATTTACAACCGCTATGGATTTGACGAATTAGCAGAGAAAATGATTTCAGAAAATCCAAAAGCGCATTTCATAGCCGCATTCCTTGATATAGATGACTTTAAATTAATTAATGATATCTATGGACATGCCTATGGAGACAAAGCATTAAAGAGTCTGGCCGATAGTATGAAAGCATTTTTTCCATCTGATGCGTTACTGGGCAGAAACGGCGGTGATGAATTTTGCATTCTTCTGCAAAACAATGCCTGTGAAGCCGCTGCGAAGCAGCTTCAGCAATTCACCAGGATTCCAAAGACATTCTCATGCAATGGGAAAGAACATCCATTTTATATTTCTCTTGGATATGCGGAATATCCTGACTTTGCATCAAACTGTTCACAGCTCATGCGCTGTGCAGATGCGGCACTTTATGAAGTTAAGCTCCATGGAAAAAATGGATGTATGGCATACAAAGAAGGACTTCAATCAAGAGTTCGCAAGCAGCTTGGATTTGCACTTAAGGATATCTCTGAACACCTTCCGGGTGCATTTATTATTTACAGAGCGGATAAAAAAGAGGATGAGCTTTTCTATGCAAACCATGAGTTTCTCCATATGACCGGATATAAAGATATGGAAGAACTTTTTAGGCTTACAAAGAGAAGCTTCCGCAACCTGATCCGGGAAGATGAACGACAGCAGATCGAAGCAAGCATCTGGGAGCAGATTGATAATGGCAATGAAAATGACTATATTCATTTTCATCTTCGGAAAGCTGACGGATCCTATCTTTCTGTGCTTGACCATGGCAGAATCGTGGAGAATCAACAATACGGCAGAGTATTTTATGTAATGTTTATGGACTGGAAAGACATGCACATTCATTATAGTGATAAATTTTCTTACAGCGATAAATTTTCAAAGCGAACAGCAGGAAATATCACAAATTGAAATAAAGTCGGTACAGGATATGAAAATCCCGCACCGACTTTATTTGTTATGTTTTGATTTATCAATGCCTTTTTTTGCAATTTATAAAATATATTCCATCTGTTTTTCTTTTGTTTTCATTCCCATCTTTTCATAGAATTTTTCCGCTGAAATATTTCCTGTCCATACATTCAAGGTTACTTCATAGCATCCCTTTTGCTTTGCCTCATTTTTTACATGTTCGAATAATCTTTCACCGATATGCTGTCCTCGTGCTTGTTGGTCCACACACAGGTCATCTATAAAAAGGGATTTAAACGGCACCATATTATTTGAAAAAGGTTGTTCCCGTAATTGACAAAATGCATATCCTACACAAATATCAGCTTCATTGGCGGCAACATATATTGGATTTTTTTCGTTTTTTAAAAGCTCAGTCAGTTCGTCTACTGTATATTTTGTAGTGCCGGGAATAAAAATATCAGGTCTTATGTCTGCATGAATCTGCAGCACCTGTCCCAACAGTTCAATAATTCTCGGAATATCTTTTTCTTCTGCTTTTCTGATGATCATTTTTTTGCTCCTCCTAATCTCTTCCAAAAACAATTTCGTCTCCTGCTCCGATTCCTTATTTTAATCTCATTTCTTCTATTTCACAACCAAAACTCAAATCTGTTCATTCCCATTTTTTCTCTTAATTCTTTTTATTGAAAAATTCCACAAAAACATCAGAGTAAAATTGTCAATCATATACAAAATACTTCTTGAATTTTTATAAAAAAAGTAGTAAAACATTAGATAATTAATAAAGAAAATTTCCGCCTTTATTATCCGTTGGATAACAAGGGCGTTTTTAATATATTCTATATTCAAAGAAAGACGAGGAGAAAGATTATGAGTGGAATTATGATGATGGTGATTGCCATTGTAGTTCTGGGTGGCGCATATCTTCTGTATGGCCGCTATCTGCAGAACAAATGGGGAATTGATCCAAAAGCAAAAACTCCGGCATATGAGATGGAGGACGGAGTTGATTATGTACCGGCAGATACTAATGTTGTATTTGGACATCAGTTTGCCTCAATTGCAGGTGCAGGCCCGATCAACGGACCTATCCAGGCTGCAATTTTTGGTTGGCTTCCGGTTATGCTGTGGATTCTGATTGGCGGAGTATTTTTTGGCGCAGTTCAGGATTTTGCTTCCATGTATGCATCTGTAAAGAACAAAGGACGTACAATCGGATATATTATCGAAGCATATATTGGAAAATTAGGAAAAAAATTATTCCTTTTATTCTGCTGGTTATTCTGTATTCTGGTTGTTGCAGCATTTGCAGACGTAGTAGCCGGAACCTTTAATGGATTTGCCGCAAACGACGCAGGCGAAGTTACAAAGGTAGCAGCAAACGGAGCTGTCGCAACTACCTCCATGTTATTCATAATAGAAGCTGTTGGACTTGGATTTTTCCTGAAATACACAAGATTCAATAAATGGATCAATACAGCATTTGCGATTGTATTACTGGTAGCCGCAATTGCACTGGGACTTAAATTCCCGATGTATATAAGTCTTGGAACCTGGCACCTTATTATATTTGCATACATCCTGGTAGCCAGTGTTGCACCTGTATGGGCATTGCTTCAGCCACGTGATTATCTGAACAGTTATCTGCTTATTTTTATGATTGTGGGTGCGGTAATTGGTGTATTTGTTGCTAACCCTTCCTGTAATCTAAAAGCTTTTACAAGCTTTAATGTTGATGGACAGTATATGTTTCCGATTCTATTCGTAACCATTGCCTGTGGTGCGGTTTCTGGGTTCCATTCCCTGGTATCCTCAGGTACTGCATCCAAACAGATAAAAAATGAAAAGAACATGCTCCCTGTTTCATTTGGCGCAATGCTCATGGAAAGCATGCTTGCCATCATCGCACTGATTGCAGTAGCATCTTTTGCAGATGGTGAGGCGGCAGCACAGGGGCTGACAACCCAGCCGCAGATTTTTGCAGGTGCAATTGCAAATTTCCTTTCTGTAATTGGTTTGTCCCATTCATTAGTATTTACATTAATTAACCTTGCTGTATCTGCATTTGCACTGACATCACTTGACTCTGTAGCACGAGTAGGACGTCTCTCTTTCCAGGAGTTTTTCCTTGATTCTGATACAGATGAAGAAAATATGAACCCGTTTTTAAAGGTGATGACTAATAAATATTTTGCAACGATTATCACACTTGTACTGGCCTATCTGCTTACAAAAGTGGGTTACGCAGAAATCTGGCCATTGTTTGGTTCTGCAAACCAGCTGTTATCTGTGCTTGCGCTTGTAGCCTGTGCAGTATTTTTAAAGAAGACAAAACGTCAGGGCTGGATGCTCTGGGTTCCAATGGTGTTCATGATGGCAGTAACCTTTACAGCACTTGGCATGACAATTGTAAAGCTTTCCAAGGCATTTGTTACCACCGGTCTTGATCTTGGAAATTCTTTACAGCTGATATTTGCAGTCCTGCTGTTAATACTTGGCGTACTGGTAGCAATCCAGGGTATTAAAAAGCTTTTGGAAAAACCAGAGGTTAAAAAGCAGTAAAATCAGCATAGACTGACAGATTTCTTCAAACAAACCGCTGCAGCTATTTGCAGCGGTTTGTTTTCATTCCCCAGAATATGGCATTCATGATAATCACAATCAGCAGCACAGCAGCCATAGATACCCAGAATCCCATATTGAGTCCGAGCCATTCACAGGTTCCAAAAAGTGTCATCCATAATTCTTTCCAATTCATTCTTTCCACCTCCTAGAGCGTGTTTGAAAAAGGCTTTCTGCAAGATGTGCGTCACAATTTGTGGGAGATTTTGTCCGGATGAGGGCGCCGTAGCGGGCTACGGCAACTGAATTCGGGCAAAATATACCGCAAAATGGGGCGTGCAGATTGTGGGAATGATTTTTCAAACACGCTCTAGAGCAGTTCGCCATAATAGCGGACATATGCTTTTTTCAAGCTTGTTGCCAGCAGATTGCATCTGCAGTAGATGAAACCAGTGAGTTCACAATGTATATTCGTGAGCAGGTCATTTCAGGAGCGCTCTTAACGGAGACGAGATCCACTGTCTACGAAGACTTAACATCGAAGGCTCTCCTGAGATGTTTAGTCGCAGTTGACAGTTAGCTCGGCGAAGTGTTGCGACGACCTGCGATGAATATACATTGCGAACTCACGTCCTGGTAACAACTGCTTCACTAAGCACCTGCTTATTTTGTTAATTTCCTGTAATTCTCCGGGTTTTCATATTCCTTATGGATTCCATCATCCTCGTACAGAAGATAGCTGCTGCCATCATAGCCAAGAAGCTGCAGCTTTGCTGTGTCAATGTCCTTTACGCACTGGGCAGCTTCAGCAACAGGGATACATTTGTGATTGCGGATAAAGAGAGGAACCTCATTTAATGCAATGTCTACATAATGAACACCTTTTTGCAGAACCTCTTCCGAAATAGTTCCATCGGCAAGGAATTTTACAAACTTCATTTCCTCAGGCAGATATACGTAGCGTCCTCTTGCATTCTGCTGGTAAACAGGAGCGATCATAATCTCGTTTCCAAGAATCAGCTGATCCTCTATCCGGACCGCCATCTTGTCATCCGGGTAAACGAAGCCAAGAGGTTTAAAATACATATCATCATTTAAAGCAGCCTTCATGTACTCACTGTACAGATACGGTACCAGCCGGTATCTGACATTTACTACATTGCGAAAATCCTCAATATCCTCAAACTGGTAGCATTCCTGCTCTCTTGTTCCAAGAGCTGCATGGTTTCGCATAAGAGGTGTAAACACACCTAGTGCCATATGGCGAAGCACCAGATCTCTGGTTGTATCTGCACCAAATCCTCCAAGATCAGCACCTGTATACAGAAAGCCGCACATATTCAAAGACGGAAGCATTTTCAGGTTCAGAAGAATATGTGACCACCAGGACTTGTTATCTCCCATCCAGATTCCACCGTAGCGGTGCATTCCAATATAGGAGGATCTGGAAAACATCAGGAAACGCTTTTGCGAGTCAATGCGCCGGAAGGCTTCGCCGGCTGCTCTTGTCATGTTGTAGCCGAAGAGATTGTGTACCTTATCATGACGGATCTTTTCACCATTTACATTGTGATAAAATCTACAGTAATCCTCTGAATTATTGGCAATCCCGTTTAGTTTGCCCTGCATTTCCCAGACATGAATCCTGCCATCCTGATCCTGTGCAAATTCTCCGGCAAGCTTTTTTGCCTTTTCCAGTCCCTCAGAGGAATAAAAAATAGCCGGCTCGTTCATGTCGTTCCAGAAGCCTTCGATGCCCTGGTCAATAAGAATACGGTATTTATCACCGAACCACCTTCTGGCATCCTGATTCAGAACATCTGGAAAATGGGTATCCCCAGGCCATACGGCTGCAACGAAGTCACTTCCGTCCTCTCTCTGGCAGAAGTAACGGTTTTCTACCCCTTCCTCGTAAACATCATAGCCCTTTTCAACCTTCACACCAGCATCAATGATAGGGATCAGATAAAGATCCTGTTCTTTCATTTCTTTTACAAATGCAGGAAAATCAGGGAAATTTTCCGGGTTTACGGTGAAGTCCTTATAAGCATCCATATAATCAATATCCATATAGATCATGTCTAATGGGATATGATTCTCACGGTATCCTGCTGCCACCTTGCGAAAATCTTCCATTGTAGTGTAGCCCCATCTGCTCTGGCCGAAACCAAAAGCAAATTTCGGAGGAATGTAGCTGCGTCCGATTACATGGCGAAACTGCTTCACAATGTCATAGGCAGACTCCCCTTCAAGCACATATACATCCAGATCAGCCGCTCCACAAGAAACCTTTAAGGTATCCATTCTGGTGTATCCGATGTCAAAGGTAATTGCTGATGGATAATCGAAAAACAGACCAAATGTAGTTTTGCCGCTTATAATAATAAAGTTATGTGCGCCATACAAAGAGCGCTTGTCTTCTGTATGATTGGGCTCATCTGTACAATTGCTGATATAACAATATCCTCTTTTGTTGATTCCACGGTTCGCTTCTCCAAGCCCATAGACGATATCATCCTCATCCATTATATATGTAAAATCAAAGCCATTGTCCAGACTGATTTTTCCGTAGGGAAATTCTCCATTCGCGCTGTCAACATTCTTAGTCAAGGCCTCTGTATCAAATGGCGTGCCATATCGGTATTTTCTGATCATTTCATTCTTCCTTTCATCTGGCTTCAGAACAAATTCTGCAGCCCCTTACTTCATGGGGTCATAACAGTAATTTATCTGAAATCGCAGGCTATCCATAATTTTCACCAAGTTATGTATATAACTTATGCAAAACAAACATATCATCATGTTTGTCATTCGTCAATAGGTTATGTACATAACCCACTTAATGTATAATAGAATATTTTTGTTTTTGTGTACTTTTGACAAGCGCCAAAAGCTTTGCTATAATTTGATAAATCAATTATAGGAAGTATTTTTATGACAACAATCAAAGATATTGCAAATCGTGCCGGAGTAAGTACTACTACAGTATCAAATGTAATTCATGGAAAGACAAAGAAGGTTTCTCCTGCTACAATAGAATTAATTGAAAAGTTGATTCAAGAAATGGGATATGTGCAGAAATTAGGACTGAACGTATTAAATAACACCAGCTCCAGAATGATTGCTCTGGTCATACATGCACATAGAAAATATGAAAATTCTATAATATCTGATCCATTTTATGGGAAAATCATCGGATTTATTGAAGAAAAGCTGCAAATACAGGGATATTATATCATGCTGTATTCCACAGATGATGTAAATAAAGTTTTCCACACTGTAATGGCATGGAATATTGATGGTGTTGTTGCCTTATCCTTTTCTCGAAATGACTGCAATAAGATCTGGTCTCTGATTCACAAGCCAGTTATTTCTATTGATGCCTATGGAAGCTCTCAGAGCAGCCCTTTTGTAACTAACATTGGTTTGGATGATTTCACCGGCGGTTCCCGTATGATCGAATATATTCTGGGATGTGGCTATCACGATATCTTTGTCTGTGCAACCAGTGATTATGGTATTGATCAGACACGCTGGAACGGGGCAAGAGAAATGTTTGCCAGGCTTACAGAAAAAAACAGCAGCAAAAAAATCCGTTTTATCAATATCGGAGAAACCACTCTCACCAGAGAAAGCTTCTATCAGCAATTAATACGACGGATTCCTTTTCCTCAAAAAACTGCGGTCTTTTTTCTGTCTGATTTTTATGCAATAGAGGCTATCAGTTATCTTGCCACCAGAGGTGTTTGCATTCCTGCAGATATTGGAATTGCGGGATTTGACGATATTACATATGCCCGTCTTACAGTTCCAAGGCTTACTACCATTCACCAGGACATGGAGAAAAAAGCTGAGCTGGCTGTATCAGAGCTTTTAAAAGCAATTGAAAATCCAGCTGTATATACAGGGAAAGAGGCTCTTCTGGATGTAATACTGATAGCCCGCGACTCCATATAGAAGATACCAGGGTCAAAAGGTCAAAAAGCTGATGCCGGACTATTATAAAATCCGGCACCAGCTTTATGATTTAGAAGGAAACCAGGCCTCCCTTTAGCATTGAATCCGTAAATTCAACAATACCGCCATCTGAATTCAGATTCAGATACAGGTTATCCAGGTCCGTTTCATCCACGATCCATGCCATCACCACCTGAACGGATTCTCCCGGGGCCAATGCTCCAATATAATTGCCGCCGTTTCCATAATCTTCCACCGCACTGCAATATGTCATGGAGCCTGTTTTTGCCACGCCATCTTCCATGTAATAATCGTAGCCATCACCAGGCTCTTCAGATGGGAGATAAATCCTGTACGAACCGTTTTCATGTTTGATTGTCACCAGGCTGCCATGATATAAAATATTTCTCATTTCAGCATCTGTATTGTTGGTATAGGTAACCTGTGCATAAACCAGCTTCTGATTTACAGCTGCTTCGTCTACAACTTTGTCCAATGTATTTTCTCCGTCACCGGATTTAACATAAGATAAATGGTTCTGTTTGAGCTTGCCATCACTTGTAACAGCCGTTTTCCATTCTTCCGGAATGTCTGCTCCCTCAAGTACGCTAAGGTTATCCAAAACCTGAATGCTGTCTGCACAAACCGAAATCCCATCGGAAATATCCGTATTTCCTTCTGTATCCTCATACATTGCTTCTAACGCCATGGTATCCCCAATGCCATTTATGGTGATCTGATCCTCCGCAACTTTGTTTCTGATTTCGCCTGTATCTGCCACAGGATTTACCATATCACTCCAGGTTTGCAGTCCCTTTGTTTCAATTAGATCTTCTTTCTCTGTGATGGTCATATTTTCAGCAAATTTAATGGCATCTTCCTTTGTAACATCATCGCCAAAGTAAATAGTGAATACCCGATATTCTTCCGGATAAAACAGATATATCCGTTTATCAAAGGATTTGTCCTGTTTCAGGTCCAACAGCTTCACATATACGCCCTCATGTTCACCAAAGGTCAGTTCTTCGCTTTCAATAACCCCTTTATCGATCCATGTCTTGCCCAGATCATCCTGATCTATAAGCACAGAGGATATGGAAATACCGCCCAGGTATGGTGTGTCCGAATAACTTAGCTTGTAGTCATCCATCCATTCCATTCCCTCAGGAATATATCCGGCTGAAATTTCTATATCTTTTATTTCTTTGGGAAGCTTTGTCTTCTTTGCGCCTTCGTCCACATTAATTCCTGTGGCAACACTATATTCCCCCCTATGCTCCAAATACATGTAATACAGCTTGGTTCCTGCATAGGCTGCCGCAGATGTTCCCATTATACAAATTAACGCAACAGCTGCAGCATGTCCCATTTTCCATTTATATTTGTGTCTCTTTTTCATTGGAACCATATTCGTTATTTTTGTCTGTCTTGCAACCTCTTCCTGTATCATATTGTGAATAAAATCCGGTGTTTCCGGCAAATCATTTTTTAATCCGTCTAATCTCATGCAAATATCTCCTCTAATTGAACGACTTTTTTTAGTTTTTCCCTGGCTCTTGCAAGTCTCTTTTGTACCGCGCCTTCTGATATGTCAAGAATCTGTGCAACCTCTTTTACACTGAATTCTTCCATGTAGTACAAAATAACCGGTACTCTCAGTTCTTCCTTAAGGGTATTGACTGCTTTATAAAGCTCGCTGTAGTCATAATGTTCCTCGTGCCAGGTCAGATTTTCAACATAGGACTCATCTAACTGCTCACTCATTTTCTTTTGCCTCGCAATGTTATAGCATTCGTTGATCAGTATTCGTATCAGCCATGTTTTTGCGTAACGATCCTTTTTTAATGTATGAATTTTTATAAATGCTTTTACAATTGATTCCTGTATTGCATCGGCACAATCCTGATCATCCGCAAGGATTGTTTTTGCAGTTGCATATAGTTGTCGTTCTGAAGAAAGAATCAACTGTCCAAGTTCTTCTTTTGTCAATTCGTTACCACCTTTCATGCCGGCCAGCTTTTTTATTTACATAGATTAGACGGATAAAAACCAAAAATATCCCTGATTTCAGAAAAAAAATCCCCTTAAGCAGATTTTGGTTATTTACCTTGTCTGCTTAAGGGGAATCATATCACAGAATATCATCCGGCGAAATGGCTTTTATTAATCATACGATACCCAATTCCAATATGCGTCTGGATATATTGCATCCCATTTTTTTCCCGTTCCAGTTTTTTTCGCAGTGTTGCCATAAAAACGCGAAGGGAGGCAATGTCATTTTCGGAGCACCGTCCCCAGATCTGCTGGGTAATATAAGTGTGCGTCAGTACTTTTCCTACATTACGGGATAAAAGACAGAGCAGCTTATATTCGATGGGTGTCAGATGTAATTCTTCGTCCTTCAGATATGCACAGCCGGCGCTGTAATCTATCTTCAATTCACCATTTGTAAAAACAGAGGTTTCCGGCTGTTCACCTGTCTGCGTGATTGCAAGTCTCCTTTGTGTAACGCGAATACGCGCAAGTAATTCCTCTACGGAAAATGGTTTCGTAATATAATCGTCCGCACCTGCATCCAGAGCTTCAATTTTATCTGTATCCTCACTTCTGGCACTGATCACAATAATCGGCATGTTGGACCAGGTACGGATTTTCTTTATCACCTCTACGCCTTCCATATCAGGAAGTCCAAGATCCAGAAGAACAATATCCGGATGATGGGAGGACGCTTCCAGAATGGCCGATGAGCCGTTTTCTGCTGCCAGATATTTATAATCATGTGTCTTTAATGTAGTAACGATCAGGTTTCTTATAGGTCTGTCATCCTCAACCACCAGAATCAATGTTTTATTCATTCAAGGTCACCTCACTTAAGGGTAAAGTAAAAGTAAAATTACATCCATGGGGAGCATGGTCAGTCAGTATCAGGGTTCCGTCATGGGCTTCTATAATAGAGTGGCAAAGTGCCAGACCAAGTCCCAGACTTCGGTGACTGTCCGCAACTGTTGTTTTCCCGGTATAAAACATCTGGAAAATATGCGGCTTCATTTCTTCCGGGATTCCGGGGCCATTGTCTTTTACGCTGATCTGCGCTTTTCCATCTGTTTTTGTTCCCTGGATGCAGATAACAGAACCCGGAGGTGTGTATTTTATGGCATTGTCAATTAAATTTACCAGGACCTGTATGATCAGGCGGACATCCATACGTGCAAGAACAAGCTCTTCACAATCGGATACAATTTTATAGTCATCATGTTTCCTGCTGATATGCCGCAGAGATTCTGCAATCACCTCATCTAAAAGCTGATCTGAAAATTTAAATTTCAGTCTTCCATCATTTAGCCTGGTAATGGAAAGCAGATTCTCCACAACTCCGATCAGCCATTCAGCATCATCATAGATGTCCGTATAAATCTGATGCTTCGTGGCTTCATCCAGGCGTCCGCTGTTGCTAAGAAGCATATCTGCATTGCCTGAAATGGAGCAAAGGGGCGTTCGAAGATCATGGGAAATTGCCCGAAGAAGATCTGCCCGCAGCTGTTCATTTTTGGCTATCACTGCATTTTTCTCTTTTTCCATGGCATTTTGTGCGTTTTCCATTGCAAGCGCACATTCATTTATCACAGACAGCAGGATGCTGTATTCAAAAGAATCCAATGTTTCCTTTTGCAGCGGTATTCCAATTACACCGTAAACATTGTTCCCGCTTCGAATTGCCAGGTATAAGCATTTGGCCTGTGGGAAATGATGTGTGGATGCACCGGCACGCTGCCTGTTTTCATAGGTCCATCTGGCTATCTGCTGCTCTTCTTTTGTTAGGAAGTCTTCTGTGTCCTCTCCTGCCCCGGCGAAAAGCTTTCCCTCTGATAAAGCGTTATTTTCTACTACATATGCTGTAATATTACGGTTCAGAAGGCGAAGAAGCTGTGTACAGGTAACATCAAGAATTTCTCTTTCTCCTTTTGCCTTTTGCAGCAAGCGATCTGTATCAAAGAGAATCTGCGTGCGAAAGGCAAGCTGTGCGGAAAGCTTTGCATGTGTTTTCAGCTTTGCTGCAAGTGCCCCTGTAAGCACAGATGAAATAAGCATTATGAGAAAGGTCACAGGATAACCCACAGCATAGGTCTGAAAGGACATCCTTGGTTCCGTCAGGAAAAAACAGAATAAAAAAACGCTTAAGAAAGAGCCTGCCACACTGCAAAGATAGCCATCTGTCACAATGGAGGTAAGCAAAACTCCCAGAATGTATATGGTTACAATATTCGTATCCGTGAAATTCAGCTTCTGAAACAAAAGACCAATCAGGGTACACACTGCAAATATAAAAGCCGTCAGGAAATAATCCCTTACAGATGGTTTTTCCATATACCATGCAAATGGCCTTTTCTGATAGGTTTTGGTTTTGACTGCATCCGGGATAATATGGATATCAATGTCCGGTACAAGCTCAATCAGCTTTTCTGTCAGAGTCATCCTGCTTAAAAAGTGATTTCGTCTGGCATTACTTTGTCCGATCACGATTTTGGTAACATTGGACAGCCTGGCATACTCTGCAATCTGTACCGGTATGTTTTCCCCGTGAGTCATTACGATTTCTGCTCCCAGCTTTTCTGCATACCGGATATGCTCTTCCAGCCTTTCTTTATCCATGGCTTCTGCTTTTGTACCAGTTTGCACATACAGGGCGGTGAAACGCGCCTGCAGCCCTTCTGCCATTTTGGTCGCTGTATCTATTATTTTTTTATTGGAGGGTGCTGCTGACAAACAAACAAGGATATGTTCCTCTGAATTTATGTTATTCTTCTCTGTTATTAAGCTCATCCGGCCTGCTCCCTTTTTCTGCCTTTTTTGCAATTATATCATGCAACTGTATTATGGTCAAAATCCTTTTTTTCATCCCTGGACTGTGCATCAAAAATTATAATTTCAGCTTCCTTATATTCAATTTTACACTCATGAATCTCTCTTAACAATTCTTCATCCGAAAGAGTATTCAAAAACAATATCTTTGATAAATGCTGCTTTTCTTCCGTATTTTCCTGAATTTCGCCCCAAAACTGATCTGCTTTATTTGCAATATAAAATCCAAGTCCAAACATACAAAATACAGTAACTGTCAATATTCCTTCTGCCATTGTCTTCACCTCTATAGCAACATCTTTATAACAAATGACTATATGCGGAAGCACTTCTGAAGTGCCCTGTATTCTCCTAACACCAGCAGTTTATTATGCTCTTCAAAATACGTATCCGGTGAAATTGCAATACCGAATTCTCCTTCATTTTTTACTGCCAGAATATTAATGTTGTAGCGTTTTCGGATATCCAGCTCTCCTACTGTTTTTCCAACCCATTCTTCCGGCACCTCCACCTCAAAAATTGCGTGGGAAGCATCCACCTCCATATAATCGAGGATATGGTCATCTGTGTAACGGATAGAGGCCCATTTTGCAACCTGCTTTTCCGGATAAACCACCTTGTCGGCACCGTTTCGCAAAAGGAATTTTTCCTGAACATCACGTTCAGCTCTGGATATTACCAGTTTTGCTCCCAGTTCCTTCAAAAGTGAAGTGGTTTCAAGGGAATTCTGAAAGCTTCCTCCAATGGTCACAAAGCAGATATCGTAATTTCCAATTCCAAGGGAACGCAAAAATTCAGCATTGGTACTGTCACCGATCTGCGCATTGGTCACAAATGGCAATGCTTTGTCTACCCTTTCTTCATTCCAGTCAACCGCCATGATTTCATGACCCAGCTGGCTTAACTGCATGGCAATATGTCTTCCAAATCTTCCAAGTCCAATAAGCAATACACTTTTCATAATTTTATTTTCTCCTTCTTATCCAACTGTTATTTTCTCCACAGGCAGCTTTGCGTTCCCCCTGTTTTTTCTGGAAAGCACCGCATAAATCAGGGTCAGGCCACCTACACGTCCCAGATACATCAGTATAATCAGCACAATCTGTGAAAAAACATGAAGCCTCGGTGTAACTCCCAGTGTAAGACCGACTGTTCCCACAGCTGAAGCAGACTCATACAGGCAGTCTAAAAGAGGAATCTCTTCCGATATACTGATTGCAAGCCCGCCGCAAAAAAACAATGCAAAATAAAGCATGGCTATGGTTGCTGCATTTTTTATCACATGATATTCCAGTCTTCGTCCAAAGGCCCCTGCATTTTCCTGGCTTCGGAATGTGGCAATTGCATTTAAAATAAGAACTGTAAATGTTGTGGTTTTCATTCCACCGGCTGTAGAACCAGGCGAACCGCCGATCAGCATCAACAATATCATAACTGCCTTTGAGGCTTCACTCATCTTTGAAATGTCAATGGTGTTAAATCCGGCCGTTCTTGTAGTTACCGATTGGAATGCCGCAGCCAATAAGCGGTTTCCTGTGGATAAATTTTTCAGATCACAGGTAAAAAAGAAAATGACAGGAAACAAAATCAGGCATGCGGTAGTCATAAGAATAATCTTGCTTTGCATGCGGTAACGTTTAAAATTCAGTTTGTTCGTATAAATATCGTCCCAGGTAAGAAAACCGATTCCCCCTATGATGATCAGAAGCATAATTACCACATTTACAAGGGCATTTGCAGAATATCCGGTCAGGGAAGGAAAGGGATTGGCAGCGGTTCCCAGAATATCAAATCCTGCATTACAAAAAGCGGAGATGGAATGAAAGACGGACAGCCAGATCCCCTTTCCCCCGTAATCCGGTAAAAAAACCGGCAGCAGAAACAATGCCCCGGCAGCCTCAATCAAAAATGTTCCCTTTAAAATAAACCTTGTCAATCTGACGATTCCACCAACCTTAGGCGCAGAAATTGCATCCTGCATAGTGCTTCTTTGCATGAGGGATATTTTTTTACCGGAGAGAAGGGAAACGGATGCAGCTACCGTTACCACTCCAAGTCCGCCTATTTGTATGAGCATAAGAATAATCGTCTGGCCTGCCACCGACCAGTAGCTTCCGGTATCCTTCACAACAAGCCCTGTAACACATACCGCCGAAGTGGCTGTAAAAAGTGCTTCATGAAACGGAGTCAGTGTTCTATCAACAGATGAAAAGGGAAGCATCAGAAGAAAGCTTCCCAAAAGGATCACTCCTGCAAATCCCAGAATTATCAGCTGAAAAGATGTCAGATGTTTTTTCTTATATGATTTTTTCGGCATAAATAATCAGAACTCCTTACGAACAATTACTTTTTTGCTGCATCCCATTATATATAATTGCCCTTAAAGATGGTATAAGAGTATCTGATTTCGTATTAAGATTGTATAAAGATGTGTAAAAAATCAAATCATTAAAGTACAAATAAAAAAAAGAAGGCGCTATCTGCGCCTTCCAAGTCTTCCTTTAAAATCTGTATAATCAAAATCTGTAAGCTGCACCATAGTGTTATCGGCTTGTCTGAGCCAGATATCAGGTAATGGCATTCCGTTAAAGGTATTGTTCTTGCAGGTGGTATAAATGGCCATATCTCCAAACATAAGAAGATCTCCATATTTGGGAAGCCGGCCAAATTTATAATCTCCGATCACATCTCCAGACAGACAGGTGGGTCCTCCCAGACGGACGGTAATTCCATCTTCCCTCTCATCAGCTCCAAGAAGGGGCGGACGATAAGGCATTTCCAGTACATCCGGCATGTGACAGGCTGCACTGGCATCTACGATTGCAAGCTGTGTCTCTCCATTTTTCAAAACATCCAGTACACTGGTCAGAAGAAATCCGGCATTTAATGCCCACGCTTCCCCCGGTTCCAGATAAACCTCTACATTCCATTCCTCTTTTGCCATCTGAATACATCGCTTAAGTCGTTCAATGTCATATCCCGGTCTTGTAATATGATGGCCGCCGCCAAAATTGATCCATTTCATCCGGGATACCAGGTCACCGAAATGCTTCTTTACAAAAACAAGGGTTTTCTCCAGATCATCCGAGTCCTGTTCGCACAGAGTGTGAAAATGAATGCCATCCAGGAAATCCAAAAGCTCCGGATTTTTTAAAATTGCTTCGTCCCACTGAGCTCTTGTGGTGCCCATACGGCTTCCCGGTGCACAGGGATCATAAATCTCGTGTCCTTCCTGGGTAGAGCATTCCGGATTGATCCGAAGCCCCACGCTTTTCCCTGCTTTTTTCGCCATCAGGCCAAAGCGAAGAAGCTGAGAGGGAGAATTAAACACAATATGATCTGCGTAACGAAGCAGCTCTTCAAATTCATCAGCCCGATAGCCGGCACAAAATACATGGACCTCTTTTCCGGGCATTTCCTCTGCACCAAGCCTTGCCTCAAACAGTCCGCTGGCCTCTGTGCCTGCAAGATACGGCTCGAAAAAGCGGTAGCAGTCATAATTGCTGAAGGCCTTCTGCGCCAGAAGCATCTTACAGCCTGTCTCCTTCGCCACTTCACCAAGAAGCTTTGCGTTTTTTATGAGTGCTTTTTCATCCAGAATATAGCAGGGTGTTTTTATGTTCCGAAATTCCGGCGGAATGCTTCCGCCGGCTGCTGTAAATGGTGCTCTTTTATCCAGCTCTTCCATCAGTCTACCAGCTTCGGATCATGGCTTTCGCTGCGTGGCAGACCATACTGGTCAAGAGCCTCCAAAAACGGATCCGGATCAAATTCTTCTACTGTATATACACCTGGCTTGATCCATTTTCCGGTCAGCATCATAAGTGCGCCGCACATTGCCGGAACACCTGTTGTATAGCTGATTGCCTGGCTTCCAACCTCATGATAGCATTCCTGATGATCGCATACGTTATAAATATAATAGGTTTTTTCTTTTCCATCCTTTACACCGGTAAAAATACAGCCAATGTTTGTTTTACCCTTTGTACGTGGTCCAAGGCTTGCAGGATCCGGAAGCAGTGCCTTCAGAAACTGAATGGGGACAATTTCCTGTCCATTGTACTGGATCGGGGTTGTGGAGAGCATTCCAACATCCTCAAGGCAGCGCATGTGATCCAGGTAGCTCTGTCCAAAGGTCATAAAGAAACGGATCCGTTTTACACCTGGGATTGTTTTTGCAAGAGACTCAATTTCCTCATGATGGAGCAGATACATGTCCTTATCTCCCACCTGGTCAAAGTTATATTCTCTCTTAATTGCCATCGGCGGGATTTCCACCCAGTGTCCGTCTTCCCAGTAGCTTCCCGGTGCACTTACTTCACGGAGATTGATTTCCGGGTTAAAGTTTGTGGCAAATGCATATCCATGGTCTCCGCCGTTGCAGTCCAGAATATCAATGGTATCAATCTGGTCAAATTCATGCTTTAACGCATGAGCGCAGTATGCCTGTGTAACGCCTGGATCAAATCCGCAGCCAAGCAGTGCGGTAAGCCCTGCATCTTCGAATTTTTTACGATATGCCCACTGCCAAGAATAGTCAAAGTAAGCGGAAAAGCCCTCTTCTTTACAGCGTTTTTCATAAATGGCACGCCACTTCGGATCATCGGTATCCTCCGGCTCATAATTTGCTGTATCCATATAATTTACGCCACAGGCCAGACATGCGTCCATGATGGTCAGATCCTGATAAGGAAGTGCAATGTTCATGACCAGATCCGGCTTATAACCATTGATCAGTTCGATGAGCTGATCCACATCATCTGCATCAACCTTGGCTGTGGTAAGAACCGTCTTTGTCTTTCCCTTTAATTTTTCTGCAAGTGCATCACATTTTTCCTTTGTACGGCTTGCAATACACAGCTCCGTAAATACCTCATCTGCCTGACAACATTTCTGAATCGCTACACTGGCTACTCCTCCGCAGCCGATTACAAGTACTCTGCTCATAATCATTCTCCTTTTCATATTGATGATGTTGGGGTCAAAAGGTTTTTTGACCCCTTTGATACCAGATTGATTTATTCTGTAATTGCCAGAAGCAGCTCTCTAAGAACCTTACATGCTGTTGCAGTGGAAACACCACTTACATCCAGCATAGGTGCCAGTTCATTAACGTCTGCCCCCACTATATTTGTCTGGGAAACCGTACGGATGGCAGCAAGAAGCTCAAGGAAGCTTACCCCTCCTGCCTCCGGTGTTCCTGTGCCCGGAAATGCTGATGGATCCAGACAGTCCAGATCAATTGTAAAATATACCGGAGCCTTTATCTCCTTCAGCTCCCTCACCGTCTCCTTCAGACCATCAAAGGTAAATGGATGAAAATCCGTATGGGATCTGGCAAACTGAAATTCTTCTCTCTCACCGCTTCTGATGCAGAACTGATGAATGCGGTTGTCTCCCAAAAGGTCGTGGCATCTTCGCAGCACGCAGGCATGGCTTAGCCTTGCTCCCAGATAATCATCTCTTAGATCTGCATGTGCGTCAAAATGAATCATATGAAGATCCGGATATTTCTCAAAGACAGCCCGTACCGCCCCTAAGGTCACCAGATGCTCCCCTCCCAGCAGCAGCGGGAGCTTATCTGCCTTTAATATTTCCTTTGCTCTCTTTTCTATATCCAAAAGAGCCATTTCACTGCTTCCAAAGCAAAGCTCCAGATCTCCGCTGTCAAATACCCGGATATCCATAAGGTCTCTGTCCTGATAGGGACTGTAGGTCTCAAGGCCAAAGCTTTCATGGCGCATGGCTGACGGACCAAATCTGGCACCCGGTCGAAAGCTTGTTGTAGAATCAAACGGTGCCCCGTAAAGAACTACAGATGCTTCCTCAAAGCTGCTTTCACAGCCGATAAAGGTTTCTACGTTAGGTCGGATCATATGTTATTCCTCCACTTCTTTTAGCATCTCCTCCAGAAATGCAGGAAGATAAAATGCTCCTTTATGAAGTCTTGTTGTATAGTAACGTGTGCGAAGATTTAATGCATTCCATGCCTCAGGATCCAGGTCATCTACCGGATGATATTTTTTGCTTGCAAATCCAAACAACCAGTAGCCCGCAGCAAATGTGGGGATATGTGCCTGATAAACACGGCTGATCTGGAAGGTACTGGCAATTTTCTTGTGGCTGCGCTGCATGGCATGCGCGTCTTCGGTATAGAAGGGACTTCCCTGCTGATTTACCATAATTCCGTCGTCCTTTAGTGCATTGTAGCAGTTCCCATAGAATTCACGGGTAAAAAGTCCTTCGGAGGGTCCAAAGGGATCGGAGGAATCTACAATAATAAGGTCGTATTTTCCCTCACACCTTCTGATAAATTTCAGTGCATTTTCGTAATGAAGATGTACCCTTCTGTCATCCAGTCTGCATGCATTTCCGGGAAGATATGCGCGGCAGGCTTCCACAACCATAGGGTCCATTTCTACCAGGTCAATGCGTCTAACTCTGTCATATCTGGTCAGTTCACGGACAACACCGCCGTCTCCGGCACCAATTACAAGGATATCCTTTGCCTCCTTATGGATTGCCATGGGCACATGGGTGATCATCTCATCATAAATAAATTCGTCTCTCTCCGTGAGCATTACATTTCCATCCAAAGTCAGCACACGACCAAATTCCGGTGTCTCAAAAATATCAATTCTCTGATAATCACTCTGTTTCGAATAAAGCTGACGGTTTACCCGGATGCTATGCTTCACATCCGGTGTATGAAATTCTGAAAACCACATTTCCATTGCCTTTACCTCCCTTTCAGAACATTCAGTCTCAAAATATCCGGATCCTCCGGTCCTGTCATATTGCAGCCCTTTGCTTTTGCATATTCAATATAATCCAGGATCTCTGCTGTAATCCGCTCTCCAGGTGCAAGAATGGGAATTCCAGGCGGATAGCACATGACAAATTCACTGCAGACCTTTCCTTCTGTTTCCCGAAGAGGCAGGCTGCATTTATCCGCATAAAAAGCCTCCTGTGGGCTGGTTATTACCTGCGGATCAATATACTCCTGGCTTAAAAGCCCGGAACCATCTGTCTGAAAACGTCTGCGGATTTCTGCAAGCGCACTTACAAGCCGTTCCACCTCCTGGGCACGGTCACCAATGGAAAGATAGGCAAGAATGTTTCCGATATCACCGAATTCTATCTGGATATCATATTCATCCCGCAAAATATCATAAACCTCAATTCCCGCAAGTCCGATGTCCAGTGTATGTACACTTAATTTGGTAATGTCAAAATCAAAAACTGAATTTCCGTTTACCAGTTCTTTTCCAAATGCATAATAGCCACCGATTGCATTAATTTCCTCTCTGGCATATTCTGCCATATCGGCTACCTGATGAAAGATCTGACGGCCGCGCTGGGCAAGGTTTCTTCTTGAAATATCAAGGCTTGACATCAGAAGATAGCTTCCTGAGGTGGTCTGAGTCAGGTTAATGATCTGGCGCACATAGCCTGCGTGTACCCCCGGGCCTGTAAGGAGAAGACTTGACTGTGTAAGACTTCCTCCGCTCTTATGCATGGATACAGATGCCATGTCTGCACCTGCTGCCATGGCAGAAACCGGAAGCCCGCCGCCAAAATAAAAATGGGTTCCATGTGCTTCATCTGCCAGACACAGCATTCCTGCGTCATGGGCCATCTTCACAATGGCACGAAGATCGCTGCAGATTCCATAATAGGTCGGGTTATTTACCAGCACTGCAACTGCCTTGGGATGCTCTTTTATGGCCTTCTCAACCTGTTCCCTGCGCATTCCCAGGGATATTCCAAGTCTTTGATCCACTTCCGGATTTACATAAACAGGGATTGCGCCGCACAGAACAAGGGCATTTAAAACGCTTCTGTGAACATTACGCGGCAGTATGATTTCATCTCCACGCTTACAGGCAGTCAATACCATTGTCTGAACAGAGCTTGTTGTACCCCCTACCATCAGAAATGCATGTGCTGCGCCAAAAGCATCTGCTGCCAGCTCTTCTGCTTCCCGTATTACGGAGACCGGATGACAAAGGTTGTCCAGAGGCTTCATACTGTTAACATCCACCCCTACACATTTTTGTCCAAGAAACTCTGTCAGCTCCGGATTACCTCTTCCACGCTTATGTCCTGGAACATCAAATGGCACAACTCTCATTCGTCTAAAGGTCTCCAGAGCTTCATGTATAGGTGCATGATTCTGGTTCAGTTTAAAACGACTTCCTATCATCATTCCTCCATTTCCGGTTTCCTTTGCTTAAGCCCTCAATCAGCAATCCTGCAGTCTATTCCATAAAACAATTCTCATTACATAAAAAAAGCGCAGGCAAGGGCACTAAACCACAAACCTGCGTTTTGATCGGTATTTATCTGCTTTATTTACAACATAAAAAGAAAAGGATGTACTTTTCGTTTTCATAAATAATGCTTCTGGATCATGGGTGTCAGAGTCTATATAGCAATTATACTTTTACTACTCTTATTGACCGTTTCACAAGTCTGCGCTTCTGGCGCATCGCGGTTATCAAAGGAACCTACTTATAAAATTTGAGCTTTTAACTCAATCAATAAGGTAACCAAAGTTACCATAATCGGCAGTGGACCCGGCTGTCCGTATGGCCTTAACCCTGATCGGGTGGTCCAAAACAATTGCTTTGAAAAGACTCTGTCTGTTACTCTGTATCTTCGTCTTCCAAAATCGAATTTATCATATCATGCAGAAAATAAACTGTCAATAACAAATATTTATTGATGAATATAACAATGGAGCGTGTTTAAAAACCATTCCCGCAAAGTGTGACGCACATCTTGCAGAAAATCTTTTTCAAACACGCTCCAGAGCCTGCTTTATTTATAGAGTACAAATGCCTCATAAGGCTTCAGCACAATTTTTCCCTCAAAGCTCTTTCTTTCAAGGTTCGAGATCAGACATCTGGCTTTCGTAAATTCCTCCGGAATTTCCATTTCTGCCGGATGCTCACTGAAATTGCAGACAGTAAGAAGTCTTTCCTCCCCAAGCCTTCTTATATATGCAAAAATCTGGTCATCCTCACGGTACAGCGGCTCAAACTCGCCATATACCACAATATCCTTTTCCTTACGAATGCGGATCAGCTTCTGATAATAGTGGAAAATGGAATCCGGATCTGCCAGCTGGCTCTTTGCATTGATCTCTTTATAATTAGGATTTACCTTAATCCAGGGCTGACCCTTGGTAAATCCGGCCTGCTCAGAATCATTCCACTGCATAGGAGTTCTGGCATTGTCACGGCTTCTGAGCATGAGACATTTCATCATGTAATCCGGATTCATAAGTCCGGAATCTGTCAGCTCTGTGTAATACTGAATGCTCTCTATGTCGCGGTAATCTTCAAGCTTATCGAAATAGACATTGGTCATTCCAAGCTCTTCCCCCTGATATACATAAGGGGTACCCTGCATCATATGCAGACAGGTTGCCAGCATTTTTGCGGAGGCTTCTCTGTAGGCAGGATTGTCATTTCCGAATCTGGATACGCTTCGGGGCTGGTCATGGTTTCCAAGAAACAGGCTGTTCCATGCTTTTCCCTGAAGCTGCTCCTGCCACTTGATCATGATCTTTTTGAACGCCTTGAAATCATATCTGGCTGTAGTCCATTTGCCAAACTCCGCATGCTGGGAAGCGTCCTCCACATGCTCGAACTGGAAAACCATGTTCAGCTCACCGCTGTTTTCTCCTGCATATTTCTGTGCCTCTTCTATGGTGACACCGGATGTTTCCCCAACTGTCATGATATCATATTTAGAAAGAACTTCACGGTTCATTTCCTTAAGGAATTCGTGAACCCTTGGTCCATGAACACAGTACGGGCCGAAATCTCCATAAAGACCGCTGCCAACCTTTCCATCCGGGAAGGACTGGTCCTTGGAAATCATGCTGATCACGTCCATGCGGAAGCCGTCGATTCCTTTGTCGCACCAGAATTTCATCATGTCATAAACTTCCTGACGGACCTTTTCGTTTTCCCAGTTCAGGTCAGGCTGTTTTTTGGAAAAAAGGTGAAGATAATACATCTGTGTCTCATCATCATATTCCCATGCAGAACCTCCAAAACAACCGCCCCAGTTGTTAGGCTCTTTTCCGTTTACCGGATTTTTCCAGATGTAGTAGTCCCGGTATGGATTGTCTTTGGACTTTTTGCTTTCCAGGAACCACTGGTGCTCATCAGAGGTATGGTTTACCACCAGATCCATCAGCACCTTGATTTCACGCCTGTGCGCTTCCTCAAGAAGCTTTTCATAGTCGTCCATAGTTCCGTAGTCCTTGTAAATTCTGCGGTAATCGGAAATGTCGTAGCCATTGTCATCCTGAGGAGACTCCAGCATAGGGGAAATCCACAAAACATTAACGCCAAGCTCTTTCAAGTAATCCAGTTTTTCTATAATTCCGTTGATATCTCCGATTCCGTCCCCATTGCTGTCATTAAAGCTTTTGGGATAAATCTGATATACAACGCTTTCTTTCCACCAGTTTTTTTTCATACAAAGCAATTCCTTTCTGTCTTATTTTTCAGCATTCACATACGATGCTTATTTCACTGCTCCGGCAACAACGCCATTCATGATCCATTTCTGGCAGAAGATGTACACAATCAGTACAGGAAGCAGTACAAGCAGATAGGAGGCAAATGCCAGATTGTAATCTACGGAAAACTGTTTCTTAAACACATACTGTGCAAGCTGCAGGGTCTGCTGGCTCTCATCACTTAAAAGCACCAGCGGCATAGTGAAGTCGTTCCAGGTCCACATAAAGGAAAGAATCGCTACTGTTGCAGTGGTTGGTTTTAATATCGGAAAAATAATTCTGCTGAATATCTGGATGGGGTTTGCGCCATCAATCATTGCAGCTTCGTCCAGTGCCTCCGGAATGGCTTTTACAGCACCTGTATACAAGAAGGTATTCATAGGAAGACCGAAAATAATATACAGGAAAGTGATTCCGAAAATATTATCCAGATGGAAGGTATTTGCCTGCACAACCAATGGCAGCATAATTACCTGGAAGGGAATAAACATGGCACTGATAAAATAGTAATACATAACGGAGAAGAATTTGCTCTTCTTGCGGTTTCTTGTAATTGCATAAGCTGCAAAGGAGTTTGTGATCAGGGTGAAAATCAGGTTGATCACAGTGATAAATGCAGTATTAAAAAACTTTCTGGGAAAATCTGTCATTACCCATGCATCCGCAAAGTTCTGAAGACGGATTTTCTTTGGAAATGCCAGAATATTATTCATATCAGATGGGTCTTTGATGGCAATCATAAGTGCCATATAAAGAGGCAGGAGAATAACTACTACGATTCCAATGATCAGAAGAATCGTAACAGGCCAGTTATAACGCTCTTTTACTTTTACTGTATCGTGTTTCATCCTAATTTTTCCTCCCTCTTCTCAAGTATACGCAGCTGGAATACAGAAATCAGCACAACTACTATAAAAAGCATAACAGCATTGGCAGACTGGTAAGCAAACTGTCCGCCTCCAAAGCCTTTCTTATAAATTAATACGGCAATAGAGGTAGTGCTGGTTCCAGGACCTCCTTCTGTCATGGCCATAATCTGGTCATAAACCATCAGATAGCCTTTTGCAGAAAGAACCATGTTGATGGTAAAGGACGGAGCCAGAAGGGGGAAGGTGATCTTGCTGAATCGACGGAATCCGGTTGCACCATCCAGGTCAGCTGCTTCATACACATCAGTATCAATAGACTGAAGTCCTGCAATATAAATCAATGTATTAAATGCACATCCGATCCAGAGGGATACGGCAATGATGCCCCAGATGGCATTGTTGGTTCCAAGAATATTTACGCTTAAGGCCTTGATGCCAAGTCCTTTTCCCAACTGAGGAATGAGATTAGCGAAAATATAGTTGAAAATAAATCCAACAATCAGACTTCCAAGCATGTATGGAAGGAAGTAGAATGCTTTGATGGTATTTTTAAATTTGATTTTTGCATTTAAGGCACAGGCAAGAATCAGGCTGATTACGTTGACCAGGATCGTGGTGATCACTGCAAACTTAAATGTAAATAAATATGCATTTCCGGTATCTGCATCGGAAAACATGTGGATATAATTCCGAAGTCCTACAAAGTTCCAGTCTCCGTAGCCTCTCCAGTCTGTAAAGCTGTACATAACACCCTTCAGGAATGGTATTGTATGAAATGTAAAAAACAGAACTGCAAGGATTCCTACGTAGATGTAGTAGATCCGGTTTACCGCCGGTCTTTTCCGTGATGTTTTTTTCTTCATGAGATCCTCTCCTCATCTATATCAGATTTCTTCAGCCTCTGCCAGATTTATATATTTATCCGGCAGAGGCTAAAGAGGGCTTCTCTTGCTTTAATCAGCAGATTAATCTACATTTGCAATATCATATTTCTCGTCGCACTGTGCAAGGAACTGGTTCATATTTTCCTCATTGTCCATTCCGTTTGTGTAGTTCAAGCACATTTCGGAAATCAGAGCGGAAAGATCAAAGCCTGATGGATAGTAGTGATCCGGGAAGTTGGCAACCTTGCCGTTTGCAATGTCTTCTTTTACACCTGCAACGGTTTCATTTTCCTGCTCCACGCCTTTTACAGCGGAGAAAGCAAACTGATCTTCAATATACATTTTTGCATTTTCCGGTTCCAGCATAAAGGATACAAATTCCTTTGCCATCTCTTCGTTTGCACTGTCCTTGCATACGCCCAGGAGTACATCAACACCGGAGGTCACATAATTCTGTGCTTCGTCATTAGATGCCGGGAATGCAAACATATTAACCTTCAGGTCTGAATTGGAATTCAGATACTGGTTGATTGCCCAGTTACCGTTGACGATCATAGCTGCTTCGCCGTTTGCAAATGCTTTATTTCCATCGTCATAGGTAAGTCCCATGAAGTCGTCCTGTGCATAGTCAAGAAGCTTCAGGTATTTCTCTACGATTTCTTCGTGAGTTCCCACAAATGTAGTCTTGCCTGCTTTACGGTCATCATTAAATGTAGTCGGTGCAAGGTCCGGTGCCATACTGTTCCATGGGCACAGGCTGGTCCATGCATCCTTGTAGGTCATAAGAAGCGGCTGCTCTCCTGCATCCTGAAGCTTCTCGATCACAGCGATGAATTCGTCCCAGGTTTTTGGAATTTCAATACCGTATTCTTCAAACTTGTCTACATTGTAAATGACACCGGAAGCATTTGTTGCATATGGAACGCCGTATGCTTTTTCTTCTTTGTCCTTGTTTACATCATAAACCATCTGCAGGTAGGATTCCTGAACTGTGGAAATGTAATCCTCACCACTTAAGTCTACCAGCATTCCTGCGCTTTCCACTTCTGTGTAGTTATTATCACCGCCCATTGCAACAATGTCCGGCATATCGTTCTTCGCCATTCTGGTTTTCAATACAGTTCCTGCATCTGCCGGAGCTGTGATCTTGATTGTCACGTCCTCATGTGTCTCGTTAAATTTGTCCACCAGCTTCTGAAGAATGTCTTTGTTTTCTGCCTTTGTAGAGAAAAGCTCCAGCTCTGTTCCTTTGGAGCCTTTTGCTGAAGAGCCGCCTTCAGAGGAGCCTCCACAGCCTGTAAGCATACCTGCCAGTAAGGTACCAACCATCAATGTGCAAACGATTTTCTTATTCATTTTTTATTCCTCCATTTTTCCTTTATGAAGGCTGCGCAGCATTTGTTTTTGTGAAAGCATTTCCTGAACACGTCTGTCCTGCTTCCCTTTTGGTGGCTCTATCATATCGCGTGATTGCAGTAAAATCAACAGGTTTCTCGAGAAACTTAAATAACTGACAAAGTTCCTTTATTGTTTTTGTGCATATATGACAAAACCAGGAATGGCGGCAGACGAAGCATTGCAGCTTACTGTCAGATTTTTCCCCGTTAAAGGAAATTTCATGCAGAAAAACAAAGTACGAACTGCTCATAACGCAATAACAGCCCAGATCTGCACATAGGGCAGCTGGGCTGTTATTCAAATAAGAGGTCTATTTTTTTCTTTTACAGATTCTCTTCTCACAAGATGCACCGGGCTTTTCACATTCATTTCCTTTAGCTGTTCGCCTGCTGCCATCCGAAGCAGACGGCTTAAGGCCAGATGTGCTTTCTGGCTGACGTCCTGATGAACCGTGGTCAGCTTGGGGCGCACCATTTGCGCGTAAATGCTGTCATCATAGCCTGTAATGGAAATTTGATCCGGAATTTTAATTCCCTGATCCAAAAAGAAGTTCATTGCCTCAATGGCATCATAATCTGAAGAAAAAGCCAGTGCTTTTACTTCAAGAAAGCGGGGCAGAAGCTCACTGTATTTTTGAAGCCGCTTTTTTTTCTCATAGGATACTATCACAAGACGTGTACGGCTGCAGAACTTCCCATCCTGTTCCATGGCCTGTTTGAAGCCCACCCAACGGCTGTAATCACTGTCAATATCCGTTTCTGCTATAAAAATTGCCTTGTCGTAGCCACAGGAATACAGATAATTTCCAATCTGATAGCCGCCGGAATAATCATCTACACCTACATTCTGGAAAAAATATTCACCGGCAGGATAGGTATCGATGAGAACCATTTTCTTGTTCAGCTTCCGGGACAGCTGCCTGTATTTCTCGTCATTGTAACCCAGGATAATCAGGCCTTCCACATTCCATCTGGAAGCAATGTCTACCACATGCTGAATATTTTCCCCGCCGATGAGCATGATATAGTAGCCCTTCGCTTCCGCTTCGTTCTGGATGGTTCCCACCAGCTCCCCTACAAAGGAATCCTGCAAGGGCTGCATTCCGTGTGCCTGGTTAAAGCCAACCACAACCCCGATGATCCTGGAACCATGACCGGACAGCATCACAGAGCCCATATGTGGAACGTAATTCTGCTCTTTAAGGATTGCCGTTATTTTATCAATGGTTTCCTGAGAAACCCGTTTCGTATTTCCATTAATTACATTCGATACTGTGGTTCTGCTGACCCCAGCCATATCTGCAATATCCTGAAGACGAATCATAGGTGTGCCGCTCCTTTCCCTGGAAAATGGAATCTTCCCAAATTAAAGCTTACGGCTCATATCGTGCCACTCTTCGCCTCCCCAGACGGAACCGGAGATGCCATCGTCGGTGTAGCCCATTTTTTTGTACATTTCCACCTTCTGGTCCAGGCAGGTGAGGTACAGGCATTTGCGGCCTTTGGCCTGCTCACGGGCTGCGTAGTGGGTCATGATCTCGCGGGCAAGACCCTGGTGACGGTACTCCGGGAGCACATCAAGGCCAAGGAGCATAATGTTTTTTCCTTTTGGATCATGAAGGGTGATGTCCGTAAAAAATTCATCGCGGAACACTTCTTCATCTGTTGCGACGCCGTTTAAAAATCCCGCAATTTTACCAGTTGCCTTATCTACTGCCACCAGGAATGTCTCAGATGCATGCTCGGTACGCTCTCTCATGCTTTTGGGAGAGCAGGCTTCGTTGGGAGGAAAACAGATCTGCTCGATTTCCACTGCCTGTTCTGCCTCATCTGGACGAATATTTCTAAATTCAAATTTCTCTGTCATTTTCTTTATACCCCTCTTTCTATTTTATCCCAGAATTTTTCCCAGCATATTCAGAAGCTTTGGAATCTCCACAGCCGATGCACCGTCAGACACAGCGTCCACGGCAAAACATATGTTTCTGGGTGCGCTCCTGCACACTGCCTTCTCCCACAGAAGCCAAAATTCCAACACCAAGATAAAAGGCCATGAAAAGATATGCGGAAGCATGAACCAGCCACCGCTTATTTTTCACCACTGTATTGCCCACAGCAAGAATTCCGAATATAAAAATTGCTGCAATAAATACAATTTTGTTGGTATATGGCACCTCCGAATAGCTAAGGCACAGGCGTGCCGCAAAACTTTTGTTCTTTTCATTATAAGGCATCCCACTGTCCTGTGTCAATTTCCAACAGTGCAGACCAAAGAAAGGCGCCCGCATAAGCGAACGCCTTTTCCATTTTCCATATTTTTACGCATCAAGACCTGCGTGATATCCCATGTAAATTGCGTTTGTGATGTTGCTTGGGCGGACACAGTCTCCGATCTCGCGTACCACAGGTGCACAATTTCGAAGTGCATTTACTGCATCACGGTTGGCTCTCTGGCCAACTGCGCAGATTACGGATTTTCCAGGTACCAAAACCTCATTTCCATCTGCGTCCTTGCAAAGTACGCCGTCCGGTGTCACTTCCATTCCCTGGTAACAGGTATGTGCTTCCACATACTTGTCGATCATCTGCATCAGGATCGGACGGTGGCGGATGTTTGCGTCCGGTGCAAGCTCAGGTCTCATCTCTACCAGATGCACCTTTTTGCCCTCCTGTGCAAGGTGGATGGCAGCTTCACAGCCTGCCAGACCGCCGCCAAGAACTACAACGGAATCGCCTACCTTTTCTTTTTCCAGGTAATAGTTGTTAACGACAACCACGTTGTCTTGGTCCATACCTTTGAGCAGGGGAACAATCGGATTGGAGCCAACTGCCAGGATCATCACATCTGCATTCTGTGCCTCTGCATATTCCGGAGTCACCTCTGTGTTGCAGCGGATCTCAACGCCAGCTTCTTTTGCCTGTGCTTCCAGTGAAAGACCAAGCTGGTACATTTCCTGCTTGAAATCAATCGCCTGCTCGCACTTTAAAATTCCACCCACCTTGTCGCTCTTCTCGCAAAGCACAACCCTGTGACCGCGAAGGGCTGCTGTCACAGCTGCCTTCAGTCCGGCTACGCCGCCGCCAACTACAAGCACTTTCTTCTTCACAGCTGCAGGAAGTACCTCTGTACCTTCAATCTCACGTCCGATCAGCGGGTTGACGGTACATCTTCTGGTCTGTGTGGTAGGTCTTTCTGCCATACATGCAAAGCAGCGCAGACATTTCACGATCTTGTCATCATTTCCGGACACAACCTTCTGGGGCAGGTATGGATCTGCCAGAAGGGCACGTCCCATGTAAACCACATCAGCTTTTCCGGACGCAATGATCTCTTCCATCTGTGCCGGATCATTTAAGGCACCGATGGTGGCAACCGGTTTGCTTACGTGCTTTTTGATTTCTTCTGCAAGGTACACATTCACGCCATGCTCTGCAAACATAGACGGATGAGTTCTGAAAAATCCGAACTGGTAGGATCCTGCGGATACATGGATCAGGTCTACATAAGGCTCCACTGCCTGTGCGATCCGAACACCCTCGTCCAGGTCATAACCGCCCTCGAACAGCTCAGAACCGCTCATACGAAACTCGATCGGGAACATAGGGCCAACTGCATTTCGCACTTCCTTCAGCACTTCGATGGTGAAGCGCATTCTGTTCTCGAAGCTTCCGCCGTACTCATCCGTTCTGTGGTTGAAATAAGGGGAAATAAACTGGTTTAGAAGCCAGGTGTGTCCGCCGTGGATCATGATCATCTCAAAGCCTGCACGTTTTGCAAGAATGGCGGTCTCGCCGTAGCGCTTCACAATGTCTGCAATCTGCTCTTTGGTAAGGGCAGTTACCTTCATTCCGTCTGGACGGACGCCATCGCTTGGTCCGTACTGGGTCAGGCCCTGCTTTTTGTTCTTATCTGCCATGTAAGTACCTGCATACTGGCCGGAATGGGAAAATTCCACGCTTGGCACTGCACCGTGTCTCTTGATTGCATCTGCTGTGAAGGTGAAAGCAGCCAGGGAGCCAACTGTGGCAAGGTCAAGATGAAGCATGTGGGAACCGTCTGTCTCCGGGTGAACTACAAGCTCACTCATGGTTACAGCTGCGGCTCCGCCTTTGGCACGAAGCTCGTAGAAGGCACGGGTTCTCTCGCCTGGTACGCAGTCCTTGTCAATATCGGTTGCTCCGATCGGGGATGCAAACATGCGGTTGCGGAAGGTTACGTTTCCTAAAGTGATAGGCTGACATAAATGCGGGTATTTTCTTTCCATTGTGAAGGTCCTTTCTATGTGTTTTTATAACAATTTTTATATAATCAATATGTTTCTTTATTTATAGTGCAATTATTTAAACAATATTTTCATTTCGTGTTTTTCACGCCTTTTTCTTTGCGAAAAAGCGGTACACAAATGTAAGTGCCAGTCCGGCTGCTGCAAATGCACAGGCAACCAGAAATGCGCCATGGTAGGTTCCCTCTGCCATGTAGATTTTTCTCATTGCAGAAGGTCCGAAGTATCCGGCACCTGCAAGGCCGATAAACATGATTCCATAGTTTACACTGTTATTCTTTGCTCCAAACTGGTCTGCTGTAAAGCCAGGATATACACCCATGAAAGAACCGAAGCTTAAGCCGATTCCTGCAATTCCAATGTAGAATGTAGCGTATCCCCCCTGACCAGTCATATATAAAAGTAAAAGACCGATGATTCCAAGCACGCTTGCCACAGACAGGGTGTTAATCCTTCCGATCCTGTCAGACAAAAGCCCTGCCAGAATACGTCCTGCAGCATTGAAAACAGCCAGAACGGAAACGGCTGTACTTGCCATAATAGCGGTCATTCCCACCATATTGGCAGCAACTGCAGATGCCTGTGAAATTACCATCATTCCGCTGAATGCACCGCAGGTAAACAGAAGAAGCATAACGTAGAATACCGGAGTTTTCAGCATTTCTTTCCAGTTTTTGTTCTCTGCTTTATTTCCTGCTGCCACTGCCGGCGGTGTCCATCCATCTGGCACAAAATCTGCCGGACACTGCTCCATAAAGAAGGAACATCCGCAAATGAGGATCAGGAATGCGACGCCTACGATTTTAAAAGCTGCGGCCGCATCTGTCACTGCTACTATCTCTGTTACGATTGGCGGCAGGATAACGGATCCAAGTCCGTAAATTGCGGTGGTGATTCCGCCGATCAGGCCTCTTTTATCCGGGAAAAATTTCATACATGTGCTGACCGCTGTACCGTAGGTCATTCCAAGTCCAAGTCCGAAGATCAGTCCGTATGTCACGATCAGGGCTCCTACGCTTGTGGCAAACCCGGAAGCGATCATTCCGATTCCAACCATAAGTCCGCCTGTAAGAATCACCTTCTTCGGGCCAAACTTATCGTTAAAGCTTCCTCCTGTGATCATGGTAATCGGTCCTACGGAATTGGCAATGGTATACACAATTGCAAGATCCGCTGTGGTTAAGGCAACACCATTTCCGGTGCTTAAGAACTCAGCCATGGAAGCTGCGAATACACTCCATACATAAATGGACCCAAGGCATAAATTGATGAAACAGCATGCGATTAAGGTTCTCCACCGTTTTCTGGTTAAGTTCATCTTGTCTCTCCTTTTCTCTGTTTGTTATTTTTCTATCAAAGCCAGTTTATCTTAGCACATTTTGTTTTATATGTAAATATAGACATATAAATTATTACATGTAATTATTAACAATCTTTCCATGGATTTTTTGTAGAATATTGAGAAATTGAGGAAAAAGAGTTGGAAAATTCTGCTGGTGTGCTATGATATGAAATATGCCGCATTGAAAACTAAAGCATGTTTGAATCCCTAAATACGAAAGAGAAATCATATGAGAACATTAAAATACGCCATTCTTGGCCTTTTAAATCAAAAAAAAATGACCGGATACGATCTGATGAAGCAGTTTGAATCCGCATTGTGCGAGTTCTGGTCTGCCAAGCACAGCCAGATCTATCCGGAACTGAAGAAGCTTACAGAGGAAGGCTGCGTTGCCTACAGGCAGGAAGCCTCCGACAATGGCCTGGAGAAAAAGCTGTACCATATTACCGAAAAGGGACGGACAGATTTCATGTCCTGGCTCTCCTCAGAAACGCCGGCCCAGCCCACCCCTAAGGACATCTCCCGACTGAAGATTTTTTTCTGCAGCTGCCTGCCCAAAGAAGAACGGAAATTTATGCTGGAAGAACAGGTCTACAGGCACACCGCCCGCCTGAAGCACCTTCAGAACAACCAGCAGAAATTCTCCCAGGTTCCAGACAGTGATTCCAATGAATTCGGCGACTATCTGGTACTCATGGGCGCTATTATGCGGGAAGAAATGATGATTGAGTGGCTGAAGAAATCCATTAGTCTGTTAAACTAAGCAACTCGATGTTCACTCCTTGCTTCGTTCCGCCCGGTACTGGGACGGAGTTTTTCCCACGTATTTCTTAAAGATCCGGTTAAAATAACTTACGTTGTCATATCCTGCACATCTGGCAATGTAAGTTATTTTCTCAGAGGTTTCCCGAAGCATTTTGCAGGCATTATTCAGACGATACTGCATCAGGTATTCCACTGGAGAAATTCCTATATTTTCCTGAAAATAACGCAAAGCAGTATTTTTGCTGATATTAGCTGCCCCTGCAATATCGGCAAGGGTAATTGGCCTTTCAAAATGCATCTGGATGTACTGAATCATAGCCTGCAGCATTTTCCTGGAATGGGCGGAACCATTGACCATTTTCGGGGCAAGCTGTTCGCTGTTCAACTTTAAAAACATAAGAAGCCATATTTCGCTTAGCTGATTTCGAATAGATAATTCATTCCATTCAGCAGTTTTCAGGTTAGAAAACAGTTCCTGTAAAAGAGACAACATCTGCTTTTTCCATACTTCTTCTTTTCTTAACACAATACATGGCATCTCAGCCTTTTCCAGCGGCATCACATATTTTCTGTAAATAAGGCTCTCTTTGGCAGCCAGAAAAGCCGGCAGAAATATCACATTCGTTATAATCCCGTATTTTTCCGAGGTAAAACGGTGCAGCACACTGCTGTTAATAAAAATACCCTCCCCTGGCTGAAGTTCATATACACTCTGATTAATATGACAGGCAACACATCCTTCTATAATATAGACCAGTTCAAATTCCTCATGCCAATGCCAGTTAATATCATTCTTGTAATAATCCCGTGTATCATCTGTATTAAATTCCAGGGGAAAGTCAGGACTGCCGTGTCTTCTTGTTTCCTGAAGGTTAAGATTGGTGCTGACACTCTGCATAAATTCCCACATCCTTTTCAATAGTGATATTGTACTATATAATTGTGAGATTATGCAATATTTTTTCTTTTTTTGATGATATAATACAAATCGTTTTGATTACACATATGGAAGTGTGATTGTACGAATACGTATCAGAAAAAATGTAAGAAACAGCAGGCTATTATGAACCGTTCGCAAAAAAAGGATTTAACAAGCGAGAATCCATTTTGGTGTCTGCTGAAATTTGCGGTTCCTGTTATTATCGGAAATCTATTCCAGCTGTTTTACACGCTGGCAGATTCTGTGATTGTGGGAAAAACACTTGGCACGAATTCACTTGCAGCAGTTGGTTCCACCAGTATTATTATTTACTTTGTGTTATGCGAAAAAGCATTGCAGCATCTGCTGTCTTAAGTATTTTCTTCTCTGTTTTGCTGACTTTGATCTGCTGCCTGCTGGCGCACCAGCTTATAACCATTATGAAAATACCGGAAGACATTTCCAAAGAGGCCTATGACTATATGTTTGTTGTTCTTCTTGGAACCAGTGCAACCGTCTTTTATAACCTGATTTCCAATATGCTTCGTGCCCTGGGAGACAGCAATATGCCTCTGTATTTTCTGGTGTTTTCTTCTATATTGAATATTTTTTTAGATCTGCTTTTTATTGTTCCGTTCCATATGGGCGTTGCAGGTGCAGCCTGGGCTACTGTTATTTCCCAGCTCCTTTCCGCATTCTTCTGTCTGCTGGTCGGGCTGAAAAAATATCAGGTTTTGCATATCAGCCGACAGGATTTCGACCAGCTGAAAAGTCCGCTTTTTTCCCATTTAAAAATTGGATTTCAGATGGGATTTCAAATGTCTGTTATGTGTATCGGGCAGCTTGCCATGCAGGCAGTTGTCAATTCCCTGGGAACTTATGCAGTTGCAGGATACACAGCTGCCTCCAAAGCAGACCAGGTATCCGTGCTTGTAAATAATGCCATGATCGCTGCAATTTCTGCTTATGTATCACAAAATTTTGGTGCTGGCAATAAGAAACGGATTCGTCTGAGCGTGCGTGCATGCCTGATACAGACAGAAGCCTTGAATCTGATCATGTGCCTTGGAATTCTTTTTCTGCGCCATCCTATTGTAGAGCTTTTTCTTTCCAATCCAACTGCAGAAATTTATTCCTACTCAGACCAGTACTTAACCTTTGTCGCTCCCTGTTACTTTCTTTTGGGATTACTGTCCATTTACCGGGCATCTGTACAAAGTATGGGAAATGGCTGGGCTCCATTTACTGCCTGTATGATCGAACTTGTTATGCGCATCGCAACAACACTGGGACTTTCTGCAGTTCTTGGATATTTCTCCGTCTGCATCGCCAGCCCCCTTGCATGGTTCGGAGCCTGCGCACTGCTGATTTCCTGCTACTACCGGATGATGAAAAAACAGGTTTGCTGAAAGTCAGCGTGTCAGGTCCTTCACCCATTTGTATTTCTGGAAATGATGGAGTACCCAGGGGAGCTTGCCCACCTCGTCGATGCAGGTGCAGGCGTATACTACCACAACGGGCCAGTGGAAGTAGTAGGTTCCGGCGGCTGCCAGGGGAATGGCCAAGCACCACATGCACACTGCCAGGCTGTACATATCAAACATGGTATCTCCTCCTGCGCCGAAGATTCCATTGATGGTCACATCATTGATGGCACGGCCGATCATATGGATATAAAATCCTGATTTCCAATGGAAATTACTGATTTCATGAGTTTGTTTTCCTTTCTGATTGAATCAACAATGCCTGTATGGAATTTCTTTTCCAAATTCAAATACCTATCATAATGAAAACAGATACAGAGCATATCGGTTAACATGGCTACTTCAAGTATTACTCATAATTTTGTCGTATCCAATCCCAATAGCGTAAAACGTTTTGTTGCAGCAATTGACGAAGCTGATCATGACCGCACACCAAAGCAGACACTTCCCGGACGTCAATTAACAAACCCACAGGAGATTTTAGCCTTAATGTCAAAAAGGAAGAAACACAGTTTTACACCACAGTAGCTCACCTGATTGCCCAATTAGGTAATAACTATTCTCTTCCAAAAGAAAACGGATTCCTTGGAACACTCGAGTATCTACTTCCTTGTCCTTTCACACAAAAAAATAAACCTGCTGCCATCTGCAGATCTCTCCACAGACAACAACAGGTTTCCCCTGATGCATTTATTTACTTTACCATCCGTTCAATACCATCGGTCATACGGATTCCCACGCACCTTCTTTGTCTCTGATGCCTTCTCAATACTCTTTTCAGCTTCTTCCCTCGTTGCAAACAGCCTGTGAGCCTTCACCTGTATTCCGCCGCCCGTATCTGTAAAACGGACCAGAAACATCCTTCATCCGCACCAGAACCGGAAGAACCTGCCCCGCAGCAAATCTCCCAGATCTTCCAGAAGTTTAATATACTGGCTTTTATCCGGATCATTCAATAAAAGGACAGACCGGATTGCCTGTATTTTGCCAGTATTCGTCAATCTTATTCACCGCCTTGCTTTAATCGAATATACGTTCTATTATGATACCATATTCCTTACCGCACTTCAAGCAATCTTTCACTATAAAAAATATAAGAAAAGATTCTGACACACACCTTTCAGTGTGTGTGCACCGCTTATTTAACATTACCCTATCAATTATTTCACCAATTTATGAATTACTTTTACCAGTAATTCCACATCAACAGGCTTAGCAACATGTTCATCCATTCCTGCTTCTTTTGCTCTTATTCTGTCCTCCGTGAACGCATTTGCTGTCATTGCAATGATCGGTATTACCTTTGCATCCTCTCTGTCCAGAGACCTGATTATTTTTGTAGCTTCATAACCATTCATGATCGGCATCATAATGTCCATAAGAATGACATCAAATTCACCAGGCTCACTTTTTTTGAATACTTCGATCGCTTCCTGTCCATTCCATGCTTTTGACACGTGAGCGCCTTCATTCTGAAGCATAAATTCGGCGATTTCCATATTCAGCTCATTATCTTCTGCCAGAAGAATATTCAACCCCTTTATAGATTTTTCTGATGCATCCGTCTGTTCTTCATGTTTATCCGCATCCAGATCTATTTTAAATGGAACCCGGATCACAAATGTCGTCCCTACGCCTTTTTCACTTTCAAAAGTAATGGTTCCATCCATTTTCTCGACCAGCTTCCTTGAAATGGCCATTCCCAGTCCGGTTCCGGCAAACTTTGTGCGGCTTCCCGTATGTTCCTGTGCAAATGGTTCAAACACACATTTCTGGAACTCCTCAGTCATTCCGATTCCTGTATCCTGGCAGACAAATTCCATTGTCGTCATTTCTGGCTGTTCGGATGGAATTTCAATGCAGCTGATATAGATATGTCCGTTTTCTCTGTTATATTTCACCGCATTGGACAGAATATTCATCATCACACGTTTCACATATCCCGGACTTCCAATAAGAGCACAGTGCGTGATTTCTTTCTTCTCCCATTTGATCCGGATATTCTGTTCTGCTGCCATCTGCTCGATCACAACAAATACTTCCATGAAAATTTTGTTCAGATTAAATGGAATCTTTTCCAGAACGATTTCACCTGACTCAAGCTTACTCATGTCCAGAACATCATTTACCAGTTCCAGCAGCAGATTGGATGCCTCTTTCACCTTTGTTCTGTATTCTGTCTGCTTTTCTATATCATCTGCATAATGATCTGCCATATTTACCATGCCACAGATTCCATTGATTGGAGTCCGGATATCATGACTCATTCGCTGTAGAAGCTCTGTTTTTGTCTCATTGGCTGCTTCTGCCTTTTTTGCTGCTATCAGAAGTTCTGCTTTATATTTTTCATCTTTTTCCTGTTCCTGTTTCCGGTGTGC